>FSVT01000795.1_pt1 | contig 22043 bp, 20 predicted proteins | sample 1637741 | NCBI WGS metagenome assembly FSVT01 (sample SAMEA3914814, study PRJEB12502) | metagenome | biome: forest; material: soil | place: USA | collected 2011-09-16 | depth 0.1 m
ACATTGCGCGTGAGCCTGAGCTTGCCCTTTTCGACGACCATCTGAGGCTCGTTGGCGACATCGAGCACGACGCTGTCGCTCCCGTCGAGAGGCGCGCTCACCGTCGAGATCGGAATCTTCTGTCCGGTCAGTGCCGAGATCGCGATCATCAACTTCGCTCTGTTCACCAGGGCCTCCTCGTCCAAGTTTCGTGTTCCGCCTCGTGGCCGCAGATGGCGGACGGAGCATTAGCGGAATTGCTGTTCCGCAATCTAGCACAGCTGAAAATGTACTCAGCGCGGAAGCGGGATGCCGTCCCCCGACGTGCCACTCACGCGAAAGGGCCGGAACACCTGCAGGTCGGTCAACTCCTCGTCGGACAGTGCCGGGACGGGCAATGCGTTGGGGTAGGGCCGAATCGAAAGGCCGCCGAGCATCAGCCCGAGAAGACGACGCGACTGCTCAGGATGACTGCCGTTGCCGATATCCAGCGTGGACTGGATCGCCATCGTGAGAAGCAGCATGTCGCTCGGCTCGATATCGGGTCTCAGGGCGCCGGCATCCTGGGCCCGCCTGACGAGTCGGGTGTGGTACACGATCATCTCGGTGCCGGCTTCCGACAGAAGCCGCGCGAGGTGATCCGGCGTGCCGCTTCGTGCCCAGCCGACGGACTGCGTGAAACCGCCCATCGTGAGCTGGCGAAGTCCTTTGTCCAGCGCGAGACGACGGTTGGTCTCTTCGAAGTAGCTGACGAATCCGACCCACGGATCCGGCATCTCGCTGGCCGTGCGCGCGAACTGGATCAGCTCGGCGAAGCGCTCGGTGAAGAGCGCCAGGATCAGGTCATCCTTGTTGGCGAAGCGGCGATAGACGGTGGCGACGCCGACGTGCGCCTCCCGGGCGACATCCGCCAGCGTCGCGGCCAATCCTTCGGCAGCGAAGACTCTCGTTGCGGCGGCCCAAATACGTTCAAGGTTCGCCACCGAGTCGCGCCGCCGAGGTTGGCGAGCGGCGCGACTCGGCGCGGATCGAGTGCCGCCTGAGCGGCCGGCTATCGCACTGCCTTGACCGGGATGACGGCGATGCCGCCGAGCAGCACGGCGATGATGGCGAAGATGAACAGCCCGGGGTATCCGAAAGCGCTGATCACGACCGCCGCGATGACGGCGCTGACCGCCTGAGGGATGGTCGTCGCCATGTTCAAGATGGAGAGATCCTTGCCCGCGGTTGCCCCATCGCGCGGAAGAACCTCCGTCATGAGCGCCGTGTCGCACGCCGTGTAGAAGCCGAACCCCAGGCCGGTGACGGCGCCCATCAGGATCATCCCGCCGACACTCGGCATCGCAAGAGGCGCGATGAGCCCGAGTGCGATCAGACCGGCCGCGATGTAGATGAAGATCTTGCGCCGCTTCAGACGGTCACTCCAATAGCCACCCGTCGTCACCGTGATCAGGGTCGTCACGAGGCTGGTGATGGCGACCATTCCCTGGATCATCGGTGCCTGAACCTTGGGCACGTGGATGTAGTCCTGAAGGATGTAGAGCTGGAAGAGGAAGACCACGAAATACCCGAGGATGAAGAAGAACCGGGCGAGGAACGCCCACCCGAAATCGGGGTGCTTGCGCGGGCTGATCCAGAACGACTTGACGAATGTGCTCCACTTGAACGGCTCGATCTGCGCCGTCTTGCTCGAGTAGTCACGGTTGATCAGCACGAAGAGAACCGTGACGATGATCACGGCGGCGCCGAAGATCGAGTAGCCGACGCCCAAGGACCGCGCGAATGCCGCAGACACCAGAACTCCGGCGGTCAGGCCGAGCGTTGTGCCCACGCCGAACATCGCACTCGCGACTCCGCGTCGTTCGCGCGGGAATCGATCGGGGATGATCGCCGACAACGGACTGATGACGGCATTGAGGGCGACTTGGATCACGGCCCAGCACAGGGTCAACCAGAGAATCGAGGTGATCGAGCCGACCCCGACCAGCAGAACGCCCCCGACTGCCGCGCCGATGAGCATCCACGGCGCTCGTCGGCCGAGCCGTGACCGGGTCCGGTCGCTGATCGCGCCGATGAGCGGCTGCGCGATGACCGTGATGATGAAGGCGACCGTCGTCACCAGGGCAAGGCTTGCGACTTTGGCCGTGGGTCCCGGGGTGATCGACTGCACCTGCAGTGGGAGAAGGACCTGGCCGAGGCCCGAGATGGTTGCGAAGAAGACGAGCGACATCACCGCCAGCGAGGGAAGAAGGCCGCGAGGGGAGCGCGGGCTCTGTGGTCCGGTGAGGCTCAGGTCTTCTGGCGCCGGCGCCGGTACGGGTTTATTGCTGGACAATTGTGCGCTCCTCGTCATTGAGTTGTCGCGGCTGCACCCCCACGAAGCGGAGGGGCGGTCACGCGGTCGGCACGAGTATCGCATCCTTTGGTCTGAATCGGAACAGTAATTCCGATTCCATTGCTCGGGAGACCGCGAGAGGATCCGAGAACAGGTCGTCGTGACGAGGTTCTCGCCGGCGACCATCTGATTGACACGATTCCGAGTCGTGGCTAGGCTCGTATAGCTCAGAAATATCTGGGCTATGTGTGTGAAGTATGCAAAGGTGCAGACGTTGACGGATCGCATAGTGGCCGGCGGCTTGAGCGTTGCCCGCGAGCTGTTCGAGTTCGTGGAAACCGAGGCATTGCCGGGCACGGGGATCGAATCTTTCGCCTTCTGGACGGGATTCTGCGACATCATCGCCGAGTTCTCGCCCCGGATCCGACAGGCCCTGGCGCGTCGGGACGAACTGCAACTCGCCATTGACGGCTGGCATCTCGCCCATCCGGGACCGATTGGCGACCAGTCCGAGTATCGCGGGTTTCTCGAGTCCATCGGATATCTCGAACCGGACCCGGGCGACATCCGCATCGGCACGCAGAACGTCGACGACGAGATCGCTCGACAGGCAGGACCGCAGTTGGTGGTTCCCTTGCTCAACGCGCGATTCGCCACCAACGCGGCGAACGCGCGCTGGGGTTCGCTGTACGACGCCCTGTATGGAACCGACGTCATCCCCACCGACGGCGACCTCGCACCGGGCGCCGAGTACAACCCGCGCCGCGGGGCGGCGGTCGTCGCCAAGGGCCGGGCATTCCTCGATGCGCATCTGCCTCTGCAGACCGGGTCGCATGGGGACGTGACGAGCTATGCCGTTGCCGGGGGCGCGCTGACCGCTCGGCTCGCCGACGGCTCATCCAGCGCACTCGAGCGCCCCACCCAGTTCGTCGGATACGCCGGAGACCCGGATTCGCCCAGCTCTGTCGTTCTCATCAACCACGGACTGCATGCCGAGATCGTGATCGATCGCGCGGATCCGATCGGCGCGTTGGATGCCGCTGGGGTGCGCGACATCGTGCTCGAGGCTGCGCTCACGACGATCATGGATCTCGAGGATTCGGTGTCGGCTGTCGACGCCGAAGACAAGGTCGTGGGCTATCGCAACTGGCTCGGGCTCATGCGCGGCACCCTGACGGCATCCGTCACCAAGGCGGGCACGACCTTCACGCGGGCCATGAACCCCGACCGCAGGTACATCGCGCCCGACGGCTCGGAGCTCGTATTGCCCGGCCGCTCGATGATGTTCGTCCGTCACGTCGGACACTCCATGTTCTCCGACGCGATCATCGATGCGGAGGGCAACGAAGTGCCTGAGGGCGTCATGGATGCCGTTGTGACAGCCCTGTGCGCCGTGCAGAATGTGCGGGGTCAGACCGCACTTGCGAATTCCCGCACGGGCTCGATGTACATCGTCAAACCGAAGATGCATGGTCCCGCCGAGGTGGCCATCACGGTGGACCTGTTCGCGGCGGTCGAGAGGCTGCTGGGCTTCGACGCCACGACGCTGAAGATCGGCATCATGGACGAGGAGCGGCGCACCACCCTCAATCTCACGGCCGCCATTCGTGAGGCGCGGGACCGAGTGGTCTTCATCAACACCGGCTTCCTCGATCGAACCGGCGACGAGATCCACACCTCCCGCCTCGGCGGCCCGTTCGTGCGCAAGGCCGAGCTGAAGACGCAGACCTACATCGGCGCATACGAGGACCACAACGTGGACGTCGGATTGGCGGCGGGTTTCAGCGGGGTCGCTCAGATCGGCAAGGGGATGTGGGCGATGCCGGAAAAGATGGCGGCCATGCTTGAACAGAAGTCGGTGCATCCGCTCGCGGGTGCGACGACTGCGTGGGTGCCATCTCCCACGGCGGCGACACTGCACGCGCTCCACTATCACGACGTCGACGTGTTCGCGGTCCAGGATTCGCTGCGATCCCGGGTGCGCCGCGGCATCGGCCCGATCCTCGAGGTTCCTTTCGCGGCGGACCCGAATTGGTCGGCAGACGAGATCCGCAACGAACTCGATAGCAACGTGCAGTCGATTCTGGGCTACGTCGTGCGATGGGTCGATCAAGGCATCGGCTGTTCGACGGTTCCCGACCTCAGTGACCTCGGGCTCATGGAAGACCGGGCGACCTTGAGGATCTCGAGTCAGCTGCTCGGCAACTGGCTGTCGCATCGCATTGTCTCGGAGGAGCAGGTTCTGGAGAGCCTGACGCGGATGAGCGCAGTCGTGGATCGGCAGAATGCCGGCGACTCCGCATACACCCCGCTTCGACCGGGCGAGGGCGCCTCGTTGGCTTTCGACGCGGCACGGGACCTGATCCTGCTGGCGGCGGATCAGCCCAACGGCTACACGGAGCCGATCCTTCACGGCTATCGCCGGCGCCAGAAGGCGGCGACACGATGACACGAGCCATGTCGGGTTCCGACGCCAATCCGATGCTCGACGGACTCCGGCGAGGCGAGCCGCAACTCATGCTGGGGATTCGCATGAGTCGCACGACCGACATCGTGCGCATCGCCGCATCGACGGGTCACACCGCGATCATGGTGGATCTCGAGCACTCCGCGATGTCCATCGATGCGGCGACGGCGATGTGCGCGACCGCCGGCGAACTGGGGCTGACCGCACTCGTGCGTGTTCCGGAACACGAGTACGGCGCGATCGGCCGACTGCTCGACGGCGGTGCGGACGGGATCGTGGTTCCCCGCGTGGAAACAGCTGAGCAGGCTCAGTACGTCTCGGAGGCGCTCCGCTTTCCGCCGCTCGGGCATCGTTCGCAGCTGACCATGGTGCCGCAGCTGGGCATGAGACCGACGCCGGCGACCGACCTGAATGCCGCTCTGGACGCCCGCGCCATCCTCAAGATCCTGATCGAGTCGCCGCTCGGTGTCGAGAACGCCGAGGCGATCGCCGCGGTGCCCGGGGTGGACATCGTGGGGATCGGTGCGAACGATCTCACCGCCGAGCTCGGCATCCCGGGTGACTACCGTTCTCCGATTCTCCGCGCCGCGATCGAACGCGTGGCGGCGGCGGCCACGAAGAGCGGAAAGCCGCTCATGGTCGGTGGGGTGGGCGACCTGAGCATCCTGGAGTCATTGCTGCCGACCGGGTTCTGCCCCTTTTACATCACCGGGATGGACTCGGATCTGTTCTACGTCGAGGCCCTGGCCAGGGTGGGCAAGTACTCCGAGTGGCACAGGACGGTCTTTCAAGGGGGACGCGTTGGATCTTGATTTTGCAACCACACTGCCGATGCGCGACGCAGACACGAACACGCGACCTCGGTTCGAGGTGCCGGCTGGGGCGTGCGACACGCACTTCCACGTGTTCGAGCCCGGCTTCGCGCACGTGACGAACCCGCAGTACACCTTCCCGGACGCGACCCTGGCTCAATACCTCGCGATGACGACCTTTCTCGGGATCGACCGCATGGTCATCGTGCAGCCGACCTACTACGGCGAAGACAACAGCCTGGCATTGCACGTGCTGAAATCGATCGGGGCGCCGGCGAGGGGAGTTGTGCGCGTGCACCAGGATGCGGACGGCGCCTTGCTGGATTCGTATCACGAACTCGGGGTGCGGGCGATCCGCCTCGATCTGTTCGAGCGCAAGACCTGGTCGGTCGACGACCTCGAAGGTTACGTGGGTCACATGGCTGCGATGGCGGCCGAGCGCGGGTGGCACATTCAGTTCTACTCCCCGGGCTCTGTCGTCCGTGACCTTCTCCCCTTTCTCTCCCGGCACAGCGGTCGGTTCGTGATCGACCACATGGGCTACATGAAGAAGTCGGACGGACTCGGTGATTCCGACTTCCAAGGGCTGGTGAGGTCACTCGACAATGGGAATGTGTGGGTCAAGCTGACCGGTCCCTATCGGCTCGCCGGCGATGAGCCCCTGTCCTCGGTCGAACCGATCGGGCGTGCTCTCGTCGAGGCCCGAGCCGATCGGCTCCTGTGGGGGACCGACTGGCCGCACCTTCCCAACGGACAACGGGACACCGGAGAGCTGCTCAATCTCCTCGGGGATTGGGCTCCTGATGAGGCTGATCGGCACCAGATACTTGTCGATTCCCCGACGGAGTTGTTCTACGCATCCTGATCGAGCTGGCTCCCCGGACCTGCATGATGCCTGAGATATACTTGAGCATCGTCAACGTGTGTGAAGACCGACGCCGTCGTCGGAGTGAGTGGGGAGGAGGGCCAACATGTCGATTCTGCCGATTTCCGCCTTGTCGCCGGTCAGCCAGCGGCCCCAGTCGCTGACCGACCAGATTCACGAGCGGATGCGCGAGGAGATCCTCAACGCCACGTGGCGACCTGGTGACATCGTTATCGAGCCCGAGCTTGCGGTGCGCTACGGCGTGTCGAAGACCCCCGTCCGAGAGGCGCTGCGCCTGCTGACGCAGGAAGGCTGGATCGTCACGATGCCCCGCAAGGGCTACCTGGTGCGCCCCCTCCGCCTGAACGACGTGAGAGAGGTCTTCGAGCTCCGGCTGCTTCTCGAGCCCGGTCTTCTCGCCAAGGCGGCGCGTGAGGCGAACACGGCCTCCATCGACGACCTGAAGCGGCTCGTGGATGCCGAGCAGCAGGTCGGCCACACCGACGATTCCCCCAACTCAGCCGGACGCGAGTTCCACCTCGCTGCCGTGCGCATGAGCAGCAACGAGCGGGCGGTCGCCGTGGTCGGTGGCCTGCTGAATGAAATCCGGCGGCTTCACCATCTTCTGCCGGGCGAAGAGGCCCATGGATCGGCGGCAGAGGTGGTCGCCGACCATCTGGCCATCATCGACGCGATGGCCAAGCGCGATGGTGATGCGGTGTACGAGCTCAGCCGCAAGCACATCGAATCATCGGCGACCCGGCTGACGAACGCGTTCCAACTCAACGGGTGAGGTGGCGGGCCGACCAACGGCTCGCCCGGCCGCGTCGCCAGAACTCCGCACGATGACGCTCGGCTAGGCCTTGCCTTCTGACTCTGCTTGCGTCACGGTCGCGGAGATCTGCTCTCGCCGCGCCCGTGCGGCCCGCGAGCGCGCTCCCCAGGAGGAGATGGCCACCGCGGCGATCAGCGTGGCGCCGTCGAACACGGGCTGAATCCACGGGGCGACACCGAGTTGAACGAGACCGGAAACCGTCACGGCAAGAAAGAGGACAGCGACCACGGTGCCCGGCACATTGAATCGGCCCGGGTAGATCACCGTCGAACCGAGGAATGTTGCGGCGAAGATCGGCAACAGCAAGGCCGGATTGCCCTGAACCTGCGCGCTTCCGATCTGCGATCCGAGGATCACGCCGGCCACCCCGCCCAGGGTTCCACCCACCGTGAACGCCACTACTCGGTAGCTGTCCACCGGTATTCCGGTCAGACCGGCCGCCCTAGGGTTGCCGCCCACGGCAAGCATCTTCCGCCCCAGAGCCATGTGGTTGAGAACGAAGTGCACGATCACCGCCACGACCACCGCGTAGACGATGGCCAGTGGAACTCCGAACGGCGCGGTTTGAGCGATGGCGGTCAGACCGGGCGGGGGCGTCACGATGTCGTTGCCGCCCATGTAGAGCTGCATGAGCCCCTCAAGCAGCGTCGCCATTCCCATGGTCGCCACGAACGATGGGACCTTGAACCGGGTAACGATGATCCCATTCGCGAATCCGATCGCGGTCGCCGCCACGACCGCAATGACCACCGACGCCCCAAGAGGCAGGTGCTGCAGAGTGCCAAGGCCGACGACGAGCGAGTTCGCGACCGACATGTTTGCCGCGATGGACAGGTCGATCTCTCCCACGGTCAGAGTGAGGAGAACGCCGAGGCCGGCGATCACGACGAACGACTGGAGGTTGAGGATCCCGACGATGTTGTAGAAGGTTGGGAACGAAGCGGGCCGCAGCGCCGAGAAGATCGCGAAGAGCAGGACGAGGAACACCGCGAGACCGTACTTGGAAACCGCGCTGGAACCGCCGGCTCTTGCCGTGGCGGCCGATCGGTCCTTCGAGCCCGGCTCGCCAGGAGCGTTGGTCGGCGTCGGTGCCTTCGACTTGTCGGACTTGGTTCGGACTGGGGTGCTCATTCTTGACCTCGGAATGCTGCTTCGGTGACGTGGGAAATGTTGAGAGAGTCTTCTGCCAACTCGGCGACGACGGCCCCGAACCGCATCACGATGGCGCGGTCGCAGAGACGTGAAGCCTCTTCGAAATCGGATGTGATCACGAGGGCGGCGAGGCCCTCCTGTTGGCATCGTTCGCGCAGGATCCGGTAGATCTCGAACTTCGCCCCGATGTCGACGGCCCCCGTTGGCTCATTGAGGATGATCAGCTTGGTCGCCTGCTCCAGGCACCGCGCGAGCAGCACCTTCTGCTGGTTGCCGCCACTGTAGGTGGAGACCTCTCGCTCCGGGTCAGGCGGCCGCACGTCGAACTGCCGCAGGATCCGGGAAGACGCGTATCGCTCAGCCTTGAGTTTCAGCCAGCGCAGCGAGCCGCCGCGCGGGTTGAGGTTGAGATTCTCCGAGGAGGTGAGCTCCATCGCGAGGCCGCTCTCGCGGCGGTCACTGGGTAGGTAGGAAATGCCCGCGTCGAGCGCCGCGAGCGGACCGCTCGGTGAGTAGGGGGAGCCGTCGACGGTCATGACGCCGCTGAGCAGCGGACTCAAGCCGTACAACACATCACCTACCGCGCGGTGACCCGAATCGGCGAGCCCGGTGAGGGCGACGATCTCGCCCGGGCGCACAGTCCACGAGAGGGGGCCGAAGCCCGGTCCCGTGACCTTGTGGAGTGCGATGACCGGTCTCGCGCTCGACAACGACCCTGAGGAAGCGACCCGAACCGGTGCCTCGCGTGTCCCACCGACGATCAACTCGATGAGCTCTCCCTCGGTGAGCTTGTCGGTGTCTGCCGTGGCGACGTTGACGCCGTCGCGCATCACCGTCACGCGGTCGCAATGGGCGAGCACCTCTTCGATGCGGTGGGTGATGAGAACGCAGGCGACCCCGTCGTCTCGAAGCCGCTCGAGGGAGAGAAAGAGCGACCGGACTTCGTCGCCGTGGAGCTTTGCCGTCGGTTCGTCAAGCACGATGAGCTTCGCGTCGAGGCTGAGAGCCCGCGCGATGGCAACCGCGGCCTGCTCGGCGACGGGCAACCCGCCCACGATCTGGTCGACGTCGACGTCGATCGCGAGGCGTTCGAGAACCTCCTGGGCCTGACGCCGCGTCGCCTTGCGATCGATGAGGCCGAAGCGCCTCGGATAGCCGGCCGCGAGCGCCACGTTGTCACTGACGGACAACTGCGGGATCAGCGCGAGGTCCTGATGGATGAAGGCGACGCCGAGCTCGGCGCGCAGCGCTGGGCTGTGGCCGAGCACGGAGCGGCCGAATACCTCGATTTCACCGGAGTCGGCAGGTTCGACGCCCGCGAGAACCCGCACGAGCGTCGATTTACCTGCCCCGTTCTCGCCCAGGAGGGCGTGGATCTCTCCCGCGCGGACCTGAAGCGTCGCACCGTCGAGAGCCCTGGTTGCGCCGTAGAACTTGCGCAGCCCGCGGATCTCGAGAACGGTCTCACGACCTCCCTGAGGGGAAGGATCGAGTGGCCGCGACGGTGCGACGCTCAGCATTAGTTGATGCCGCTCAGGTCGACGCCCCACGCCTTGCCGTAGAACTTGGCGTAGTCGAACTTCGCGCCGATGTACGCGTCGATTCCCGCGGCCGACGGTGTGCCGGACGGTGCGTGTGCGGAGTCGACCAGTGCGAAGCCGAAGCCCCACGAACCGGGATCAGGGATCGACTTGTGTGCGAGAGCCTTGAAGACCGCGTCCACACCGGCGAAGCCCACCCAGTTGTAGGGAAGGGCCGTGACGTCGGACAACGCGCCCGACTGAACAAGGGCCAGGGAAGGTGCATCGAGATCGCTCGAGACGATCTTCAGCGTCGAGCTGCGTCCGGCCTGATTGATCGCGGCGATGACCGGCTGCAGCGGAAGGCCGGCCGTCGGCCAGACGAAGTAGTTCGTGTCAGGGTTGGCTGCCACGATTCCACCGGCGTCGGCCTGGATGGTCACCGGGTTGATGTAGTCCGGCGGGTTGTAGTTGGTGGTCGCCGTGGTGCACGTCGGGCACAGGGCCGCCGTGAACTTGGCTGCCTGGCTGACGCCCAGGCTGTCCGTACCGACGATTCCGAAGAATCGAACATTGGCCTTGCCGTCGGTCTTGGCAATCAGCGAGGAACCCAGGATCGCCTTCTGCACGTTCTCCTGCGTGCTGAGGTAGCCGGTGTAACCGTCGCCGTCAGACGGCAGGGCGTTCACCCCGATGGTGACCACCCCGGCCGCCTTCGCGGCCGCGAGTTGCGCTGAGATCTCCGCACCGGCAACCGCCACCGTCGCGATCACGTCAACGCCTTGGGCGAGGTCGGCCTGAACGAGCGCCTGATACTTCGACGGCGTCTCATCTCCTGCGCTGACCAGGACCGTCCAGCCGAGCTTCTTGAACACCGCCGCCATCGCGGTGCCGGTAGCCAGGCAGCCGCCGCCCGGGAAGCACTCGATGATGCCCACCTTGTACTTCTTCGTCGGCGCCGCCTGGGGCGTCGGGATGTCCGAAACCTTGAACGGCTGGATGTCGTCCGCCGCTACATCGCCGTCACCCTTCGCGGAGACGAGACCCTTCTGAGCGTTGGCGACGATGGCTTTCGCCTGAGCGATTCCGGTCAGGCTCTTGGTTCCGGTTGCGGTAGGCGAGGAACCGCCGGCGCTGCAACCGGTGAGTCCGAGGGCTGTGGCAAGTGCAACTGCCAGTAGAACTGTTCGAGTGCGTTGAATCACTTTCATGCCTCTTCCAAGTCTCGAGGCAGCCTCTCGGCCCCTCACTACTCACCCTTGAGCAGCGCCCAAATGCTAGTAAGATATCTCACGCATGTCAATGATGAATGTGGTGCTACCATGCATTCCGGGTCGCGGCGCAGCCGGTCGCGGATAGCTCGCACTCGCAGAAGAGGAAGCGAACATGTCAGCACCATCCCCCTCCCGCACCGACGTGACGCCCGTGCTCGAGCGCCGTCTGTATGCGCGCATGACCGTCGCCCGGCAGCTCGATCTCGAGGCGGTGACGATGCAGCGCCAGGGACTGTTGCCCGGGCACGCGCCGACCCGCGGTCAGGAGGCCGCCCAGGTGGGGAGTGCGAGCGCACTGGACCTCACTCGGGACTTCGCATTTCCCACCTACCGCGAGCTGGCCGTCGCCGTCGCCATGGAGGTCGACCTCGTCGCGTACATGGCGACGCACCTGGGCACCTGGAACGGCGGAACCTACGATCCGCTGCTCTCCCGGTTGGCGCCGGTGAATGCCGTCGTCGGCGCTCCCGTGCTTCACGCCGTCGGGTGGGCGATGGGCGAACGACGGCACGGCACCCAGGGTGTCTCGATCGCCTATTTCGGTGACGGCGCGAGTTCGCAGGGAGACATTCACGAAGCGATGAACTTCGCCGGCGTCTACGGTGCGCCCGTCGTGTTCTTCTGCCAGAGCAACGGCTGGGCGATCTCGCTGCCGACCAGCAAGCAGGTGGCGGGCGGATCGGTCGCAGCGCGCGCCGCGGGATACGGCATGCCCGGCGTGACCGTCGACGGCAACGACGTCGTCGACGTTTATCGCGCCACCGTCGAGGCGGTCGAGCGAGCGCGTCGAGGTGACGGCCCCACTGTCATCGAAGCGGTCACCTATCGCATGGGGCCGCACTCGACATCCGATGACCCCGGCCGTTACCGCACGCTGGAGGAGGAGAGGCAGTGGCAGTCACGCGATCCGCTCCTCATCGCCGAGCGGCGGATCCGCGAAGCAGGAGAGGCCGGCGACGACTTCTTCGAGACGACCCTCAGCGACGCGAAGGCGACGGTCGAGGAGATTCGCAGCGGGATCGTCGCGCTGCAGAACCGTCCAGGTGACGAGATGTTCGACTTCGTGTTCGAGCGGCCAACGGCTGCACTGGAAGGCCAGCGCGCCGCATGGAAGGAATCCGCCCGATGAGCACGCTCACCATGCAGAAGGCCCTGAATCGCGCATTGGATGAGGCGCTCACCGACGACGAGACAACGCTGGTGTTCGGCGAAGACGTCGGGCAACTCGGTGGCGTCTTCCGCGTGACCGACGGATTGCAGAGCAAGTTCGGAATTGACCGGGTGTTCGACACACCGCTCGCCGAGGCGGGCATCGTGGGCATCGCGGTGGGGCTCGCCATCAACGGCTTCCGCCCGATCCCCGAGATGCAGTTCGACGGGTTCAGCTATCCCGCGGTCGACCAGATCGTGAATCAGGTCGCTCGTTTGCGCGCCCGGAGTCGTGGCGTGCTCGGGATGCCCATCACCATTCGCATTCCGAGCTTCGGTGGAATCCGCGCGCCCGAGCACCACGGCGAAAGCATGGAGGCGTTGTACGCGCACGTCCCCGGGCTCAAGGTCGTCTCGCCCTCGGACCCCAACCAGGCCTATCACCTGCTGCGCGAGGCCATCGCCGACCCCGATCCGGTCATCTTCCTGGAGCCGAAGTCGCGCTACTGGCATAAAGGCGAGGTGATGTTCGACGACTCCGCGACCGGTTACACCTCTCGCGTGGTTCGCGAGGGCAAGCACGCGACGCTGGTGGCCTGGGGCGCCATGGTGTCCCGGTGCGTCGAGGCCGCCGAGTTCGCCGCCGAGGATGGCGTGCAACTCGAGGTGCTCGACCTGCGGTGGTTGAAGCCGATCGATGCCCAGGGGCTCGTCGAGTCGATATCCCGGACCAAACGCGCCGTGGTGGTTCACGAGGCCCCATTGACCGCCGGTCTCGGTGGCGAGGTGAGCGCGATCATCAACGAGCTGTGCTTCGCCGATCTGAAAGCTCCGGTCATGCGGGTCACCGGGTGGGACGTGCCGTATCCCTCCGGCGCCCTCGAAGACGAGTACATCCCCTCGATCGACCGGATTCTCACCACCGTTCAAAAAGTTCTGGAGTACCGCCGTGGCTAAGAAGACGTTCACGCTGCCGGATCTGGGCGAGGGCCTGATCGACGCGACCGTTCTCGAGTGGTTCGTGGCTGTCGGTGATCGTCTCGAGCGCGGCGCGTCGATGGTCGAGGTCGAGACGACGAAGTCGTCGATCGAGTTGCCCTCGCCGCAGGCAGGGATTGTCGCCGAGCTGCATGTCGCGGAGGGCGAGAGCGTCGACGTCGGCTCACCCCTGATCAGCTTCACTGTTGCCGACGACGAGGCCGGCATCGTCGGCACCGTTCCGGAATCCGAGCCGTCGTCACGACGGGTGAAACTCAGCCTTCCGGAGGACTGATCCCGTGGACGTGATGACGCGCGATGGCGAGCGGATCTCGTATCGAAGAACGGACGGCGATCGACCCGTGCTGCTGGTGCACGGTTTCGCCTCGAACGCGGAGGCATCCTGGGACGCGTCGGGATGGCTGCGAGCGCTCGAGGAGGCGGGGCGAGGCGCGATCCTCGCTGACCTCCGGGGGCACGGCTCCAGTTCACGGCCGACGAGCCCGGCGTCGTACAGCGCGGCGATCCTCGCCGACGATCTGATCGAGGTGCTGGGCGCCGAGAATGTGGACGTGGTTTCCGTCGTCGGCTATTCGATGGGCGGCCAGATCGCTCGCCAACTCGCGGCCAGTCATCCCGATCGCGTCTCCCGGTTGGTGCTGGGGGGCATCGGATTGGCGGAGCCCTTCGCGACGGCGGGCGTCCCCGTGCTCCTGGCCGCGCTGGCCGGCAACCGCGGGGCGGGCGATCCCCTGGTGGAGGGGCTGCTCGCCGGCGCTCAGGATCTGCCGGAGGCGGATCGCGCCGCGCTCGCGGCGTGCATCGAGGGGATGGCCGCCAGTCCGGTCACCGGCATTCCCTCGGCGACGACGCTGATGGTGGCGGGTGAGCTGGATCCGATCGCCGAGGGCGCCGAGCAACTGGCGAAGTCCCTGAACGGGCTCTATCTCTCCATCCCGGGGCGTCGTCACGCCAACACGCTCAGCTCCCGGGTGTTCAAGCAGGTCGCCCTCGACTTTCTCAGCTCATGAAAGACCGCATCACCCTTCGATTCCTGGCTGCGCCGGGAGACTCCGCCGTCGATGGATCGACGGTGCAGGCGGGCAGCGTGCTCGAGTGGATCGACAAGGCCGGATACGCCTGCGCCGTCGGCTGGGCCGAGACGGCCTGCGTCACCGCGTACGTCGGGAATGTGCACTTCCATCACCCGGTACGGCCGGGTGAGCTGGTGGAAGTGGCGGCACGAGTCATCCACACCGGGCGGACCAGCATCCACGTCCGGGTGAGCATGGCGTCAGCCGATGCGCGGAACCAGGATTTCGTGGCATCGACGCACTGCATCCTGGTCTTCGTCGCGGTCGATGACTCGGGCCGCCCGCAACAGGTCCGCACCTGGCAACCGCACACGCTCGAGGACCTGGATGCGTCGGCAGGGGCGATGGGCCGGATCGCGGCGCGCGCAGAGATCCAGCGAGAAATGCGAGAACAGGCCTACACCGAACACGGGACGGGACCGCGCGTCACGCTCCGCTTTCTCGCGGCGCCGTCGGTCGTGAACTTCGGCGGCAACGCGCACGGCGGAACCGTCATGCGATGGATCGACGATGCCGCTCGGACCTGCGCGGGCATGTGGAGCAAGTGCGAGTCCGTTGCCGTGTATTCCGGCGGCATCAACTTCTCGCGCCCTGTCCACATCGGCGACATCGTCGAGGTGGAGGCCCGGCTGATTCACACCGGCGCCCGAAGCATGCACGTGGCGATCCACGTGCGCTCCGGCGATCCGTTCTCGGGCGAACTCGTCGCGACAACGCAGTGCATGAGCGTGCTGGTGTCCAAGGGCCCCGAGGGGACGGCGCTGCCCATCCTCGCGCTGCCGATCCAGAACGAGGAGGACGAGCGGCTCGACGCGCACGCGAGAAAGCTGATCGAGATGCGCGCCATGCTCAGGTCGCTCTCGCCCGACCTGCTCGGTGGCTGGGACGACTAGAGGAACGCGTCGACCGCCTGCCGCATCGTCCGGTCGCGGAACGTGAAGCCGTCGCCCGTCAGTTTCGCGGACGAAACGTTCTGGCTGCTGAGAAGCAACTCATTGCCGGCATCCTGAAGGGCGAGCACGATCACCCAGCGCGGCACGCGGAGCAGGTACGGCCGGTGGAGCTTCGCCGCCACGTAGCGCGTCACGTCGTCGGACGTTGCCGATGTCGGCCCGGTCAGGTTGACCGGCCCGCTGAGGCGGGACGTGAGCAGGTGGCGAATCGCCGCGGCTTCGTCGTGGATGCTGATCCACGGCCAGTCGGCACGTCCGTTTCCGAGCCGGGAGCCCAGTCCGGCCTTGCTGAGCGCGACGATGGGCGCGGCCGATCCGCCGGAACCGAGCACCAGGCCGGTGCGCAGCGAGACGACGCGGGTGGTTCCGTTCGACACCTGCGATGCCGCCTCCCACTGCTCGACGACGTCCGCGAGGAATCCCGCGCCGCGCGCCGATTCCTCGGTGAGGATCTCGTTCGGACGATCGCCGTAGAACCCCACCGCCGAGGCGCTCAGGAATACCGACGGGGGTGACGCCGCCGCTCCGATCGCCGCGGCGAGAGTGCGCGTCGACTGCAATCGGGATCGCAGGATGGTGGTCTTGTAACCCGGCAGCCAGGGGAGCTTGCCGAGCGACGCGCCCGAGAGATTGATCACCGCGTCGGCGGACTCGATCGCCGACGCGGGAAGGCTGCCGGCGGCGGGATCCCACTGGATCTCGTTCGGCGCCGACGTCCGCCGCCGAACGAGGGTGGAAACGTCGTGGGTGTCTGCCCGGAGTTGCCGCACGAGCTCGGAGCCGACCATGCCCGACGCGCCCGAAATCACTATCTTCATGGAAAAGACGCTACATCCGGAAGAACTGTTCCGGATACTCCCGATGATGTAATTGCGAGCAGCCGACCCTCTCTTCGATGAGCTTCGCGCCATAGGATGTGCGCCGTGAACGCCACCGCGGGAAGCGAGGCCTCGGGGAGCTCCGAAGCCGGGGCCTCCGTCGCGTCGCGCCTGTTCGCCGTGCTCGACACCCTGACCTCCGCGCCGCTGGCGCGATCCCTGAGTCTCACCGAGATCGCGACCCGCGCCGGACTGCCGTTGTCGACGACGCATCGGATGGTTGCGGAGTGGGTCGAGTGGGGTGGTCTGGTCCGCCTCGAAGACGGGCGATATGGCTTGGGGCTTCGGCTCTGGGAGGTGGGCGTGCAGGCGCCGACCGCGCGGAATCTTCGCACCATCGCGCTTCCCTACCTCGAGGACTTGTACGAGTCCACCCACGAGCACGTTCACCTCGCGATCCTCGAGGGGCACGACGCGCTCTACGTCGAGAAGCTCTCGGGCCATCACGCCGTCGAGGTCATCTCGCGAGTGGGCGGCCGGCTTCCCCTGCACGCGACAGGAGTCGGGCTCGTGCTCCTGGCGTTCGCGCCGGCGGAACTGCTCGACAGCTATTTGGCGGCGCCGCTGACCAAGTTCACCTCGTCGACCATGACCCAGCCGGAAGCCCTGCGCCGTCGTCTTGCCGAGATCCGGGCCACCGGCCTGGCGCGGATGTCGGAGGAGATGACTCCGGGATCGAGCTCGATCGCGGCGCCGATCCTCGATCGCACGGGCCAGATCGTGGCGGCCGCGTCCGTCGTCACGCGCACGACGAGCTCGGTGAATCCCGAGCACGAGGCTGCGGTTCGACAGGCAGCGCGCGGGATCAGCCGCAGCCTGGGCTATCGCCGAGCCTGAAAGCCGCTTCCACTGAGTGGAAGATCCTCAGCTCGCGGTCACGGTCGTGGTGACACTGGAGCGGTACCTCCCAGACGCCAAGGATGCCGATGACCACGATGACGACCCGCGTAGCCATCATCGGCGCCGGTCCGGCCGGCCTCCTGCTGGGAGTCGCCCTCCAGCGCGCCGGGATCGATTTCGTGATCATCGAGAACCGGCCACGCGAGTACGTTCTCGGCCGCATCCGCGCCGGCGTGCTCGAGCAGGGATCGGTCGAGACCCTCACCCGACTCGGCGTCGGCGAGCGGCTCGCTCGGGAGGGTCTCGTGCACGACGGCATCTACCTCCAGTTCGCGGGCGAGCGCCACCACATCGACTTCCATGCCCTCATCGGCCGCACCGTGACGGTCTATGGCCAGCAGGAGGTCGTCAAGGACCTGATGGCCGAGCACGACAGCCTCGGCTCGCTCATCTACTACGAGGCCTCCGACGTGGCCCCGCACGGCATCGACGGCTCAGCGCCGACGGTGACCTTCTCGCACCAGGGCGAGACCTACGAGGTGGCGGCCGACCTCATCGTGGGAGCCGACGGGTTCCACGGCGTCAGTCGGCCGAGCATCCCGAGCGATCAACTCACGGTGTACGAGCGCGAGTACCCCTACGCCTGGCTCGGCATCCTTGCCAATGTCGCGCCGTCGACCGATGAACTCATCTACTCCCTGCACGAGGACGGCTTCGGGATGCACTCGATGCGGTCGAACCTCGTCTCGCGCCTCTATCTGCAGGTGGACCCGAGCGACTCGATCGACAACTGGTCGGACGCTCGGATCTGGGATGCCCTGCACACCCGTCTCGGAACGCCGGGCTGGACTCTGCACGAGGGGGAGATCACCGAGAAGTCGATCACCCCGATGCGCAGCTTCGTCGCCTCCCGCCTCGACTACGGCAGGCTGTTCCTGGTGGGGGACGCCGGCCACATCGTGCCGCCGACCGGTGCCAAGGGACTCAACTCGGCGATCTCGGATGTCACCATGCTTGCCGCCGCCCTGATCGAGCACGTCGCGGGCCACGACGCGAAGCTCACGGCCTACGGGGCTGCGGCCCTGGATCGGCAGTGGCGCACCCAGCAGTTCTCCCAGTGGATGACCGAGATGCTGCACAGGCGCCCCGCAGGCGACGCGAGCGGACCGTTCGACTTCCGCTCCCAGCTCGGAGAGCTTGCCTACGTGACCGGCTCGACCTACGCGCAACAGATGCTCGCCGAGCAGTACACCGGCCTCAAGCTGGAAGGGGTGTGAGATGGCAGACGTCGAGACCCAGTCGATGATCTCGGCCGAGATCGCCGAGATCGAGGCCGCGGATGCTCGGGGCGGCGGGAACGAGCTCGGTCACCCGAACCGCGACTATCCGCCGTACCGCAGTTCGGCGCTGCGGCATCCGACGCACGCGCTGGTGCGCGTCGACCCGGAAGAAGTCGAACGGCTCTCCCCGGCCTTCGGACACACCGACGTCGACGTTCTCGAGAGCGACCTCACGATCCAGCACACGGGGGAGCCGCTCGGCGAGCGCATCGTCGTGGCCGGACGCGTGCTCGACGGCGAGGGGCGGCCCGTGCGGCACCAGCTCATCGAGGTGTGGCAGGCGAACGCGTCGGGCCGCTACGTGCACAAGAGCGATCAGCATCCCGCGCCGCTCGATCCCAACTTCACGGGGGTCGGCCGCATCATCACCGGCGACGACGGCTCCTACCGGCTCACGACGATCAAACCGGGCGCTTACCCGTGGCACAACCATCTGAACGCGTGGCGCCCTGCGCACATCCACTTCTCGCTGTTCGGCTCCGAGTTCGTGCAGCGCCTGGTCACCCAGATGTACTTCCCGGGCGATCCCCTGTTCGCCCTCGATCCGATTTACCAGAGCATCACGGACCCTGCAGCGCGCGCGAGGCTGGTGAGTACGCTCGCAGCCGAGGACAACATCCCGGATGTCTCGCTCGCCTATCACTGGGACATCGTGCTCACCGGCTCGAAGTCGACCTGGATGGAGAGCGAGGACGCCCATGACTAGCGCACGATCTACCGCCGACACCGCCCCCGCCGGGCAGACGCCGTCACAGACGGTCGGCCCGTTCTTCGCCGATGCGCTGCCCTACCAGGGTGGCCCCGAGCTCGTGCCCGGCGACCATCCGCATGCGATCCGCCTGCACGGCGCTGTCCTCGACGGGGCCGGAAGTCCGATTCCGGATGGGGTCGTCGAGATCTGGCACGCCGATGAGTCTGGCGTGGTTCCCACGGCGCAGGGATCTCTCGAGCGCGACGGATACACCTTCACGGGATTCGGACGCGATGCGACGACCCGCGCGGGCCTCTTCAGTTTCACCACCGTCAAGCCCGGCTCGGTGAACGGCGGAGCCCCTTATGTGCTCGTGACCGTGTTCGCCCGTGGTCTGCTCCACCACCTTTTCACCCGGGCGTACTTCTCCGATGAGGACGAGCTCAACCGACACGACTCCGTGCTTTCAGCGGTTGCGGCAGGTCGTCGGGACACCCTGATCGCGGTGGCGGACGCCGAGCGCTCGTACCGCTTCGACATCCGGCTTCAGGGCGCGGGGGAGACGGTGTTCCTTGACTTCTGGTGAGGGCATTCTCGACCCGCTGGGGCAGGAGAGTCGATCGGACGAACTGGTCGGCGACGTTGCATTCGCCCGGGCCATGGTCGAGGTCGAGGCGGGCCTGATCCGAGTCCTCGTCGATGCGCGGCTGGTGCCGGACTGGATGAGCGAGGTCGCGACCGCGATGTCGGTGACCGAGCTCGATCTGCCCGGCCTCGCTGCGGCGGGCCGCGGCGGTGGCAACCCGGTCATCCCGCTTGTCGCACAACTGTCGGCATTCGCCGAGACGCAGCACCCGCACGCGTCGGACTCCGTGCATGTCGGAGCGACCAGCCAAGACATCCTCGATTCCGCGGCCACGCTGGTGGCCCACCGGGCGATCTCCGAGATCTCGACGCGGCTGCGGGCGTTGTGCGCCGAGCTCGCGCTGCTCGCCGACCAGCATCGGGGAACGCCCATGCCGGGTCGCACCCTGGGGCAGCATGCCTCCCCGACCAGTTTCGGATTGGTCGCGGCGGGCTGGCTCGACGGTCTGCTCGGCGCCCTCGCGCGACTCGAGTCGGTGGATGAGAGCTTGCCCGTCTCCCTGGGCGGCTCGGTCGGAACACTGGGTGTCCTCACCGAGGTGGCCAGGGCACGCAGACCGGATGCCGTCCCCGAGGAGTTGGCCGAGTCCCTCGTCGGCGCCCTCGCGCGCCGGCTGTCGCTGCGGGCTCCTTCGGCGCCGTGGCACAGCAATCGGATTCCGATCGTGGAGCTGGGCGCGGCGCTCGCAGCCGTCGTCGGAGCGGTCGGCGCGATGGCCGTCGACGTGAGCGTGCTGTCCCGCACCGAGATCGCCGAAGTCTCCGAGCGACTCGGTGCCGGCGAGGGGTCCTCCTCTGCGATGCCCCATAAGCGCAATCCGGTCACGGCCGTTCTGCTGGTGTCCGCGGCCCGGCAGTCTCCCGGACTGGTGGCGACCCTGTTCGCGGCGCAGCTCGCGGAGGACCAGCGTCCGAGCGGCGCCTGGCACTCCGAGTGGTTGGCGCTGCGCGAGTTGGAACGACTGGCGATCGACTCGGCGACGGCCGGGGCAGCTCTTGCCGGTCGGCTCGACATCGACGTCGCGCGCATGGCGGCGAACCTCGACGTCACCGACGGCCTCATCTACAGCGAGCGGGTCTCGACGATCATCGCGGAGTCGATCGGCAAGACGGAGGCGTTCGACCTGGTCGCGGCCGCGTCGCGCGAGGCCGTCGAAACCGGCCGTCCGCTCCGGGTCGTGGTTGCCGCCCGCCTGGCCCCGGTGGACGACGATCTGCGCGAGCGGGTGTGGGCGGCATTCGACCCCGATGCCGGTCTCGGCGCGGCCGGGCGCATCATCGACGCGGTCCTGGTTCGAGCGAAGGAGCTGCTGTGACCGTCCCCACCATGAAGTGCTCGGTGCTGCCGGTGCGCGGCGCGGCGGCGAACGCCCGCCTGATCGTGCTCGGGCCATCACTCGGCACGACATCCGCGCTGTGGGACACCGTCGCAACAGCCCTCGGCGACGAGTACCGGGTGCTGCGCTTCGATCTGCCCGGGCACGGCTTCAGCCCGGCCGCGACGAAGAGCTTCTCGATCGAGGAGGTCGCCGAGGGAGTCCTCGAGCTCGTCGACTCGGTGGGCGGAGGCGCGTTCTCGTACGCGGGCGACTCGATGGGCGGTGCCGTCGGGCTGACCCTGGCCCTTCGGCATCCCGAGAGGGTGCTCGGCGTCGCCGCGTTCTGTGCGCCGGCCACCTTCGGCACCCCGGCCGGATGGCAGGAGCGCGCCGCCCAGGTGCGGGCGAGTGGAACGGCCTCGGTGGTCGGAGCCAGCGCGTCGCGGTGGTTCGCTCCCGGCTACCTCGAGCGCGATCCTGGGCAGGGCGCTGCGGCTCTCGACCGGCTGCTCGAGGTCGACGACGAGTCCTACGCACTGTGCTGCGAGGCCCTTGCCGCCTTCGACCTGGCCGCGAGCGCGCCCTCGATCGCCGTTCCCGTGGCGTGCGTCGCCGGCGAATTCGACGTGGCTGCCCCGCCGGAGGACGTGCGCGCGCTCGCCGAACTGATCCCCGGCGCGAGCTACACGCTCCTCGCCGGCGCCGGCCATCTGCCCCCGCTGGAGGCCCCGATCGAGTCGGAGTCGGTCATCCGCTCACTGAGCGCCGGAGCATGGCCGCCCGTCGACATCCGGCAGACCGGAATGCGCGTTCGCCGGGAAGTGCTCGGCGACAGCCATGTGGATGCCGCGAACGCCAGGATCACCCCCGAGACCGCCGACTTCCAAGACTTCATCACGCGCTACGCCTGGGGCGAG
>FSVT01001076.1_pt1 | contig 21151 bp, 20 predicted proteins | sample 1637741 | NCBI WGS metagenome assembly FSVT01 (sample SAMEA3914814, study PRJEB12502) | metagenome | biome: forest; material: soil | place: USA | collected 2011-09-16 | depth 0.1 m
CTCGACTACCGGCCGGCGCCGACGAACCTCGTGGGTGCCGAGGCTTGGTGATCAGCGCACACTGTGCCTACCTCCGTCGTCCTTACGGACGACCAACGACGCATACGCCGGGATCAGCACCCTGCGCCCGTACCTCCGTGACACCACCTCGAACGGCCGCCCGTCGCCGAGCAGCAGGTCGACCACGGCTTCGAGCTCGGCGCGCGCCAGCGGGCCGCCGAGGCACAGGTGCCGACCGGCGCCGAACCAGAGCTGGCGGTGCTGCGGCAGGTACGGACGATCGATGCGGTAGTCGCCCGCCAGGTTGTTGGCCGTCCAGGTGAGCACGACGACCCGCTCGCCGGCTTTGAGCGTGCGACCGCCGATCTCGAGGTCGGCCAGCACCGAGCGGCCGATGATGGGCGCCGGGCTGGTGACCCGCAACGCCTCGCGCACCGCGTCATCCTTGTGCTTCGGGGCGGCAAGCAGCCGATGCTGCTCGCCCGAGTCGTAAAGCAGCGCGGCGGTGCGCGCCATCGCCGACGCCGCGGTCTCGGTGCCGGCCACCATCAGCAGCGTCGACAGGCCCTTGGTCTCTTGCACGGTCAGCCCGAGTTCGCGGCAGCGCCCGATCACGGTGTCCGGATGCGCCGTGCCGAATACCTGATCGATGTGCCCGGTGAGCCGCTCGACGATCACCCGCGCGGCGGCGATCTTCTCGGGCGGGAGCACGGTGTCGGCGGTGGTACCCAGAGCGGTGGATGCCAGTTCCTCACCCGTTGCGAAGATCTCGCGGTATGCGTCGTCGCCGCGCGTCGCATCCACCGGGAGTCCGAGCAGCGTGATCACCATGTGGCCGACCAGCACCCGGCTCAGGTCGGCGAGGTCGAGTTCCTCGCCCGCCTCGAAGCTCGTGCGCGCAGCATCCATCCGCTCGCCCCACGCCTTCTTGACGAACGCCGCGCTGGTCTTGGCGGTGAACAGCTCGCGGCTGCGGGTGCGCAGGTCGTAGTGGCCGGGGCCGTCGAAGAGCTCGTAGACCCAGTCCCCGAGAATCTGCGCCCACAGGTGCCCGACGCCGCCCTCGCTCAGCAGGGTCAGGTGCTCTGGATCGTTGAGCAGCGCGCGGGCGGTGCGCGGATCGGCGGTGATCCAGCCCAACTTCGGCACCTTCAGCAGCGGATGCGCGAACTGGCCGAGCCAGTTCAACACCGGTAGCGCAGGCCGCGCCGCCCGCAGCAGGCGATGCTCGTGGGCCTTCGCCGAGTTGCCGAACCCGTCGCGGATCAGCGACAACCGTCGCTCGACGGCGGGTGCCTCCAGGTCTTCGGCAACGGGCATAGGGTCAGTCGTAGTCGAGGCTGAGTTTGCGCAGCAGGGCGCTGAGCCGTTCCTGGTCGGCGGCCGACAGGGTCTGCAGCAGGAGCGCCTCGTCGGCGAGCAGCTCGCTGATCGCGTCGTCGACGGCCCGGCGCCCGCGGGCGGTCAGCACGACGAGCACGCCGCGTCCATCGTGCGGGTCGGTGTGGCGTTCGACAAGTCGTCGTTCGACCAGCCGGTCGATGCGGTTCGTCATCGTTCCGCTCGAGACCAGGGTCTGCTGCAGCAGCGCCTTCGGGCTGAGCTGGTACGGCGCGCCCGCCCGGCGCAGGGCGGCGAGAACGTCGAACTCCCACGGCTCGAGGTCGGACGCCTCGAACGCCGTGCGCCGCGCCCGATCGAGGTGCTTGCTCAGCCGCGCAACCCTCGACAGCACCTGCATCGGCGAGAAGTCCACGTCGGGGCGCTCACGCGACCAGTCGTCGACGATCCGGTCGACTTCGTCGGAGGTGGGCATGCTCCCATTATCGGGGCCCGGCTGCGCACCCGGCCGTCTGGCAGACTTGACAGGCGCCCGGATGCTCAACGGCTTCCGTGCGCGATCCGCTGTGGTGTAACGGCAGCACTTCGGCCTTTGGTGCCGTAAGGTCCGGGTTCGAATCCTGGCGGCGGAGCCAAAACGACGCTGACGCGTCGTTTTGGCACCGCCGCCTTCGCTGTTCCGGGCAGGTTCCGGTAGCTCGTGAGCTCCCGAAGGTGCCTCTGCATGAGTCGCGAAGAGGTAACGGCGGTACCGCCGCTCACTGCAAGGTCGTGCGACTCCCAGCCGCGTCGATCAGGTGCTGGTCATGGGCCGCCGTCAGCACGGCGACGCCGGTCGACGTCAGGTCGACGAGAAGCCCGATCACGGAGTCAGCGGTCTGACGGTCCAGGCTCGCAGTCGGCTCGTCGGCCATGATGACCGCCGGTTCGAGCAGGAGGGCGCGAGCCAGGGCGACCCGCTGGCGTTCGCCACCGCTCAGCCGTTCGGGGTAGCTGTTGGCCTGGGCCTCGACACCGAGCTGCCGCAACAGCTCGGCGGCTCGACGTCCCAGCTTTCGCGTCTGACGGCTGGGCACTGCCGGCAGCAGGACGTTCTCATAGGCGGTGAGACCCGCGATCAGGTTGCCGCCCTGATCCAGATAGCCGACGGTCTGACGTCGGAGTCGCGCCGTGTCGTCGTCGGACAGCCCACCCAACGGGGTTCCGCTCCACCAGACCGCGCCGGCCTTCGGCTTGGCAAGTCCCGCGGCGACGCGCAGGATGCTGGTCTTGCCCGATCCACTCCGGCCGGCGAGGCAGTGCATCTGGCCCGCCGACATGGTCAGGTCGAAGGCATCAACGATGGTCAACGGCTCGCGATCCGATCTCGGGTACTCGATCGTCACGCTCTTCAGCTCCAGCAGTTCAGTCACGCGTTCTTCGCCCTCCGATGAATGGCTTGCAGGATGACGGACATCGCTACGGTCGCCGCGAGCGAAACTGCGAGCAGAATCACGGGGCTGTCTCCAGTGAGGCGCGGAGCACCGAGCCACACAATGGCCGCCGACACGATCACCGCGGGAATCGCTACGACCAGGGTCTCGGTGCGCTGAACTGCGCGCAGGTCTCGCGCTGCCCACCCCATGGCGTGCATCGCCGACCACTGGTTGGCACGGCGGGCCAGTTCGGCGGCCCGCGCCAACGCGCCCATCAGGATACCCGCGCTCACCGCGACAACGCCCAGAACGGTCTGCGCGATCAGCCCTTGCGCGGCGACGGTGGCCGCGAGCAGGCTGGCGCCGGCCTGAGCGACGCCACTCGTTACGACCACGACCAGGGCCGGCGCGGCGACGCCGACCACCACCGTGGCGACGAACATGCCGATAGAGGGCGACAGGTTGGCGCGCACGAAACGGACGCCAACGGTGCCCACCGACCTGAACCGGAGTCTCAGCCGCCGACGCCCCTTGGCCATGGTTCGCACCGTCGATCGCTGCCGGAGGTGCGTCGCGACCGCGGTCACGACGATGGCGCTGACGATGAGCGCGACGAGCCCGGTCCCGGCGGCGATCTCGGAGAGCCGGGATGCCCCGGACAGAAGGATGCTGCCGACGGCGGCGATCGCCACCAGCACGACCGTCGGCCAGTCTTCGGCAAGGAGCCATCGCCGGATGCCGGGGCGGGTCCACCCGATCTCACGCAGCGATTGGGCGATCAGCCGCCGGCGGGGAAGTGATGCCAACTGCACCGTGATCATCAGGATGGTGGTCGCGGCGAGCGCGATGGCGGCGACCGCGATGGAGGCTCCCGAGACCGCGACATCGGCCTGTGCAGCGGCTCCGAGTTCTGACCAGCTCTGATTGATCTCGCCGAGCGGGCCGACTCTTTGCTTGGCGGACGGATCGGTCACGCCGAATGCGTAGTCGTCGACCTGCACGTTCACCTGGGTCGGGGACGATCCGGCGACGACGATGGCGGTGAACCCGAGTTGCGTGATCGAGTTGGCGACGGTCACCAGCTTGTCCTGGGCGCTCTTGGAATAGCTGCTGATGCCATCCACTCGGACGCGGATCGCCTGGACCGGCTTGTCCTGATGCCACTGCGCCGCGTCAGCGATCGAGGCGACCGCGACGGTCCGCGAGCTCACCAGCCCGAGGCCCGACACACTCGGATCGAGGATCGTCGACTTGCCGTCGACCGTGACGGTCGATCCGACCGACTCGTATGCACCGAGCGGGACACTGCCGAGTGAGCTCTGCAATCTCTTGAGGCCGGAAGTGTCCAAGGTCCCAATCGGGACGAACTGCGCCGCCGGTCCGTTCTGCGGCTGAGCGATGCCGGTTGCGGCGCTGTAGGCACTCTCAACGCCGGGGACGGTTCCGTCGGTACTGAGCCGGAAGTCAGATCCCGGTGTCCCGTCTCCAAATGTCGGCGCTTTGAAGCCCTGTGCCGGCAAGATGACCGAGGTGCTTCCATCGACTTTGTACGTGGGCGGGATCACCTCTCCGACGTCACCGAGGATCACGCTGCGGTAATGCGGCGCGCTGTCCGACGCTTTCACGTCGGTGCCGGGCCAGCTGATGCTCGACGGCGTGGCGATGAACGGATTGATCGCGCCGCCCACGCTACCGCTCGAACTGCCCAGAGGCGCCCCACCGGAGCCCGTGAATGCACCAGCCGGAAGCTGATACGGGAACCCGACCGGCCCATCCGTGGCCGCGGCAGGTGCGTCACCCAGCCTCGCCGCCGAGACCGTCAAGGTCAGCGGGGCCGAGCCGGTGCCCGCTACGACCACCGGGACGTAATGCTCCGGCGGCGCATCCAACGTCGAGGGATCCCGACCGTTGTCCAGGTACAGCTGCTTCAACTCCTCAAGTTGCTTCGGCGATTGAACGCCCGCCGACTCCGCCTCCCTCTTGGCCTGGGCCGCACCGAAGTCCTGGGCGAACACGTCTTTCGCCGCCTTCGCCCAGGCGTCGACCTTCGAGGCTTTCGAGCCCGACTCGCTGAGTGACTCGAGTGGCTTCAAGAAGTCGCCCGCCGAACCCAGCAGTTGCCGCTCCGCCTTCGGGTCGACCAAGGTGATGAACGTGTTCGAGGCCGGCGAAACATCGAAGGACTCGATGGCGTAGTTGGAGCCGTCCGTCCCGTCCCCATTTCCCCAGCCGCTCCCGTCGGTGGTCTCGGTGATCGGCCCGAGCGTGAATCCGAACTGGCACAGATCCGGGTACTTCGTCGTGTCGACATCGAGGTCATCGAACTGGCAGCTCGTCGACATCACGGGCGCCTGGACCGGCTGCTTGCCGGTGCCATCAACGATCAGCACGAAGCTGCTCTGATCGACGAGCCGGTCTCCCAGACCGTCATTCGTGGTGAACGTCTCGGTGAGTCGATACGCCTGCGGGGTCGCGGTTCCGGCGATGGACTTCGGCATGAGCACTTGAGCGCGAGTCCCGGTGAGACCCGGGACGACGACTTCGCCGATCGGCGCGGCGACCCCGACCCCAGCGACCTTGCCCACTTTCGCGACATCGGCGAGGGTCATCCCACCCGTCGAAAGGGGAAGGCCGTTGGGCGAGACCAGTCGCCCGATCGATGCCGTGCTGGTTTTCGGAATCACGAGGATGTCGTACGCGCCACGCCAGTTCGCATCCAACGTGCTCTGCAGCGCCGCGGCCGCTGCGCTTTGCACTCCCGCGACGCTGAGCACCGAGAGGGTGAGAAGCACAGTGGCAGCGAGTCGGATCCGGTCGCGGGACAGCCGTCGGAGCGGCCCGGGGAATGCATGACCGGAGGGCACCATCATCCTCCAGACTCGTAGATGGCTCGCTGACGCTTCAGGCTAACCCGAAGGTCATCGACAGCCGGCGACTAGAAGGGATACGGCGCGATCGACGACCTGACGGTCAGCCACTGGGTGTCGGTGAAGGCGTCGAGGTTCGTCTCGAGCCCACCGATCCGGGAGCCGTTGCCCGACCAGCCCACGCCCCCGAACGGTGCATTGGCCTCGTCGGACACCGTCTGCTCATTGATGTGGATCTTGCCGCTCGGGACGAGGTCCGCCAGGTCCATCGCTGTCCCGACGTCTCCCAGGATGCCCAGCGACAGCCCGTAGTCGTTCTCGCCCGCCAGTGCCGCGGCTTCTTCGAGACTCGCGAACGAGCGCACGGGCGCGACCGGGCCGAAGACCTCGTCGGTCCAGGCCGGTGAGCGGTCATCGAGGTCGGTGAGCACGGTGGGGCGGTAGAACAATCCTTCGTGCGTCGCTCCCGCCGTGACGCGACCGCCTGCGGCGACGGTGCGGCTCACGATGCCATCGATGCGAGACAGTTGCCTCTCGTCGATGATCGGGCCGAGGGCGACCTGCCCGGTCGACGGATCTCCGACCGGCAGCTGCGATGCCTTTTCGCTCAGCGCGGCAACGTAGTCGTCGACCATGCTCTCGTGCACGAGGTGTCGTCCGGTCGTCATGCAGATCTGTCCCTGATGCATGAACGAGCCGAAGGCCCCCGCCGAGACGGACAGAGCGAGATCCGCGCCGGGGAGTACGACCAGGGCGTTGTTGCCTCCGAGCTCCAGGTGGACGCGTTTGAGGTGCTGTGCGGCGAGTGCCCCGACCGCGCGTCCGGCGCCAGTCGACCCGGTGAAGGCGATGATGCGCACCTCGTCCGCGGCGACAGCGGCCTCGCCCACGTCGGCACCACCGGGAAGCAGATGCAAGAGTCCGGCCGGAAGTCCCGCCTCTTCGAAGACCCGGGCGATGCTGACGCCACCCGAAACCGCCGTGCGCAGGTCGGGCTTGAGAAGCACGGCGTTGCCGAGTGCGAGTGCGGGAGCGACGGCACGAATGGCGAGAATCAGCGGGAAGTTGAACGGCGCGATCACGGTGACCACTCCGGCAGGAAGACGTCGAGCGAACGACCAGCGCGGTTCGTTGCTGGTCAGAACGTCGCCGTGCGGATACGACGGCAGGGCGGATGCCTCGAAGCACTCGGCCGCCGCGACGTGGGTCTCGAGTTGTGCTTTGGGTGGGATCGCCCCGGTCTCGCGGACGATCCAATCTTCGATCTCGGCGGCGTGCTGCTCGAACAGCAGGCCCGCCCGACGCAGCACGGCGGCTCGCTCCTCCGGGCGTTGGCCCGCCCAGTCGCGTTGAGCGACCGAGGCCGCCGTGGCTGCCGCACGCACGTCGGCCGGGTCGGCCACTCCGACGACGCCGAGGGACGCGCCGGTGGCCGGTTCGATAACGGTCGAGGTTCCGCCCGCGCCAGGTCGCCAGTCGCCGGAGTAGATCGTCCCCGTCCAGACCTCGGTGAGCAGTGTCATCCCGTTTCTCCTTCGAATCGTGGATCAGAGCAGTTCGAACAGGGCGGCGGCGCCCTGGCCTCCCCCGATACACATCGTGACAACGGCGCGCCTGACACCCCGGCGGCGACCTTCGATCAGCGCGTGCCCGGTCAGCCGCGCGCCCGAGACGCCGTAAGGATGCCCGAGCGCGATGGCGCCGCCGTCGACGTTGAGGATGGAATCGTCGATGCCGAGCCGGTCACGGCAATACAGAACCTGCACGGCGAACGCCTCGTTCAACTCCCAGAGGTCGATGTCGTCGACCGTGAGCCCCGCGCGTTCGAGAAGGCGCGGCACCGCGAAGACGGGCCCGATCCCCATCTCGTCTGGCTCGCAACCGGCGACCGCGTAGGAGACGAATCGGCCGAGCGGCCGCAGCCCGCGTCGTTCCGCTTCGCCTTCGGACATTACGACGCATGCCGACGCCCCGTCCGAGAATCCGCTGGCGCTGCCGGCCGAGACCGTGCCGCCGGGTACAGCCGGCCGGATGGCCGCGATGCCCTCGAGGGTTGAGTCGCCGCGAATGCCGTCATCGCGCTCGACCGTCACCTGGTCGATGGAGGCGATGGCTGTCCGCTTGTCCACCACCGCGGCGCGGGTCGTGATCGCGGCGATCTCGTCGTCGAATCGGCCGTCACGCTGTGCGGCGGCGGCTTTGAGATGGCTGGACAGCCCGTACTCGTCTTGTCGCTCGCGAGGGATGCGGTAGCGCCCGGCCACCGTTTCGGCGGTGCGGAGCATCGGCCAGTACACGCTGGGCACGCCGGCGCTGAGTTCCGGATCGCGTGCGAACGAGGTGTTCAGCTGTTCCTGCACGAGGGTGATCGACTCGACCCCGCCGGCGACGGCCACGTCGTACTGGCCCGTCATGACGCGCTGGGCCGCGGTCGCGATCGCCTCGAGTCCCGAGCCGCAGAAGCGGCTCACCGTGACCCCCGGCGTCGTGACCGGAAGTCCGGCTCGAAGGGCGGCCTGGCGGGCGATGTTGCCGCCGGTCGCTCCTTCGGGATTCGCACAGCCGAGCACGACGTCGTCGATCAGCCCGGGGTCCACCCCCGCACGTTCGATGGCAGACGAGATGGTGTGGGCGGCGAGGGTTGCGCCGTGTGTGAGGTTGAGCGCGCCGGCCCATGACCGGGTGAGAGGCGTGCGAGCGGTCGACACGATCACAGCAGATCTCATGCGGCACCTCGTTCGGCCAGACTCGGTGGCGTCGCCCAGAACGGATCCCCGGTCTGCTCGTGCCACGTCTGCATCGCACGGACGACGCGATCCCAGCCGTACTGCTCGGCGTCGAACCAGGGTCCGCCGCGGTCTGCTGGGAAGCCGTAGCCGTGGACTAACACGGTGTCGACGTCGGCGCTGGATGCAGCGATGCCATCGTCGAGGACGGCCGCCGCTTCGCGTACCAGGGCGAAGACGCAGCGGTTCACGAGTTCGTCGTCGGTGACGGCGGGCTCGGTGACCTCGATGTGCAGACCCTCGTTGGGACGCGGTGTCGGGTCGGCGTAGGAATACCACCCGAGTCCGGACTTTCGCCCCAACCACCCGCGCGCGGCGAGGTCATCGGCGACGTCGAACGCCGGATCGGTGGATCCCGCTGCCGCACGAGCCAGCGCGGGCACGTCATTGCCCACCAGGTCGAGCACGCGGAACGGCCCCATCGCCATTCCCCAGGCCTCGAGGGCCCCATCGATCCGGGCAGGCGTCGCGCCGGTGCGCAGCAGCAGCTGCGCCTGGCGGACGTACTGGTCGAAGATGCGGTTGCCGATGAAGCCCGGCCCGACCCGGGCGACAACGGGCAGCTTGCGCAGGCGCTTGACCAGCGCGAGCGTCGTCGCGAGCGTCCGGTCGGAGGTCTTCGCACCGTCCACCACCTCGACCAGTCGCATCACCTGGGCGGGACTGAAGAAGTGCATTCCGACCACGCGATCGGCATTGGTCGTCGACGCGGCGATCAGGTCGAGGTCGAGGGACGAGGTGTTGGATGCCAGGACGGCATCGGCGCGGGCGAGGGCGCCCAGCCGTTCGAACACCTCGCGCTTCACGTCCAGATCCTCGAAGACGGCCTCGACGATCAACGCCGCATCCGCCGCCGCCGCGAGGCCGACCTCGGCCTGGAAGAGCGCCAACTGCTCGTCGCGCCCCTGCTCACTGAGACGACCCCGGTCGACCGAGCGTCGCAGTTCGGCCGTGACGGCCTCGCGGGCGGCGTCGACCCGATCCTGCGCCGTGTCGATGAGCACCACGCGGATGCCGGCGCTCAGCAGGGCGAGTGCGATGCCACGACCCATCGTGCCGGCGCCGATCACCGCGGCCGAATCGATGACGAGCGGCGTTGCCCCGTCGGGCAGGCGCCCGGCGTTGCGTTCCGACTGGAACCGGTAGCGGGCTGCTCGTGCCGTCGGCGATGCGGCGAGGCGCTCGAACAACTGGAATTCATGCGCAAGACCCGCGTCGAAGGGGAGGGTTGCTGCCGAGCCCAGCGCGTCGAGGGCGGCCAGCACTCCTCGGCTGGTGCGGGGATTGCGGCCTGCTGCACGTCGTGCCGCGTCGACGTAGGGTTCGGCCAGGGGCTCGGCAAGTTCGACATCTCGCAGGCGCGGCTTGGCGTCCGGCGCGAGCGCCAGTGAACGCGCCAGGGCGATCGCGGCGGCGACCGGGTCGTCCGAGATCTCCGAGATGAGCCCGAGTCGCAGCGCCGTGCCCGCGTCGATCGCTCGCCCGGTCACGATGAGGTCGAGCGCCGGCTGAATGCCGATCGCACGGGGCAGTCGCTGGGTGCCCCCGGCACCGGGCATGAAACCCAGGGTGGTCTCGGGAAGCCCTAGTCGGGCATCGGGATGCGCGACTCTCGCAGAACAAGCCAACGCGAGTTCGAGCCCTCCGCCCAGCGCCGCCCCGGTGACTGCGGCGACGCTCGGAAGAGGGAGGCTGTCGAGTGCGCCCGCGATCGTCAGGTGGAGAGTCGGCTCCGCGAGCCCGTCTCCTGAGTCGAACTCCGCAAGGTCCGCGCCCGCGCTGAATGTCGGCGATCCCGCGATGACGAGCCCGGCAAGGTCCGGCTGGTTCGCCGCATCCTCAAGCTCTCGCAGGAGCGCGCGCCGCATCGAGCGACCGAGGAGGTTGACCGGCGGGCCGTCGAGGGTGAGAACGACGATGTCGTCGACACGCTCGACGCGCACGGTCGCGGGTTTCGTGGGCACGCACGTATTACACACGCTTTACGATCATTGCGCAACTGTCACGCATGATGAGACGTGACTACGCGGCAGAGATGGTGTGCTCGAGGCTCGCGAAGTACTCAAGTGCGCGGGGCGACCACTCGTCGGTGCGCTCATGGAACAGCTGGTATGCCCGATGCCGCGGCCAGTCACGTGGCAGCAGATTGTCGGGCAGCTCGGGATCGAACAAGGGGAAGTGCCGCCAGCTCGTGTAGAGGTCGATCCAGGCGTCGAAGGTCTGGGCGGGCGAGAGCGGAGCCCGCGATTCGAAGCGCTCGCAGAACGAGTCGTAGCGAGCCCGCAGATCGTCGAGATCCCAGGCGGCAGACGCCATCTCGCGGGGCGAATGTGTCACCGGCTTCGCCGCGGTGAATACGTACGCGCCCTTGGGGCCTTCGACGGAGGTCAGCAGCTTCATCGCGGCCTCCTCGTTCTCGGTGTGGGGGGAGACCCACAGCCCATTGCCGAGCGATCCGAACCCCAGCCAGGCCAACTCGGTCCGGAAATGGTGACGCAGCGCTCGGCTGTCTTCTGGCACCGTGAGCGCCACGAAGAGCCACTCGCCGTCCCACTGACGGGCACGGCCGAAGGTCATCGTGCGCTCGCGGCCCAGGCGCAGTCCGGCGGCGGTCGATTCGCTGACCTCGAGGCGGGAGCGGCGGCCCATGCGCTCGCTGGTCAGCCACCCGTCGCCGAGAGCGCGGGCGACAGCTTGACGCGCCGCTGACACCGAGGTGCCCAGCGTGACGAGACTCTCGACAAGCACTTCTTGCCAGACGACGGAGCCAAGCGGGAGCACGGCCTCACCCAGCACGGTGAGCAGGAGTGTCTTGGTGCGACGTGTGCTCGCCAGCGGCTGCTCTGAGGAGGTGGCCATGCACGAACAGTACACGACCCGTCACCCATTCGTGATACAGATAGTTGACGATCGTCGAAGAAATGTAGTACGTTGCGGAGCAGCCACCAGAATGGTGTGCGAGACACGGGCGAAGGAGCCGAGGTGAACGAGACCGAGTACGCCGAACGGCGTTCGGACGCCGTGCGCCGTCTTCAGCGGCTCGACGATCTCGTCGAGCTGCGGGCACTGACCCAGCGCTACGTGCGGCGGCTCGCAGCGCGTGACTGGGCGGGGATGCTCGACGACTTCACCGATGATGCTGTGGTATCGATCCGCGACCACGGCGATCGCCGTGGACGCGCGGAGCTCGCCCAACTGTTCGAGCAGATGCACGCGGCCGGTTCCCCGCCCGACGGCTATCTGCTCAGCTCTCCCGAGCTCGAGGTGACCGGCGACGACGCCGTCGGGACCTGGACCTGGCATCGATTGTTCAGCGAAATGCCCGTCATGGGCGGAGCCGAACGCGCGACAGGTCCGTGGTGGGAGGGCCGCTACCGCGTCGGCTATCGCCGTACCGATGGGCGCTGGCGTTTCGCCGACCTGCGCTTCCGTCTTGCGACGGCGTCCCAGGAGGCCGCGGCATGAGCGCTCCGACCGAGCAGCAGCTCGCCGCCCTTGCCGCGCTCGAGAGGCGCATCGATGCGCTCGAGTCCCGCGAATCCATCGAGGCGCTGCACGCGCACTTCGTGAGGGCCGTTGCCGACCGTCAGTTCAGCGATCTCGCGTCATACTTCACACCGGACGCGACGATCGACATGCGCACCCACGGCCCGAAGAGCGGGACCGCCGAGATCGCAGCCCACTTCGAGCACATGGTGACGGTTCCGCTGGTCGGTGCCGGCTACATCCTGACCTCCCCGGAGATCAGCGTGTCTGGCGACAGCGCGATCGGGATATGGACGTGGCACCGGCTGCACAGCTCGGCCGAGATCGCGGGTCAACCGGTACGGGTGTGGGGCGTGTGGGAAGAGGGTCGATACGACTGCCACTACGCCCGGGTCGATGGGACCTGGAAGTTCTCCTACCTGCGTTTCAGAGTGGTACGACCGGACGCCGACCCGGCAGGAACCCCCTTTCCGGAGGGCGGCCCCTCATGATCATCGCCGATCTCATCCGCCGGGCGTTTGCAACGCACGGGGCTCTGCCGGCGATTACCTCGGGTGATGTGACCCTCACGTACGCACAGGTGGCAGACCGCTCACACCGGCTCGTCAACTCACTGCGTGACCGCGGCATCCAACCGGGCGACCGAGTAGCCACCCTTGCTCCGAACAACATCACCAGCCTGGAGCTGATGACCGGGCTCGCCCTCGGTGGGTACGCCCGCACCGCACTGCACGCGATGAACAGCGGCGAGGCGCATCGCGAGATGCTCGAGGCATCGGGCGCCCGCGTGCTCGTCACCACGTACGAGTTCGCCGATCGCTTCCACGCCGAGTTCGCGGCCGTGCCAGGCCTCAAGCACGTGGTTGTCCTCGGGGCCGAGCAGAGCGGCGTGCTCGACTACGAGGCCATGCTCGCCGACGCCGATCCCGCAGACGCGCAGGTGGCCGTCACGGGTGAGACGATCCTGCACCTGGCGTACTCCTCAGGCTCGACCGGCACGGCGCGTGCCTCGGTGCACACCCACGAGAGCTGGATGGCGGTGACGGTCGATCACGCGACGATGCTGCCGCGCATCACCTCGGACGACGTCTACCTTGCCGCCGCGCCCCTGACTCACGCCGCATCCACCGTGCTGTACCTGCTGCTCGGCAGAGGGGCGAGCATTCAGATTCTCGAACACTTCGCGCCGGCCGACGCTCTAGCGATGATCGAGCGGGAGCGCTGCACGCTCACCGTCATGGTGCCGACGATGCTGGGCGCGCTCGCCACGCATCCCGATATCGCACGCTTCGACCTGTCGAGCATGCGCGCCATCGTCTACGCCGGAGCACCGATTTCGGCGGCGACCGCGCGAGCAGCCCAGCAGGCCCTCGGTGACGTGCTCTTTCAGACCTACGGGCAGAGCGAGTGTCTTCCCGTATCGTGCTTGACGCCGGCCGACCATGCCCTCGGCGTCGCCACCGACGAACGGATCCTGACATCCGCCGGCCGCCCCTGCCTCAACGCCCAGATCAAGATCGTGGATGACGCGGGTGCTCCGGTCGCGAGCGGTCACGTCGGCGAGATCCTGGTCTCGACCCGCGGCCGCATGCGGGCGATCTACGGCGATCCGGTCGCGACGGCCGAGCGGATCACCGACGACGGCTTCGTTCGCACCAACGACATCGGCTACCTCGACGAGCGCGGGCTGCTGTTCGTGGTCGATCGCAAGAACGACATGATCATCTCCGGCGGGTTCAACATCTGGCCGGCCGAGATCGAGACGGCGCTGCTGCGCCATCCAGATGTCGTCGAGGCGATCGCTATCGGCATCCCTCACCCGCGCTGGGGGGAGACCCCGGTGGCGTTGGTCGTCACCCGGGTCGACGCGTCCGTCGACGCCGATGAGTTGATCGAACTGTGCAAGACCGAGATCGGCTCCATGAAGAAGCCGACCGAGATCCGGCTGACACACGACCCGCTGCCGCGCAACGAGTTCGGCAAGCTTTCGCGCCGAGCGCTGCGGCAGGAGTTCTGGCCCGATGTGCCCTCGCTCGACCGCCAGGTGAGCGGAGCCTAGGACCCGCCATGACCCCGCGCCGAACCATGTCGTCGATATGTGACACAACGACGACGATCGTCACCAAACATAACCGAGAGGACCACGCTCGATGAGCATCACCGAGACACACGACTTCGATACCGAGCCGCTGGGAAAATGGAGCGAGCCCGCCGAGTTCATCGTCGACAGGGAGCGCCTGCAGGCCTATGCCCGTGCGACGAATGACACCGTCGAGGCCCACCTCGCTGGCGATGTTGCGAGTCCGGTGTTCAACGTGGTGCCCGCATTCCAGGTGATCGCGCCGCTCACGATGAACATGCCGCCCGAGGAGAAGCGCATGATGGGCCTCCACGGCGAGCAGGACTTCCGCTTCCACCGGCCGATCGAAGCCGGCATGACCCTCGTCACGAAGGCATACCCGCTGGGGATCACCCCCCGGTCGACCGGTTCGTTGATCACGATCAAAGGTGTGACAACCACTCTGGATGGCGAGCCCGTCGTCGATCAGTTCGTCACGGTGTTCATCCGGACCGCGATCGCGCCCGAGGCCGTCGGGGAGGAGCCGCCGACGCGGGAGTACGAGCGTGAGGCCGAACCGTTCGTCGAGGTGACCGAGAACTTCGACGTCGATCAGAGCTACCGGTACATGGGTGCCTCCGGCGACACCATGCCGCTGCACTCGGACAACACCTTCGCGCGTGCGGCGGGCTTCCCCGGCATCATCCTGCACGGCAACTGCACCTTCGCGTTCGCCACCCGCGCCGTGCTCGAGCACACCGCAGGCAACGACATCCGTCGCCTCAGGCGGCTGGCGGTCCGGTTCAGCCGATGGGTGACGCCCTACGACACCATCACCACCCGGATCTACCGGGCAGGAACGGCCGATGGTCGCTCCGTCTACAGCTTCGAGACCGCACTCGCCGACGGCACCCTGTGCCTCAGCGGCGGGCTCGTCGAGGTCGAGGACTGATCCCTCGCCACCCCCTGCATCACCCCCGCATCCAGAATGACTACAGAAGGAGCGCATCCCACATGAGCAAGGCAACCATCAGGATCGCCGGCATCGCCGCCGGAATCCTCGTCGCCGGCGCAGCACTGGCCGGGTGCAGCAACACCCCCTCAAGCCCGACCCAACCCGCCGACTCCGGCCCCGTTGCCGCCAACATCGTGATCGGCACGGGCGGACAGCTCTCGAACGCCGATATCTTCCTGGGCATCTCGCAGGGTCTCTTCGAGAAGCAGGGCCTCACCGCGAAGACGCAGATCCTCACCGCAGGCTCCGACGCGGTCCCTCTCTTGCTGAAAGGCGACCTGAACTTCGCGACCGTCGACATGGGGACGGCGATCAACGCGACCCAGCAGAACATCGGCATCACCACGGTCGCCCCGAACACGGTCGGCGTTCCCGGCAAGATCGGATACGCCGGCATCGTCGCTGGAGGCGACTCGGGGATCGATCGGCCCGCCGACCTCGAGGGCAAGAAGGTGCAGGTCAACCAGCTGGGCGGTACCGCCCAGGTGCTGACCGCGGCCTCCATCGTGAAGGACGGAGGCGACCCGAGCAAGGTGCAGTGGGTCGAGATCGCGCCCCCCGAGGCGATCCCGGCTCTGCAGGGCGGGCAGGTGGACGCCATCGTCGTCGGTGAGCCGCTCACCACGATCGCTCTGGGCATGGGATTCAAGTACGTCTTCAACCCAGAAGAGACGACGGTGCCCGGACTGCCGACGTTCGTGTTCGTGACCTCGACGGCGTACGCCAAGCAGAACCCGAAGGTCGTCGAGGAGTTCCAGACCGCGATCCTCGCGGCCAATGCCGCGGCGAACGCTGACCCGGATGCCCTGCGCGAGACCGCGAAGACGTCGACAACCGTCGACCCGGCCCTTCTCGCGCAGGTGAAGGGGCTCCCCGTATTCGGCGAGGACCCGATCACCGGCAAGCAGGTGCAGAAGTACATCGACTTCCTGGTGAAGTACGGCTCGGTCGACAAATCGGCAACGCCCAAGGGTGCCGCCGTCGTCTGGGCGCCCTAGCTCGTTCCGCTAGATACTCGTTACACCCGCACGACGAAGTGAGGAGGACGTCATGACGCGACTCGAAGAGCGCACCGTCGTGGCGTCCTCCTCTGCTTCCCGCAGGCGCGTGCTCCGGCTCGTCGCACAAGTCGGCGTGATCGTCATCGCCCTCCTCGTCTGGTGGTACGCCTCGGTGAGGCTGCCTACCGGGGTGATGCCGAGCCCCGTCTCCACGTTCGTCACGCTTGGGAAGTTCGCGCTGACGATGCACTTCTGGTCGACAATTTGGGAAACGGTTTGGACCTTCCTCGTCGCCTTGGTGATCTGCACCGTCGTGGGCGTTCCACTCGGCCTCGCCATCGGATCCAGTCGGATCGCCACGCAGAGCACCCGGCTGGTCTTCGACTTCCTGCGCACCATCCCGCCGATCGCGATCCTCCCGCTGGTTCTGCTGATCTTCGGGCCGACGTTTCAGATGGTGCTCGTCGTCGTGGTGCTCGGCGCGATCTGGCCGATCCTCATCCAGTCGGTCTATGCCGCTCGCCAGGGGGAGCCGCTGCTCGCTGAGATGGCCCGCTCCTATCGGGTGCCACGCGGATGGTTCATCACCCGGGTGTTCTTTCCCGGCTCGCTGCCGTTCATCATGACCGGCCTGCGGGTCGGGACGACCATCTGCCTGCTCTTGACCATCACCTCTGAACTGTTGAGCGGCGCCCCCGGCATCGGCTTCGAGATCGCGGATGCGAGGAACTTCCTCGACACCCCGCGCATGTATGCCTACGTTCTGGTGTCCGCCCTGCTCGGGCTCATCATCAACGGCGCATTCTGGATCGTGCAGCGGCGGGTGCTCCGCTGGCACGCCTCGAATCGGCAGGACGTGAACGCGTGAACCGCTCGCGCCCGGTCTGGCTGGGCACCGTGGCCCTGGAGCTGTGGTTGCCGGTCGTGCTCGTCACCATCTGGTGGTTCGCGAGCTATCTCAGTACCTCGGTGTACTTCCCACCGCTTTCGTCGATCCTCACGTCGTTCGAGCATGACTGGCTGAACGCTGATGGGCTGGCCAAGAACCTCGTCCCCAGCCTTCAACTGCTGGGGATCGGATACTCGCTCGCGCTGGTCGGCGGCATTGTGGTGGGGACCCTCCTCGGCCTGGTGACGCCGCTGGAGCGGGCGACGCGTCCGCTGCTCGAGGTGTTGCGCGCGATCCCCGGCGTTACCCTTCTCCCCATTTTCATCGTGATGTTCGGCATCGACGTGCCGATGAAGGTGTTGCTCATCGCCTTCGGCTCGTTCTGGCCGGTGTTGCTCAACACGATCGACGGGGTTCGAGGAATCGAGCCGCTGTTGCTGGACATGTCGCGGGTCTTCCGTTTCGGGCGGGCGCGCCGACTCGTTTCGATCATCCTGCCTGGTGCCAGCCCCCAGATCTTCGCCGGCGCTCGTACCGCCCTCGCCATCTCGCTCATCATCATGGTCGTGAGCGAGACCGTCGGTGGCAACGGCGGCATTGGCTATTTCCTTCTCACGGCGCAGCGCAACTTCGCGATCAGCTCGATGTGGGGCGCCATCATCGCCCTCGGCATCCTGGGCTACCTACTCAATGTCGTCTTCCGCATCGTCGAGCGCGTCGTCTTGCGCTGGCATCGCCTTCAGCAGGCCAGATTGGAGAGTCAGCAGTGACCATCATCACCCCCGGCGAGACCGCGACCGACGAGATCACCCTCGTCGCACGCGGATTGGGCCACAGCTACGGCGGGCGCGAGGTGCTCGCGTCGATCGACTTCGAGGTACGGCGCGGTGAGTTCGTCTGCATCGTCGGGCCCTCCGGCGTCGGCAAGACGACGCTCCTGCGCTGTCTCGCCGGCTTGCAGCGGTCGACCGCTGGCTCGGTCTCTCTGGGGGGACGCGAGCTGACCGAGCCGTTGCCCGGCGTCGCTCTGGTCTTTCAGGATTACAGCCGATCCCTGATGCCCTGGGCCTCGGTACTGCACAACGTCGAACTCCCGTTGCGCGCCAACGGCTCGCGTCACGCCGAAGCGCGCACCGAGGCATTGCGGGCCCTCGCGCTGGTCGGGCTCGACGAGACCGCCGCGCAGATGTACCCGTGGCAACTCTCGGGGGGGATGCAGCAACGGGTCGCCATCGCCCGAGCCCTGGCGTATCAGCCCCGCCTGCTTCTGATGGACGAGCCCTTCGCATCGGTCGATGCCTACACCCGCGCAGACCTCGAGGACTTGATGCTCCAGTTGCAACGGGATCTGCATCTCACCGTGATCCTCGTCACCCATGACATCGACGAGGCCGTGTATCTCTCGGACCGGGTCATCGCTCTCAACGGACGCCCCGCCCGCGTCGCCGAGATCGTCGACGTGCGGCTGGGCTCCGACCGCGACCAGGTCGTCACCAAGAGCACACCGGAGTTCACCGAACTGCGCGCGCGTGTTCACGGGCTGATCCGCGGGTCGCGGGGGAACACATCATGACGGTCACCATGACGGGAGTGCACCATGTGAGGTTGCCAGTGGGCGACCTCGGCCGGTCGCGCGCTTTCTGGGAAGACGTGTTCGGCTATGTCTGGGACTTCGACTTTCCCGGCGGCGACGGCCCGGCGGCGACCGCCCTCCGTCACCCGGATGGCGGGCCCAATGTGGTGCTCTGGCTCGACGCCGAACGCGCTCGAGCCAGCAGCGGATTCGCGTGGTTCGGGATCGGCCTTCCGTCGGCCGACGCGATCGAGGCGCTGCGCGACGACCTCGACGCGCGCGCGATCCGGCACGGAGGCATCCAGGGAGCCTTCGTCGACGTCAAGCTCCCGTTCGTCGAAGACCCCGACGGACACCTGATCAGTTTCTACGTGAAGCCGTCCCCGCACGCGGTGGTACCCGCATGAAAGGCCTGAAGAACATGCTCTTTGTCATGACAGCCGAATTCCTCGGGCAGCCCGAGGACGACCTCCTCGCTCAGCACATCGCCTGGCTCATCCCGCAGTTCGAGGCAGGGACGTTCGTTCTCTCGGGCGGGGTCGGCGGAGTCGACGCCATCGCGCCGTCAGCCCTGGCAATCATGGAAGCGGAGAGCCGCGAGCACGCCCTCGCCGTGCTCGACGACGAGCCGTTCTTCCTTGCGGGTATGGTTCGGCACGAGGTGCGGCCTTACGAAGTACGCGTTGCCTCGGCCGAGCTCGAGCAGCTCGTCGCCACCGACACACGGGTGGTGTCGCGGTCGTCCCATGTCTGACCGGGCCTCACTGGTGGCCGACCTGCGAAGGGTGGATCCGGCGATCGACCACCTCGGGATCAAAATCGTCGCGGTCGACCAGGATTCCGTTGAACTCGCTCTGACGGTCGAGCCGGACATGGCCAATGGCCACGGCATCCTTCATGGCGGCTACGCCTTCCTCCTGGCCGACACCGCGCTCGCCTATTGCTGCGCGTCTCTGGCGCGGATGTCGATGACCCGTCAGGCCGAGATCGCGTTCCTCGCGCCGGCTCGGGTCGGCGCTCGCGTGACGGCTGTTGCGAGCGTGCGCGCCGTTCAGGGGCGCACGACCATTTGCGACGTCCGTCTGGAGGCAGATGGGGTGCTCATTGCGGAGTTCCGAGGGCACGGATCGGTGGTGTGACTCCGGCGTGGCCGGGTGGGGCTGCGACAATAGCGATATGACCGACCCCCGCCTCGCCGTCATCGTCCTCGCCGCCGGGCAGGGCACGCGCATGAAGAGCTCACGGGCCAAGGTGCTGCATCCGCTCGCCGGGGTTCCGCTGATCGGGCACGTGCTGGCGACGGCGCGCGAGCTGTCGGCCGTGCAAGTGGTCGTGGTCGTGCGGCACGAGCGCGACGCGGTCTCGGCGGCCGTTCTCGAGCTCATGCCCGACGCGACGGTCGTCGACCAAGACGACGTCCCGGGCACCGGCCGAGCGGTCGAACTCGGTCTCGGCGCGCTGCCGGGCGGCTTCGACGGCGACGTGGTCGTCGTCAGCGGTGACGTTCCCCTGCTCGACGCGGGCACGCTGTCCGCGTTGATCGAGGCGCACCGGCGCGCCGCAGCATCCGCCACCGTGCTCAGCGCCCTCGTCGGCGACGCCACCGGCTACGGCCGCATCGTGCGCGACGCGAGCGGCGCCATGCTGCGCATCGTCGAGCAGGAGGATGCCACCCCCGACGAGCTGACCATCCTCGAGATCAACTCCGGAACCTACGTGTTCGCGGCGTCCGCCCTGCGCAGCGAGCTGCCCCGAGTCGGAACCGGCAACGCCCAGGGCGAGAAGTACCTCACCGACGTGATCGGCCTGCTGCACGCCGCCGGTCAGGTGATCGACGCCGTGCCGGCGCCTGACGCCTGGATGGTCGAGGGCGTGAACGATCGCGTCCAACTGGCCGCGACCGCGGCCCGGCTGAACGCGATGATCGTGCGCGGCTGGCAGTTGGCCGGGGTCACGGTGCAGGATCCGGCGACGACCTGGATCGACATCCGGTCGTCCCTGGCCGAAGACGTCGAGCTGTTGCCGGGCACCCACATCGCCGGCGCGACCAGCGTCGCCCGCGGCGCCCGCATCGGACCGCAGACCACGCTCGTCGACTGCGAGGTGGGCGAGAACGCGACAATCAGCCGCAGCGACGTGACGCTCGCGGTGATCGGGGCCGGGGCATCCGTCGGGCCGTTCGCCTACCTGCGCCCCGGCACCGAGCTGGCCGAGAACGGCAAGATCGGCACCTTCGTCGAGACCAAGAACGCCAAGATCGGCGCCGGGAGCAAGGTGCCGCACCTCAGTTACCTGGGCGACGTCACGATCGGCGAGGGCAGCAACATCGGCGCCGGCGGAGTGACCGCCAACTACGACGACATCGACAAGCACGCGACCACCATCGGCTCGCACGTGCACACCGGTGTGCACAACGTGTTCGTCGCTCCGGTCACGATCGGCGACGGGGCCAAGGTGGCCGCCGGGGCCGTGATCCGCAAGGACGTTCCGCCCGGGGCTCTCGCGATGAGCGTCGCCCCGCAGCGCAACGTCGAGGGCTGGACCGAGAAGAACCGCGCGGGAACCGCCTCGGCCGATGCGGCATCGAGAGCCGCCACCGAAGGCACCGACTGAATCGGTAGACTGGTCGTCCAGAGCCCCGACGGCGGAAGGCGGATCGTGTCGGCGATCAAGATCGGCAGTCAGAAAAGACTGGTCATCGTCTCGGGGCGGGCGTACA
>FSVT01000353.1_pt1 | contig 20051 bp, 23 predicted proteins | sample 1637741 | NCBI WGS metagenome assembly FSVT01 (sample SAMEA3914814, study PRJEB12502) | metagenome | biome: forest; material: soil | place: USA | collected 2011-09-16 | depth 0.1 m
GGCAAGCGGTTCACCGTCCGCAACGTTCAGGTGATCGGCTTCCGTGACGGCAAGATGTCCGACCGCTGGGGCTCGACAGACGAGCTCGGCATCCTGCAGCAGCTCGGATTGATCTAGCCAAGCCTTAGTAGTTGGGTGCGGCCGGATATCCGAAGAAGGTCTCGAGAGAGGGGAAACCATCCTTCTGCAGCTCGGTCGCCAGCGGCACCCCGACGTAGCGGAAATGCCACGGCTCGTACTCGTAGCCGGTGATCGACTCCTGGCCCTGTTGGTAGCGGACGACGAATCCGTACTTCCAGGAGTTCTGCGCCAGCCAGATGCCGGCGGGGGTCTGCCCGAAGGCCTGACTGACGGCGGTGTCGATGTCAACGGCGAGACCGGTCTGGTGTTCGCTGTAACCCGGTCGAGCACTCTGCCGGTCGGCCTGCGCCTGTCCGAGCCGCGTCACCCAGCTGTTGTAGGTGCTGACCTGGGTGCCGTAGCTTCGGTACGGGCTGACGACGGTCAACTGGGTCCCGGACTGCGCCTTGTAGTCCGCAAACATCTGCTGCAGCGCGGATGCAGCCTCCGGACGCATGTATCCGCCGACTCCCGGCAGGCCGAGCGCGGCGAGCGGCGGCTTGTAGTTGCTCGGGATGAGTGGGTTCTGCTTGTTGACCAGCACCCAGTCGCTGCTCGGGTCGGTGGTGGAGAACTGTTTTTTGTCGAAAACGGGTGTCGGTGTCGGTGTGGGGGTCGGCAACGGAGTTGGGGTGGTCGTGGCCGTGTGGGTCTGCTTCCCCGCCGACGGTGTCGCGTTCAACGTTCCCTGCATGAGCAGCACAACGGCGACCGCGATGACAACAAGGACGACGACGCCACCGACGATCCCAACGACGAGTCGATTTCGCCTCACCCGGGCCGATGCCCTCCGGTGCCGACCACTGTCGCCCGCTGGTCTGTGTTTGCCGATCTCGCTCACTGGTGAACTTTAACCCGGGCAGGAGTGGTCGGCGAAACCGCCTGAGTTCAATCGGCTGATTGGAGGGTGCCCAAAATCAGGAGCCAGGCGCCAGAGATCAGGTAAACGAAGCTGGCGATGAGTGCGACGGCACCAACGTACATTCCCGCTTCGATCCCAAGGATGAGCAAGATCGAGCCGACGATTTGCCCCAGATAACAGGCGCTGCCTCCGATCATCCGGACAAGGCTTAGCGCGTAGAGGCTGCTGCGCAGGCGATACGCCTGTACGTAACCGTTGGTGTTGATCGCCAGAGCGATCACGGACACGACGAGCCATTCGACCCCAAGGGCGAGGGAGTGCTGGTGACCCATCAACGCCAGCGCGCTGATGACGAAGACAGAGGTAAAGCCCGCGAGCATGTTGATCGCCCTGAACCTGTGCGTCGCATCCTGCGCCACACCCCTGAGGTTGATGGTCAGCGCGACAAAGACCAGGCCGGCGAGGGTTGCAGAGCCCGTCCCAACGAGAATGAAAAAATCGTTCCACTGCGCGAAATACGTCTCTGCGGCGATCACAGCCGCATGTTAGCAGGGGCGAACGTCAAGTAAGTCGACGCAGGATGACGACGTGGACGTCGTCGCCGACATCCTTTCCCAACTTCTTGCGAACCGCGGCGCTGATCGACAGCATGAGCTCGCCGCTGCCGGTCGGCATGAGGCCCATGTCCTCGATCAACACCTCGTCAACCTTCGCATCCACACGGAACGACTTGAGGCTGCCAAAGGTGCCGGCGCTGTCCGGAACCGCGATCGCGGACCAGATGTCGCCTTTGACGTCGACGCCGATGGGCGCCTGGAACTCGTAGTCGAGGGGGATCGGTGGATCGAGACGAGTGGCCATCCGGCCAATCTACGCGCCGGAGCTAGTTCTCTGCCGGCTCCCAGAGCTGGATCGGATTGCCCTCGGGATCGGTGAGGAATGCGAATCGTCCCATCGAGTAGGTGGTCGGATCCACGGTCACGTCACTGCCTGCCGTCCGAAGCTGCTCGACCATCCCATCAAGGTCGGGAACCCGAAAGTTGATTGCCCAGGTCGCGTCCGAGACGCCGAACTGGTCAACGCATCCCTCCATGGACGTGAAGGCGGTCTCGCCCGCTTCCTGACGCCACGACTCGCCGCCCTCCGTCATCGGCACCCGATCGATTCCCAGATTCTCGAAGTACCAGCGATCGAGGGCATCCGGGTCTTTGGCTCGAAAGAAGAATCCGCCAATGCCGCTGACCTTGTGCATGCTCCATGGTCGCACCCGGTGTCCGACGCATGCAATCGAGGGGATCACCGATGGGAACCTTGACCGCAAACTATCTGTACATTTATACTGATAGTTGGAGGTGAAGATGGAGCGGGAAACCGACGGACGACTCGCGCGGGGTGCGACGCGACGCAGCCTTTTGCTGGAGTCGGCCATCCGCATTGTTGCGGATCGTGGTTCGGGCTCACTCACTCATCGGGCGGTCGCGGATGAGGCGCACGTCTCGGTCGCATCCGTTACGTATCACTTTCCCTCCATCAACGACCTTCGGCGGGAGACGCTGGAACAGGCTGGATCGAGCATCGGCCTGGAACTCGCCGGCCTGGTCCTGGCCGCAGCGACGCGCGTCGAGGAGACCCCGGAAATCTGCGCGGCGTTCGCGACTCGTCTCGTCGTCGAGCGACGCGTCGAAACGGCCGCGGTCTTCGAGCTGATCGTTGCGGCCGCGCACGATGAGAAACTGCGACCGGTGGTTGCGTTGTACAACGACAGGCTCACCAATCTGCTCGCACCCTACGAGGGCGACCAGCGTAGGGCCCGGATTGCTGGTGCCGCCATCCAGGGTCTCTTGATCGTGCACCTCGCCAGCCCCTTCCCCACGGATCCCCACGCGCTCGGCGAGGCCGTCGTGGACCTGATTCGCCGATACCAGCAACACAACTAGAAGGCAGAGAATCTCATGGAACTGTTCCTCACTATCGCCAGCGGACTTGCCTGGACGATCGTCTACATCGAAGCGATCCGGCTCGGATTCAAATTCAAGACCTACGCCATGCCGGTCGCGGCGCTCGGCCTCAACATCGCGTGGGAGACCATCTACGGTGTTCACGGCCTAATCGGGGCAATCTCCGCGCAATCGATCATCAACATCCTTTGGGCGGCCGCCGATGTCGTGATCGTCTACACCTTCTTCCGATTCGGACGCGCGGAACTGCCGAAGTTGGTGACTCGACCACTGTTCGTCGGGTGGGGCATCGTTATTTTCGGTACCTCATACGCTCTTCAGGCGCTGTTCATCGGCCAGTTCGGCTGGACGGATGGTGCTCGCTATTCCGCGTTCCTGCAGAACCTGCTCATGTCGGGACTGTTCGTCGCCCTGCTGGTTGCCCGCCGGGGTACGCGTGGCCAATCCCTCGTCATCGCCATCGCGAAGTGGCTTGGCACTCTCGCCCCGACCATCCTGATCGGCGTGCTCGGCCATCTCCCCTTCATCCTTTGGATTGGGCTCCTCTGCAGCGTCTTCGATCTGATCTACATCGGGCTGCTGGTGTGGGCCAAGAAGCGTCCAGCGGTGTTCACCGGCGCGAGGCTCTCCGAAACTCCATAGACCGCTCATAGGTTGCTCCTCGCTTCGGTTGCCACTCTCTAAGGAGATTTGCGAAACACCGAAGGAGCGAAATCATGAAGAAGAGAAGCGCGTGGATCACCATCGCCGTGCTGTCCACGGCGGCATTGGGACTTAGTGGCTGCGCCGCAGCGTCCCAGTCGGCATCATCGGGTCCGACATCGTCCTCGAGTTCTGTCCCGGCCGGGCACGGTATCCCCGGCGGGGCCGGCGGAGGATCGAATGCTCGGTCGGGACCCGCGGAAGGCGGATCAACCGGCACGATCACCAGTGTGACGTCGTCGGGATTCACAATGACGACAGTCGCCGGCCAGAAGGTCACGGTCAAGGATGGCTCGTCCACAATCTATGAGAACGGAACGACCGCGGCGACCGCGAATGAGGTGGTAAAGGGTGCGAGTGTTCTCGTGCTCGGTGTGGTGGACAGTACGACCATTACCGCGTCGCAGATTGTCGTGCAGCCTTCTGCCGGTGCCGGCGCCCCGTCATACACCCCGTCGGCGGTGGTCGCCTTCACGCAGGGCTCGCCGAGCAAAGCGAACAAGGATGGCAAGGTCCCGACCGACTACACCGAGGGCTCCGGCACTATCGTCACCGGCTCCACGGCCGACAAGGCCGCGGAAGTCGCGCTGGCGACCTACCCTGGCGGTGTCGTCGACCGCGTCGTGAAGCTGAGTGACGGTGAGTACGAGGTGCACTACATCGGCGTCAACTGGCCGCACCACGTCTTCGTCTCGACCAGCGACACGGTTCTTGGCGCCTACTAGTCGCCAGCAACCACATCCGCTATCGCGTCGCGCGGGTCGCCCAGGAGGGTGTTCCGCGCGACGCGATAGCCGCGCCAACCATGGCAACAGCGAGCACGGCAGTCACCGCGACGATCCCGGAACTGACACCCAGACGTAGCACGAGGATGGCGCCGATTCCCGCGCCGATGAGCATCGCGAGCACAGCGATCAATCGTCGTCCGGCCGTGGCCAGATCCTTCTTGCGAAGGTCCGATCCAATGCCGGTGAGGGTCATGGTGAGGACAGTCGTCGTCATGTCGGGAACCGCAAGGTGTCGCACCACCGCATTCTGAATTCCGAGCGCGATCGAGCCCGTCGCGATGATCACCAGCTCCGCGGCGATCGGCACGGGCGTCCCCGCGATGATGCTGATCACAAGCGCCGCCACGAACAGGGCGAGTTGGACGATCAGCGCGTTGCGCAACATCCTGCCCCTGTGGGCCGCGAATCGTGCGATCACGAAACCGCCGACCGCGGCACCGACCAGGAAGCCGGCAAGCGCGACGACCGAGCCCCACAGGCTGAAGCCGGGTGCGCCCGCCGCCGCGAATCCGATAAACACCACATTGCCCGTCATGTTGGCGATGAACACTCGACCCAGACCGAGGATGCTGATCGCGTCGATGAGTCCGGTGCCGAAGGTGAGGATGAGCAGAATCGCCGGCAGCGGTCCGTGCAGCGGATGCGCGAAGTAGTTGCGTGGGTGCATGGGTCAGTGGACCGCGATCGGCGCCGCAATCGCGTCGTAGACCCAGGCGACATCGTCGCCGCCGTGGCCCTCATCGCTCGCGACCGAGTAGAGGCGCTCGAGATCGTCCAGGAAGGGGGTGGTCCTTGCCTCGCCAAGCGTCGCCTGGGCGAGACGGAGGTCTTTCAGCAGGCCGTCAAGCGCGAATTGCGGCTGTCGGTTTTCCCCGAGGATCGTCGCACCCTTGAGGTGCAGGTATGGGCTGTCGGAGGCGGACCCGGTGACGGCATCCACGAACTGCATCGGCTCGAGCCCGAATTCGCGGGCGGGAGCGATTGACTGCGCGGTTCCCGCGGTAAGGCTCGCGACCCACGTGTTGCAGACCAGTTTGAGATCGGATGCGGCCCCCAGCCGGTCGCCGACCACGATCGTTTTCGAGCCGATGGCGTCGAACACGGGACGGAGCGCCGCGATCGCGGCGGTTTCGCCCGAGGCAAGCACGGTGAGCATCCCGTGTTCTGCGGGGTCCTTCGTTCCGAGTACGGGCGCGTCGATGACTGGAACGCGGTGGGATGACGCGGCCGCAGCCACATTGCGAATGCCGTCGGTGCCGATCGTGCCGCTCTGCATCCAGATCGTCCCGAGCTGTGCGGCAGGCAGAAACTCCGCCGCGACGCTCAGCACGGCGTTCGTGTCGAACAGCATGGTGAGCACGATGTCGGCATCCCGAACCGCGTCGGCAGGGGTTGCTGCCAATCGAGCTCCGGCGTCGACGAGCGGAGTGGTCTTTTCGGGGCTGCGGTTCCAGACCGTCACGTTGAACCGCGATCGGAGCAGCGCGCGAGCCATCGCCGCTCCCATCGTGCCCGTGCCGAGTACCGCCACACGCACCGCTGTGTTGTCAATGTTCGTTTGGTCAGGCATGACCATCCTCGATTCCTTGCGCTCTCGATTGTTTGATGCCGATACTGTACATCGTGTCCAGTAATTCGCAACCATCACCCCGACGTGGGCGCCCGCGGAGTGAGGATGCCCGACGGGCTGTGCTCGACGCGGCCGCCGACCTCGCGCTCGAGGGTGCCTGGGGTGCCGGGGTGGACGGGATCGCAGCGCGCGCGGGGGTCAGCCGCACGACCGTCTACAAGTGGTGGCCGTCGGCTGCCGCGGTGCTCCTCGAGGGACTCCTCGAGCGCACGCGCGGGACGATCGAGTCACCACCGTCGGCGACCACGCGCGAGGCGCTCGCCGGATATCTGGAGGGGCTGGTTGTCGTCGTACGCGACTCGCCGGCCGGCGCACTGCTCCGGGGACTCACCGCAGCGTCCGTCGCCGACCCGGTGGTGGGTCGTGCGCTCATCGTCGATTGGCTCGCACCGCGTCGTGGTGCTGTCGTCAGGCTGCTGATCGAGGGTGTGCGACGCGGCGAGGTGCGACCCGGCCTGGACTACGAGGTGGTCGCGGATGTTCTGTTCGCGCCGATCTACTACCGCCTGATGTACCAGCACCAGCCGCTCACCGATCGCCTTGCCGACGAAATCATGGCCATGTCCTGGCCGGGCATCGCGCCGGTCGACACGACAACCGAACCAACACAGATCACAAAACGAAGAGGATAGAGAAATGAAGACCTTCACCCCACCACAGACCACCCTCGAAGCCTCCCGGGTCATCCTCGGACTGATGCGGATCGCCGAGCTCGATGACAAGGCGATCCAGGACCTCGTCGGCGCCGCGCGCGACTCGGGGATCAACTTCTTCGACCATGCCGATGTGTACGGCGGCAACCACGGATGCGAGCGCCGGTTCGGTGACGCGATCACGTTCGCCCCCGCCGATCGTGAGTCGGTCATCATCCAATCGAAGGTCGGGATCCGAGACGGGTTCTGGGATTTCTCAAAGGAGCACATCCTCGAGTCGGTGGATGAGAGCCTGGCCGCGCTGCGCGTCGACTACCTCGACATCCTGCTGCTGCACCGTCCCGACACCCTGGTTGAGCCGGACGAGGTGGCCGCGGCCTTCGACTCCCTGAAGAAATCGGGCAAGGTGCGCAACTTTGGTGTCTCGAACCAGACCCCGCCACAAGTCGAGCTGCTGAAGCGTTCGGTCACCCAGCCGCTGGCGTTCAATCAGGTTCAGCTCAGCATCACGCACGCACCGTTGATCGCGGCCGGGATTAGCGCGAACATGGCGAACCTGGACCAGTCCATCGATCGCGACAACGGCATCCTGGATTACGCGCGACTGCATGACATCACGCTGCAGGCATGGTCGCCGTTCCAGAAGGGCTTCTTCGACGGCGTCTTCATCGGTGATCGCGAGAACTATGGCGCGCTCAACGACGCCCTCGACGAAATCGCAGCAACGCACGGTGTCACGCCGACAGGAATCGCGGTTGCCTGGATCACCACGCACCCCGCGACGATGCAGGTGGTACTCGGCACGACGAAGCCGGCGCGAGTGATCGAGTCGGCGGCCGGATCCGACATCCAGTTGTCGCGTGAGGAGTGGTACCGCCTGTTCACGACCGCGGGGCACCTGCTCCCGTAGCGCGGACTAGCGCGCGGCGGCCTCGATGGCCATCGCGGCCAGCGTCTTCGCGGTCATCGCGGATGCGGGCGAGCCGTCCATCTGTGCGGACGCGACAGCGCCGTCGTACAGAACGACGAGCTGGCTGGCGAGACCGGATGGGTCGTGTACGTCGAGAGCATCGACCAGTTCGCCGAACAGGTCGTGCAGCCACCGCCGGAACCCGGCGGCGGCGGCGCGTTCGGGTCCACCCTCCGGCGCTCCGGCGACCGCGTTCATGAAGGAGCAGCCGCGATAGTCGGGTTCGGCGAACAGTTCGCCAAGAACATCGAAGACGGCGAGCACCCTGCCTCGCGCATCCGCCTCTGACCCGATCGCGGCGTCGATGCGGGTGGTCCAGGTCGCGTGCCGCCCGACCAGGTACTCCTTCACGAGTTCGTCCTTGCCGCTGAAGTTGTAGTAGAGCGAACCCTTGGCGACGCCGGCACGCTCGATCACCCGGTCAATTCCTACCGAGCGGATGCCCTCGTTGTAGAACAACTCGTCGGCGGCCGCGAGCAGCCTCTGCTTGGGCGAGGCCTTCTTTTCCACCAGTTCCACCACGGCCAGAGCATATCAGACTGATCTGTCTAAAAGGTGCTTGCGACTTTAGACAAGTGCGTCTAAAGTCGAGACATTAGACAGATCGGTACAAAGATTGGACACGCCGTGCCAGCAACGACCAGCCGCGACCTTGAGGGCCAGATCGCACTCGTAACGGGAGCAACTTCGGGCATCGGCCGCGCCGTTGCGATACAGCTCGCCGCCCAGGGCGCAACCGTTCTCGTTCACGGGCGCGATGCCGCCCGGGGCGCACAGGTGATTGAGGAGATCGAACTGTCAGGTGGGCGGGCGCGATTCATCGCTGCGGATGTCGGCAGCACCGACGGAATACGAAACCTCGTCACCGAGGCGGGAGACATCGACATCCTCGTCAACAACGCCGGATTTTCGTGGTTCGGCCCAACACCGGAACTCGATGCAGAGAAGTTCGACGAGCTTTTCGACGCCAACGTCCGAGCGCCCTACCTGTTGACTGCGGCATTCGCGCCGGCCATGGCCGCAAAGGGTGCAGGAAGCATCGTCAGTATCGCGAGCATGGCGGGCACCATCGGCATGGCGGGTGGCGCCGCGTATGGTGCGACGAAGCTGTCGCTGGTGGCCCTGACTCGAGCCTGGGCCGCCGAGTACAGCCCGAGCGGCGTGCGGGTGAACGCCGTAGCGCCAGGGCCGGTCTACACGGGAACAACCTCGGGCCGAACGAAAGGCCTCGGCGATACGACGCTCCTCGGTCGAGCCGCCCAGCCCGAAGAGATCGCTGAAGTCGTCGTCTTCATCGCATCGCCTCGGGCGAGCTACGTCACCGGCGCGGTCATCCCCGTCGACGGCGGACGCACCGCGATCTAGTCGGCTTACCCGAGTACCCGCGCCAACACCTGCTCATCGTGCCGATAGCCGACGGCTTCGTACCCGATCACGACGGCAATGGGTGCGAGCGTGACGACGACGAGACATACCCCCATCGAGACCCCGAACGAGGCCAGCGCGACCGCGAGGGCGAGTAGTGCGAGGACCACAATGAGGAGCACGCCGTGGAATATGTCCGCGGCTCGCATCAGGTAGGTGTAAATCGCGAAGAGTGTCAGCACGAAGAGCAGCACCGCGCCGGCGACGATCGTCACCGCTCCGACCGAGCCGACCTTCGAGTGGCCCTCGATCACGAGCGCGGCGACCTGCAGTCCCGCGCCGACGGCCGTGATCGACGCGAACAGTGGGATGTGCAGATATCCCCAGCCGAGCGCGCGCTCCCGGTGACGCTGGAGCACTTCGGCCGAGGGAACGGTGAAGAAGATCCACCAGAGGCCAAACGTCAGGCCCGTTCCGGCCACCACGATGAGAACCGCCTCGCTACTCCAGCCCGCTCGCTGAACGACGGCGGAGACGGATGCGATCGTCCCCACGACGCCCTCGCCCAGGGCGATGATCGTCAGCAGGCCGTAACGTTCGGCGATGTGGTGTGCGTGCCAGGGCGTGCCGCCATCCTTGCTCTCGGCGAAGACGGGCGCAAACGCCTCGATGGCGAATACGACGACGATCACCGGCACGAGAACAGCAAGCGAGTGAAGGAACAGAAGCCCGACCCAGCCGAGTTGGGCAATCACTGTGATGAGCGCGTACGACAGCGCGATACGTCGCTTCGTCGGATCCTGCGCCGCCGCCCGCAGCCACTGCGCCACCATCGCAATCCGCATGATCACGTACCCGGCGACCATGACGGTGTTGTCGATGCCCGTTCCGTGTTCGAGTGATGTGAACAACGCGGGTAAGCCGAGTGCGAGCACGAGGACGCCGACCATCTGCACCATGGTCGCAACGCGGAAGAACCAGTCGTCGGTGTCGAAGGCGGATGAGAACCAGGTGAAGTTGACCCACGCCCAGCAGACGGCGAGCATCCCGAACAGGAATCCCACCAGCGCCGGAAACGCGTGACCCGCAGCGACCAGCCTGGCGGTCTGCGCGGCCACCTGCCCGAATCCCACGACGAAGGTGAGGTCGAACAGCAACTCGAGCGGCGTGGATGCGCGGTGCGCCTCGTCGGTGTCGCGCCCGGTCATCCGACGGAACCGGTGCTGGAGTCCCGAAGCGGTAGGTGGGCCCGTCGTGTTCGCTGTCACACGACCAAGAGTGGCACGCGCCAAGCGCTCATGCCGGGAACGAATTTCCCCGCTTTTTCAATATATCTCCCCGAGGGGGGCTTGCCGCAAGACCCCCTCCACGCAGGAGAATCGTCGATCGTGACTTCTGATGCCAGTGCCTTTGACCTGCCCGATCGACTCGATGCCAAGCGCGATCCGGCTCTCATTGCAACGGACGAGGTGCACTTCGCGGAGATCGCCGCCAATCTGAAGCGGACCGTCGCCGAGCTGACCGAACGGCTGGATGAGGAGCGCAAGGCCACGGGCGGGTACGGCCAACAAGCACTCGAACGCGATCTCGAGATCCATCGGCTCTCGGCCCGCCTGCGCGCGCTACGCCGCTTCGGGCTCGACCTCTGCCTTGGACGCATGGTCGGCCCGGAGGACGCGGAGCCCGTCTACGTCGGTCGGTTCAGCCTGACGAGCGAAGACGGACGGCTACTGCTGGTCGACTGGCGCTCGCCGGCGGCAGAGCCCTTCTTCGGCGCCACCCACGCCAACCCGATGGGACTGGCTAGTCGCCGACGATACCGTTGGAGCGCCGGCCGGATAACCGACTACTGGGACGAGGTTTTCACGGCCGACGGGCTCGAGCACAATGCCGCACTCGACGACCAGTCCGCGTTCATCGCCAGCCTCGGAAGCAGCCGGTCCGCCAGGATGCGCGACGTGCTCGGCACCATTCAGTCCGACCAGGATGCGATCATCCGCGCATCCTCTCGCGGTACTCTCGTCGTCGACGGCGGGCCGGGGACGGGAAAGACGGTGGTGGCCTTGCACCGCGCGGCGTCCCTCCTGTATTCGGACCCCCGCCTCAGTCGCGGTCGGGGTGGTCTGCTGTTCGTCGGTCCGCACAACGGATACATCGCCTACATCGAGGATGTTCTCCCCAGCCTCGGCGAGGACGGGGCGCAGACCTGCACGCTGCGCGACATGGTCGTCGAGGGAGTCGGCGCCCTCGCCGAGAGCGCTCCGGCCGTCGCTAACCTCAAGGCGTCGGCTGGGCTCGCGAACGCCGTCGAGTCGGCGGTGCGGTTCTACGAGACGCCACCGGCGGAGGGGATGACCGTGGCGACGCCATGGGGGGACGTCTGGCTCAGCCCGGCCGAGTGGGCCGAGGCATTCGACTCCACCGACGCGGGAACGCCGCACAACGAGGCGCGGGACGAGGTCTGGGAGGCGCTGCTGGACATCGTGATCGACCAGTTCGACCCGGACGACGTGCCCGCAGCGCAGGTACGCCGTTCACTGCTCAGGAGCGACGAGCTCGCGAGCACTTTTGCCAGGGCGTGGCCGCTACTCGACCCGGTGGGGATCGTGGCCGACCTGTGGTCGAAACCGGACTACCTGCAAAAATGCGCTCCCGATCTCTCGGCAGAAGAGGTCCGGCTCCTCCAGCGCCCGGATCCGGGCGCGTGGACGGTCTCCGACCTGCCGTATCTTGACGCGGCCCGCCAGAGAGTCGGTGACCCGGATGCAGTCCGCCGACGGCACCAGCGCGATGCCGCAATTGCCGAGGACCGCGAGGAGATGAGCCGGGTCATCGAGCACCTGATCGAGTCCGATGACAGCGAAATGCACCTGATGTCGGTGCTGCGCGGCGACGACTTTCGCAATGCCCTCGAGGACGAGGACGCCCTGCCGAGCATCGACCCCGACCTGCTCGCGGGACCGTTCGCCCACGTTGTGGTGGATGAAGCTCAGGAGCTGACGGATGCCGAGTGGCAGATGCTGTTGCGCCGGTGCCCGTCTCGCAGCTTCACCATCGTCGGCGATCGCGCGCAGGCTCGCCACGGTTTCGCGGAGTCCTGGCAGGAGCGACTCGGTCGAATCGGGCTCGAGTCCGTAACGGTGTCGACGTTGACGATCAACTACAGAACCCCCGAGGAGGTCATGGCCGAAGCCGAACCGGTCATCCGGGCCGCGCTGCCGGATGCCAACGTGCCGACATCCATCCGGCGAAGCGGGGTGCCGGTTGTGCACGGCGCCGTCTCGGAGCTCGGAGTGATCCTTGGCGAGTGGCTGGCGGGGCACGCCGCGGGGATTGCATGCGTCATCGGGCATCCCACTTTCGTCGGATCTTCGCGCGTGCGAGCGCTCACCCCGGAGTTGGCCAAAGGTCTCGAGTTCGACCTCGTGGTGCTCGTCGACCCCGAACGGTTTGGCCTCGGCATCGAGGGCGCCGTCGACCGCTACGTCGCGATGACCCGGGCGACGCAGCAGCTCGTGATTCTGGTCAGCGACGACGGTACGCGCTAACGATCAGGTCGCCACGGATGTCCGCCAGCACCGCGGTCAGGCGGTCCACCAGGCGTGCCGTGACCCCCGAGGCGTGGACGTCGTACGGACCGAGAGGCTGGAGTTTGCCGCACCGGACGCGGACGACCTCCCACTGGACCGCGCGCAGGGCGCGATCCTTTCGACGGTCGGAGTCCTCCCTCGGCCCGACGTGCTCGAGCCCGTGTCGCCCGACGGTGTCGTACTCGATCGCGACCCGAAGCTCGGGGATGACAATGTCCGGCCAGACCTCGAGGCGATCGAAGAACGTTCGCGCGACCGCCACCGCGTTGCAGTCGAGGTCGAACTCGAATCGGAGGGAGAGTCGCTGCCGGAGGTCCGCCTCTGCGGCGGACGCCGGTTTCGGAGCGGCCGCGCTCCAGAACGCGTCGCCGGGCAGTCTCGCACTCGAAGCATCCCGACGCCGTCGGGCTGGTCGCCCCGCTCGGGGCGGGGGCGGCGCGGGGAGGGTGGGCTTGATGCGAGGCGGATTCGCGAGTTGTGCGCAGACCGGGCACCACACCGACCTGCGCCGTTGCCCGCCGGGTCGGTTTCGCTGCTCCTCGGGGGTCGCGACAAAGACGTGACCGACGTCACACTGCCAGACCAGGAACACCTCGGCTGCCGGCGGGATCTGGGTCAGCGTGATCCCGTGATTGAGGTCAGGGTGGTACTGCCGAATGAGCACCGGGTAGCGTTCCCACTCGGTGCGATAGGTGCCGACCGAGTACGGCACGGGAGTGTCCCTCGTTCGCTGTCTGCGCTGCCACCAGGCGTCGATTGGCTCTGCCACGAGCACACGGTAGAACACACCCCTGTCGCTGTCGACGTCGGATGGACTGCGTACGGTGGGAACATGGCCACCGGGACAGACATCGAGGGGGAACTTCCCGGTCCGTGTCTCGCGTGTGGCGCCGTCGTCGGGCGCCAGGATTCGACGGGCTGGAGGTGCTCGACCTGCGGCTGGCTGTTCGGCGATGTTCCGGACGCCGACCTGCCGCCGGTGCGGGTGCACGTCGTGTACTACCTGGGTTTCGGCGATCGAATCAAGATCGGCACCTCCGGCAGTCCGCGGTCGAGGCTGGCTCGGCTACGTTTCGATGAGCTGCTCGCGTTCGAGCGTGGTGGCCGAGAGATCGAACAGAAGCGTCACGTCCAGTTCGCCGAGCAGCGCTTTCCCGGCAGCGAGTGGTTTCGCTCCAGCCGGGCACTCACCGACCACATCCGCGCCCTCGCGGTCGGGATAGACGACCCATGGGATCTCTATCGGCGGTGGATGAGCGAACAGCTCGCTCTGCGAATTTCCTAGGCGACCTGGAGCTCGCCGAGCAGTTCCGAGACGAGCTGTCGCCTGATTTCGATGATCGACGAAACCCGGTCGATGACGATGCGGGGCGAGACGGGCTTGGCGATGTATTCGTCGACTCCGGCCTCTCGGGCACGAACGATGTCGTCCGGCGCCGAACGCGCGGAAAGAAGTGCAATGTACGGCTGTCGTATCGACGGGTCGGCGCGGATCTCCTCGACCGCCTCGATGCCGGACTTGATCGGCATCATCCAGTCCATGAGGATGAACTCCGGGTCGAACTCGCGGGTAAGTCGCACCCCCGCTTCGCCGTCGGCGGCTCGCTCGACCGCGAAATCGGCGTTTCTCAGCCGGATGGTCAACAACCTCGCGAGGTCGTCGTCATCCTCGACTACCAATACCCTGACCGACACTTTTATCTTGCCTTCCCTCAAAGCGATATGGCGTTCGGGCGCCGCCTACAGTCTGATCGTCGTCGCCGCGCCGCATCAGTCCCGTTTCGGGGAGCACTAGTTCGGGGGTCTACGCGCCAATCCGCACCGCGCCGAGACCGACGATGCTCGCGCCCTCACCGGACGCTCGAAGGTGCTTCCCGTCTCCCTCGCCAACGGCCGACAGCTCGACACGCGAGCCATCCTGCCGCTGCAGCGTGTACGTGCGTTCAGCAGCCTCGATCTGGCGGATCGCCTCCGCTCGGTCGACCGCGCCCCATGGTCCAAACAAGAACGAGATCTCGCCTTGCTCATCGCACATCAGGCGCAGCACAATTCGGTTCATTTCGCGGCCTCCCAACCGTGGAGGCGGCCTCCACCACCTCTCATCAATAGAGACGGCGGACATGCGCAGCTATGACGAGATTCGCGCAGAGTGGCGACACGACCGGATCGATTTCGCGCGAGCCGAGTTATATTGGGTTGGCCATCGAGATGTCGATGGTGTTTGCTCCCAGACCCTGAGTGAAGAAAAGCCGGTTGAAATGGGCACCCTCGCGTACGACGTCATCTCCAAGGTCGAGTTCGACGACAGAACCCTGGTTCATCTTCAGATTGTCATCGCCAGCAAACTGCGGCGCGGCGAATCGTTCAATCTCAGCTGGACCAACGAGCCGCAGGGGACCGGACGCACCACGGTCTGGATGCACCCTGCCATTCCTCTCGTCTATGAGTTCCAGGACAGCGTGACTCCCTCGATCAACCGTGAGTGGCTGAACGCGCTCATGGAGACCGCGAATTCGCCGACAGGCCTGCGACTGATTCCAGAGCCGTCGGAGTCGGACGCGCTAACGTCGACGGTCAGCCGGGCGGTCCCCACGTCGGCCTGAAGTCGAGTCGCTAGGCCGCGTGCGTACACCTAAAATGAAACGGTGGGCGTGATTTCGCAGGATCGGTGATGGCGGGCAATTTCTCCGACGCTGTCGATTCCCTGTCGCAGCTTTCCGGCAGGGAATCCGAGTTGTGGCGCCCGGTGCTCGATGTCATCCGGGTCGAGGGCGCCGCCATTTCGACAATCGCCGATTTTCTCGGTACCGAGACGGTATCCGCGAGCAGCCCCCTGGCCGCACGACTGGATGAACTCCAGTTCGACCTCGGCGAGGGACCGTGCTGGGACGCCATGCGGCAGGGGCGCCCGGTCCTCGAGTCCGACCTGAGGGCGCACCCGCAGACGTACTGGCCCGCATTCTCGCGCGCAATTTCTGAGCAGGAGGTCGGGGCAATCTTCGCCTTCCCTCTCGTGTTTGGGCCGTTGAAGCTCGGAGCAATGGATCTCTTCACGCCCGGTCCGCGCCAGCTGTCCTCTCGAGAGGAGCGGCAGAGCGGCATTCTCGCGTCCGTGATCAGCCGCATCGTTCTCGACCGCGCGATTCGCCGGGCGGACGAGCCCGACCTGTTAGTGCCCGAGGACCAGTTCTCGAGGCGACTGATTCATCAGGCGACGGGTATGGTGCTCGCCCAGCTGGGCATCTCGGCATCGGACGCGCGCCTGTTGATCCAGGGACACGCGTTCGCTCTGAACCGATCGATGCGGGAGATTGCCGAGGAGATCCTGGAGAGACGCCTCGATTTCAGCCGGAGCATGGGCGGATTCGCGAGCTCCGATGAGTGAGCAGCGACAGGACCGCGACTTCTTCGAAACGTTTGCGACGCTGGCGGACACGCTCGTGGCCGGCTTCGACGTGGTCGACCTGTTGCAGACCCTGGTCGAGTCGTGTGAGCGGATGCTCGACATCTCGGCGGCGGGCATCCTGCTCATGAATGACGACGGCGAGCTGGAGGTTGTCGCCTCTACCAGCGAGGCTGCTCGACTGGTCGAACTCATGCAGCTCAGCGCCGAGGCGGGCCCGTGCATCGTGAGCTTTACCTCCGGAACGGTGGTGTCGGTCCCGGACATCAGGGAGTCACCGCCGGAATGGGCGCGGTACCGCGAGGCCGCGATCGAGCAGGGCTTTGCCTCGGTGTACGCGATTCCGCTCAGACTGCGTGAGACCACCATCGGCGCACTCAATCTTCTCCGCAGCGCGGCGGGCGAGCTCGATGCAACCGACATTCGGATCGCCACGGCACTGGCCGATGTTGCGACCATCGGCATACTGCACGAACGCGCGATAGTCGAAAGCGGCCGGGTTCGGGAGCAACTCGCCCAGGCGCTGCAGTCCCGCATCGTGATCGAGCAGGCAAAGGGTGTGATCTCGCAACTGCATTCAATCAGCACGGATGATGCCTTCGCGGTCCTGCGAGCGTACGCGCGCTCACATCGCCTGCTTCTGTCGGATGTCGCGCACCGGGTCGTGACGCGCGAACTCGAGATCTAGAGGCACGAGCCTCGGCGATTGGTCCGCCAGTCGCCCGCCACTGTCAAGCCCTATCTCGAGGCGCATCCCGTTTCGTACCGTTGAGTGTCCGTCCAAACTCCGGGGAATTCAATGGCGCGAGCTCGAACGAACAAACCCACACCGGTCATCCGATTCCTGAAGGCCCTCGGGCCGGGTCTCGTCACCGGCGCGGCCGACGATGATCCGTCTGGTATCGCCACGTACGCGCAGGCCGGTGCGACATTCCAAAACGGTCTGCTGTGGACGGTGCCGGTCACCCTGCCCCTCATGATGGCGGCCCAGGAGATCTGCGACCGGATGGTCCTGGCAACCGGCAACAGCCTGGGCAAACTGATCCGCGAAAAGTTCACCCGGCAGTGGCGAATCCTGATCGGCATCCTGCTCGCCCTGCTGATTGCGGCGAATGTACTGAACGGTGGTGCCGACCTGATGGCGATCGGGCAGGGGATGCACCTGCTGCATGCCGGGCCCGCCGCTCTCTGGAGCGCGCTCGCCGGGGTCGGTATCGCCGCGGCGGTCGTGTTTGGCTCGTTCCAGTGGATCGGTCGAGTGTTCAAGTGGCTCTGCCTCGCGCTGCTCGTGTACGTGGTCGTACTTGTTGTCGCACATCTTGACTGGGCGGATGTTGCCCTCGGACTCGTGGGCGGACACTTCCGCCTTTCGCCGGCCTATCTCGGTCTCGTCGTCGCCGTCCTCGGCACGAGCATTTCGCCATACATGTTCTTCTGGCAGAGCGCCGAGCGGGTCGAGGAACTGCGCGCCGAGGATGCCGGCGGGGCGAACGCCCCACGCCTCGACTCACGAAGCCCCCAGGCCGCGAGGCAGAAACTCAAGGACGCGAGAATCGACGTGTTCACCGGGATGACCTTTTCGGTGATCATCATGTTCGCGGTCATCGCCGCCACGGCGGCCACCCTCGGCGCCCACCACAAGACGGTGTCGAGTGCTGCGCAGGCCGCGCAGGCACTCGCACCCGTGGCGGGCAGTTACGCGAGCATCATCTTCGCGATCGGATTCATCGGGTCGGGAATCCTCGCCGTGCCCGTACTCGCGGCATCCGGCGCGGCAGGAATGGCGGGGCTGCTTGGCCGCGACTGGGGGTTCGACCGCAAGGTCCGAAAGGCTCCGGTGTTTTACTCGCTTCTGGTGGTCGGGATCGTCCTCGGAACGGTACTGAGCATTGTGAGCTCGAACCCCATCCAGCTCCTCGTACTCAGCGCGATCGTCAACGGCGTTGCGGCGGGCCCGTTTCTGATTATCGTCATGCTGATCTCCCGCGACCGGGGAATCATGGGTGCACACGTCAACGGGGCGCTGGCTAACACGATGGGCTGGATCGTGACCGTGGTCATGTGCATCGCGGGCGCATACGGAGTCTGGTACACGATTTTCGGGCAGTGACTGCGCCAGGCTCGACTGGTGGCCGCGTCAGATCAGTTTCGTCGGATCTTCGCGATCAGTCCCGCCTTTGGCAGCCCCGAATACCCCCGAAGCCCGAGTTCCTTCGCCCGTTTCCGCAGCTCGGGAACCGTCCAGTCGTCGTACGAGCCGGACTCGCCACCCTTTCGGCTGACTGCCTTCTGGCCCCGAGCCGCGACGGCGTTGGAGATCCGTGCCGACTTTTGCTTCGCGTTGCCGTCCTTGCGGAGGTCTTCGTAGAGCTTCGGATACTTGATCGAGTTCATCCTGTTGTTGGGCATGAACCCAGTACAACTCCGGCGGGAGGGTCGTTCTAGGGCTTGCGAGCCGTTGCGAAAATTGTCAAGCTTCGCGCCCTGGCACTAGTGGGATTCGCGAGACACCCGCGAACCGCTCGATCCCTGAAGGAAGTCGAGGTCGGCTCCCGTGTCCGCGCCCATAACGTGGTCGACGTAGAGCCGCTCCCAGCCGCGCTCAGGCTTCGCGAATCCGTCCGTCGTGGCCTTGTTCGGGCTGCGCTTGTTCAACTTGTCCTGGGTGACGTCGAGCGTGAGGCGCCGCTTCGCAACGTCCAGGATGATCCAGTCCCCGTTCTCCACGATGCCCAGTGCGCCGCCGGCCGCGGCCTCGGGCGTGACGTGAAGCACCACAGTGCCGTACGCGGTGCCGCTCATCCGTCCGTCGCAGATCCGGACCATGTCTCGTACGCCCTGCTCCAGCAGCTTCTTCGGTAGCGGAAGATTGGCGACCTCGGGCATCCCTGGATAGCCCTTCGGACCGCACCCGCGCAGCACAAGAATGGAGTCCGCATCGACCTCGAGGTCCGGGTCGTCGATGCGGGCGTGCATGTCCTCGATCGTGTCGAACACCACCGCCCTGCCACGGTGATAAAGGAGCTCGGGGGATGCCGCCGCCGGTTTAATCAGGGCACCGCCGGGGGCGAGATTGCCTCGGAGCACCGCGATGCCGGCATCCGGAATCATCGGCGTCTCGCGCACGGTGATCACCTCGTGATCCCAGATCCGGGCATCATCGAGATAGTCGACCAGTGGCCTGCCGGTGACGGTCAGGGCAGTCGGATCGAGGAGATCCTTCACTTCCCTGAGGACGGCGAGGAATCCGCCCGCGCGCTGGAAATCGTCCATGAGGAATCGCCCCGCAGGCTGCAGGTTGACCAACAGGGGGACTCCGGAGCCGATGGCGTCGAAGTCGTCGAGGGTGAGGTCGATGCCGAGCCGTCCGGCGATCGCCAGCAGGTGCACGACTGCGTTGGTCGACCCGCCGATTGCAGCAAGGGCGACGATCGCGTTCTGGAACGAGCCCTTGGTCAGAACGGTGCTCGGCCGACGATCCTGCGCGACCAGTTCCACGATCAGCCGACCCGTCTCGTGCGAGCTCTCGAGCAGGCGCGCGTCCGCGGCCGGTGTACCCGCGAGGCCCGGGATGGTGGTCCCGAGTGCCTCGGCTACGAGGGCCATCGTCGAGGCGGTCCCCATCGTGTTGCAATGGCCCTTGCCGCTGATCATCGACGCCTCGCTTCGCAGGAACTCGGTCTCGGTGAGCTTTCCCGCCCGCATCTCTTCGCTCAGCCGCCAGACATCCGTGCCGCAGCCGAGGGGCGCGCCCTGGAAGTAACCCGTCTTCATCGGGCCGCCAGGCACCACAATCGCGGGGAGGTCGACGGATGCCGCGGCCATCAGCAGCGACGGAATCGTCTTGTCGCAGCCGCCGAGCAACACGACGCCGTCGATCGGATTGGCGCGCAGCATCTCCTCGGTCGCCATGGCCGCCATGTTTCGCCAGAGCATGGCGGTGGGACGGACAAGGGTCTCGCCAAGGGAGACGACGGGCAGGTTCAGCGGAATGCCGCCGGCCTCGTAGA
>FSVT01001074.1_pt1 | contig 19718 bp, 18 predicted proteins | sample 1637741 | NCBI WGS metagenome assembly FSVT01 (sample SAMEA3914814, study PRJEB12502) | metagenome | biome: forest; material: soil | place: USA | collected 2011-09-16 | depth 0.1 m
GCCGCCGCCAGGAGGCTGAAGGTCGAAGTAGGCCTTGGTGTAGCCCCCGCCCGGGAACGCGAAGAGCACGGGGGTCGTCCGTCCGGGGACGAGTTCGGCGGGCGCCACGATCCTCATCGACACCGTCGCCGGTCCCGAGCTCAGCTCGCAGGACACGGTGTGCTCGAAAGAGATCGTGTGCACCTTGGTCACGGAGCGTAACCGGTGGCGGTCCCGGCGAGAACCTTGCGGCCGTCCTGGTTCTCGACCCAGAGCGAGAGTTCGAGCAGAACCCTGCCATCCTCGGTCTCGGTTCGGCCGGTCACGACGCCGCGAGTGGTGACAACGTCATCGATGGCGACGAAACCGAGGAAGTTGACGGACAGGGATCCGCCGATGAATCCCTCGCCGAAGAACTTGATGAAGAGTTCGCCGAGGTACTCGGCGGTCTGCCCTCCGTTGGCGTTCGGCACGGCGAGCTTGCTCGCCTGAGCCGCCGCGTAGTCGGTGTGGCGATTGCGGACAGCGGGCCAGCCCTGGTAGATCCGGGACTTGTCCAGGGTCAGCGATTTCACGATGGGTTCGAGTTCGGCGCCGACCTCGATGTCGCGAGTGGCGATGATGGCCGCCGGCCGGAATGCCGTCGGGTCGACTGCTGCGCTCACGCTTCGTCCTCCGTGCTGGTCGGCCGCGGTGTGACCGGGGACGCGATCGTCTTCCACATGTGCATGACCTCGGCGCCGCCGGCATCGCGGACGACTTCGGCGACGCGGTAGAAGGTGCGCCCCTTCCGCTCGTAGATGCGCTCGAGCGATCCGGACAGCACGTACGGAGTATCGAGGAAGACCGGCTTGAGATAGCTGAACTCCTGCTTGGCGAACAGCGAGCCATCGGCGGGGTACGAGTAGTAGCCGTAGAACAATTTCGCGTCGAACGAGGCGAGAAGAACCGGGGATGCCAGGCGTCCGCCGAAGGGCGAGCCGTCCATGTACCAGGGGTTGTAGTCGTCATTGGCCCAGGCATTGCGCTCGGCCGTATCGGACGACAGGACGAAGTCCATCGTTCCGAGATCGTCGCCGACCTGGGCGTCGGTCAGGGGATGCGTGCCGGGGTACAGCTCCTCGACACTCTTGCGCTCAGTCATCCGTGCTCCTGTGATCGATCGGCGTCAGTCGGTGATGCCGTAGATGCGTCGGGCGTTGCCGGCGAGGATCTGCTGGGTCTCGTCGTCGGTGAGGCCGAGCGCGAGAATCTGTTCGAGCTCGGGTTGGAACATGAAGCGCGGCCCGTCGCTTCCGAAGATGAACCGGTCGACGCCGACGTCGCGGATGACTCGGAGCGCGTCCTCGATCGCCGCGGCCCTCCTGCCGTCTCTGACTTCGAGCCCGTGATCGTGGAAGCTGCCGGAGGTGTCGAAGTACAGGTTCGGGAATCGCTTGGACATCGCGACCCGCTGATCCCAATACGCGCTCGGGAAGTGCGCCATGACGAGGCGGAGATCGGGGAAGGCCGTCAGAACCTCGGAGAAGTTCTCCGGCTCTCCGTAGGCGATTCCGCTCTCCGCGAGGCCGAGCGTCCCCGTGTCCGAGACGATGGTGAGTCCGAGTTCGACGCAGGCCGCGTACATCGGCCAGAAGTCCCGGTCCTGCGGGTATTCGAAATACATGCCGGGAAGCATCTTCACGATCTTGAAACCCTGGGATGCGCGGAGGTGCAATTCCTCGACCATCTCGTCGGGTGTGAAGGTCTTCTGCATGCTGACGGCGGGCACCAGGTCCGGATTGTTCTGCGCCGTCTCGTGCGCCCAGTCGTTCTGGCGCCGGATCTTGTCGACCAGGTCCACTCGGATCGCGGCGTCCGCGTCCGCGCGCTGCTCGGCCGTCAGGCCGGCGGGAAGGTCGCGCTCCTGCTTCGCCCGAAGCTGGAGGGTCGGGAAGTTCGGCAGGAACACGATCTTCGAGATGCCTTGAAGGTCCATGAACGCCCTGACGGATTCCGGGTTGCCCCAGCGATCCCGGTCCCGGCGTCCCGGCCTCTTCACGTTCTTGCGTTCGAGATCCAGGTCGCGATACAGGTGGACGTGGGCGTCGATGATCTCAAACGTGCCGCTGCTCAATTCGCGCTCCTCATTTTTTTGACGTTACTCGCCACGGAATTGCGGTGGGCGGCGTTCCGTGAATGCTGCGGCCGCTTCCAGGCGGTCCGAGGTCATCGCGAGCACGGCGGCCAGGTCCCGTTCCAGTGTCAGACCCGCCGCGAAGGTTGCGTCGAATCCGGCTCTGACCGCCTCTTTGGCGAACTGCACCGCCTGGGGCGCATACGACGCAATGGTGGCAGCCAGAGCGGTGGAGCGGTCGGTCAGTCCGCCGGCAGGCACGATCTCGCTCACGAGGCCGATGCGATGGGCCTCGGCCGCGTCGATCCGTTCGCCGGTCAAGACGAGACGCAGAGCCGCGGCGAGGCCGACGGTCCGACTGAGGCGCTGCGTGCCGCCGGCGCCCGGGATGATGGCGAGGGTGACCTCGGGCAGCCCGAGCCGGGCGTCGTCCGCCGCGATCCTGATGTCGCAGGCCAGGGCGATCTCCAGCCCGCCGCCGAGGCAGTAGCCGTGGATCGCCGCGATCGTCGGCTTCTTCGCCGAGCCGAGCACCTCGATCCAGTTCGCTTCCTGCTTCGTCCTGCGAGCGGCGAGCACGGAGTCAGGGCGATCGAACTCGGTGATGTCGGCACCCGCGCAGAACGCCTTCTGCCCGGCGCCCCGGATGACGATCACGCGGACCGCCGGATCGGCTTCGGCCTTCGTCACGGCGATCTGCAGCTCATCGCGCACGGACTGGTTGATCGCGTTCAACGACTCGGGCCGGTTCATGGTGATCGTGGCCACGTGGTCCGCGGTGTCGTAGAGCACGACGGCAGGAGAGCTCATCGGGTCGGGCGCCCCGTTCGGTGGGCCTCGATCCTCATGCCCGTGCTCCTAGAACATGGCGTGCGATCTGAATTCGTTGCATTTCCGAGCTGCCTTCTCCGATGCGATAGCCCCGGAGATCCCGGTACATCCGCTCGATCGGGAAGTCGGCCATGAAGCCGGCGCCGCCGTAGATCTGAAGGGCGGTGTCGGCGGCGCGCCCCGCCATCTCGGTCGCGTAGAGCTTCGCCCGCGAGGTCGCGATCCTCGCGTCACGGGCGCCGGTCTGCTGCTTCCAGGCGGCAAAGTGGGTGAGCAGCCTGGCCGCCTCGATCTCGACATCCATGTCGGCGATCTTGAATTGGATCGCCTGGTGCTCCGCGAGGTGCTTGCCGAATGTCACCCGCAGGTTCGCGTACTCGACGGACAATCTGCGCAGTTCCTGCGCGGCGCCGACGCAGCGTGCGGCGATGAACAACCGCGTGCCGTTGACCGAGGACATCATCGTCTCGAAGCCGTTTCCGACACCGCCGAGCACGCGGTCGGGCCCGACGACGCAGTTGTCGAGGGCGAACGCCGAGATGTGATAACCGTTCCAGCCCAGCTTGCGGTACCGGTTGAGGAACTCGACCCCCGGGTTGGTGCGGTCGACGATGAAGACGGTGAAGCGCCCGCGCAATGGTGCCTCGGGATCCGTGACCGCGAGAACCAGGATGTAGTCGCTGGTCTCCGCCTGGGAGATGAACTGCTTGCTGCCGTTCAAGGTCCACTGGCCGTCGACCAGGCGTGCGCGGGTCCGGAGCGCTCCCAGGTCGGAACCGGCATCCGGTTCGGTCAGCGCGACGCAGGCGGTCACCTCGCCCGCCAGGGCCGGCTTGACGAGCCACTCGATCTGCTCGTCGTCGCACATCGCGAGCGACTGCGGCAAGCGCCCGATGGCCTCGCCCAGCGCGACGCTGGTCCGGCCGATCTCTTCGCCGACGAGGACTTCACCGAGCGGGCCGATGCCGCCCCCGCCGATTTCGGCAGGCAGGTTGAAGCCGTAGAACCCCAGCTCGACGGCCTTCCTGCGCAGCTCGGCCATGACCTCGTGGTCGATGTCGTCGGCCTCATCCACTTGCGCCTCGAGGGGCTGCAACTCACGGTCGATGAACTGATGGATCAGCTCCTGAACCTGAGCGAGCTCGGACGGTATCGAGAATTCCATGATCCGTGTCCTGCTTTCATCGGGCCGGCAGCGAGCAAATTGAACGACTGACTGGCAGGATAACTTGATAGACAAAATCCCACAACCTGGGACACGGTCCAGGACGGCTCGACTGATGTACCTTGTCGAACGACAGATGCGGACGGGCTGAGCCGAGGGGGCCGACGGCTCAGGGTGGCCCGTCGCGCAGGTTCGGGTTTTGCTCAGACATTTTCGAGAAGGAGCACGCATGAGTCCATCTGTGAGGGCGTTATCCCTTGTGGATGTGATCGCCGCCGACATCCGCGACAAGCTCTTCGAGGGCGAGATCGAAGTCGACACGCAGCTGACCGAGGCGCAGGTCGCCGCCGACTATGACGTGGCCAGGCCGACCGCGAAGGCGGCCATCGAGAAGCTCGTGGTCGAGGGCCTCCTCCTCAGGGGCACCCACAAGACCGCGCGAGTCCCCTCGCTGGGCCCGGATGACGTTCGCGACTTGTACTTCACCCGGTTGCTCCTCGAGACAGGCGTGGTGCGGAGGTTGGCCGAGCAGCGGCGGCTTCCCGAGGGAGCGCGCGAGGCCAACGACAAGGTCATCGCGGTCGGCGACTCGGCCTCGATCGACACCATCGGGCCCGTGCTCCGATTCCACGTCGCCCTGGTGAGCGATCTGGGCAGCCCGAGGACCGACCGTCTCTACTCCACCCTGATGGGGGAGATGAGGCTCTGCATGGTTCAGATGCAGATGCGCGATCTGTTCGAGCCCGCTGCCATTGCGCGCGAGCACGAGGAGATCATGAAGTACATCGTGGCCGGCGATCCAGAAGCCGCCGTCGCGGCCCTGACGGAGCACCTCAAGCTTGCCGAGCGCCGACTCGTTCCCATGCTCGAAGGCGACGCAGAACCGAAGTCCGGAAAGCTCGCCAGCCGCTGATCGCACGTCGTTCATCGTCGGTCGTCTTCCTGCCTTCTGAGCGGAGACCGACGAATCGATGCGGCGCGCCCGCGGTCCAGGGGCCGATCGCGCCGACTTCTCGCCCTGTACCTGGGGGCTTGCTGGGCAGGGACTGACCGATGCCCATGCTTTCGCGCCTGAACTTGACAAATCGCGGATCGTTCGACTTGTATACTCGATAGACAACCGCACCCGAGTGCATTGCTCGCGCACCAAACAAAGAAGATTGGGAGCAGTCAATGAATCGCAGAAAATCAAGAACCCTCGCCCAGGTGGCCGCTGCGGCCACCGTCCTGATCGCCCTCGCGGCCTGTTCGAGCGGGCAACCCTCGACCAATCCGACGTCGGGCGCGAAGGGCCAGCCGTACGTCCTCGGCTTCACCAGCGACTTCTCAAGCAACTTCGGCTATCTCGGCAAGGGCCTTCAGTCGGGCCTCAATGCCTACTGGGATGCCTTGAACGCGTCCGGCGGCATCAACGGCCACCCGGTCCACATGATCGCCTTGGACGACGCGAGTCAACCCGACCGCGGCACGGCGAACGTCACGCAGCTGATCACCCAGGACGGCGCGATCGGAATCGCCGGCGTCATGTACAGCGCGATCTGCTCTGCCGCCACCCCGATCCTGACCCAGTACAAGGTTCCCGAGATGTGCGGCGTCGTGTCGTCCGACCTCGTCAAGCCCGCTGACCCGTGGGTCTACGCCACGACCACGGACCAGGCGTCCTACGCCGCCCCGCAGGTCGAGATGGCGCAGCAGTTGATGAAGAGCGCCGGAAAGACCGACCCGAAGGTCGCCATCCTCTACGCAACCGGATCCGCTGCCATCGAGCAGTGGGCCACGGCGGTGACCAGCAGTGCCAAGGGACTCGGATGGAACGTCGTCGACACCGAGAAGGTGCCCCAGACCGCCGTGGACATGTCCACCCAGCTGACCAAGATCATCGCGGCGAAGCCCGACGTGCTCATCTTGGGCGCCGGTAACGACGCATGGGTCCTCGCGGGCCAGAAGCAGCTCACCGCTGCCGGCGACCCGTTCCCGATCGTCAGCTACGACGTGCCGTCGTGGACGACGGTGCAGAAGCTGCAGAGCAAGAACTTCTACTACGTCTCGGCCCTGGCCTTCGCCCCGAAGACCACGACCCAGCCCGGATTGCAGAAGTTCTTCGATGACGCGTCGGCCGATGGCATCGACCCGAACGGGCCGTACGTCATCCGGGGCTACCTGCAGGCGGCCATCTTCAAGGATGCGCTGACGCGATGCGGTTGGCCGTGCTCCGGCGAACAGCTTCAGAAGGCGCTCGACAAGACCAAGCTGGACACCCATGGACTGATCGACGGAGACGCAACCCTCACGCCGACCAACCACACGCCCGTTGTCTCGCTGGCCGCATACCAGTGGCTGCCGGGAGCAACCGCTCCGAAGATCGCCAAGGGCGGTCTGGCTGCGGGCATCGCCGTCAAGTAAGCAGAACGAACACCGTCGGGCGCCTCTTGAGCACGAGAATTCGGCTCAACAGGCGCCCGACACCGTCAGGGCGACGGGGTACTTTCATGGCAAGCCGGATTCCAACGCAGGATCCATCAGCGAGAGTTGGAAGATGATCGGCAGCGTCCTCGGCCAGTTGGTCGGCAGCACGATCGTTCTCGGCAGCCTCTACGCACTCGTGGGCATCGGGTTCGTCATCCTGTTCCGGTCGACCGGCGTCGTCAACTTCGGGCAGGGCGCACTGATGGTCCTCGGGGCCTACCTGGTGTACACCTTCATCGCCCTGGTCGGGCTCCCTCTGTGGCTCAGTCTCCTGCTCGCCGTGGTGATCGTCGCGATCGTCGGCGGGCTCTCGTACATCCTGCTGTTCCACCGCATGGTCGGAGCCGATCTCTTCGTCACCGTCATCGCCACGCTGGGGTTGAGCGTGGTGCTCCAGATGATCACCTTCCTCATCTGGGGCGCTGCCGTGCGATCGGTGCCCAATCTGCCTTCGAACGCCGCCGTGATCAACGTCATCGGCATCCCCTTCTCGGAGGTGGACCTGATCGCGATCGGCCTGTCGGTGTTCCTGATCGTCATTCTCGAGCTGGGTCTGCGCAAGACGTCGCTGGGGATCCAGACGCGCGCCGTCGCCGACTCCACCTACCTGTCCGCACTGGTGCGCGTCAGGGTGCACGCGGTCTCGACCCTGGCGTGGGCCGTTGCCGCGCTGTGCGCGGGAGTCGCAGGCGGAGCGCTGGCCTTTCGGGTCGGCGCCGTCGACCCGGTCACGATCGGGCAGCTCGGGCTGCTGGTGTTCCCGGTGGTCATCATCGGGGGAGTGGACTCCATCCGCGGGGCCATGGCGGGCGGCATCATCGTCGCGGCCATCCAGACGCTCGCCTCGTACTACATCGGCGGCAACTGGGTCACCCCCATCGCCTACGCGGCTCTTCTGGTCATGTTGTTGATCCGGCCGCGCGGCCTGTTCGGCTCCCAAGCAGTGACGAGGATCTGAGATGACCAAGACCGATCCATCGACCGCGGTCGGACCGAAGCCCGCGGGCCGCAACCTCCGGCGCTTCGCCGAGCCGCTCGGCTGGCTGGTACTGGCGCTCGCCGCCGTCTGGCTGCTCACCGGCGCCAGTATCTTCCAGATGTTCCTCGGCGGCCTCGTGATCATCTACGCCATCAGTGCTCTGGGCCTCGACTGGGTGCAAGGCCGCGCCGGACAGGTCTCGATCGGCAGCGCCGCCTTCATGGCCGTCGGCGCCTACATCACGGCGACGTTCGCCGAGATGGGCTTCCCCCTGCTGCTCTGCCTGCTGTTCGCGACGATCGGCGGGGCGCTCGTCGGCCTCATCGTCGGCCTCCCCGCTCTGCGGTTGAGGGACCTGTATCTGGCCCTGTCGACGTTGGCGCTGCAGTTCCTCGCGCAGGCGTCGGGACTTCAATACGAGACCAGCACCGGCCACGATGCCGGGTTCTCCCTGCCGCCGCCGGCGATCGGTTCTCTCGCTCTGCAAGGCAAGACGCTGCTGATCGCACTGATCGTCGTGCTCGTGGTCGTCATCCTGGTCGTGCGCAATCTGTACCGCAGGGCTCCCGGGCGCGCCTGGATGGCGATCAGGGAGAGCCAGATGGCCGCCTCGGTGATCGGGATCAATGTCACCAGGTGGAAGCTCTCGGCCTTCGTCGCGAGCTCGGCCGTGATCAGCCTGTCCGGCGGACTGCTCGCGTACTACACGTTCCGCGTCTTCAACGAGACGTTCACCCTCAACTTCGCCCTGTCGTTCCTCGCCATGATCATCATCGGCGGCCTCGGCTCGATCGTCGGGGCGATCCTCGGCGCGACGCTGATCACGCTCGCCCCCTATCTGCTCTCGGCATTGACGAGCAGCCTGCCTCCCGGGTTGCCGCTCGCGCAGTGGTTCTCGTCGAACATCTTCTACATCAACAACGGTCTCTACGGGATCCTGCTCCTGGTGTTCCTGCTGTACCAGCCTCGAGGGATCATGGGGCTGCTTGCCGCCCTCGTCAAACTCGTGACGCCCCGGCGGCGCAACGACCAGGTCCGCGTCGAGCTCGAGCACATCGAGACGGTCGAACGGGACGACATCGTCGACAAGCCGGCCGCGAACAGCGTCCTGGAGATCACGGAACTGAGCCTGGTCTACCGCACAGGCGCCCGCGCGGTGTCCGAACTCGACCTTCACGTCGGCCCCGGCGAGATCGTCGCGCTGCTCGGCAGGAACGGAGCAGGCAAGACCAGCACGTTGAGGGCGATCTCCGGGTTCTTCAAGACCGATCGGTCTAGGTTGTCCGGATCGGTGAAGTTCAATGGGGCAGAGATCCTCGGCTCGTCGCCGATCTCCACGTCGCGGCAGGGCCTCATCCTGGTTCCGGAGCGCGACAAGGTGTTCAAGAACCTCACGGTGGCCGAGCACTTCAGGCTCGTCGGTGCGTCGGATGCCGACCGCAAGCAGTACGAAGAGCTCTTCCCGCCGCTGGCCACCAGGTCCAAGTCGCCCGCGGGGCTGCTCTCGGGCGGCGAGCGTCAGATGCTGGCCCTCGCCTTGGCGTGGAGCATGAACCCGAAGCTTCTGCTCATCGACGAACTGTCGCTCGGGCTCTCGCCCGCGGCGACCAAGACGCTCACCGCCAGTCTTCGAGAGTTCCGGGATCGGACCCAGGTGCCGATCCTGGTCGTCGAACAGAACGTGGCGGCCGCGATCAACATCGCGGACCGGGTCTACATCATGGAGGCAGGGCGGCTCGTTCATGCCTCCAACGCGTCGGACGTGTCCCGCGAGACCGTCCTCCAGTGGTCGTTCGGAGAACGATGACCGCCGCGACTCTCGAGCTGCACGATGTGCTGCGGACCTTCGGCGGCATCCGCGCTGTTGACGGCGTGACCTTCACCGCGAACCCCGGTGAGGTCCTCGGTGTCATCGGCCCCAACGGCGCAGGCAAATCGGTTCTGCTGAACCTCATCAACGGCCTGTACTCCCTGGAGCGCGGCACGATCACCCTGGATGGCAGACGGATCGATCGGCTGCGCCCCGATCAGATCGCACAGCTCGGCGTCGGGCGCGCCTTCCAGTCGACCGATCAGTTCAAAGACTTCATCGTGCAGGACTACCTGATCCTCGGTCGGATCGGCAGGCAGGCGAAGTCCCTCTGGACGACGGCGCTCGGCCTTCCGCATGTCAGGCGGATCGAGCGCTCGGAGCACGCACTCGCCATCGCGACGCTCGATCGGTTCGGTCTGGCCGACGTGGCGTCCGAACGGCTGGGCGACCTGCCGTACGGCGTGCAGAAAGTGATCGACATCGCCCGCGTGATCGCGGCTGAGCCCCGGCTGATGCTGCTGGATGAGCCGACATCGGGAACGACGTCGATCGAGCGCTCTCTCATCTCGGATGTGCTGACCGCCGTGTCGACCACCGACGTGACGCTCGTGATCATCGATCACGATGTCTCCTTCATCTCCGAGATCAGCCAGCGCATGGTCGTGATGAACCTCGGCAAGCTCATCGCCGAAGGGACGCCGAAAGAAGTGCTCGCCCGGCCCGATGTGATCGAGGCGTACCTCGGGCTCTGACCGGGCCCGAACGATGGAAAGGTAGTCAGCCGCCAGATGGAATACACCCACCTCGGAAGATCGGGCCTTCAGGTCAGCCGCCTGTGCCTCGGGAGCCTGAACTTCGGTCCGATCATCACGGAGGCCGAGTCGCATTCCCTGCTGGACGCGGCGCTCGGGCACGGGATCAACTACGTCGACACCTCGAACTCCTACGGCCGTCACACCGGCCGCGGCCGTGCGGAGGAGATCATCGGCACCTGGTTCGCGGGCGGTGGGATGCGGCGCGAGAAGACGGTTCTTGCGACGAAGTTGTATGTCGCCTCCGACGAGTGGCCGAACAACGGCGGGCTGTCGGCGCTGAACATCCGCCGCGCTCTTGATGCGAGCCTGCGGCGCCTGCAGACCGACTACATCGATGTGTACCAGTTCCACCACGTGGACCGTTCAACGCCGTGGGATGAGATCTGGCAGGCGATCGATGTCGCCATTCAGCAGGGCAAGATCCTGTACACCGGCAGCAGCAACTTCGCCGGATGGCACCTCGGCGCAGCTCAGGAGGCGGCCCATCTGGCCGGCCAGCCCGGATTGGTGAGCGAGCAGTCCATCTACAACCTGGTGGTGCGCGATGTCGAACGGGAAGTGCTTCCCGCCGCCGAGCACTACGGGCTCGGCTTCGTCGCCTGGTCGCCGCTTCACGAGGGCCTGCTCGGCGGCGCCGTCGCCAAGGAGCGGGGAGGGGTCCGGCGCGTCGCGGGACGCGCGGCGACGGCGCTGGAGACCCATCGCGAGCAGTTGCTCAGCTACGAGACCTTCGCCGAGGAGCTCGCGGTTGCTCCGGCCGAGCTTGCGCTCGCCTGGCTGCGCCATCGCCCTCAGGTCACCGCGGCGATCATCGGGGCCCGGACCGTCGAGCAGGTCGACTCCGCCGTGCATTCGTTGGACATCCACCTCGACGATGGCGCGATGCACCGGCTGGATGCGATCTTCCCCGGCTATCAGACGGCACCGGAGGACTACGCCTGGTAGCCGTCCCGATCGTCGTGAACCTGTGTCAGAACCAGATTGAGGAGAGAACAAGATGCTGGACGGATATGTCGTCGCAATCACCGGAGCGAGTTCGGGAATCGGCGCGGCGGCAGCGCGCGCCCTCGCGGCCCGCGGTGCCAAGGTCGTGCTCGGAGCTCGCCGGAAAGAGCGCCTGATCGACCTCGTCGAGGAGCTCGGTGACAGCGCGCTGGCCGTGGAGATGGACGTTCGCAAGCCCGAGGACGCCGAGACCCTGGTTCAGGCCGCTGTCGATACCTTCGGCCGCATCGATTGCCTGGTCGCCAACGCCGGCGTGGGGTGGTACGGCAGCATCCTCGACCACACCGACGAGGAGTTGGCGGACATGCTGGACACCAACATCGCCGGGACGCTCTGGCCGGTCCGCTCGGCCGTTCGCCGCATGCTTCCGCAGGGCTCGGGGGACATCGTCATCGTGAGCTCCGTCGCCGGCACGACGGGACGAGGCAACGAGGCCGTCTACGCGGCCACCAAGCATTCGCAGATGGGTCTGGCCAACGGACTGGATCGCGAGCTGTACCTGAAGGGGATCCGCGTGTCGACGCTGTGCCCCGGCGGAGTCGTCACCGAGTTCGCCATGGGCGAGGGCCAGGGCCGAAACGCGCAGACCCCCGCCCTGGCCGACATGATGCAGGCGGAGGACGTGGCGAACGCTCTCGTCTTCATGGTGGACCAGCCGCGCAGCGTGCGCGGCCTGGTGTACCGGCTCCGCGGAGCGACCGAGGAGGACTAGCCGCCGGCCGCGTCCGACGATCTCGGGAGCCGGATCATCCCCTCCTGCGACGTCGACGCGATCAGCGCGCCGTCACGGGAGTAGATCCGGCCGAATGCGAGGCCCCGGCCGCCGATCGCGTTCGGCGACTCCTGCACATAGAGGAACCACTCGTCCACACGGCCAGGCCGGTGCCACCACATCGCGTGATCGAGACTCGCCATCCGCAGTCCTGGTGTGGACCAGGCGATCCCATGCCGGCGCATGACGACTTCGAGCAGGTTCTGGTCGCTCGCGTAGGCGAACGCGGCGCGGTGCAGGAGTTCGTCGTCTGGCATGGCGCCCACTGCGCGCATCCAGACCGCCTGCGACGGCGTGCGCTCGCCGACGACCGCTCGAAAGATGGGGGAGGAGACGTGGCGGAACTCGAACGGCCATCGTCGTACCCAGGTGTCTTCGGCTGCCGCGTCCGGGGTTCTCGAGCTGTGACCGATGTACTCGTCGAGGCTCGGCATGTCGTCGGGCTGGGGCAGCCCGGCCGGCATGTCCACCTGGTGCTCGAGCCCTGAGTCCTCGACCTGGAACGATGCGATCATCGAGAAGATCGGCAACCCGTTCTGGTACGCCTGGGTGCGGCGCGCGCTGAACGACCGCCCGTCATGGATGCGGTCGACGGCGAAGGTGATCGGTGTCCCGATGTCGCCCGGCCGAAGGAAGTAGCCGTGCAGCGAGTGGATCATCCGGTCGCTGTCCACGGTATGGCCGGAGGCCAGGACGGTCTGGGCGAGCACCTGGCCGCCGAAGACGCGGCCGTGCGGCATCCACTGGCTGGCCGCGGTGTAGATGTCCTCGGTCGTTCGCGCTCCGATGTCGGCCAGCATCAACGCCGCGAACGTCGTCGCAAGGTCATCTTTCTCGGTGCCGGGCACTTTGCCAGTCTACAGTGGTTGACAGACAAGAGTACTTGACAGCATTATCGAAGAGGCTGCACCTTCCGTCTTCTGGGATTTGCGATTTCAGCGTTGAGATCAGTGGATCGGTGACCTTGCAACCGATATCCCCCCTTCGGCGATATCAACCTTGATCCAGGAGGAATTCGCATGGTTAGAAAATCGATGTTCGTCGGCGTCATCGCGGTGGCGATGGCCGTCGCCTTGGCCGGCTGCACCTCTGCAACTGCGCCGTCCGGCGGGTCGACGAAGCCGGCAAGCGCGGCGGACGGCAATCCTTCGGCGAAGCTCGTCGCCGCCGCAAAGGCAGAAGGCACGGTGACCTGGTACACGACCGTGCCCCCGGCACCGGCCGCAGCGCTTGCCGCTGCCTTCACGGCCCAGTACGGAATCCAGGTCACCGTCAACCGTCAGGGCAGCGCGGCCATCGGCCCACTCGTCTCCGGTGAGATCACGGGCAAGAAGATCACCGCCGACGTCGTCGAGACCGGCGACCCGACGATCGTTCAGGGCTTCTCCGACAAGGGCTGGCTCACCGTCCAGAACAAGAAGTCCCTCCCGATCCTTGCGACCTGGCCGACCCAGTGGATCTACGGCGCTTCGGTGTATCCGCAGGCGATCGCGCCCTACGGGATCAGCTACAACACCGATCTCGTGACCACGGCGCCGAAGAGCTGGGATGTGCTGCTCGACAGCAAGTACAGCAGCAAGATCTTCACGCTCGACCCGCGGGCCAACACCGGCGGACTCGACATCATCCGGGTTCTCAAGAACACCTTCGGAGAGGACTGGGTCAAGAAGCTGGCAGCTCAGAAGCTGCAGTTCAACGCGAGCCTGGTGAACACGGCCAACTCGCTCGCGGCCGGCGACGCGGCGATCTACTTCCCGGGCGTTCGCTGGATCGACTCCGATCTGATCAACAAGGGAGCGCCGATCAAGGAGGTCTACCCGAAGCCCTCCGTGGGCGGATCCGAGCAGTGGGTCGGTCAGATCAAGGGCAGCCCGCACCCGAACGCGGCAGAGCTGTTCCTGAACTACGCGCTCTCGCCTGCGGGCCAGACCGCCACGTGCAAGGACCAGTGCGCCTCGGTGATCAACGCACCTGGCACGATCCCGCTCCCGTCGGACTACAAGTCGCCCAACCTGCACTTCACGGATTCCGAGAAGGCCTCGCTGATCGCACTGATCGGTCTGTGACCGGCCGTTCGGCTCCGTGAAGATCACAGACAGGAACTGACGTGGGAATCATCGTTCGCGGACTTCAGAAGGCCTTTGCCGGGGGATCTCGCCGGCAAGGGGTGAAGGCGGTCGATGACCTCTCGCTGGAGGTCGGGGATGGCGAGCTTCTCGTCATCCTCGGCCCCAGCGGCAGCGGCAAGACGACCCTGTTGCGCTGCATCGCGGGACTTGAGCGCGCCGACGCCGGCGAGATCATCATCGATGGCAAGACCGTCTACTCGTCCGAGAAGAAGATCTGGGTCCCGGCCGAGCGGCGCGGCGTGAGCATGGTCTTCCAGAGCTATGCGCTCTGGCCGCACATGACCGTGTTCAACAACGTCGCCTATCCCCTCAAGACCCTCGGCATGCCCAAGGCGCAGCTCAAGGAGCGGGTCGCGAGCGCGTTGGAGATGGTGGGATGCGGCCACCTGAGTCAACGGCACCCGAATGAGATCAGCGGGGGGCAGCAGCAGCGGGTCGCGGTGGCCAGGGCCATCGTCGGCGGCACCCGCGTCGTGCTGTTCGACGAGCCTCTTTCTGCGGTGGACGCCCGCGTGCGCGAGGATCTGCGCCACGAACTGGTCGCGCTGCAGCACGACCTCGGCTTCGCGTCGGTCTACATCACGCACGACCAGACCGAGGCGATGGCGATCGGGCACCGGGTCGCGGTGCTGTCCGACGGCAGGATCCAGCAGCTCGCCGAGCCCCGCGAGTTGTACGGCCGGCCCGTCTCGACGGATGTCGCGTCGTTCATGGGGGCGACCAATCAGTTCAGCGGATCGATCACCCGGCCCGCAGGCGCCCTGCTGGTGGAATGCGGCTTCGGCGCCGTGGAGGTCGAGCGCGATGCCGTCCCGGTCGACAGCAAGGAGGCCACGTTGATCATCCGTCCTGAGCACTGGCGCATCTCGAACGGGAAGCCCTCGGCGCCGAGCAACGTCTGGCCCGCGATCATCGACAGCTCGATCTTCCTCGGCTATGCGACCGAGTACCGCGCGCGCTTGGAAGGCGGTCAATCGGTCATGGTCCGCTCCGACGACCGGGAGCCGCACTCCGGCAAGGTCTGGTTGCACGTGCCCCCGGCGGCGGTCTATGTCGTCGGGTCCACAAAGGCTCCGTGATGACGACCACGGGTGTCTCGCCCGAGTCACGACTCGGCCCGCTCGACGTGCGCCCCGGCTTCGCCCAGAGGGCCGGCCGGTTGCCGATTCTGAGCTCGGTCGTGTGGATCACTCTCGTCGTGATGGCGATCCTGCTGATCTATCCGGTGATCGTGCTCGTCGGTTACGTCTTCTTCCCGGATGGCAGTTTCGATGTCTCGGGGATCGTCAGCACCTTCCGCGATCCCGAGCTGGTCAAGGTGCTTCTCAACACCGTGGCCGTTGTCGTCGTGGCGGTTCCGATCTCCGTGCTCATCGGAGGAGTGCTCGCGTGGTTCAACGAGCGCACGGACGCGAGGATGGGATGGGCGGCAGACACCCTGCCCATCATCCCGATGCTGATTCCCGCGCTGGCAACGGCGATCGGCTGGGTGGCCCTGCTCGCGCCGACGGCAGGTTATCTGAATGCATTCGCCCGCATGATCAGCGGTGGCGACCCGCACGGCAGCGGCCCGCTCAACATCTACGGCCCGATCGGGATGACGGCGGTTCTGATCATCGTGACCGTCCCGCTCACCTACCTGACGATCTCCGCGGCCCTGCGCAACATGGACCCCGCCCTCGAGGAGGCATCGCGGATGAGCGGCGCCGGTCCGGTCCGCACGCTGATGCGGGTGACGCTCCCCTCGGTCCGCAACTCGGTGGCGACATCGGCGGTGCTCGCCCTGATCAGCGTGGTGTCGATCTTCTCCATCCCGGTTGTCCTCGGTTCGCAGGGCGGGTTCGACGTCCTGGCGAGCTTGATCTACCGGCAGATCGACGCCCAGGGCGGCCCGCGGTTCAACGAGATGATCGTGCTCGGATTCTTCCTGCTCGTCGTCGTTCAGATCGCGGTCGTGGGCGAGTATCTGATCAGTCGGGCCGGCCGGCACGCGAAGGTCGGCGGCAAGGGCAGAGGGCGCGCGATCAACACCCTCGGACCGCTGCGATGGGTCGCCCGGCTGCTGACCGTGCTCTACCTCGGGATGGCCACGGTGGTCCCGGTGCTCGGGCTGGTGCTGCTCTCCCTGCAGGGATTCTGGACGTCGGCGATCAACTGGGCGACGTTGTCGTTCCGCAACTACATCGATGTCTTCGGCGGCACATCGCAGCTGGGCAAGTCGTTCGTCAACAGCCTCGTCCTCGGGGTCGTGACGGCCACCGTTCTGATGCTGGTCGCGTCGGTGATCGTCTATCTGGTGGCGACCTCGAGTGGGGTCTTCGGCAGGATCGTGAACGCCTTGACGGCATTGCCGGCCGGCATTCCGCACATGGTGATCGGGATCGCCTTCCTCCTGGCATTCGGAATCGGGACGCTGCGTCTGCAGGGCAGCCTGCTCCTGATCTTCCTGGCCTACCTCATCCTCGCCCTGCCGCAAGCGAGTCGCATGGCCGGCGCCGCGTTCAACCAAGTGGGGCGCGAACTGTGGGAGGGCTCCCTGATGGCGGGCGCCTCGCAGTTCCGGACCTTCACCCGCATCCTCTTCCCCCTCATGCGCGGCGGATTGCTCGCCGGATGGGTCATCGTCTTCGTCATCAGCTTCAGCGAGACGTCGGCGTCGATCTTCCTCTCCAGCCCGACGACCAGCCCGGTCACCGGGCCGACGATTCTCAACTCGTTCCAGTCGGGCGGCACGTTCCCTCAAATCGCGGCGCTGTCCCTGGGCGTCACTGTTGTTCAGACCGTCGTGGTTCTCGTCGTCCGGTTGTTGGGCCGCGATCGAGCGCGGAACGTGGTTCTGCCGAACTAGGCGCACGGCGCGGTGCGCGGCGAGCCACCTCGATCGCGTACTCCCGCGACGCCGCGAACTCCATGCGGAACGCAGTCTGATTCAAGGCCGAGTACAGGTGGCGGCCGGGGAGCCCGTCCCAGCCCTTCGACCATGGCAGCCGGCTCGCGATCCCGTAGACCGATTCGGCCGGATGCGCCGCAACGGCGGCGGCGGCCTCGGCCGTCCTCCGAAGGTGGTGGCGGCGGATCTCCTCTGCTCGTCGGATCACGCCGTCGAAGCCGTATTCGTGACCGGGGAGGATTTCGAACCCGTCGTACTGCTCGACCCGCGCGAGCGAGTCGAAGCAGACGGCGATCGGGTTGCGATCGAACGCTCCGCCCAGCCCGACGCCCGGCACGATCTCCGGCAGGAGGTGATCACCGGCGAAGAGGCGCCGACCAGCCTGATCGACGAGGCAGATATGGCCGGGCGTGTGGCCGGGTGTCGCAACGACGACGAGTTCGGTCATCCCAGGAGCGACGGGGTCGCCGTCGACCACCAGCAGGTCGGCATCGAGGGCCGACTCCGTGTCCTGCCCGACGAAGGATTCGAGGATCGTCGCGGCAAGGCGGGTCGGCACGCCCCACGCCTCGAGCTCCTCCGGGTAGCGCCGCACCTGCGATCCGAGTTCGAGGATGGCGCGCTGCTCGGCGATATGGAGGGCGACGAGCGCTCCCGTCTCGCTGCGCACCCGGTTCGCCAGTCCCATGTGGTCGGAGTGGAGGTGCGTGCTGCAGACGACTGCGACGTCGTCGATCCGGTGGCCGAAGCCGGTGAGCCCCTCGACGAGGGCCTCCCAATTGCCGGGCATGTCGGTGCCAGGATCGACGAGCGCGATGCGGCCGTCCTCGGTTTCGACGGCGTAGCAGTTCGAGTGCGGGATCGTCGCCGTCCTGCGGCGCTGGGGGATCGTGTGGACTCTCATTTTGACTGTCATGATATCTTGCCATACCGCCGCCCCTACGCCCTCCTCGCGGAAGAAGTCCTAGCGGCTACAAGCCGAGCCGCACCACGGCGCGCCCCTCGACCGGGCGCCCGGTGATCGCAAAGCCTGCCGCCACGAAGCTCGACAGCGGGCCGTGATAGAGATCGGCCGAGCTGACCTTCTCGCCCGCCGTGTCGACCGGGTAGGCCTCGACGGCCCGGGCGCCACCGGCGCGAGCCTGCTCGACGGCGCCGGCCAGCAGAGCAGCGCCGACCCCGCGGCGGCGGTACCCGACCCGCACCACGAAGCAGGTGACCGCCCAGATGCCGGCGTCGCTGAGGTCGGGGTCGGCGGTCGCGGGGATGACGCGGCCGGTGAGCACCCGCGGGTATGCCGGTCGCGGCTCGACAGCGGCCCAGCCGACCGGGTCGGGGCCGAGGTAGGCGATCACCCCCGGTCCGGCGGTGCCGGCCGCGCGGCCCGCGTCGACCTGCTCGCACAGCGATCGCTCGAAGGCGGCCGCGTGACCCTCGGCCTTCCAGGCGGCGGAATCCACCTTGAAGAACTGGCACCAGCAGGTGGACGGATCGCCGCGCGTGCCGAAGACGGTGCGCACGTCATCCCATGGCGCGTCGGTGACGGCGACCACCCGCACACCATCGGAGCTGCTCATGCGGCGAGGCTAGCCGCGACCGCCGACTACTTCCAGAGCTCGGCGGGATGCGTCAATCGCCACCACGCGGTCGGCGGCGTGATGCTGCCCTGCAGGACCACGGGAACAGTGATCGTGTTCGTGCCGGACTTCCAGGTGATCGAGCCGACCTTCTCGCCGTCCCTGCCGGTCTTCAGGGTCGAGTTGGTCATGCTGGCCGTGATCGGCGTGTTGGAGTATGTGTAGATCGAGGCGCTGTTGGCCAGCACCATCGTCGCCGAGGCGCCCCACGGGGTGGAGTACGTGCCGACCTTCTGGCCGGCCTTCGCGACCGGGATCTGGTGGAATCCCGCCTTCAGGCTGTCGATCAGTCCCGTGATGTCGCTGTTCACCGACTCGCGGGTCGCTCCGCCCAGCACGACACCGACGACCGTCAGGGCCTTGTCGACGCCGGTCACGAAGAACGACGCCGAGTACAGCAGGTCCGAGCCGGAGTCCTCGAGCGTGCCGGTCTTGATCCCGTTGACCCCGTCGCTGCCGAGGAGGGTGTTGGTGCTCGGCATCCCGGTGAGGAACGGAACGTCGAGGCCCTGCTTGGCCACGATCTGGGCCACGACGGGATTCGCCATCGCCAGCTTGCCCAGCGTGATCAGATCACTCGGCGTGCTGGTGTTGCGCGCATCGATGCCGGTCGATTCGACCATCGTCGTGTGCGTCATGCCGTTCGCCGCGAGCCATTTCTTGGCGGCGCTGAGGAATCCCGCGTTCGAGCCGAACGCCCAGTCGGCCATGGCCTCGGAGTAGTTGCACGCCGAGACGACGAGCATGGTCTCAATGGCGTCGTGCTCCGACATGGAACTGCCGGTCGGCATGGCCGCGATGGTCGCACCCAGCACGTAGTACTTGTCGTACAGGGCGTGATCGGCCTTGTCGAAGGTGATCGCCGGTCCGTCCGCCGACGGCGTGAGCGGCTTGGCGTTCAGGATCACCATGGCGGTGATCAGTTTGCTGATGCTCGCCATGGGTGCGGCACCGTCGCCTCCGCTCGACGCGAGGATGCCGCTCGCGGCCGAGCCGAGGTACTGGTCGGCGCCGGTCACACTGATCGCCGACTGGCCCTCGCCGGGCAGCGCCAGCTTGGCCGCGGCGCCGGGCGCGACGTTCGGGCGCTGGGTGGTCGCGGCCGCGGCTCCGACCGGAGC
>FSVT01000602.1_pt1 | contig 19698 bp, 14 predicted proteins | sample 1637741 | NCBI WGS metagenome assembly FSVT01 (sample SAMEA3914814, study PRJEB12502) | metagenome | biome: forest; material: soil | place: USA | collected 2011-09-16 | depth 0.1 m
CGCCGGTCCCGCCTTCTCGCGGCAGATCGCGACCAGGGCATCGAAGGTCGGCCCCGCCAGCAGCTGACGCAGGCTCACCCGGATGCCGAGCACCCGGTCCAGGCGGTTGGTGAAGCGCACGGCGAGCAGGGAGTGGCCACCGGCGTCGAAGAAGTTGCTCGAGCGGTCCGCGGGCGCCGCCCCGAGGAGTTCCCGCCAGATCGCGGCGACGTCGCTCTCCAGCGCGTCCCGTGCGGCGAAGGCGCTGTGGCCGGGATCGCGGGACCGCTCCGCGAGACCGGGCAGCAGTCTCCGGTCGACCTTGCCGTTCGAGGCCTCCGGAAGGGCCGGGACCACCGACAGGCGCGAGGGCACCATGTAGTCCGGAAGGCGGTCCCGTACGAAGGCGCGGACGGCGGCGGTGTCCAGGTCCGCCCCGCCGGTGACACAGGCGAGCAGTTCCGCCTCGGCTCCGCGCGCCGTGTCCGCCTCGGTGACGAAGGCGCCGGCTCGGGTGACCCCGGGGGCCTTGGCGAGGTTCTTCTCGACCTCCTCCAGTTCCACCCGGTAGCCGCGGATCTTGACCTGGGTGTCCGCACGGCCGACGACGTCCAGATCCCCTTCCGCGAGCAGGCGTCCGCGGTCGCCGGTGCGGCAGTGCGGCACACCGTCCAGGCGTACGAACCGGTCGGTGTCGGCTGTGTCCTCCCGCACGTAGCCGGTGGCGAGCGGGGTGCCCGCGATCCAGATCTCGCCGGTGACGCCCGGAGGCAGCACGCGCTGGAACCGGTCGCGCACGCTGATGACCGCACCGGCCACCGGCCTGCCGACGGGCACGCGTTCGGCTCCCTCGGCGAGGCGGGCGGTGTCGAACGCGGCGACGTTCGAGGACGTCTCCGTCATGCCGTAGAGGTTGAGCAGCGTCGTGGCCGGGAAACGGCGCCGGAAGCGACGTACGGTCTCGACCGGCAGCGCGTCCGCGCCGCTGGTGACCAGGACGGGCTGGTGGCCGGCTCCGCCGCGCCGGTCGGCCTCGTCGAGCAGTCCGCGGATCAGGTGCGGGGTGAGGTAGAGGTGTGTGATCGTCTCGCGCTCGACCGCGTCGAGGAGGAGGGCGGGGTCGAGGACCTCCTCGTGCGTCAGGACCGCGGAGGGGACGCCCTGGAGCAGACCGCCCAGCAGTTCCCAGGGCGAGGCGACCAGGGAGCAGGACTTCTGGACGGCCACGACCGCACCGGCCGCGAAGGGGTGGTCGCGCCACATCCACTCCAGCCGGTTGAGGACGGAGCGGCGGCTGATCCTGACGCCCTTGGGCACGCCCGTGGTCCCGGACGTGTAGACGACGTGGAACACGTCCTCGCCGGTCGGCCGGGCCCGTCGCGGATCCATGGGGAGGACCGGGCCGCCGTCCGTGCGTGCCAGCCGGACCCGCGGCGCGTCGAGGGTGGGGAACTGGTCCAGCCCCGGTTCTGCCAGGACGCAGTCGGGCGCGGTCTCCTGGATCATCTGGCGCTGGCGGCGTGCCGGGGTCGCCGGGTCGAGGGCGAGGTAGCCGGCCCCGGCCCGCAGGACCGCGAGCACGCCGATGACCGGGCCGGGGCCCCGGTCGGCGGCCAGTGCCACCAGACTGCCGGGACCGACGCCGCAGTCGGCGAGCTGGGCCGCGATCCTGCCGCTCCACTGGTCGACTTGACGGTAGGTCAGGGTCTCCCCGCCGAAGCGCACGGCTTCTTCGTCCGCCCGGGACTCCGCCTGCCGGGAGAACAGTCCGAGGAAGGAGTCGGCGGTGGTGTGGGTCAGCATGGGAGTCCGTTCTCGGGTTGAGGCCAGGGCCGGCCGGCGGGGTCGGGGAACAGGTTCAGGGCGCGGACCGCGGTGTGCGGGGACTCGACGATCCCGCGCAGGGCCATCAGCGTGCTGTCGAGCAGGCGGCGGGCCGCCGGGTCGTCCATCAGCTGCACCTGGTAGGCGAGTTGGACCACCAGCTGGTCGGACCCGTGCGGCTGGGCGTACAGGGCGCAGTCGTACTTGGTGTAGCCGGTCTCCAGCTCCACGAACTGGAACCCGAGATCGCCCGAACGCGTCGACCGGGCCGGGTAGGCCGGCATGTTCAGCATGGTCTGGAAGACCGGGGTGACCGCGCTGCTGCGGGTCGCCTCCGGCAGCTGACGGAGGATCCAGCCGAAGGGGTAGTCGGCCGCCGCGTAGGCCTCGATCACCAGGTCGTGCACCTGGGCGGTGAATTCCGCCAGGGTGCTGTCGGGGTCGGTGCGCAGGCGCAACGGGAGCATGGAGAGCATGAAGGCCGGCACCTCGATCTGCTCGGGGCGGTCCCGGTTGGCCATGGGCACTCCGACGATCACCTCGTCGGTGTCGCCGTAGTACGTCAGCGCCAGCGCGTAGGCGGCCAGCAGGTGGACGAAGACGGTGCTCCGGCTGCGCTGTGCGGCGCGTTGCACGGCCTCGGCGGCGTGGGCTTCGAGCAGGACCTCGACCAGTTCGCCGCGGTAGTCGGGCGAGGCGGGGCGAGGGCCTCCGGAGACGTCGAGTACGGGAAGCTCGCCCCCCAGGCGTTGCCGCCAGTACCTCCCGGCCGCTGACACCTCGTCCGACCCGAGCAGGCGCCGGTGCCAGTCGAGGTACCTGTCGTAACGGGCGGCGAGGCGGTCGTCGGGGACCGCGTCCGGGTCCGCCGCCAGACCGTAGAGGGCCGCCAGCCGGTCGAAGAGCACGGTGGCCCCCCATCCGTCGAGGAGGATCTCGTGCATGGTGACGAGCAGTCGGTGGGCCTCCGGGCCGAGGGCGAAGGCCCGGACCCGCAGGGGCGGTTCGGAGCGCAGGTCGAAGGGTCTGGCCGCCTCCGTCCTGGCGCGCAGGCGGTAGTGGTCGTCGGGTGTGCCGTCCGGGATCGCGCCGAGGTCCTCGATGCCGCCCAGCGGTACGGTCCAGTGCGGGTAGGCGTGCAGCGGCTCGCCGGTGGCCTCGTCCTCGTCGAAGCGGGCCAGCAGCAGCGGGTTCTCCTCCAGGAGCAGGCGCCAGGCCCGGCTCAGCCGTTCGTGGTCGAGGGGTCCGTCGAGTTCCAGGGTCCCCTGGTAGCTGTAGGAGGGGCTGTCCGGGTCGAGGCGCCAGTGGTAGTAGACGCCGGCCTGTTGCGGGGTCAGCGGCCGTGTCCGCCGGCCCCCGTTCGGCGGCGACGGCGCCGGGCGGGGCGGTCCGGACTCCGCGGCGTCGGCGACCGGCTCACCGCTCCTGCCGTCGGGGGACGGGGCGAGCACGGCGAGTGCGGCCGGGCTGCCGTCGACGAGTACGTCGCGCAGGGTGGCGCCGAACCCGGCGTCCCGGAGCCGGGACACCAGCCGCATGGCGTTGAGCGAGTCGCCGCCGAGTTCCAGGAAGGCGTCGTGGCGGCCGACCGCCCCGAGGCCGAGTACGTCCGCGACGAGGGCCGCGACCCTGTTCTCGGCGTCGCCGGACGGGGGGACCAGCGCCTTCCCCTCCGGGCGGTCACGGTGCGGCGGAGCCGGCAGGGCCGCGTAGTCGATCTTGCCGTTCCGGGTCAGCGGCAGTTCCGGGAGCGGCACGTAGGTCCGCGGGACCATCTGCCGGGGCAGCAGCCCGGTCAGGTGGGCGACCAGTTCGTCGGACGACCATGCGGGAAGCGCCGGGCTGAGATAGGCCACCAGCCGTGGTGCGCCGGGACCGACCGGGCCCCAGGCGCTCTCGCGGGCGACCAGGGCGTCCGGGGCGGGGGGTTCCACCAGGGCCACCGCGCAGGCCCCGACGCTGGGATGGCCGCCGAGGACGGCCTCGATCTCCGCCAGTTCCATCCGGACGCCGCCCAGCTTCACCTGGCGGTCGACCCGTCCGAGGTACTCCAGCTCACCCGACGGGAGCCGCCGCACCGCGTCCCCGGTCCGGTAGAGGCGTCCCCGCCCGGTGAACGGGTCACGGTAGAAGGCGGCCCTGGTCCGTTCGGGGTCCCCGAGGTAGCCGCGGCCGACCGCGACGCCCCCGACGAACAGCTCCCCGGCCTCACCGGGCGGGCAGGCGTCCCAGCCCTGGCCGGTGCGGCGCAGCAGGTAGAGGACCACGTTGCCGATCGGTCCGCCGATGGGGAGGTGGCGCACATCGTCGTCCGGACACGACAGCACGGCGTGGGTGACGTCGTCGGAGCACTCCGTCGGCCCGTACGCGTTGAGCAGGCCGACGGAGGGAAAGGCGGCGACCCATCGCCTCGCCACCGCGGGCGGCAGTTCCTCCCCGGTCGCGATCATCCAGCGCAGGCTGAGCAGCGGGCGCTCCGCGGTTCCGTCGCCGCAGGCGTCGAGCAGGAACCGGATCAGGGTCGGGACCACCTCCAGGACGGTGGTCCCGCCCTGCGCCGCCGCGGCGAGGAGTCGCGGTCCGTCCTGGGCGGTGTCGTCGCCGAACACCTGGACCGTCCCGCCGGTCAGCAGCGGTGCGAGCATCTGCCAGACGGAGATGTCGAAGCCGAGCGGCGCCGTCTGCGCCAGCCGGTCCGTCCCGTCCAGGCCGAGGTCCTGGACCTTCGCCCAGAGGTGGTTGAGCATGCCCGCGTGCTCCACCAGCGCGCCTTTCGGGCGTCCGGTGGAGCCCGAGGTGTAGAGCAGGTACCGCACCTGGTCGAGGCTGTTCAGGCGGGCCGGGCCGGCGAACGGCTCGGCCTCGGGTCCGGCGGCCGCCCGGTGTACCGGGCAGCCCGCCGTGTCCGCGGCCCTGAGCAGCGCGGACCAGCTCCCGGGAGCTCCGGTGGTGACCAGGAGCACGGCCCGGCTGTCGGCGAGGACGCCCTCGCTGCGGGCGGCGGGCCAGCTCGCGTCGACGGGCAGGTACACCGCGCCGAGCAGTTCCAGCGCCAGGAAGACGGTGACCACCTCGGCGCCGCGCTCGCCGCCGACGGCGACCACGTCGCCCTCGCGCACCCCGCGGGTCCGCAGGCCGGTGGCGGTGCGGCGGGCCCGGTCGGCCAGTGCGGCGTAGCCGACGCCGCCGGAGGCGTCGACCACGGCCGGGTGGTCCGGCCGCTGCCGGGCCCACTGGTCGACGTAGGAGGTCACGGGACGGCTCAGGTCGTAGGGCTCGGACCGGGACAGCGCCCAGGAGGCGGCGCGCCTCCGAGCGTCCTCCGCGATCGGCAGGGACCCCAGCGGGGGAGCGGCCGCGGTGTCCGCCGCGGCCGTCGCCGAGTCCCGGACCGTGCTCATGCGCTGTCCCGTTTCCGGGCGACCACCAGCAGGTACTCCACCGGGACGCCGGTGCCCCGCTGGTCCGTGGTGACGAAGCCCTCGGTCATCTCGACCATCTCCGCCCGCAGTTCGGCCCAGCGGCCGGCCGGCGAGATGCTGCGCCGTGCGGCGATGCAGGGGCCGAAGCAGGACTCGAAGAAGGCCACCAGCGCCTCGGCGTCGGGGAACGGGTACCACAGCTCCCGGCGCTCGGCGTCGACGGTGAAGCCGCCGCCGAGGATCTCCCCGAGGTACCGCGGGTCGCCCCACAGCATCGGCTGGCCCTGCCGACCCGCCGGGGACGGGAAGTAGGAGGAGAGGATCTCCTGGAAGTGCGCGGTCCAGCTGCGGCTGGTCCAGTTGCACAGGCCTATTCGGCCGCCGGGCCGCAGGACCCGTGACATCTCCCCGGCGGCCGCGTGGTGGTCCGGGGCGAACTGCACGCCGTAGGTGGAGGTCACCAGGTCGAAGCTCGCGGAGTCGAAGGGCAGGTCCTGTGCGTCGCCGCGGGTCAGCGGGAAGTCGACCCCGGCCTGCCGGGCCCGTTCGCGGGCGTCGGGGAAGAACTCGTCGGTGAGGTCCAGGCCGTGGACCGAGGCTCCGCGTTCGGCGCTGAGCAGGGCCACGTTCCCGTTGCCGGTGGCGACGTCGAGGTGCGCCAGGCCCGGTGCGGGGGCCAGCCGGTCGACGAGTGCGACGGCACCGGGCCGCAGCAGGTCGGCGACGCGGCTGTACTCCCCGTAGGACCACATGGTCCGGTTGACTTCGAGCAGGTCCTGCTGGGTGGTCATGTGCCGCCTGCCTTCCTTCGCTGCTGCGGGGGCTGAGGGACGTTCAGAGGCTGAGCAGTCGGCCGTGGCCGCCCGCGGTGGCGGCGGCCAGGGCCTGGTCGGCGACCGCGACATCGAGGATCGACATCCCGAACGGGTTGCTCACGACGATCTCGGTGTCACTGGTGCGTCCGCGCAGTGCTCCGGTCAGCACGTCGCCGAGGGTCCCGTCCACCCGCCGGGCTGCGGGGGCAGGTGTGGTGCCCTCGCGTGGCGCGCCGCTGGGGTCGAGCAGGGTGCCGGCCCGGTACATCCGTCCCAGTAGTCGACGGGGGTCCGCGCTGACCAGGCCCCAGTCGTCCACGACGACCAGGTCCGCCGCGAGTACGGCCTGCTCGGTGAGGTCGTCCAGCGAGACGTGGGCGACCAGGGCGCCGGGGCTCAGCCACTCGGGCTGGAGGTAGCCCTCGGTCGTCGTGGTCACCGGAACGATCACCTCCGCGTCCCGGACGCAGCTCCGCGGGTCGTCGGCGACGTCCACCCGCAGGCGTCCCGCGCCCGGTAGCGCGGTGATCCACTTGGCCAGGTCGGCCGCGCGGCCGGGAAGCAGGTCGTGGAGGGCGATCCGGCTCAGTGTCGGCAACTCGTCGAGCAGCAGCGTCAGATGCGCCTGGGCCAGGGTTCCGCAGCCGAGCAGTGCCAGGCTCCGCGGCTCCGCGACCCCCAGCCTCCTGACGGCGACCGCGGTGACCGCGGCGGTGCGCATGGCGCTGATGTAGGCGGCCTCCATCAGCGCGCGCGGCTGCGCGGTCTCCGGGTCGAGCAGCAGTGTGAACCCCTGGGAGCGGGGGATGCCCCGGGCCGGGTTCCCCAGGCTGGCGTTGATCGTCTTCAGTCCGAGCACCTGTCGGTCCGACTGGACCAGGGCTCCCGGCATGGCCAGGCAGCGGGCGGCGTGGCCCTCGGGAGTGGTCCAGCCCAGGTAGGCCTCCTCCGGCAGGACGGTGGCGCCCTGGGTGTGCAGGACCAGGGCCTGCTCCACCGTCCCCACGATGTCGACGGATCGACAGGCCCGCACCACGTCGGCGCGGGTCAGGTAGACGAACCGGTCATCCGGGTACTGCTCGAACGACAGCATGGGCAGGTTCCTCCGTAGGGGGCTGGGCCGGTGACGGGTCATCAGCCGGCGACGCGTTCGCCGGCCTCGGCGTCCGTGTCGGTGGGGACGGGCGCCGCGGCGGCGAGGTAGCGGCCGAGCCGGACGGGCAGGACCGCGGCCACCGCGAAGACGCAGGCCAAGGCGGCCCAGCCGGCGGTCCCCAGCGCCAGTACCACACCGGTCATCAGCATCGGTCCGATGACGCGGTTGGCCAGCGTGCGGCCCATGCCGAAGAGGACCAGGTACGTGCTCCGGGAGTCCTCGGGGGCGGAGGCGAACGAGAGCGTCCACGCGGCGCCGACCTGGAGCAGTTCCGCGAAGGTCAGCAGGACGACGGAACCGGCCAGCAGGGGGAGCGCGGCGCCGCCTGCCGCACGGGGTGCCGCCGCCAGCCCGAGCGTCGAGCAGACGAGCAGCGCCGCGGACGCGCTGTAGCTCCGCAGGGCGCGCGGCACGGTCGCCGAGAAGCGGTTCATCGGGTACTGGAGGGCGATGCAGAGCACGGTGTTGACGGCGTACAGGACGCCGACGTAGCGGACCGGGACGTGGGTGCGCGTCACGAGCCAGAGCGGGAGCGCCACGTTCAGGATCGGAGTCCACAGTGAGAGCAGCGCGTTGTAGCCGGTCAGTGCCAGGAACCCGCGGCCGGCCAGGACCCTCCGGAGACCGCCGGCGTTCCGCTCGGGCACCTCGGTGGAGGTGCTCGCCGCGAAGACCGCGGCGACCAGGAGATAGGCCGCCGCGCCGCCCACGAGGAGCCATTGGAAGGAACCGCGGGTGCTCGAACCGAGGACGGCCCCGGCTATCAGTCCTCCCACGCTGATCCCGGTGTTCACCAGGGTGCGCTGCACAGCCAGGACGCGGCCCCTGAGATCCGGCTCGGCCCGCGCGCCCACGTAGGCCTGGATCAGCGGCGGGGAGGCCTGCTCGTTGACCGCCAGCACCAGCGCCACCAGCGCGAAACCCAGCCAGTCGTCCACCCACAGGTAGCCCAGGGTCGCCCCGGCCCGGACGACGCTGAGCACGACCAGGACGCGTCGTGGACCGAAGCGGTCCGCGGCGTGCGCGACCACCGGGGACACCCCCATGGCCACGCCCCCGGCGAGACCCAGGCCCAGGCCGACCGAGGTGGCCGACAGGCCGACGATCCGGACGAAGTAGATCGTCGACACGGCCAGGAAGAGTCCGGTGCCGGTCCACTCCACCAGCGCGGCCAGTTGGACGGCCGGCAGGAACTGCCGGGCGCGGACCCGCACGGTGCCGGTCATGTGCGGTCCTCGGGCCAGGCGAAGGAGAGGCCCTCGTGCCGGAACCCCTTCACGGCCGCGGCCAGTCGTTCCCCGACGCCCTGGTCCGCGATCCAACGGTCCGAGTAGACGGTGTCGCCGTACTTGTCCCCACCGTCCGCCATCAGGCAGACCGGCAGTCCGCTCACCCGGCCCGCCGCCAGGTCCGCCACCAGGGCCCGGAGGGTGCATCCGCTCGAACTGCCGAGGCGCAGCCCGAGATCGTCGCTGACGATACGACAGATCGCGATGGACTCGACGTCGTCGACGAGCACGGAGCGGTGGTAGCTGCCGGGGGGCAGGAGCACCGATGGCCGACTCGATCCGATTCCTGGGAGGAGGCGGGTGCCCGCGGTTCCGCCCAGCGCGATCGAGCCCAGGAGGTCGACCGCGACCGCGTCGACGTCCGGCCGGTGTTCGGCCAGATGCCCCGCGACGCCGGCGAGGGTACCGCCGGTGGACACGGGCGCGTAGACGGCGCGAAGGGCCGCTCCGGCCTGCTCGACGATCTCCGGGCCCGTGGTCTCCCGGTGAATTGCCGGACCGGCGGAATTCTCGTACTGATTCGGCCAGCGGTAGTCGGGGTTCTCCGCGCACAGTCGGCGCACGACGGACAGGCGATTGAGGAGATAACCGCCGTGGCCGTCGTCCTCCTCGACGACGAGCACCTCGGCGCCCAGTAATCGGAGGGATTTCCGGGTCTGCGCCGGGGTTTTCAGGTCGACCACCGAGATGAATGTGCAGCCGAGGGTGGAGAGCAGACCGGCCAAGGCGAGCCCGAGGTTGCCCGATGTCGACTCGACCACCACGGTGCCTGGTAGGAGGGGCTTCTCGGAGTGAAGCCGACGCAGCAGGCCAACTGCGGTCCGCCCCTTCACGGAGCCGCTGGCGCCTGCTTGTTCGAGCTTCATTCCAAAACGCGTCGAATTTCCCGAGAAGTTCACCACCGCGCCTCGGAGCGGGGTCCTGCGCAGAGCTGAGGCGAGAATTCCGTCTATGGGGTCGATCTTCGTCGACTGAGCAACAGCTCCTGAATGAAAAATGATTCCGCCAAGAGGTCCGGGGCTGCTTCCGCGTCATTATCGTACGCATAATCCCGTCACAGGCAAGAGGGAATCCGGACAGCCACAGGGCGTCACCGCAGCTTGAATTGACCCGGTGTCGGGCGGCTCGCCGTCCACGCCGGGCTGCGCTTGGCCTTCCACGCCATCGCCCGCAACCGCGAACTGCTGCTGGCGGTCTATCTCGCCGACGCGGAACGACAGTTGCTACGGGCCTTCGACGACACACCGGACTCTGCTGACGAGTAGGCGGAGAAGGGTGCCCTGTGCCGTGCCCCTCCGGTCTGGCGGGTGGTGCGCAGCTGCCCGGCGTCCAGGCCGCTGCCGGCCAGGGCCCTCCTTGCAGCGTCGCTCTGCTCGCCGGTCAGCCGCGGTGTCCGGGACAGCACGAATCCGCTACGGCGGGAACTGTCCGTGACGGCCGCCCAGTCGTAAGCGGGGCCGATGCCGATGAGCCGGGTGTTCCCAGCGTTCAGGGGCAACGCCGCGCCGGTGATCCGGCTCTCGCTGCCCCACCAGGTGACGCAGCTGTTGGTCACACCGATCGTGCCGTCGGAGCGCAGGGTGTACTCGGCCCGAGCGTCCCTGGCGCACTGCAGCTCGTACCAGGCCGGAACGGCGGCGATCTGGAACCACTCGCCGAGGTAGCGCTGGACGTCCAGGTCCTCGGCGGGTAGGAGCGGCGGAAGCCGGTCCGGATCGCCGACGGTGCCGCGCATGCGCCGGTTGACGGCCGTCACCGCAGTCGCGGTGCCTGCGGCCGCACCGACCGCGACAGCGGTGGTACGTATGATCCTGGGCATCTCCGGCCTCACTTTCTCGGTCGGCTGTTCCAAGGTCGGGGCTGCCCCCAGACGCCGGAGTCGGCGAGCACGCGGGCACCCCACGGGGGAGGGATCGCAACCACCCCTACCCCCGCGTTGCCGCACCACGCCGACGGAACCGCTCGGAGGCCGACGTGCGTCGCCGTCGTCGTGCCGGTCGGCGGAGGTGCGGCGTGGTTCAGTCCGGGGGGAGTGGCTGTTCGGTCCAGATGGTCTTGCCGCGGGCGGTGTAGCGGCTGCCCCACCGGCTGGCCAGCTGGGCGACCAGGAAGAGTCCGCGGCCGCCCTCGTCGGTGAGGCGGGCGCGGCGCATCCGCGGCTGACTACTGCTGCCGTCGGAGACCTCGCAGGTCAGGGTGGTGGCGCGGATCAAGCGGACGGTGATCGGTGGTTGTCCGTAGCGGATAGCGTTGGTGACGAGCTCACTGAGCAGCAGCTCGGTGGTGAAGCCCAGCGCTTCCAGCCCCCACCCGGCCAGGCAGGCCGCGGCTTTCGCCCTGACCTCGGAGACGCTCTGCGGGTCGGCCTCCACGGTCCACAGCGCGATGTCATCGTCCGGCACGGCTTTCGTCCTGGCCAGCAGGAGGGTGACGTCGTCGTCGAGCCGGGTGGGGGGCAGCCCGGTGACGATCCGTCTGGCAGCCTCGCCGAGTTCCTGCTCCCCGGCTCCCACCGTGCTCAGTCGGCGCAGCAACTCGCCCAGGCCGGTGTCGATGTCTCCGTCCCCGCGTTCGATCAGGCCGTCGGTGTAGAGGGCGAGCACGCTGCCGGGCTCGATGTCCACCCGCAGGGCCTCGAAGGGCAGGCCGCCCACGCCGAGCGGCGGCCCAGGGGTCACCGGCAGGAACTCCGTGCGGCCGTCGGGGTGCAGGAGGGCGGGTGGAGGGTGGCCCGCGCTGGCGAGCACGCAGGTCCGGGCGATCGGGTCATGGACCGCGTACAGGCAGGTGCCGACGAACAGGCCGGGTTCGGGGCTGCCGTCGCCCGGGCCGGCCTGCGGGTCGAGGCCGGCGGACTCGGCGTCGGTGAACTCGTTCTCGGTCAGCAGTTGTGAGACGAGGTCGTCGAGGTGGACCAGGAGCTCGTCGGGTTCGAGGTCGAGGTCGGCCAGGGTGCGCACCGCGGTGCGCACCCTGGCCATGGTGGCCGAGGCGTGCAGGCCGTGGCCGGTGACGTCGCCTACCACCAGGGCGACGCGTGTGGAGGAGAGCGGGATGACGTCGAACCAGTCGCCGCCCACGTCGCCGCTGTCCGCGGGCAGGTAGACGCTCGCGGTGGTGGCCGCGGGGACCGAGCGCGCCGCAGAGGGCAGCAGGCTGCGCTGCAGGGCGACGGCCGTGCGGTGCTCGTAGGTGTAGCGGTAGGCGTTGTCCAGGGCCAGGGCCGCCCGCCCGGCGATCTCCTGGAGCAGCACGCGGTCCTCGGGCTCGTACTCGTCCATGGACCGGTCGCGATGGACCGTCACCCGTCCCAGCAGCCTCCCGCGCGCCCGCAGGACGGCTTCCATGGAGTGGAGCCGTGCGCCGGGCCCGCCGTGCGAGACGGCGTCCGGCTCGTCGGCACCGGCCCGCAGACGCTGCTCCGTGGGCGCTGCGGCCGTTCCGGTCCAGGCGGCGCGGCGCAGTTCGAGGCCACCGTCGGGGTCCGGTCTGATCTCCTGCCCGCTGATCGCGGCGGGGGCGATGTCCACGGCTGCGGCGTCGGCGAACTGCCGGACCAGTGCCTGCACCAGTTCCTCGGCGACGCCGGTCACCGAGAGCGTCCCACCGGTGGCCGCGGTCACGTCGTGGAGCAGGCCCAGTCGGCGTCGGGCCCGGAACTCACCGGTGATGTCGGTGAACAGGCCCGCGACTCCGAGGACTTCGCCGTGGGCGTCCTGGAGGCGGAAGGTGGACAGCGACATCGCGGTCCCACCGCGGGGATCGATCAGGGTGCGGAGGATCAACGGTGAGGTGACCTCGGGGCGGCCGGTGCGCAGCGCGCTGCGCAGCATCGTGTCGACCGCCTGTGCGTCCTGGGGGTGGAGGAACTCGTGGAGCCGGCGGCCCGCCAGGTCGAGGGGAACGCCGGTGTAGGGCAGCAGGTGCGTGTTGGTGCGCACCAGCCGCAGGTCGGTGTCGAACACCGCGACGCCGACCCGGTTCTGCCGGAACAGCTCCCGCACGAAGGCGACCTCCTGTTGCAGCCGGGCGGCGTCCTCGGGAGGCAGTGCCAGCAGCAGTTGGTGGGGCGGCTGGAGGCCTTGGACGCCGCCGGCACCCGTGCGTGGCTCGGCGCGGTGGTGGTGCAGCGGGAGAAGGAAGGCGTCGAGGGACACCGTTCGGCCCTCGGTCCCGGGCAGCGAGACGCGCACGATGCCGGTGCCGTCGCGCTCCGGCGAGTCGATGCGAAGCCCTTCGAGGGCTTCCGGCATGTCGGCTGCGGGGCCGATCAGGGGGTCGGCCGTGGCACTCCAGGCCTGCACGGTTCGGTTGTCGTCGACCAGGACCGCGAGGAGGGCGTCGAGGAGGCCCACCCGGCTGTCGCGCTCCACGGGGCTCCCCTCGCCGGATCCGGTCGGACCAGCCCATCGTCTCCCGTGACGACCGGCCTGTCCTCCTGGGGACCGGGCCCCTCAGCGCGCGGACGGTCTGTCGAGGCCGAGGTGGTCGCGCAGGGTGCTGCCGGTGTACTCGGTGCGGTAACGGCCCTGGGCCTGGAGGAGCGGGACGACGTGGTCGACGAACGCGGTGAGCTCGTAGGGCAGGGTCGATCCCATGATGGTGAATCCGTCGGCCGCCCCTGCGTCCTGCCAGTCGCCGACGAACGCGGCCAGCTGCTCCGGTGTGCCGGTGAAGTGGATCTGTCCGGCGCCACCGGTGACCTCCTGGGCGACCTCGCGCAGCGGGGTGTCCGGTCGCGCCTGCGATGCCGCGTACAGCTGCTCCGCCCGGCTGGACGGCGCCTGCCCGGCCCATGTGTCGGGGGGCAGCGGAGCGTCGGGGTCGAAGCCGTCGGGGTCCAGGCCGGCGGTGTAGAGGGCGTTCTGCCATCGGAAGTCGGGGCTGGCCAGTTCTTCGAGGCGCTGCGCCCGGTCGCGGGCCTCTGCTTCGGTGCCGCCGAGAGTGATCATCAGGGCGGGGAGGACCGGGACGTGCCGCGGGTCGCGTCCGGCGGCCGCTACCCGGGTGTGGAGGTCGGTGCGGAAAGCGGCGGCGGCGGCCAGGCTGGAGGGACCGGAGAAGACCATTTCGGCGTAGCGGGCAGCCAGGGCCATTCCTGCCGGGGACTGTCCTGCCTGGACCAGGACCGGGCGTCCCTGGGGGGAGCGGGGGAAGGGCTGGATCCCCTCGACGTCGTAGTACTCGCCGTGGAAGCGGGGTGTGCGCAGCTTGCCGCGGTCGGCCCAGATGCCGTGTTCCCGGTCGCCGACGAGGGCGTCGTCGTCCCAGCTGTCCCAGACCCGGATCGCCGCGTCGACGAACTCCCCGGCGCGGGCGTAGCGGTCGGCGTGATCTGGATGGGCCGCCTCACCGAAGGCGGCGGCAGCCAGCGGGGTGACTGTGGTGACGATGTTCCAGCCGGCGCGGCCGGCGCTGAGGTGGTCGAGGGTGGCGAAGCGGCGGGCGAGTTCCCAGGGTTTGCTGTAGGTGGTGGAGCCGGTGCCGACCAGTCCGATGCGGGAGGTGACGGCGGCGAGGGCGGACAGGACGGAGATGGGGTCGAACTGGGTCTGGGGGAGGTGGGTGGTGCGGTACTCGGCGATGGCGAGGTTGTCGGCGAGGAAGACCGCGTCCATCAGTCCGTGCTCGGCGGTGCGCGCGATGTCGGCGTAGTAGGGCAGTCCCAGGACGCTTCGTATGTCGTCGTCGACCACGCGCCAGGCGGACTCGTGGTAGCCGGTCGGCCAGATGAAGGCGTTGAAGTGCAGGGGAGGGGTGCTCATGGCTCCGTGACCTTCGTGAGAGGTGCGATCTGCCCGGTGCCGCCGTGCTGTTCGCAGGCGGGTGCTCGGTTGGGCAGTGCGGCGGCGTGGCGTAGCCGGGCGAACTCGGCGGCGAGTGCGGCGGGTGGGAAGTGGGCGTTGCGGCCGCTCGGATTGGGAAGCACCCACACCCGGGTCGTGCCGATCGTGGTGGGTTGCGGGCCGATGCGGGCGTGTGGGGCGTCGAAGGCGGGACGATATCCGCTCACGCCCAGGAACGCCACCCAGCGCGGCTGGAGCTCCAGCAGGCGCTGCATCAGATCGCTTCCTCCGGAGCGCAGTTCGGCTGTGCTGAGCTGGTCGGCCCTGGAGGTGGTGCGGCGCACGATGCTGGTGATGCCCAGACCCAGCGGCAGCAGATCGCGTTCCTGGCTCGGACGAAAGACTGTCGGGGTGAATCCGGCTGCGTGGAGGGCAGGCCAGAACCTGTTGCCCGGGGTGGCGAAGCTGTGCCCGGCGGCAACGGAGACCGGCGGGGGGTTGATGCCGACGAAGATGATGTCCAGTCCTTCGGCGAGGACGTCGTCCAGGCCGTCAGCGCTCATGGCCGCCCTGTTCGAAGTGGTCCCGGCCGTGTACGCGGTGCCTGCACGGCTGCATGGTGGCGGACGGGGTGCAGCCCGTCAGCGGGTGTCGGCGCTGCGGCTGGCTGCGCGCCCACGACGCCCACAGGTGCTGACGGTCCGCCACCGTGGGAAAGGTGACTACTGGTGAGGTGCGGTGGTGCGTCACGGTCCGAAGGCCCAGGCCACCATCAGCGGGAACTCCTGCCGCCAGAACTCGCCGCCATGCGATCCGGCCCGCTCGCGCATGACGACGTCTGCACCTGCGTCGCGCAGCGAGGTCACCCACCTGGTCGCGTTCTGGAGGAAGAACGGCTCCTGCGTGCCGGCAACGAGGTAGGCGCGCGGAAGTGGCCTGGGCATCACCGCAGGTGGGCGGTAGCCCGCGCCCGGCGAGGCGCAGAAGACGGCACCATACGTCTCTGGATGGCCGAGTCCCATGGCAAGCGCCAGTTCCCCGCCCGCTGAGACGCCCAGCACCGCGGTGCGTGAGGCCGGCAGCTGCACTCCGAACCGTGACCGGGTCCATCGGCGGACGTCCTGGACGAAGAACCTCTCGTGCGCCGCGAACCGTTCGGGGTTGAAGCGCGGCGAGTACTCATGGAGCCGTAGCCTCTCATCGGACAGACCGTGAACACCGACGATCATCGTAGGCGGCACGGCGGCCGCCTCGAGGATCCCGCCCCACTGCGAGATCACCTGACCGTCAGCGGCGAACACGACCGCTTCCGGTGCGCCGGGCGGGACATACGCCGTGACCTGCCGTCCACCGTCGTAATCGAACGTCTCAGTAACGAACTCTCCCAAGACGGCGCCGACGGCCCTCTGGTCGTCCACAGTCGTGTCCCATCCTTGAAAACCGGTGCTGGTGCAGGTCGGCATCGCCTCGGTGCTGACGAAGGCCGCGGCCGACTGAGCCTGCGTGGCCGCCGGCCGCAGCCCTGTACACCTCTGAAGGCCGACCTGGAGAGGCCGACCGGAAAAACGGATCACTTGATGCGTCGGTTGGTGGGGCGGCCGCGCCGGCGGCAGCCGTTCGTACGATCGGGGATGTGCAAAAGATCTTCGTACTGCGAGAATACCGCGCATGCCCGAACCCATCGAAGCCCATTGCGGCTGGACCGCAGCCACCCTCAGGGGCCTTGCCTCGAGTGTCGCCATCCTTCTCATCGGCCTGCTGCTGGTGGTGGCCTGCGGCACGCCGCAGGAACGCGGGGCGGGCGTGTTCACCGCTGTGCTGGGCGGTGTCCTGACCCTGGTGATGGTGCTGGTCAGCGGTATCCGCAGGATCGCGCTGCGGGTGGACGAGCGGGGCGTGCTGCTTGGCGGCCCCAACCCGTTGACGCACCGGAAGCGTACGGTGCTGGTGCCCTGGGAGCAGATCACCGAGGTGGAGTTGTGGACCTCGAGCCGGCAGTCCCGCACCGGTGTCGCCGTCGTTCCCTACGTCGGCCTGCACCGCGTCCCCGGGCTGCCCCGACTGCCCGGACCCGAGCGCCTCCAGCGCGTGCTGGCCGAGCGGGCAGGAAAGGGCCCTGAGCTGGTCAACGCCAGCAGGCCGATGCACCTCGTGAAGCTGGACCCCGCCATCCTGTCCCGCGCGATACGCGCGTTCGCCCCCGGTCTGCCGATCACCGTTGATCCGCGCTTCCCGGCCCAGGTCCCGGCCGAGACACCCGCCGGGGGCGTGAGCACCCCTCAGGGATTGCGGTAGACATCGCGGAGGCCGAGGGCACGAGCCCGGTGAAGGCTGACCCGCCGTCACCCGCCGCCGTCACTCTGGTCCGGACCCGCCGGGCCCTGGGGTAGGAGCACCGCCCGTGCCTGTTCTCTGAACTCGTCCTGACTGATCACGCCCTGCTCCCGCAGCCTCCGCAGCTCGTTGAGAAGCGCGAGCCGCTCACTCGCCGCTCCCGCAGGGGTCCCGGTCCCAGTGGAGGGCGCCTCCTGCAACGCCCGGTCGAAACGGTCCTGCCTGGCGTGTCGCTGCGCCCGGATGCTGAGTCCGGGGTCGGATCTGTCGAACCGGACCCTGCGGCTCTTGGGATCGAACTCGACGCCCACCACGTCACGCAGTTCGGGCTCCAGGAAGTCCGGCGAGAAGTACGGGTCCTCAAGCTTCGTCCGGAAGACCTCCCCCTCCGCCGTGGTGACCTCCGCGACGAACTCGTGCACGAAGGTGTCCAGACGGCCGCCCGCCGTGTGCTGGGGGCGCGTCTCGACGATCAGAGCCTGCGCCTTCTCCCACGATCTACCGAGTATTCCCACGTCGTCGAGCCCCCGCCCTGCGTCCCCGTCCCCGAGCGGGACACCGGGCACGATACCGTGCCCGGGCGTCGGGGCCACGCGTTCGGGAAAGGCCGATCGCTGCGGATCAGGACCGGGTCCGGCTCCACGAAGCTCTGCGGGGCGGTCGCCCGCGCCGTCCCGGATATCCGCGGCCCTTTGGAACCCGCGGCAGTGGGCCGCCGTGGACCGGACACCCGGCTTGGCGGTATTCCCGAGGGTTGACCGCCGCGGCAGGCGTCGTGTTGTCATCGCCCGAAACAGGAACATCCCCTCACGTGAGCTGGAACAGGAACATGAGGGGCCGGGCGAGACGGATCCGATCAGAAACTCAGTGGGCGGCCCGGTACTTCTCGATGATCTCCGCGGGCACTCGACCACGAGCGGCCACCTCGATGCCCTGAGACTCCGCCCAGGAACGCACCAGCACCGGGCTGGGGCCATCGCCGGTGCCACGCAAGGCAACACCGCGCCTGGCCGGCCCGGTGCCTGTCCCGCGCCGCTGCCTGCGGCCTGCCCCAGCGAACGGCTCCAGTGCCTTACGCAGCTTGCTCGCGTTCTTCTGGTTGAGGTCGATCTCGTAGGACACGCCATCCAGGGCGAAGGTGATGGTTTCGACGGCTTCCGAGCCGTCCAAGTCATCGGTCAGCTGAACGATTGTCTTCTGTGCCACGACCGTGTGCCTCTCACTAGTTCCCCGTGCGTGTAAGGGCACACTGTCATATCAAGACACACCTCGTAAAGAAAGGCTCCTGATTCCTCCTGGAGGCTTCTCGGTGCTCCGTGTTGCTGGAACTCTTCGAAGACGTTGCTCACGCCACCGTCTGCCAGGTGTCGGGCAGAGTATGGAGATTCTTGGCGGCCTTTGTGTAGAAACCGGTGGAGAAAAGGATACCTGCCGAGATCTGGAGGAAATCGCCTCTCAGGTCATTCAGTGCGTCGAATCCGGTCCCCACGACGACAGGGCAAGACGGCGGCAGACGAACTCAGCCCGGTGCTTGGGCGGTCACCCACCGGTCGGGACCGTGATGCCGGCATCCCCGGCAGCGGGGGAGGGGCGTCGCACAGCGACAGGCGCGGTGGCCGGCAGACGTCGGCGTACTCGGCAGCGTGCTCGGCCGGACAGCAGGGCACGGGTCCGTGGCCCGCACAACTCGGGTGACATGGCCCGCTTCCTTCGGCATCATCGGTCAGCCGTCCAGCACGTCCGACTTCGGGGGTACACCACGTCCATCCACCCAGATCTTCAAGTCGGGTCGCTGCCGTGGTCCGCCGCCGGCCCTCGCCGGAACGCCTTCGACCGGGACGACGACGAGGCAGCGCGGCTCATGGCGCTGGTCGCCCTGATGACGCCTCCCACCGATGTCGATCGCGCGGAGAAGTTCCGCTTCGTACGCGAGGTGACCGCGTTGCTGGCGTCCCGTCACGGCCGCTGGGCCTGCGGCTGGGACTGGTCGACCCACTCCGGCGGACCCGTCGACGCCTGGTGCTGTGACGCGCATTCGGTCGGTGAGGCGAAGGAGACCGCCGCGCGGGTGGTGGCCTGCCCGGAGGACGCCGTGGCAGGCGGACTCGACAGCGACGTTGCGTGACGTGAAGTAACGCTCGCCGCTCCTCCGGTCCGCCAGGCCGGCCAGGTACCGGCGGTGGGCGTCGTCCGAGGGATGCGAGTAGAACGAGGCCTCGACGAGCCCGTCGAGGTAGTCCGCCAGGCTGGACGCGGTCTCGACGACTCGCTCGGCTTCCCCGCCTCCGGCCGAGCCTGACTCGTCCAGCGACTCACCGAAGGCCAGCAGGCTGCTGATGGTCTCCAACTGGACGAACTGGACCGTGTCCGGGTCGACTTCGGACGTGAAGAGCGGGGCCGCGCACAGTTCGGCGACCGCTTGCCGGTAGGCGCGATTCGACTCCGCACCAGCGGGTGCTGCTGCCAGTTGGAACAGCGACTCCAACACGGACGGGTCGACGCCCCACTCCGCATCGACTTCGAACGCGAGAACCGGCGCACGCCACCGTCGCAGAGCCAGGGCAGCAGCCTGACGCTGCTGGAGGGGTGTCAGGTCAGCGAACCGCTCCAGCTGCACTGCTTCCTCGCACCGTCCCTTCCCACCCTCCGTTCCCCGCCATCGCCGTGGAGAGCGGCGGTCGGCAGCCCGAACGCGTCGACACGGTGATCGAGACGGTCGGCACAGCAACCATCGCACACTCCCTCAAGTGCGCCGCCCCCGGAGGCCGCATCGTCGTCCGCGGGACGACCTCGGGCCACCTGGCCCGGTGGACCTCAAGCGGCTGTTCCTCCTGCAACTGGAGATCCCGGGGTCCACCATGGGCACCCGCGCCGACCTGTCCGAACTCCTGGCGTTCTGGGCGGCCCATGACGGGTCACGGCGTCGTGAGGTCTGCCTCGACGTCGAGGACGATCTGCACCTTCTCGCCCAGGGCGACGCCGCCGCCGGGGATCGGGCCGTTGTAGCTGACGCCGAAGTCCGTCCGGTTGATCTCGGTCGTCGCGGAGAAGCCGGCCTTGGTGCCGCCCTGCGGTCCGGGGCCGAACGCGGGC
>FSVT01001223.1_pt1 | contig 18143 bp, 17 predicted proteins | sample 1637741 | NCBI WGS metagenome assembly FSVT01 (sample SAMEA3914814, study PRJEB12502) | metagenome | biome: forest; material: soil | place: USA | collected 2011-09-16 | depth 0.1 m
GAGCCCCGGCTACTTCAACCGTTCCATCCCTGACACGCTCCTGGGCGAGTACTACCGCAGCTTCACGACCAAGTCCGACTACTTCCACATCTTCGATTACTGGCGGTGGGACGAGAAGCAGATCGAGGAGACGCTCGACAGCGAGTACGACTGGGAGCACGCGCCGGACACGCAGACCACGTGGCGTATCGGCGACGGCACGGCCGCCTTCTACAACTACGCGTACTACACGATCGCGGGCTTCACGGAGCACGATACGTTCCGCAGCAACCAGATCCGTGAGGGTGACATCACCCGGGACGAGGCGCTGGTTCTCGTCGAAGAGGAGAACACGCCCCGCTATCCGAACCTGAAGTGGTACCTCGATGTTGTCGGCGTGGACTTCAAGTACGCCATCGAAACCATCAATCGGGCTCCGCGGCTCTACAAGAGCGCGGCGGTCCCGACACTCGCCGCCACGGGCGACTGAACCTGCCGCCGCAGCTGCGGCCAGAGCACCGCGAGTAGGCCCGCGTAGGCGAGCGCGCCGATCACCCACACCGCGGTCGGGCCGAGCGGGAACCCCGTCCACCACCACTCGGCGCCGGAGTCGAGATTCAGGCCCTGGTGGTCGATACCAGTCACGTAGCGACGGATGTCCACCTGGAGCGAGACGAGATTCGCGAGCGCGAGCGCACCGAGAATCGCGAACGTCTGCACCCGGGTGAAACTCAGCGTCCGCCCCGCGCGAAGGGTTGCCGCAGGGTCAAGGGGTTCGGTCACGAGAAGGAACGTGAACAACACGATGAGCGGCAACAGGTAGCGCGGCTGGAGACTCGTGCCCACCTTGTCGCCACCGGCGGTGAGAACGTACACGGGAAGCACGATCAGCACAATGAGCACACCGGTAGTCGCGATCGCCTTGCGCCAGCCCAGTCGCCCAAGCCCCGCGAATGCGACGACAACGAACGCCGAGGCCGCCGCCCACGGCACGAGAGCCGGAAGTGACGTGTCCAACCAGCCAAGACCCCAGGTGCCCCACACCCCCGTCCACAGGAAGGGGAGCATGAGCAGGTTGTATGCCGCGAGCGCGAGGCCGCTGAGCGTACCCCCCGACGCTCCATCGGGAAGGGAGGTCGTCGAAGGGTCCCCGTTGCTGAAGCCGGTGGCTGCGTCTCCGGCCTGACTGGCCGTCAGGAGAAACGCCACGGCCACGGCGAGGCCAGCAAGCGGGAGGATCGCCGAGAGCAGCCACCCGCGGGTTCGCACGACCGTGAGGATGATCACAGTCACCGTTGCGCCGAGGGCGTACACCGCGGCATCGCCGCGCGCGCCTGCAGCCATCAGCATTCCGACGAGGTAGAGAGCGCCGAGCGCCCAGTGTCGACGCCCGGTCGTCTCGAACCAGCCGAGGAGAGCGAGGAACGCGGTACCGACGCCCGTGATCGCCCACCCGCTCGGGTTGTTCGAGGGGATGAGGAACATGCCGAGCGGCACGAGTGCGACCAGCCACCCCCAGAGGAGCGAGCGCCGGCGCGTGACTGGGAGCAGCGCGGCGAGCGCGGTCGCGAGACCGACGAACAGCGCGGCATTGATGAGCCGCATCGCTAGCGCACTGGTCTGGATGTCTGTGCCCGCGAACGCGTGCATGGTCGCGTAGTAGAGCGGCGGGTACTCGCCGACGAAGTTGCCGCGCTTGGTCTGGACCGTCCGGTCGCTGAAGTGAGCCCAGACCGACTTCTGGCACCCCGCACTCCGGGTGTCCACCTGCGCGAAGCAGGTGATCTCGGTGAAGCCCTGCGCGACGGTCCTCGCATTCGAGCTCGTGGCAGGGGTGCACTCCGTGGTTCCCCCGTCCGCACACCAGACGCTCACAAGGTGGTAGTCGTCGTCGGGTCCTGCGCCGATCGGCGAGGCGAAGGCCCACGCCGCCAACGCGATGAAGGCGAGGATGGGCGCAAGGAATATCCAACGGGAACGACGGCGAATGACAGCGAACCAGCTCGGTCGGGTCTCAGTCATCGTGCTTGGATGACTTCTCGATATCGATCGCGAGCCTCTGCACGGCCCGACGGAGCTCGTCTCTCGTTCGAGCCAGTTCGAGCGTGATCTGCATCAGGAGCAGGAACATGAGAAAGAAAGCACCGACGAACAGAAGGTTGATGGGCTGGGCAATCCCGAAGAATCCGCTGACGGTGTTCAGCAGGCCCGGCCACGCAGACAGGACGATCGCGATGATCGCGGCCACGAGCCAGAGCACGGCGTACTTCTCCGGCAGGACGTAGGACCGCAGCAGCAGCACGACGGCGAGCAGCAGCACGACCGCCATGACGATCGCGAGGATCTGCGGCGTCATACCGCCGCCTCCTTGCGGGGACGGGAGGTGCGCAGCTGCGGGGGAACACTCCGGATGCTGGCCAGGCCGAGGATGAACAGGATTCGCGCGGTGTAGAGCGTCGCGCGAAACACGGACTGTGACGGCGTACCGCCCGCCCGCTCGTTCATGGCTGCGGGGATCTCGCGGACGGTCAGCCCGCGACGAGTCGCGAGCACGATCGACTCGACGGTGTCGCCGAGCCACTCGACCGGATAGTGCTCCGCGAAGACGGCGAGGGCGCGCGGTCCGGCGATCCGAAAACCGCTCGTCGCGTCGGTGAGGCGAGTGCGCGCATATGCGGAAGCGACGCGCGCGATGAGTCTCTGCACGCCGCGCCGCGCCGCAGAGGACTGGAATTTTCCGCCGTCGATGAAACGGCTGCCGATAACGATGTCCGCATCGGCGAGCGCCGCGATGAGCTCCGCGATGAGCTCGGGACGGTGCTGCCCGTCGCCATCGAATTGGACGACGGCGTCGTACCCGTTCTGCACGCCGAACTTGAACGCCGTGCCCATCGCGGCACCGACGCCGAGGTTGATTGCGTGGGATACGACCCGCGCCCCCGCCTTCAGGGCGATCGACGCGGTGGCGTCCCGGGAGCCGTCATCGATGATCACGACATCGTCGAGCGAGTGTACCTTCGAGAGCGACTGCAGCACCTGGCCGATGGCCGCGGCCTCATTCAGCGCCGGGACCGCGACGAGTACTCTCATAGGGGCCTATCCTACCGGGACCGACCGAACCGCGAGGTGACCCTCCGGAGGGCGCTGCCGGGGCCGTCCGCGCGCAGGTAGTGCCAGAACATCCGAAGGTCGTGGCCGGCGCCATACGGCTTTCGGCGCTTGCCACCGGCCGAGCGATCCACTCGCCCGTCCGCGCGATCGGCGGCGGGGTGGGGTGCACGCACGAACTCGAGAAGAGGCGCGAGCGCCCGCTCCCAGACGAAGCGCTCGCGGACGCGCGCGACATTCTGCCGAACGCTCGCGGCGAACTTCTCATCGAATAGCACGCGATCAATCGCGGCCTCGAGGGCCGCGACATCCTGGGCGGGAACGACGACACCGAGCCCCTCGGACTCGACCAGCTCTGCGAAGCTGTCTCCCTCGGTGACGACCATGGGCAGTCCCGCCCAGAGGTAATCGAGGATGCGGGTACGGAACGCGAAGGTCGTCTCGACGTGCGACATGTGTGTGCTCACGCCGGCGTCGGCCTCCGTGAGGTAGTTCTGCCGTTCCGCATACTGCACCCAGGACTCATTGAAAAAGACGGAGGTGTCGAGAACTCCGAGCTCGCGGGCGAGGTCGAAGGACTCCCGCACGATCCCCATTTCGTCGACTCCGGGATGCCGAGTGCCGAGGAATAGCAGCCTGACCCCGTCGCGGCGCTTGGAGAGCTCCGCAACTGCCCGGATCAGGGACAGCGGGTCAAACCAGTTGTAGAGGCCACCCCCCCAAATCAGTAGCTTGTCATCGACCGAGATCCCCTCGCGTACTCCCTTAACGACGTCGACCTCGTGGGCGGGCGGAGTCGCGCTCAGTCCGAACGGAACGACCGCGATCAGCTTCGAGAGGTGGGGGTCATTTTCGTATGTCGCGGGGTTCACGCGCCCGAGGGTCGTGAGTTGGCCGAGATAGAACAGCCGCTGACGCTCCGATGCGCACAGGAAGAAGTCCGCAAGGGCGAGCTGCTCGTTGAGCACGGCGGTCGCGGTGTTCACGCGCAGTTCCCACGTCGCCGGGCCGAGCTCGCGACCCTGCTCGAGCATCTCGAGGTGCATGGGGTCGTAGATGTCGGCCACGACGATCTTCTGCGTGCGCCGAAGCGCGTCGAACTGCGACATCGCGTGGCCCTGGAACAGGATGACCTCTGCCCACGACTCGAGTTCGGCGAACGCGGCGTTCTCGCCCGGGCTGACCTGGTGCAGAGTGAACACGGCATCCACCGTTTCGAGCAGGGTCGTCGTCATCAGGGCGACCTCGTGACCGTCCGCCGCGAGCACCTCGGCAATGTTCCACGCGCGGATTGCCGGACCTGCCATCCGCGACCCGACCGGGTCGCCGGTGATAACGAGCACCCTCGTCATCGGCGACCGGCCAGCACGGTGCGGAGGTAGCCGCCGTATCCGCTCTTCATCAGAGAGTCGGCGCACGCGGCCAGCTCGTCGTCGGTGATCCAGCCAGCACGCCAGGCGATTTCCTCGATGCACCCGATCTTGAAACCCTGGCGGTCTTCGATGACCCGCACATACTCCGACGCCTGCATCATCGACTCGAAGGTACCGGTGTCGAGCCAGGCGGTGCCCCGACCGAGCACCTCGACCCGCAGTGCCTGACGCCCGAGGTAGTGCTCATTGACGGTCGAGATCTCGAGCTCGCCGCGTGCGCTCGGCGTGATCGACTTGGCGATCTCGATTACGGAGTTGTCATAGAAATAGAGGCCGGGGACGGCGTAGTCGCTCTTTGGCTCTGCCGGCTTCTCCTCGATCGAGACCACCCGCTTCTGATCGTCGAATTCCACCACCCCGTACGCCCCCGGATTGGACACCTGGTAGGCGAAGATAAGCGCGCCGTCGATCTCCGCGTGCGCCCGCAGGCTGGATCCGAGTCCGGCGCCGTGGAAGATGTTGTCGCCGAGAACCAGAGCGACGCTCTCGTCGCCGATGAACTGCTCGCCGATGATGAAAGCCTGCGCGAGACCCTCGGGCGAGGGTTGCGCGGCATAGCTCAGCGAGATGCCGAGTGCGCTGCCATCGCCAAGGAGACGCTGGAACTGGGGTTGGTCATCCGGTGTTGTGACGATGAGGATGTCCCTGATCCCCGCGCTCATGAGCGTCGACAGCGGGTAATAGATCATCGGCTTGTCGTAGATGGGCATGAGCTGCTTCGAGATGCCCTTGGTGATTGGCCACAGCCGCGTGCCCGATCCGCCGGCGAGAATGATGCCGCGCATCGGTCAGGCCACCGCCCCGAGTGAGTCGTAGTACGAGCGCATCGCATCCATTGTCGGCAACGCTCCGGATGCCGCGAGCTCCGCGAGGCTCGGCGCGTCGCGATCCTTCTCGGACACGATGAGGTCGCCGGCGTCGCCGGGGAATTCGATGCCGATCGCGGGATCGAATGGATTGATCCCGTGTTCGGCGGTCGGGCTGTAGACATCCGAAACCAGGTAGTTCACCGTCGTCTCATCCTCGAGCGCCACGAAGAGGTGACCGAGTCCCTCACTGATGTAGAGCGCGCGCCGATCGCGATCATCCAGCCGCACCGAGTCCCACTCTCCAAAGGTCGGCGAACCAACGCGAATGTCGACCACGACATCAACGACTGATCCGCGGGTCACGGTGACATATTTTGCCTGGCCGCGCGGGACGTCAGCGAAATGGATGCCCCGAACGACACCGCGACGCGACACCGACGTGTTCGCTTGCCGGACGTCGAGGCGATGGCCGATCGTCTCCTCGAGCCGATCAAATCGGTACCACTCGAGGAACGCGCCCCGCTCGTCATTCCGAATCAGCGGCGTCAGCTCATAGGCATCGTGGATAGCGAGCTCGCGAATTTGCACGCTGAGGATTCTATCCTGCGAGGTTTAGCGGTCAGGCTGGAGCAGGTCGCGCACGGCATCCTGCACGCCCCGCCCGAACCGCCGATAGCCACCGCGCGCACCCTCCCGAAGGATCGGTCCAACCCGGCCGAGATGCCCAGCGGGCAAAGCGCTTCGTACCGTTTCGTGTCGCAGTTTGGATTCGGCCATCAGCTCCAGCGAGTTCGGAACGTCGAGGATGCGAAGCCGCTCTGCCAGAATGCTCGCCCTCTCTTTGAGCCGTCGATTGCGCTCGACCCTCGGCTCCCGCAGCTTGCGAAACCGCGCGCCCAGCCCGAGCTTCACCGCGCCGATCGCGTTGCCGGAGTGCTGGCGGTAGTCCACCAGCTCATCCTCGAGAAAGTCGATCCGACCGGATGCCGCTGCGATGATCGCCAGCCACTCGTCGTGCACCCACGCGTCCGGAAACGGGATGGCGCGCTCGAGCAGGGAGCGGCGGAACACAGTAGTGGCCCCGGTCACGGTGTTGCGGGCGAGCAGGGACGTGAACCCCTTGCCGGAATGAATCGCCGCCTTCTCTGCGCCGGTGAAGGCGATGGCATCAAACAGGGAGTACCCGATGGGACGATCGTCGTCGTCAATGAGCCTGGCGTTCGAACTCAGAAGCAGCAGTCCTGCGTCCGCCTCGAACAGCGCTGCCATGGTTTCGAGCCGATTAGGCGCCCATCGGTCATCCTGATCGCACAGGGCTATCAGGTCCCCCGTGCACGCGGCGACCGCCTGTTCGAAATTGCGCACTACTCCGAGCGTCCCGGAATTACGGAGAATCTTCAGCTTTGGCGCCTTCGCGCTCCCCGTCGCGACCAGCTTCTCGATGATGCTGAGGGTGTTGTCGCTCGATGCGTCGTCGGACACGACGAGTTCGAACGGTGGGCGCGTCTGCGCCAGGATGCTCGCTACCTGCTCGGCCACAAATCGCTCACCGTTGTACGTGCAGAGCGCAACGGAGATCGTGGTCGTCAACTTTTCATCTCTCCCCGGCCGAAGCCGTCACGTTTTGCCCTACATCTAGAATGATACGAACTATGTCCCGACAATCCGCTGAATTCAAACGCGTATCCGGGATTGGCGTAGTGACCGTGAGCTACGGTTCGGGCGAAGTTCTTCGTGATTTCCTTGGCTCAGTACCCGCGAGCAGCGGTGCGCGGCTCTCGGTCGTTGTCGTCGACAATCTCCCCACCGGCACGGACGGCGTTCGCGCCCTGGCGGAGGCTGCCGGTGCGACCTATCTGCCGATGGCGACCAATGTCGGCTACGGGGCGGCGATGAACGCCGGGGTCGCGACGCTTCCGCCGTCGGTTGGCTGGATTCTCCTCAGCAATCCCGACGTGATCCTGACCGACGGCGCCGTCGACCGACTTCTCGCCACCGCGCAGGAGGACCCGCGCATTGCCGCCGTCGGCCCCGAAGTGCTCACCAGCGATGGCGACGTTTACCCGTCCGCACGCGCGGTGCCCTCGCTTCGCACCGGGGTCGGTCATGCCCTGTTCGTGAACCTGTGGGTGGGAAATCCCTGGACTCGCGCGTATCGCAACGACACGGCGGGGCCCGTCGAGCGACGCGATGCCGGGTGGCTCTCCGGTTCGTGTCTCCTGGTGCGCCGGAGTTCCTTCGAGGAACTCGGCGGGTTCGACCCCGGCTACTTCATGTACTTCGAAGACGTCGACCTCGGCTACCGGTTCGGCAAGCACGGCTACCGGAACGTCTACGAACCGACCGCCATCGTGACCCACTCCGGTGCGCACTCGACTTCATCGGAGTCGGGGCGGATCGCCTCGATCTCAGCCCATCACGACAGCGCTCGCAGATTCCTCAATCAGAAGTACGCCGGCGCGCTCCTTTGGCCGGTCCGGGTAACCCTGACCATCGGTCTGCGCGTGCGCTCGGCCCTCCTCAGGCGTCGAGCCGCCCGGCAATAGAATCGAACGATCCATCAGGAGGAGGCCCTCGTGGCGCAGTTGAAGATTCTCGTCACCGGAGGGGCCGGATTCATCGGCTCGAACTTCGTCCGTCGCACCCTGCAGGGCGCGTACCCGGGCCTCGAGGATGCCGAGGTCGTCGTGCTGGACGCGCTCACCTATTCCGGTAACCTCGCCAACCTCGCGCCGGTCGCAGAATCGGCGCGCTACACCTTCGTTCACGGAGACATCCGCGACTCCGAGCTTCTCGACGGCCTGCTGCCCGGCGTGGACGCAATCGTCCATTTTGCGGCGGAGTCGCACGTCGATCGATCCGTGCGCGACGCGAGTATTTTCGTCGAGACGAATGTCCTCGGAACCCAGCGGTTGCTCGACGCCGCCCTCCGCGCAGGCACCGGACGGTTTGTCCACGTCTCAACCGATGAGGTCTACGGATCGATCGCGGAGGGTTCGTGGGATGAGACGCGCTCCCTCGAACCCAACTCGCCGTACTCGGCGTCGAAGGCGGGCAGCGACCTGATCGCCCGGAGCTACTACCGGACGCACGGGCTGAACCTGTCGATCACGCGCTGCTCAAACAACTATGGGCCGTACCACTTTCCGGAGAAGTTGATCCCGCTGTTCGTCACGAACCTGATCGACGACAAACACGTCCCGCTCTACGGGGACGGAAACAACATCAGGGACTGGCTGCACGTCGACGACCACACGCGGGGCATCGCGCTGGTGCTCGCCGGTGGCAGAGCCGGCGAGATTTACAACATTGGCGGAGGCACGGAACTCCGCAACACGGAGCTCACGACCCTCCTGCTCGAGGCAACGGGCAAGGACTGGTCGTATGTCGACCGGGTCCCCGACCGCCTCGGACACGATCTGCGCTACAGCGTCGACATCGGCAAGATTCGGGCCGAACTCGGCTATGAGCCGCTCGTCCCCTTCGTGCAGGGACTCGCGGATGTCGTGCAGTGGTATCGCGACAACCGGTCGTGGTGGGAACCGCTGAAGGCTCGAGCCGCGCTCTAGCCGCTGGGCGAGAACTGTCCCCACTTGGCGAGTTCTCGCAGGTCGCTTCCCAGGAGGTCCGGCGCCCACGCGGGATCCGCCGGCGCGGCGAGAAGCGCGGGTGACGGCGTGCCGTTCGTGACCTTGGCGTAGCTCGCATCCACCCGGCGTTCGCTACCGGTTTCGCGCGCCGCCTGGCTCGCGGCACTGACCTCGAGGGTCCCCGCATTGAAAACGACGAGACACAGCAGGAGTGCGGTGACCGCCATCGTCCACCGTCTGCGCCCCTGCACTAGGCGCATAACCGTGAGGCTCAGTGCGGGGAGCAGCAGAACGATGGTCACGTATGCGTAGCGCTGCGCGCCCGCCGCTGAGAGGCCGAATCCGGAGCGCGCGTACGCGGTCAACAGCACGAAGACCACAGAACCGATAGCCATCGCGTACGCGGGCAGCCCAGCGGATCGGATCCCGCGGCGCACGGTTGCCGCGAACCAGACCGCCACGGCGATGGCGGGAATCACCCCAAGGCCGATGTATGGCAGCGCGCGCCCGAGTCCGCCCGCGAGCATTGCGCCGGAATACACGATGGCGAACGCCGCGCCCGCGAGCGTGTGAACGCCCTGCGGGGTGTTCGGATCGCGCAGCGCGTAACTCAGGTACCACCCGACGTAGATCGCGGCGGCCGGCAGGAACAGGACGACGGTACGCAGGACGCCGCGGCGCACCAGCCCGACGATCGCCGCGGCGGCAAGAAGCGGAATGAACGTGCCCGAGAACATCGGGGCGAGGATCGAGAGTCCGATCACAGCGGCGATTCGAACGGCACCGAGCTTCTCGCGGTCGAGCAGCAGGATGATGCCGAGCCCGACCGCAACGGCACCCATAAAGCCGAACTGGAACGCCCAGAGGATGTTCTCTGCGCCGGCCCCCAGCAGCATCACGAGAAGGCTGACCACCGTCGCTCCCCACGGCAGGACGCCGCAGCGATTCAGGATGCGCCAGAGCAGGTGCGCAACCGTGAGGTGCGCGGCGACGGCGAGAAGCAGAAACGGCGTGTACGAGCCGAGCCCGACCGCGTTGCGAAGTGCCGGGAAGACGAGTGCCGGGATGAGGTTCCAGTGGCCGACGTGAGGCTGCATCGCGTCGCCGTCGAGGTGGGGGGCGAGGATGGCCCAGTCGTCCCCGAAGAACCACTGGTCGCGCGCGATGAACAGAATTACCGCGAGGCTGACGACGAGCGCCGCGTAGTGGGCGACGCGTGGGTTCCACATTTGTCGACCACTATAACGCGACGGTGTCGGCCGACCGCCCGCAGAAGGAGCGGTCCAACTACCGATATATTTGCGACTAGACCCTCTGCTCTACCGCCGGAGCCGACTGCCATCAAGAATCACGAAGGACCTTTCGCCGTGGCTGATGAATTTGACCATGACGTTGTCGTCATCGGTGGTGCCGGACATGTCGGCCTCCCCCTCGCGATCGCGCTGGCCGATCGGGGCGCGTCGGTCATCATCTACGACCTCAGCGAACGAGCAGTCGACCTGATCAACGCTGGCACGATGCCGTTCAGCGAACCCGGCGCCGCTCCGCTGTTGCGACGGGCCCTCGATGCCGGACGATTGTTCGCCACGAGGGACGCCGCGGCCGTATCACTGGCGCGCAACATTGTCGTGGTGATCGGCACCCCGGTTGACGAACATCTCAACCCCGATCCGAATGCGATTCCCGCGGCACTCGACGGGTGTTCTGAGTACTTCCGCGACGGCCAGCTTCTTGTCCTGCGCAGCACCGTCTACCCGGGTGTGACCGCCCTGGTCGAACGAATGATCGCCGACCTCGGTCGCGACATCCCGGTTGCGTTCTGCCCAGAGCGAATTGCGGAGCACCGGGCGATGACCGAGCTGTTCACACTGCCGCAGATCGTGTCATCGAGCTCATCCATCGGGCGCGAACGAGCTGCAGAGCTGTTCGGTCTGCTCACCGACACCATCGTGCATCTCGAGCCGGAAGAGGCGGAACTCGCGAAGCTTTTCACCAACACCTGGCGGTACATCAAGTTCGCTGCCGCGAACCAGTTCTACATGATGGCCAACGACCGTGGCCTGGACTTCGAACGCATCCGGGCGGGGCTCACCCAGGACTATCCGCGAGCGAGCGACATGCCGGGAGCCGGTTTCGCGGCGGGGCCGTGCCTTCTCAAGGACACGATGCAACTCGCGGCATTCAGCGACAACTCATTCAGCCTCGGCCACTCCGCGATGCTCGTGAACGAGGGACTCCCCCTGTACATCGTGAGCCAGCTCGAGAAGAAGTACGACCTGGCAAACCTGACGGTCGGCATCCTGGGGATGTCGTTCAAGGCCGGCTCGGACGACATCCGCTCGAGCCTGTCCTACAAACTGCGCAGGGTCCTCAAGTTCCGCGCACGTGCGGTGCTCGGCACCGATCCGTACGTGGACGACTCGGTCGATGACACCCTGCTCCCGCTCGAGTTGGTTCTCGAGAAGGCAGACATCCTCGTCATCGCAACACCGCACCCCGAGTATCGCGACGTCGCGACGGACAAGCCGGTGGCGGACGTGTGGAACCTGCTCGGCAAGGGCGTGGTCGTGTGACGCCACCGTCCCCGCGGGCAACCATCGTCATCCCCGCCCACAATGAGGGCGACCACATCCTCCCCGGCCTCGCGCGAATCGTGGACGCCGTCGTGACGCCAGCGGTCGTCGTCGTAGTGGTCGACAGCACCGATGACTCCACCATCGCGCCGGTGCAGAAATTCGCGAAAAACCACGCCAACGTGAAGATCGGCATTAACGACTATGGCCGCGGGCCGGCAAATGCCATCCGCTATGGGATCGATCATGCCGACACCCGCACCATCGTGGTGACGATGGCCGACGGATGCGATGATCCACGCCAGATCGACGACCTCGTCCTGCTCGTCGAACGCGGTGTCGTCGTCGCGGCCGCATCGCGCTACATGGCGGGCGGCCAGCAGGTTGGCGCGACCGGTCTTAAGAGCTTCCTGTCCCGAAGCGCGGGGCGGTCGCTGCACGCGCTCGCGAACTCCGGCACCCGAGACGCGACCAACTCGTTCAAGGCCTACGACGCCGAATTCGTCCGTTCCGTGGGCATCGACAGCCGCGACGGTTTCGAGATCGGACTGGAACTGACGGCGAAGGCACGCAGGCTGCGGCTCCCCGTGGCTGAGATCCCGACGATCTGGCTGGACCGGACCGCCGGCGAATCGCGGTTCAGGCTCGCCGAATGGGTCCCCAAATACCTGCGCTGGTACCGGTTTGCGTTCGGTCCCCGTCTCACGCTGGAACAGCTCAACGCGAAGATGAAGAGGAACTGAAAAATGAAAACAGTCGTCGTAACCGGATCGGCCGGCTTCATTGGCGGGTACATCGTCGAGGAACTGCTGCGCCGCGGCGACCGGGTGATCGGCGTCGACAACTTCTCCAAGTACGGCCCGGTGGTCAAGTCCTACGACGACAACCCGGACTACGAGCTCGTGGTCGGAGACGTCAAGGATGTCGATCTGATGACCCGGGTGCTCGAGGACGCGGATCACTTCATCGCCGGCGCCGCCCTCATCGGCGGCATCTCGTATTTCCACACATACGCGTACGACCTCCTCGCCCAGAACGAGCGCATCATCGCCTCGTCGGTGGATGCCGCCATCGCCGCCCACAAGAAGGGCAGGCTCCAGAAGGTCACGTACATGTCGAGCTCTATGGTGTTCGAGTCAACCGACCGGTGGCCGAGCAGGGAGGGCGATCAGCGCGAGGTCCCGCCGCCGCTCTCGTCTTACGGTTTCCAGAAGCTCGCCGTCGAATACTTCGCTCGCGCCGCGTGGGACCAGTACAAGCTGCCGTACACGATCGTGCGACCGTTCAACTGTGTCGGCATTGGCGAGAGCCGGGCGCTCGGCGATGTCGAGATCGAGTCGGGAAACGTCAAGCTCGCCATGAGCCACGTCGTGCCGGATCTCGTCCAGAAGATCGTTCGCGGCCAGGATCCCCTCCATATCCTCGGTACCGGCGACCAGGTACGCCACTACACCTACGGCGGCGATCTGGCACGTGGCATTGTCGCAACCCTCGACAATCCGGCGGCCGCCAACGAGGATTTCAATATCTCCACGGCAACCGGTCACACGGTCACCGAACTCGCCGAGGTGATCTGGCGGAAAATCAAGGGGACGAACGCCCCCCTTCGTCTCGTCCACGACGAGGCCTTCGAGTTCGACGTTCAGAAGCGTGTGCCGGATGTCACGAAGGCGAGGGAAATCCTGGGTTTCGAAGCAACCACTAGCCTCGAAGTGATGCTTGACGAAGTCATCCCCTGGATTAGCAACGCGATCGAGATTGGCGCCATCTAAAACACATGACCAGCTATCTCGTCACCGGAGCGCACGGAATGCTCGGCACCGACCTGGTTGCCGCGCTCTCCGGTCGCGAGGTGACGGCGCTGGGCCGCGCAGACCTCGACGTCACCGACCGCGATGCGGTCGCGTCGGCCGTTCGTGGTCATGACGTGGTGCTTAACGCCTCCGCATACACGGGGGTCGACGATGCGGAGACCGACGAGACGGGCGCATACGCCGTCAACGCGACCGGAGTCGAGAACCTCGCGCTCGCGAGCGCCGCGGCCGGCGCCGTGCTCGTCAGTTACTCGACCGACTACGTGTTCGATGGGACGGCTTCGAGCCCGTACGCGGAGGAGGCGCCGACCTCACCCGTGACTGCCTATGGGCGCACGAAGGCCGCGGGCGAACGGCTCGCGCTCGCGGCGAATCCGGGGCGGACCCTCATCCTTCGCACCGCGTACCTCTACGGCCAACACGGGCGGAACTTCGCGGCGACCATGCTCGGGCTCGCCGGGACAAACCCGACGGTCAGCGTGGTGACGGACCAGGTCGGGCAGCCGACCTGGACCGGAGATGTCGCCGACCAGACGCTGGCGACGCTGGATGCCGGTGTCACGAACGGAATCCTGCACGCCACCAGTTCCGGGGAGGCAAGCTGGTTCGACTTTGCCCGCGCGATCTTCGAGACAAACGGACTGGACCCGGAGCGCGTCCTTCCCACCGACAGCGCCAGCTTCCGGCGCCCGGCCCCGCGGCCGGCCTACTCTGTGCTCGGTCATGACGGGTGGAGGGACACGGGCATCGCGCCCATTCGTCCCTGGCGCGACGCCCTCGCCGCGGCCGTGTCGAGCGGGGCGGTCGGATCACCGTGACCACACTCAACCTCGTCATCGACGAAATGCTGAGCGAGACGCCGACCGGGATCTCGCTCTACACGGCGGAACTGGGCCGCGCGCTCATCGAGTACGCGCCGCCCGGCTGTTTCGTCGAGGGCATCGTCGCCTCGTCGCCCGAGAGCGCGTACACCGAGATCGAGGAGCGGCTGCCCGGGCTCCGCGGACTGTTCAAGAGCGCGCTCGCCCGTCGCGATCTCACGGCGGCATGGCAGCACGGGTTTACCCCCGTGCCGAGCGGGATGATCCATGCCCCCAGCCTGTTCGCTCCATTGCGCAATCACGACAGGGTCAATGCGCGCGGAAACCAGATCGCCGTAACGATCCACAACGCGACGGCCTGGACGCATCCGGACCTGCTCACGTCCCGGCAGGTGTCGTGGACGAAGGCGATGGCGGCCCGTGCGCTCAAGTACGCGGACGCCGTCGTCGTTCCAACGCATGCGGTCGCGGCGGAGCTCGCCGAGCAGCTGCCGTTCGGTGAACGAATTCGCGTGCTGGGCGCCGCGGTGCGACCCAGCCTCGTGCTCCCGACCGACGAGGACGCGCGCGCGGGGAGACTCGACCTGCCGGAGCGCTACCTGCTGGCCCTTGCAACCGGAAGTTCACGCTCCGCGCTCGTCCCCCTGTTTGACGCACTCTCGCTCGCCGCGACGGATCTCCCGCTCCTGCTGGTCGGTGATGATCCCGAGGTACCGGCGCTGGCGTCCGCCGCCGGCCTTCCCCCCGACCGGCTTCGGATGCTCGGCGGCCTCACCGATGCGGACCTGGCGGTAACGCTCAGCCGCGCCACGCTCTTCCTGCATCCCTCCGTCGTTGACGGGTTCGGGATGCCCATGCTCGAGGCGTTCCGGTTCGGGACCCCGGTCATCCACTCCGACGCTCCGGCACTCGTCGAGGTCGCCGGGGACGCAGGCTTTGCGGTTCCCGCGACCGATGCCAAGGCGTACTCCGCTGGGCTCGCCGAAGCCATCGACCGGGTTCTCGGAGACGATCGGCTCCGCCAGACGCTCAGCGTGCTCGGCGCCGATCGGGCGAAGTTGTTCACCTGGCGAGCGGCAGCCGAGGGAGTCTGGCAGCTTCACGCGGACCTCTAGGAGGGCCCGCTACGGCGACGGAGTCGGAGACGTCGTCGTCGGGACGGTAGCCAGTTGAACGGCCTGCAGGATCCTGGCGTAGTCGGGGTGCGCCGGAATGTAGTCGGGCGGGACGAGTGCGAGCTGCGTCACGGGTAGCTTGCGACCCTTGTCGGCGAGCGTGACCAGGTGAGCGAGGAGGCTGGATGGAATATCGGACTTCACCACCTGGACCCCCGCCCCGGCGATTGCCTGGAACTTCGTCAGGATGATCGCGGGCTGGAACTGCTTCGCAATGGCGATCTCGACCTGGCGCTGGCGTGCCATTCGGTCGTAGTCCCTGCCGTCGAAGCGGGACCGTGAGTACCAGAGTGCGTCGTAGCCGTTGAAATGCTGGACGCCCGCCTTGAACACGCCGTACGGCTTCGTCGAGGTAATCGGCCCGTACGCGAGGTCGGCCGGCACGTCCACGGTGACGCCACCCAGTGCGTCGACGAGATCGGCGAAGCCCTGCATGTCGATGAGGGCGTAGTACTGCACGGTGAGGCCGAGCATGCCCTCGGTCGCATCCCGCATCGCCTCGATTCCCGGCTGGCTGCCCTGGGCGACCGCGTTGGGATAGAGCTGGGGATGCTCCTGACCATAGGTGTAGAGATAGTCGATCAGGCACTGGTCGCCGCAGTTGTAACCGTTCGGGAACGGACCCCACAGCGGAGAGGCCTTCACGAATCGCACCTGCTCCGTGTTGCGCGGAATTCCGATGATGGTGGTCGCGCCCGTCACGGCATCCACGCTCGCGACTGAGGTGCTGTCCGGGCGAAGCCCGAGCCTGTCTGGTCCAGCGTCTCCGCCGAGCAGCAGGATGTTGTAGCGACCATTCACCGGCGCCGCATATTTCGAACCGACAAAGATGTGTGCGATCGCGGAGCGCGCGGACCCCGCAGACGCCGCGCCATAGCCCGCCGTCCCCGCGACGCCGATCAGGGCAACGATCGCAACGATCGCGACCGCCGGTCGGGCTCGGCGACCGACCCGGATGAGTCGCGTCAGCCGCAGCGTATCGAGGGTGAGCACGATCCAAAGGATCGCGTACGCGACGAACACAATCTGTAACACCACGAGGGCATCAACGTTCGTTGCCAGCGACAGGAGCGCCTCACGATTTACGGCCCCCACGATGACCGCGATCACGATGGCCGCCCACAGCACGAGAGTGGTCGCAACGCCGAGGCGCCCGAGCCGACGATTGCCGGCGACGACTTGCGCGGAGCCGGGCAGCACCAGGTTGAGCCCGACAAGCCACCACGCCCGTTTGGTCATCTCGTGCGGCGAGAGCCCATCCGGGGACCGAATCGTTGCGGGTGCGCTCACAACCTGGACTGCAATGCCGCGTTTTTCTGGGCGACCGAGGTCTCGAGGTCTTTCGCGAACTCCGCGAGCCTGAGCGCCAGTGCAGGGTCGGAGACGGACAGGATGCGGGCGGCCAGCAGCCCGGCGTTGCGGGCACCGCCGATCGACACTGTCGCGACGGGCACTCCCGCCGGCATCTGAACGATGGACAGGAGCGAGTCGAGTCCGTCCAGCGTCTTCAGCGGGACGGGCACACCGATGACGGGAAGGGTGGTTACCGCCGCGATCATGCCGGGAAGATGGGCCGCACCTCCTGCGCCGGCGATGATGACCCGAATTCCGCGGTCGCGCGCGGCCCGTCCGAATGCGATCATCCGTTCCGGGGTGCGATGGGCTGACACCACTTCGACCTCGTGCTCGATTCCGAACTCGGTGAGGGCGGTCACGGCGTCCACCATCACGTCGAAATCCGAGTCGGATCCCATGACGATGGCGACGAGGGCTGGCACGGTCACAATCGTAAGTGTCAAGGTTGGAAGAACTCGGATGCGGCACGCGCTCGATACACGACGTCGTTCAGGTCGTCCCCGACCGCGGTCACGTGCCCGACCTTGCGTCCCGGTCGCGACTGCTTGCCGTAGCTGTGGAACTTGACCGTCGGCTGACCCTCGAGTGCAAGGGGGTAGCGATCGGTCAATGACCCCGAACCGGGCCCACCGAGAACGTTCACCATGACGCTCCACGGCTCGCGGCAGCCCGTAGCGCCGAGCGGCAGGTCGAGGACGGCGCGCAGGTGCTGCTCGAACTGGCTGGTCGTCGAGCCATCGATGCTCCAGTGGCCGGTGTTGTGCGGTCGCATCGCGAGCTCATTGATGACGAGGCGGTCATCCGTCGTCTCGAACAGCTCGACGGCCAGGATGCCGACGACGTCCAACTGCTCGGCGATCGTGATGGCGATGTCGGCGGCGAGGTCGGCGGTCCGGCCGGCAGAACCCGGCGCGGGCGCAATGACCTCCGCGCAGACACCGTCGCGTTGGATGGACTCGACCACTGGCCACAGCACGGTCTCCCCCGAGGGGCGCCGCGCCACCAGCTGGGCGAGTTCGCGACGGAAGTCGACGAGCTCCTCTGCCAAAAGCGGCTCGCCTGCCCCGAGCCAATCGTCTGCCTCGCTGGCGTCCCGCACGACCCGAACCCCCTTGCCGTCGTATCCGCCGCGCGCGCGCTTGAGAACGGCACGCCCACCATTCGCGGCCAGGAACGCCGACAGGTCGGTGGCGGTCTCGATACGCGCCCACTCGGGCATGGGCAGGCCGAACGCGCCGAGCCTCTCGCGCATGAGCACCTTGTCCTGCGCGTAGAGGAGTGCCTCCGGCCGCGGATACACGGCGGTTCCCGCAGCCACCACTGCCGCGATGACCTCCTGGGGCACGTGCTCGTGATCGAAGGTGAGCACGTCCAGACCCTTCGCGAACTCGAGCACCAGCCCGACGTCGCGAAAATCGCCGACCGTTGTGACGGCAAGCGATGCGGACTCCCCCGCCGTCTCCGCGAGAACGCGCAGCTCGATCC
>FSVT01000513.1_pt1 | contig 16655 bp, 12 predicted proteins | sample 1637741 | NCBI WGS metagenome assembly FSVT01 (sample SAMEA3914814, study PRJEB12502) | metagenome | biome: forest; material: soil | place: USA | collected 2011-09-16 | depth 0.1 m
CGAGGACTTCCCACCCCTCGTGATCTCGATCGGCGTGAATGGGCACCATTATGTGAGAACGTACGACTGGAATGACTATGACTAGGAGACCCGAATGACCATGACGCCAGAGCAGGCCGCGACGTTCTCCGAGACGTTCAACCGCCTTGTGGCGAATGTCGAGCAGGTGCTGCTCGGCAAGACCTTCGTAATCCGACTGGGTTTTACTGCGCTCCTGAGCGAGGGACACCTGCTGCTCGAGGATTTCCCGGGCACCGGTAAGACGTCGCTCGCGCGTGCCATGGCCGAGACCGTGGATGGCGCCTCCAGCCGCATCCAGTTCACGCCTGACCTGCTGCCCGGGGACATCACCGGCGTCAGCATCTACGACCAGCGCTCGAGCACGTTCGAGTTCCACGCCGGCCCCATCTTCGCCAACATCGTGCTCGCCGACGAGATCAACCGGGCAAGCCCGAAGACCCAGGCCGCCCTGCTCGAGGTCATGGAGGAGGGACGGGTAACCGTGGATGGCGTCTCTCACGTCGTCGGCGAACCGTTCATGGTCATCGCGACCCAGAACCCGATCGAACAGGCCGGTACCTATCGCCTCCCGGAGGCGCAACTCGACCGCTTCCTGATGAAGGCATCCATCGGCTACCCGGACCACGCGTCAACACTGCGAATTCTCGAGGGTGCGGTGACCAGGGCGCATGAGATTTCCGTGCCAAAGATCGTCACGTCCAAGCAGGTCGTTGCGCTCGCCAAGGCGGCTCGAACGGTTCACGTCGACCCGTCGATCAACGACTACGTCTCACGGCTCGTGGATGCCACGCGCTCCGCCGTCGAGGTTCGACTCGGCGTCAGCGTGCGCGGCGCGCTCGCCCTCATCCGCACGGCCAAGACACTCGCCGCGGCGAACGGTCGCCACTACGTGATTCCGGACGACGTCAAGGTGCTGGCCGAACCCGTGCTCGCGCACCGGCTCCTGCTCGACCCTGAGGCCGAGTTCGACGGCGTCACCTCCGAGAGCGTCATCGGTCAGCTTCTCATCGAGACGGCACCGCCGAGCGACAGGCAAGCCGTGTGACCGACCGGAATGACCAGACTCGAGCAGGTCGGGGTGGCGCTCGCACGGTAGTGCAGGGCGGACCACGCCCCGACCTTTCTCCCTCCATTGCGACGGAGGGCCTGACCAACGCGCGCACCAAGATCGTCGGAACCCGCACGGGCTTCCTTGCCGACGCGATTGTCGCGGTCGTTCGAGTCTCGTCCGCCGCCCGCGGTCAACTCATGTACGCCGCGTCGCGCGTCGGCGCCATCGTCACCGCGCTCGGCTGGGCCCTCGGCATCGCGACGCCGATCGCGTTCGTCTTCGGCTACCTGCTCAGCTGGATCGAGCTCGTCACCTTCGCCTGGGCGTGCCTTCTGCTCATCCTGATCGCCGTCATCTATCTGGTCGGCCGGAACCCGCTTGCCATCTCCCTTTCTGTGCCGCGCAGTCGGGTGGTTGTCGGGGATGTCGCGCTCGGTGAGGTCATCGTGACCAACCCGCGCCCGCGCCGCGTGCTTGGCGCGTCCGTCGAGGTCCCGGTCGGCAAGGGACTCGCCGCCGTCATCACGCCAAGCCTTCGTCGCAATGGGCGCTTCGTCCACGAGTTTGCGCTGCCGACGGCGCACCGGGGGATCGTTCAGGTGGGTCCCGTGCGTACGATTCGGGCCGATCCGATTGGGCTGGTGCGGCGCGAGCTCGTCTGGACCGAATCCACCGAGTTGTTCGTGCATCCGCGCACCATTGCCATTCCGTCCACGAGCACCGGTTTCGTGCACGACCTCGAGGGCAGCGCGACCCGCGACCTGACCAACAGCGACGTCTCGTTCCACGCGCTGCGCGAGTACCAGCCGGGGGACGAGCGGCGCTACATCCACTGGAAGTCCACGGCGAAGACCGGCACATACATGGTGCGCCAGTTCGAGGAGACGCGACGCAGCCACATCGTCATTGCGCAGTCGCTCGCACGCAGCGACTACGCAAACGACCACGAGTTCGAGATGGGCGTCAGCGTCACCGGCTCGCTGGGGGTGCGGGCGATTCGGGATGCGCGGAACATTTCGGTCGTCGTCAGCGAGACAACGCCCGACTTCGCGAAGCGCAAAGTGCTTGAGGTGCGACCGCTGTCGACGATTACCCGAACTCGTTTGCTGGATGACCTGTCCGTCGTCGAGAGCGCGGAGACGGCGCTCGCGATCACCGATGTCGCTCGAGTCGCCGCAGAGCAGATCGCCGGAATCTCGGTTGCGTTCCTGGTCTGCGGTTCTGGCGCGACCGCGTCGGAGCTGCGGTCGGCATCCACGAAGTTCCCTGTTGGCGTCGAGGTGGTCGCTATCGTCTGCGACCCGGAGAGCATTCCCGGCCTGCGTCGAGTCGCTGGGCTCAGCGTGCTCACGATCGGGTATCTCGAAGACCTTCAGCGCTCGCTGGCCCGTTCGGCGGCCGCCTGATGAGAACCCGTCCGACCCTCGGCTTCGTCGTCAGCAATACGCTTCTGCTGTGGGGGGCTCTCGCGATTGCGTCGATCGCGCTGTGGCCGATCTACCGCAACACGACCATGATCGTCATGGTCCTCACAGCGGCCCTGCTTGGTTCGGCGCTAGCGATTCTCGGCGCATACTTCCGTTGGCCTGCACCGATCCTGATGGCGGGGACGGTTATTGGATTCCTGCTGTTCGGGGTTCCGGTGGCGGTGCCAAGCGAGGCGATCTCGGGCGTCCTGCCGTCCGCGCAGGGACTGGTGGACCTGATCGCGGGGGTTGCGCTCGGGTGGAAGCAGCTGTTGACGATCTCGTTGCCGGTCGGGCAGTACCAGGCCCTGCTCGTACCGTTCTTCGCACTCACACTCGTGATCAGCGTTCTATCCCTTACCGTCGCACTTCGCGCAAAGCACGGGGATGCCGCCGTCGTCGGCCCCGGCATCCTGTTTCTCACGGCGACCGCCTTCGGCTCGGAGTCCGCGGAGTTGCCCTACGTCTCGTCGCTCGGCCTGCTCGCGTTTCTCCTGCTCTGGATCGTCTGGCGACGCTGGTACCGGCGCAGGATTGCGATCGCTCTCCTCGCGACCGCGGCTCCGACCGGGGAGGGCACTGAGGCGCCCATCGAGGTGCGGGCGGATACCCGCTTCGTTGGGCTGCGGACACTGCTGGCGGCGGTTCTCATCCTCGCCCTCGCGGCGGGAACGTCGATCGCGGCGACGACCGGCCTGCCCCCTGTCGGCACGCGCAGCGTTCTGCGGACCGCGACCACTCAGCCGTTCGAGCCGCGCAACTACTCGAGCCCGCTCTCCGGATTTCGCACCTACTGGCAACAGCCGAAGGCGGACGCCGTGTTGTTCACCGTTCGCGGCCTGCCGAAGGGTGCGCGGATTCGGATCGCAACCCTCGACACGTATGACGGCGTCGTGTACACGGTGGGAAGCGCCGCGGTGAACCCCGCGTCCGGCTCGTTCAACCGGGTGCCATTCGAGCTCGAGCAGGCAGGCGCGGGCGGTACGCCCGTCCAGCTGACCGTCACCGACGAGAACTACTCCGGCGTCTGGCTGCCCACCGTCGGCCAGCTGAAGAAGATCAGCTTCGCCGGATCGAAATCGACGACCCTTCGGGACGACTTCTTCTACAACGACACCTCGGGCACGGCGGTCGACGTTGGAAAGCTGACCGGAGGCGACAGTTACACCCTCGACGCGGTGGTGCCCCCCGAGCCGAGTCTCTCCCAGCTGGCGAGCGTCAACGCCGGTTCGGCCGTCGTGCCACCACTCGGTACGCTGCCAGCCGAGCTGTCGAGCACACTCAACGGATATGTCAATAAGGCGACCAGCCAGGGCGCAAAGCTTGTCGCGATGATCACGGCTCTCAGGACGGCCGGCTACGTGAGTCACGGCGTGGGCAAGGAACCGGCGAGCCGGTCCGGCCACGCACTCGATCGCATCAACCAGTTACTGACAGATACTCGAATGATCGGCGACGGAGAGCAGTACGCGGTTACCGCGGCACTGATGGCACGAGAGCTTGGTTTTCCGGCCAGGGTCGTGATGGGCTTCGTGCCCCAAACGACGGGCGCGGGCAGTATCGAAATTCGCGGCAGGGATGTCGCTGCCTGGATCGAGGTGGACACCACACAGTACGGGTGGGTCACCGTCGACCCCAACCCACCGGTGCGGCCGATTCCAGTAGTGCCGCCCAAGGATCCGAACCAGGTGGCCCAGCCCGAGACCGTTGTGCCACCCGTTGCGAGCCTGCTCAACCCCGCGGAGCCGCAGCCGGTGCCGGACACGCAGCAGCACACCACACCCCCTCCGAACGCGTTCCTGATCGGGTTGGTGACCGTGCTGGTGAGCGTCGGCTGGGTGCTCCTGGCAATACTGGTACTGCTGTCGCCGTTCCTCCTGATCCTCATCGCCAAGTCGCGACGACGGAAGCTGCGCCGCCGCGCGCCGAGCGCGCTCGCGCAGATCAGCGGCGGTTGGCAGGAATTTGAGGACAGTGTTCTCGACCACGGAATAGAGCCGCCGCGCGCCGCCACTCGCAGCGAGGTGGCGCACACCGTCGGAGGTACGAGGACCGCTGTTCTCGCCGCCGTGACGGACCGGGCGACCTTCGGGCCCGATGATCCGGACGAAAATGAGGCCTCGCTGGTCTGGCGTTCGGTCGAGGAATTGACGAATGCACTCGACTCCGGCCGCACCAGATGGCAACGCCTCAGGGCGAGAATCTCGCTGCGATCACTCCGTGGGCAATCCGGCGTAGGTTTAAGAGTCACTGGTCTGTTCAAGTCACGAGGGAGTTCGTAGTGAACTGCGAGGTCTGCGGGACTGAGCTCCCGCACGGCGCACTTTTCTGCGGCGAGTGCGGACGAGCCGTTGGCGTCAGGTCAGCGAAGACTCTGAACCCGGACAGCGGAATGCCGGTTGATGCGCCCGGCTCGGTGGAGGCCGAGCGGGCCGCCGTCGCCGGCGCCGTCCTCACCGACGAGGCTCGACCCGTCGAGGGGGTTCAGGCCGACCCGCGGGACACCGCGATCATCCAACCGATCGTCCGCGACGAGCTCCCCGAACTCGAGACCGAGCTTCCCGAGCAACCCGCGACGGAGGAGGACATCGAACAGGATTTGCCTCCGGAGGTAGTTGCCGCCGAAATCGCGGCCGCGAAGATTGCCCGCCCCGATCCGTTCCCGTGGGGCGATCGCGGCCCCGCCATCTTCAGCGACTCCGACGAACTCGAGCAGACGCTCATCGTGCCCCGCCGGGACACGGGCGAGCGATTCGTGCTCCAGTTCAGTACTGGCGAGAGCGTGACGGTGTTTGGTAGCGGCCTCCTCGGGCGCAACCCGTCGCCGCAGCCCACCGAGTACTTCGATCAGCTGGTCAGCATCTCCGACCCCGGCAAGTCCGTCTCGAAGACGCACCTCGAGTTCGGGCAGGAGGCGGGCTCCTTCTGGGTCAGCGACCGCTTCTCCGGCAATGGCTCCGCGGTGCGCGAGCCGGAGTCGTCACCCCGGCGCCTGGTCGCGGGCAAGCGCTACCGAATCGTTCGCGGTACCCGGGTCGACATCGGCGAGCAGTTCTTCGTCGTCAGCTAGCCCTCCCTCGGTCCTGTGGGCAGCTCGCTCGCCGACCTGCGCGGCGGTGATTGGGTTGGGGCGTGAATTCCGCTCCCGTTCGCCCGCTTGCGGCGCCTCGCCCGCCAGAGCTGCCTCCGCCGCATCGGGTGCCAGTACTGGCGACCGTTGCACCGCTCGTCGTCTCGCTCGTGCTGTTCGCGGTCACTCGTTCGGCCTTCACGCTCGTGTTTGCCGCCCTCGGTCCGGTCGTCGCGGTGGCATCGACCGTGGATGCGAGACTCCAGGCCAGGCGGACGAAACGCCGCGAGACGGCGCGGTTCGAGACTGACGCCGCGAGGGTCGCCGAGGCCATCGAGGCCGCCCATCGTGATGAATGCCAGGCCCGCGCAGGCTCGCCATCCATTCCCGAGCTGCTCGGCGAGCCGGCGATCATCCTGTCTCGGTGGCGCGGCGCCACCGCACCCGAGATCGACCTGCGTCTCGGAATTGGAGAGAGTCACAGTGCGCTGCGTTACGACCCGGCCGGCAGTATCACGCACGGGGCCGATCCAGAGGTGGACGCGACGCTCGAGGAACTGCGACGTCACGCCGCCGTGCTTCGCGACGCCCCGGTGATTGCCGCCATTTCGTCCGGTCTCGGAATCGCGGGTCCGCGACGACTGGCCACACCTGTCATGCGCGCGCTTGCCGTCCAGCTGGCCGCCACCCTGTCCCCGCGAGAGTGGGCGGTCGAGATACCGGAAGCCGGGGAGGACTGGCTCCCGATCCTCCCGCACGCGGTTCTGGCGTCGGGCCGGCCGGGCGAGATTCGCTTCGTCGGCGGGGGCAGGAGAATCCGCATCGTGGTCGCCGATACGCCCGCGGAGATTCCCACGGGGCTGAACGAGGTCGTCGACCTGACCGGGGATGGCTCGGCCAGCGCCGGAGGGTCCGTCTTTCGGCCCGACTACATCGCGCTCGACGAGGCGCGACTCGCCGCGTCGACGCTGGCCGAGATCGCCAGGGGCGCCGACCTGTGCGCGACCCCGGTCGCGGCCATGCCGGACTCCGTCGAACTAGGCGACATCGATGTCGACGTCGATGTCGACCCGGGAGGGAGCCTTCCCGCCACCGTCGGGGTCGGCGTCAACGGGCCCGTCGTACTCGACCTGGTCACCGACGGACCTCACGCGATTGTCGGCGGCACGACGGGGAGCGGAAAGAGCGAGTTGCTCCTGAGCTGGGTGCTCGGAATGGCTGGCGCCCGCTCGCCGGCGGACGTGACCTTCCTGTTCGTCGACTTCAAGGGCGGCGCGTCGTTCGGCGCACTGCTCGAGTTGCCGCACTCGGTTGGTGTCATCACCGACCTGGATGCCGAGCAGGCGATACGAGCGCTCGCCAGTCTCGCGGCCGAGCTTCGGTATCGCGAGCGTGCCCTCGCCTCCGGCGGCCTCCGCGCAATCGACGGTGCGGCGGAGCGTCCCTTTCCGCGCCTGGTCGTTGTGGTGGACGAGTACGCGGTCCTGGTCGAGACGTTTCCCGCTCTGCATGCGGTGTTCGCCGATATCGCAGCGCGCGGACGATCCCTCGGTGTTCATCTGATCCTGTGCACGCAGCGGCCGGCGGGGGTCGTGCGTGACGGGGTTTTGGCGAACTGTTCTATTCGCGTCTCGCTCCGCGTGACGACTGCCGCCGACAGCGTCGCCGTCCTCGGCGCGGATGCTGCGGCTGCCCTTCCCGCGCGACCGCTCGGCCGGGCGCTGGTGAGTGTCGCCGGAGCGGCGCCAACCGCGTTCCAGGTCGCGCTGTCCGCCGCCGACGACGTCGACCGGGTGGTGAAGCGGTGGCAGGGGTCGACCCGCCCGCGGGCGCCCTGGCTGCCGGCCCTGCCGGCGCGCATCCCGATTGGGACTCTGTCGGGCGAGGAATCCGAGGGCGAACGGGGTGGGATCGTCTTCGCGCTCGCCGACCTGCCCGCCGAGCAGGCGCAGCGCCCCGTTGCCTACCGGCCGCGCGAGCACGGCTCGCTGCTCGTCGTGGGCGCGGCCGGCTCGGGCAAGACCGGGGTGCTTGCAGCGCTGGACGCATCGCCGTCCGAATTTGACACCCTCCGAGTGCCGACCGACCTTCCCCGTCTGTGGGATTTCGTCTCCTCGGCGCTGTCGGGCGCCTCGGCGGGTGCCGGCGACCGGGCACGCGTCGTTCTTCTCGACGACCTCGACTCCGCCATCGCGAGCTGCCAGGAGGCATACAGGGCGCCTCTGGTCGAGTTGCTCGGCCGCCTGCTTCGCGATGGTCCCGCGCTGGGCAGCTGGAGCGTCCTGACCGCGCAGCGGGCCGGTGGGGCTCTGCAGGGGCTGGGCGGCCTGTGTGGTTCAACGCTGCTGCTGCGGATGCCCAACCGCACCGAGCACGCGCTCGCGGGAGGCGAGGCATCAGACTTCGTCGCAGACCTTCCAGCCGGTGCCGGTCACTGGCGTGGCAGCCGGATTCAGGTCGCTCACGCCGAGCCACCCGCCCGCGTACCGGCCGCGCCGCGGTCGACCGCGATCGGAGTCGCCGCGGCGCAGCTGGCGGCGGTCTCGACGCGTCCGGAGCAGTTTGCAGAGTCGCTTCGCCGACACGCCCCGAACCGCAGAATCGTGCTCCTCGCGCCCACGGGTTTCGGAGTCCGAACGGACGCGCTCGAGGTGTCGCGCGGTGGCACGCCACCGATTCTCGTCGGCGACCCGGAGCTCTGGCAGTCGCAGTGGAGCCTGCTGGCGGCACTTCAGCGGGACGGCGACATCCTGTTCGACGGATGCTCGCTTGCCGACCTGCGTGCGCTCACCCGCTCGCGTGATCTTCCGCCGCCGTTCCCACCGGGCACGCGACCACTCTGGGTGCGCACTCCGGACGGCGAGCTGGTGAGGGCGACGCTGACCGGCGGCTAAGCGAGGGCGTCGGCGAGCGGCTGGTGCTGCAGCCCGTGCGCCATTGCGACCGCCTCGTTCACGACGGCGCCACCGTAGACATTGAGCCCGAGCGCGAGCGACCCGTCGGCCCGCAGGGCATCCAGCCAGCCGAGGTTGGCCACCGCGCGAACGTAGGGGAGGGTCGCGTTCGTGAGGGCGTAGGTCGAGGTGTTCGCGACCGCGCCTGGCATGTTGGCGACACAGTAGAACAGGGAGTTGTGGACCCGGAATGTCGGGTCGGCGTGGGTAGTCGCGTGCGAGTCCGCGAAGCACCCACCCTGGTCGATCGCGATATCGACGAGCACGCTGCCCGGCTTCATCCGCGAGACCAGCTCGTTGCTGACCAGCTTCGGCGCCTTCGCGCCCGGCACCAGCACGGAGCCGATCACCATGTCCGCAGAGACGACGGCGCGGTCAATCTCGAACGTGTTGGAGGCGATGGTCTTGATCCGCCCCGCGTATAACGCGTCGAGCTCGCGAAGGCGCTGGATATTCGTGTCGAGCACCGTGACATCCGCACCGAGTCCAACGGCAACCGAGACCGCATTCGTGCCGGCGACGCCGCCGCCGAGGACGACAATGCTGGCCGGGTAGGTTCCCGGGACGCCGGGAACGAGGAGACCGGGGCCGCCGTTCGGCCTGAGCATTACGTTCGCACCCACGATCGGGGCAAGGCGGCCAGCCACTTCGCTCATCGGCGCGAGGAGGGGCAGCGCCCGGCTGGGCAGCTGGACGGTCTCGTAGGCAATCGCCGTGATGCCCGAATTCAGCAGGGCTTTGGTCAGCTCCGGCTCGGCCGCGAGATGCAGGTACGTGAACAGCACCAGGTCGCCGCGGAAGTAGCCGTACTCGGAAGGGATCGGCTCCTTGACCTTGAGCACCATTTCGGCCCACTCCCAGGTCGACTTGGCATCCTTGCCGATCGACGCCCCGGCGGCGATATACGCGGCGTCGGGAATGGATGACCCCTCGCCCGCCCCCGACTGCACGAGAACCTCGTGGCCATGTGTGACCAGTTCGTGCACGCCCGCCGGCGTAATCGCGACGCGGTATTCGTTGTTCTTGACTTCGGCTGGGACGGCGACCTTCATGCCTTCAGCGTAGTGTCGAAAACGGCGGATTTCGCCCCCGTTTGTGGGGCAATTCCACGGATTTCGTGAATATCTTGTAACAGAATGGTCGATTTGCTCGCTTCGCGCCGCCACAGTGGTCGATCCTTGGAGCGTGTAAGGAGTCCGCCCGTGAGAGCTCTGCCCGAAGATCCCAAGCTGCGCGAACTGGTGCGTCTCGCCAGATCCCGAACCGTGAGCCGTCGTACCGTGCTCTCGGGCGCCGCCGCGACCGCGGCCGCACTAACGCTGGCCGCCTGCGCGCCGTTCCGTTCGGTGTCGAACCGCCCGATCGCGGCAAAAGACCACTCCGCATCGGTGAAGTCGATGATCTGGGCGAACTGGCCGCTGTACCTCGACCAGGACTCGAAGAAGCACTACCCGACGCTGGAGGAGTTCGAGACACAGACCGGCATCCGGGTCGCCTACGACATTGCCGTGAACGACAACACCTCGTACTACGCAGAGGTCAAGGAACGTCTCGCGCTCGGTAAGGACATCTCGGCCGACACGGTGTGCCTGACCGACTGGATGGTCAGCCAGTGGATCGAGCTCGGCTACACCCAAAAACTGAACCACGCCAACATCCCGAACCTGGCCAACCTGACGCCGCAACTGCGCAAACCGGACTTCGATCCAGGCCGAAACTACTCCGTGCCCTGGCAGAGCGGGTTTGCTGGGCTGTGCTGGAACAGGGACGAGGTTCCGAACGGACTCAAGCAGGTGTCCGACCTGTGGGCGCCGGAGCTCAAGGGGAGGGTGAGCGCACTGTCGGAGTGGCGCGACACAGTGGGCCTGGTGATGATGGAGCACGGCGTCAATATCGCCGGCACATCCTGGGGCGACACCCAGTTCAACAAAGCCATCGCCGAACTGACCAAGCACATTCACGACGGGCAGTTCCACGACATCCAGGGCAACTCGTACGTCGATGACCTGAAGAAGGGCAAGACGGTCGCCGGCATCGTCTGGTCGGGCGACGTCGAGACCCTGAACGCCGAACTGGGTAGCGAAAAGTTCGCGTTCGCGATCCCGGAATCCGGCGGCACCCTGTGGAGCGACAACTTCCTGGTCCCGGTCGGGTCCCAGGAGAAGGCCAATGCCGAGAAGCTGATCAACTTCTATTACGAGCCGGAGATCGCGGCGACGGTGGCGGCGTACGTGAACTACATCACGCCGGTCGAGGGCGCCAAGGAGGCCATGGCGAAGATCAGCCCGGAACTCGTTGAAGATCAGCTCATCTTCCCGAACGCCGACACGCTCGCCAAGGTGCACATCTTCCGCACCCTGACCCAGGCGGAACAGACCCGGTACCAGACGACGTTCCAGGGGATGCTGCTCGGAGCTTAGAACGCGGGAGAGATCGCCCCGACAACGCGGCCACCGCCGAGCACCGGTTCGAGCGAGTCGCGGAGTACGGCTGCCGCGGCATCCGCAGGGACCTCCCCGGCCTGCACCAACAGTTCAAGGGCGACGAGGGTCGCCGCTCGCAGACTGCCGTCGAGAATCTTGACGGCGACCGCGACTCCCGATGCTGCACCGAGGACGAGCACCCCCTCGGCTCCGAGCTTTGCGATCAGGCCCAGCCTCTCGATCACCACGGTGTTGGCGCGACCCGCGCCGTCGATCGCCCACGGGTACTCCCTGACGGCCGCGGCCAACCTCGCCTCATCGCCGGAAGACGCTCCGCTTATCCGGCCGATCGCGCGCGCCAACCCGGCGAGACTGGTGGCGTGCACCGGGGCACCGCAGCCGTCCGTACCGCTGTGTTCTACGCTCTCCCCGGTGAACTCCTCGACGGTGTCCCGGATCAGAACCTGAAGCGGATGTGCGGGCTCGAGGTAGTCCCGCGTCGACCAGCCGTTCGTGACGCTCGCCAGCAGGAATGCGGCGTGCTTGCCCGAGCAGTTCATGTGCAGCCGACTCGGCCCAAGCCCCTCCCGAACCAGCTCGTTGGCATTGTGCCGGCCGAGCGGCCAGTCGATCGGGCACTGGAGATCGTCGGGGGTGAGGCCGCCGAGCTCGAGGATCGATCGCACCACCTCGAGATGCTCGGGGCCGCCGGCGTGGCTGGCCGTCGCGAGCACGAGGCGCGCGCCGTCGAGCGGAGCCCCTGCTCGCAGCACTGCGATCGCCTGAAGCGGCTTGAGGGTCGACCGGGGATAGATCAGGGCGCCGACATTGCCCAGCGACCGCACAACGTCTCCGGATGCGGCGACGACGGCCGCTGCGCCGAGGTGCCTCGATTCGACCATCTCGCTCCGAATTACGCGAGCGAGTTCCACGCACCCAGAGGGGTCGAGCGCGGCCCTCACCGTGCCCGGCTCACGGAGCAGTCATCACAGGGACGCGAGGGCGTCGTCGAGAACCCCAAGCCCATCTCGAACCTGGTCATCCGTCATTGCAAGGCTCGGCAGGAACCGCAGGACGTTGCCATGGGTGCCCGCCGTGAGCAGAAGGACGCCCTGCTGGGCGGCGAACGCAACAATCTTTCCGAGGGCGGCAGAATTGTGTTCGTGCGTGCCCGGCACGACGAGCTCGATGGCCTGCATGGCGCCGAGTCCGCGCACGTCACCGATGATCGCGTGTTTCTTCTGCAGCTCGAGCAGACCGGCACGCAGTACCTCGCCGATGATGGTCGCGCGACCGAGAAGCCCCTTTGAATCGATCTCGTCGAACACCGCGATCGCAGCCGCGCAGGAGACCGGGTTGCCGCCAAACGTCCCGCCGAGCCCGCCGGGGTGAGCGGCATCCATGATCTCCGCGCGACCGGTGATGGCGGAAAGCGGCAGGCCGCCGGCGATTCCCTTGGCCGACAGCACCAGGTCGGGTACGACGCCGAAATGTTCGCTCGCGAACCACTTGCCGGTGCGAGCCATGCCGCTCTGGATCTCGTCCGCGATGAAGACGATGCCGTTGGCCGTGCACCACTCCTGCAGCGCGGGCAGGTAGCCGTCCGCTGGCACCTGGAAACCGCCCTCACCCTGGATCGGTTCGACGATGAGGCAGGCGAGATCGGATGCTCCGACAGACTTCTCGAGGTGAACGATCGTGCGCTTGGCAGCCTCGGCACCGCTCAGCCCATCGTGGAACGGATACGAGCTCGGGGCGCGATAGATATCGCCGGGGAACGGACCGAATCCGGATGCGTACGGCATGGCCTTGAAGGTCATCGCCATGGTCAGGCTGGTGCGTCCGTGGTAGGCGTGGTCGAGCACGGCGATGCCACCGCGACCGGTGTACTTGCGGGCGATCTTGACGCCGTTTTCGACCGCCTCCGCACCGGAGTTCTGCAGAACCGTCTTCTTCGCGTGGGTACCCGGCGTGTGCTCGGCGAGCAGCTCGGCGACGCGCACGTAGCCCTCGTACGGCGAGATCGTGAAGGCGGCGTGAGTGAGGCGCTTGAGTTGTTCGGTGGCGGCGGCGACAACGGCGTCATCCGTGTGACCGATCGTCGTCACGCCGATTCCGGAGCCGAAGTCGAGGAAGTGGTTGCCGTCGACATCCACCAGGATCGCGCCGTGGGCGCGCGCGATGTACGCGGGAAGCGCAGAATTGACTCCGACGGGAACCGCAGCCAGTCGACGTTCGTGCAGAGCAAGCGACTTTGGGCCGGGAACGGCCGTAACGATGCGGCGCTGTGGCGGCACAACCGGAAGGGTGATTGCCGCGGTAATGGTGTCGGTCATGATGCCGACGAGTTTAGTCTTTTGGCAACTTGAGTCACCAACGCGTGAGGGGAAGCAGTGCAGATCCAGCACTCCTACGAGGTAGCGGTCGAGTGGCAGGGCAACCGCGGCACGGGGACCAGCGACTACAGGTCGTACGGTCGCGAGGTGCTCGTGACGGCAGCGGGAAAGCCGCAGATCGCCGCGTCCGCGGATCGCGCGTTCCGCGGCGATGCCGAACGCTGGAACCCCGAAGACCTGCTGCTCGCGGCGCTCAGCGAGTGCCACCTGCTCAGCTACCTGCATGTCGCCGCGAGCCACGGCGTCGTCGTGACCGCATACACCGATGCGGCCAGTGCGGTCATGGAGCAGACGGCCGACGGGGGCGGTTACTTCGTGTCCGCGACCCTGCGGCCCGTTGTCACCATCTCGGCGGGCGACCCGCAACTGGCCGAGCAGCTGCACGAGGAGGCGGGCGCGAAATGCTTCATCGCGGCGTCCGTCAACTTTCCCGTACTGCACGAGCCGACGATCCTCATCGTGGATTCCATAGGAGATTGACAGCCGCGGGCATGCAGGAAGTCCCCACGGTGATACGGCACACTAGAGGCTGACTTGTGAATAGATTCGGAAGGTATTTCTTCGTGCGCAAAATTGCGACCATTGTGGCTACAACTGCCCTGCTAGCGGCTGTCGCCGCGACCCTGACCGGGTGCACGCCAGCGAATCCGACCGTGGACGGCTGCACACCCGTGAAATCCGGATCGGTTTCGAACGCGATCAGCGTCTCGAATAACTACGGCAAGTCGCCGACCGTGAAGATCAAGTCGCCCGTCGGAAAGGTCACGACGACCCAGCGCACGGTCATCAAGACCGGGAGCGGCAAGGTTGCCAAGAAGAGCACCAGGGTCACGGCCGACTTCGCGGTGTACAACGGAACGACGGGCAAGGAACTGTCCTCGACCGGCTTCGATGGCAAGACCGTCCCATTCACTGTGGATGAGGATCACGTGCTCGTCGGTCTGGCGAGGACGCTGGAGTGCACACCCGCCGGATCCCGGGTCGTCGGGGTCATCCCGCCAAGCCAGGGCTTCGGCAGTGCCGGATCGACCGACGTCGGCGCAAAGGATGAGCTGGTCTTCGTGGCGGACGTCGTCACGGTGAAGGCCGCCGCGCCCGCTGCACTCAAGGCCGCCACCGGAACCGTCGTCGCGCCGAAGCCGGGCTTCCCGACCGTCGTCTTCAGCTCGGCCGGGCTACCGACAACCACCGTGCCGGCCACCGCACAACCGACCGCCTTTGAAGAGGAAGTTCTCATCAAGGGCAAGGGCGCCAAGGTCGCGACCGACTCCAACGTCATCGTCAAGTACCAGCTGGTGCTGTGGCGCACCGGCAAGGTCGTCGCCGGAAACGACTCGTGGGCCGCCGGTCAGACCGCGCCGTTCAACACCGGCGAGGTGGTTCCGGGATTCAAGCAGGCACTCGAGGGCCAGACCATCGGTTCTCGTGTTCTCGTGGTCATCCCGCCCGCGCTCGGATATGGCGCGACCGGGCAGGCGGACGCCGGGATCCTCGGAACCGACGACCTGGTCTTCCTCGTGGACATCCTCGGCGAAGGCTAAACCCCGTGCGCACGGTAATCGTTCTCGGCTCAACGGGTTCGATCGGCGTGCAGGCGCTCGAGGTGATCGCGGCGAACCGCGATCGGTTTGACGTGGTCGGGCTCGGAGCTGGATCGAATCGGGAGCTGCTCCAGCGGCAGGCCGCGACATTCGGCGTGACCGAGCTTGCGCTCGGCGCCGACGAGGCCGCGCAGCTTGTGCGCTCGATGCGCGCCGACGTGGTGCTCAACGGAATTACCGGCTCGGTCGGTCTCGGGCCCACGCTGGCCGCGCTCGAGACCGGCGGGATTCTCGCGCTCGCGAACAAAGAGAGCCTGATCGTCGGGGGTGACCTCGTGACGGCTGCGGCGCGGCCAGGCCAGATCGTCCCCGTCGACTCGGAGCATTCGGCGATCGCGCAGGCACTGCGTAGCGGCTCGGCTGCTGAGGTTCGACGACTCATCCTGACGGCCTCCGGGGGCCCATTCCGGGGACGAAGCCGGGAAAGCCTGCGGGACGTGACGCCGGCCGCGGCGCTGGCGCATCCGACCTGGCAGATGGGACTCGTCGTGACCACCAACTCGGCGACCCTGGTGAACAAAGGGCTCGAGATCATCGAGGCGCACCTGTTGTTCGACGTGGACTACCAATCGATCGAGGTCACCGTGCATCCGCAGTCGATCGTGCACTCGATGGTCGAGTTCGTGGACGGTTCCACGATCGCGCAGGCTTCGCCACCCGATATGCGCCTGCCGATCTCGCTCGGGCTCGACTGGCCGAACCGGGTCGCGGATGTCGGGGTGCCGCTCGACTGGACCGCGGCGAGCACGTGGGAGTTCGCGCCCCTCGACGATTCGGCGTTCCCGGCCGTCGAGTTGGCGAAACGCGTCGGGCAGGCAGGGGGGACGTATCCTGCGGTATTCAACGCGGCGAACGAGCAGGCTGTTCACGCCTTTCATGCCGGCCGAATCGGATTTCTCGACATCGTCGAGACCATTACAAGGGTTGTCGACGTGCATGATGGCGGCGAGACCAGCCTCGCCGGAGTGCTTGATGCCGAGCGCTGGGCCCGCGCAGAGGCCGATCGACTCATCGCGGCGACGGCGAACTAGCAGTCCACAGCAACGGTTCAGCAGATTCAAAGGCCTTCCGAGTTACCCTTGTGGCCGTGACTACCGTCCTGTATTACATCCTCGGGGTCGTCGTCGTCGCAGTGGGGGTTCTGCTTTCGATCCTGTTGCACGAGGCGGGCCACTTCGTGTTCGCGAAGCTCTTCAAGGTTCGCGTCGGCCAGTTCATGGTCGGCTTCGGCAAGACCCTGTGGTCGCGGAAAATCGGTGAGACCGAGTTCGGGATAAAGGCGCTGCCCCTCGGTGGCTACATCTCCATGTCCGGTATGTATCCGCCCATCAAACCGGGCGGCAAGGCTCGCGAGGCGAGCACCGGGTTCTTCCAGACCCTCGTGCAGGATGCAGGCCCCGGCATCGTCGACACCCTCGACCCGGAACCCGATGATCAGGATGATCGTTCCGGTTTCTTCAAAACCCTCGTCTCCGACGCCAGAAGCGCCTCTGCCGACACGATTCTTCCCGGCCACGAGAATCGCGTCTTCTACAAGCTCGCGATCTGGAAACGCATCATCATCATGCTCGGCGGGCCGGTCATGAACCTGGTGATCGCGACGGTGTTGTTCGCGATCATCCTGACCAGCTTCGGCGTGCAGCAGTACGTGCCCACCGTGGACTCGGTTCAAA
>FSVT01000140.1_pt1 | contig 15811 bp, 11 predicted proteins | sample 1637741 | NCBI WGS metagenome assembly FSVT01 (sample SAMEA3914814, study PRJEB12502) | metagenome | biome: forest; material: soil | place: USA | collected 2011-09-16 | depth 0.1 m
CCTCGCTATCAACTCCGAGGTCGAGATCGTCGGCATCCGCCCGACGCAGAAGACCACGGTTACCGGTATCGAGATGTTCCACAAGCAGCTCGACGAGGCGTGGGCAGGCGAGAACTGTGGTCTGCTGCTTCGTGGAACCAAGCGTGAGGATGTCGAGCGCGGCCAGGTTGTCGTGAAGCCGGGTTCGGTCACGCCGCACACGAACTTCGAGGGCACCGCCTACATCCTGTCCAAGGATGAGGGTGGCCGTCACAACCCGTTCTACGCGAACTACCGTCCGCAGTTCTACTTCCGCACCACCGACGTCACCGGCGTCATCACGCTGCCTGAGGGCACCGAGATGGTCATGCCCGGCGACACCGTTGGTATGACGGTTGAGCTGATCCAGCCCATCGCGATGGAAGAGGGCCTCGGCTTCGCCATCCGTGAGGGTGGCCGCACCGTCGGTGCAGGCACGGTCACGAAGGTTCTCAAGTAGTAACTCGTTTCACACTGAACGGGGTCGGGCCTTATGGGCTCGGCCCCGTTTTGTCGTACCCGAGGGTTCGTCATCCCCGGTAAGGGCTTACAGCGCGGTTAGGATGACGGGGCGCGGTACCCGATGCCGCACCTGACAGGCGATGAGGCTCGATGCAGCACTGGACGATCCGCACAACCCGCGGACGCGTCCTGACCGAGTGGCGCCTGCTGTTGGTCGTCATCGCGGTCGCCATCCTCGCCACCACCCTCGTCACCTCCCTCGGCCTGCTGGTGACCGCGACAGAGCAGGCCGGCCTCCGCACCGCAGTCCGTGCGCTTCCGGCGTCGGACACCCAACTGGAGATCGACCTCTCGGGCATCACGGCGCCGGTCACCGCGAGCACGGCGGCAGCGTCATCCGCGGTTCGCGCCGTCCTGAAGGATGCCGGGACGTTCACCACAACGACGAACGCGCTGACGGAGGTCGGCCCCGTGAGCGGGCTGGGGACCACCCAGTCACTGTCATTCTTCGGGCAGTTGCAGGGCATCCGATCGCATGCCGTGCTGACGGCGGGCGTCTGGGCCGGGGCGAACGGCCAGCCAGGGCAGCCGACGCCCGTCACTCTGCCGGCCGCCGCCGCCAAACAGTTCGATCTGAAACTCGGCAGCACCTTCACGGTCGCCCTCGACTATGGCGAGAAGAAGTTTCCGGTCATCGTGGTCGGGCTTTACCGCGCCGACCACCAGACGAGCGACTACTGGAGTCGCGACCCCCTGCGCGGCGCCGGGAACGACAACCACTTCCCCATCCCTGACTCGAGCCTGCAACTGACGTCGGATGCCTTCGGCCCTCTCATCGTCGGCAGCGGCGGGCTCGATGCTGCGGCCATCCCCGTCCAGACGCTCAACGTCTACTTCACGCCACGCTTCGGCGGGCTGACGGTGGGCGAGCTCGCGCCTCTGATCACCCGGCTGAATAACGCGAGCGATGACGTGCCAGCGCACGTCGGTTACATCGCCGACCAGGTCGACTACAGCGGCGACGCCGAGGTTCCGCTGCAGCAGATCGCGACGAACCTCATCGTGACGCGCTCGACCGTCGTCGTCATCATCCTGCTGCTTCTTGTTTTGGCGGTGTCTGCGCTCAGCCAGACCGCGCGCCTGTACAACGATGCGAGGAGCGGCGAGCGGCAGCTGATGCAGGCGCGCGGGGCATCGCGTGGGCAGATTCTTGCACTCGCCACCATCGAATACCTCGGGATCGGCGTCGTCACCGCCGTTCTCAGCCCGCTGCTCGCCCGGGCGAGCTACCTCGTGATCGCGGCGCAGCCCTCGCTGCGGAGTGCCGGGATGCCAACGGATGCCGGCACACCACCGCTCGTCTGGGAGATCGCGGGCGGTGTCGCCGTGCTGTTCGTGCTCGTCCTGCTGCTGCCGCTCGTCGCGCGCCCGGGGTCATTCGTCGAGGGCGAGCAGAAGAAGGTCCGCCAGCGCCGGGCGTCCGGCCTGATGCGCTCCGGGCTGGACATCGGACTCGTGATCATCGCCGCCATCGTCTACTGGCAGCTGCAGTCCTACCGTTCGCCGGTCGGCGGGAGCGCATCGCTGTCGGTCGACCCGGTGCTGGTCGCGGCGCCGGCGATCGTGCTGCTCGCGGGCGCGCTGCTGTGCGTTCGACTCATTCCGGCGGCGTCACGGCTGGCCGAACGAATCGGCTCCCGCTCACGCGGCGCCGTGCTGCCGCTGGCGGCATGGGAGGTCGGGCGTCGATCGCAGCGTGCGACCGCAGCGGTGCTGCTGTTGACGCTCGCGCTCGCGGTCGGCACGTTCAGCCAGTCGTTTCTGGCCACCTGGCGACAGTCGCAGGTCGACCAGGCGTCGCTCGCAGTCGGGCCAGCCGTGCGGGTACCCGTCGACGCTTCGGTCGCTGACGAGCAGGGCGCGCGGCTCGCTCGCGGCGCGACCGGTGCTCCGCAGCCGGTGCTGCGTCGCGTCGTGACCGTCGCCGGGGCGGGCGCGACGCTCCTCGACCCCGACACGCTGGACGGTGCACAGGCGGTCGTTCTCGGCCTGACGCCGGGCGCGCGGGCCCAGATCACCACGGGGCGCCTGGCGAGCGAGGGCGGTTCGACGATCGCGAAACTGTTGACCGCGACGCAACCGGCGGCCAGCGGCATCCCACTCGGTGACGACGTCCGCGGCGTTTCGGCGACCATCCAGACGGGACACGCAAACCTCGCCGGGGTGTCGACCCGCGTTCGCGCCATCGTCGAGGACGCCACCGGCCTGCTCATGACGATCGAACTCGGGATCCTGCCCCTGGATGGCCAGCAGCACCGGGTGAGCGGGATGCTCGACACCGACACCAGCGGAGCCGGCCCGGCCGGCCCGCTCACGCTCGTCGGGCTGCAGACCTTCATCTTCGTGGGCAACCCGGCCACATACAAGGAATCGGAGCCCGAGGCAGACGCGGGGTTTCTCGTAAAAGATCTCGCGGTGCTTCGGCCTGCTGCTGCGGGCAGCACCGGCTACACGACGAGCGCGGTGTCGGTGACCGGCCGCGAGCACTGGAACGCCATCGACGTTGACCAGGCGGGTTCATCACCGACGACGACCGTGCCCGCCGGCTGGCAGCTCGCGCTCGGCGTCCTGGTGCCCACCGGACTCGACAATGTGCCCGCGAGTTACACGCTGGTCGGCTGGACGCCCGTCGTGAGCCTGCCAGCGGTGCTGTCGGCTGGCCTAGTGAAAGCGGGCAGCATCCATAAGGGTGCGAGCCTGTCTCTCGTGTTTTCTGGCGCTCTGGTCGGCATCCAGCAGGTCGGCACGGCCCCGCTTGTCCCCGGCAGCGCCGACTACTCGCAGTTGACCCCGGCGACGGCGAGCGGATCGACGAGTTCGGCAACCTCCGCGGTCGTCGTCGACCAGGTCGGCCTCGAGCGCGCCCTTGCGCAGGCCGGGCAACCGGGACCCATGGTCGACGAGTGGTGGGCGGATGTCCCCGCCGGTGCCGCACAGCGTTACCTGGCCGCTCATCCCGCCGAACACGGCGCCTTCGCGCCCCGCAGCCGCGAGATCCTGGCTCGGCAGATGCAGCAGAGCCCGCTGCGGGTGGCAACCCAGGCGGCGCTGTGGCTGGCGATCCTCGCGGCTGCGCTGCTGGCGGCCGTCGGGTTCGCGGTGCACACGGCCGCGACGCTGCGTTCTCGTCGACTGGAGTTCGCCGAACTGCGCGCCATCGGTCTCTCCCGCGGCAAACTCGTCGGACTGGTCGCGGTCGAATCCCTGCTGCTCGCGGTGCTCGGGATCGTCTTCGGGATCGTCGTCGGCGCACTGCTGAGCTGGCTCGTCGCCCCGCTGGTCGCTGTGTCCCCCGATGGCACGCCGGCCGTCCCCTCGGTGCTGGTGGTGGTCCCAGTCGCGGATATTGGCCTGCTGGTGCTCGCGCTGGTCGCGGTCTGTGCCGCGGTCGTGCTCATCGTCGCCCGGGTACAGCGGTCCATTCATCCGGCAGACATTCTTCGTGGGGCGGGGGAGTGATGGGCGAGCCAGGAAGCGGCATCCCGTCGCGTCGACCGCGGCGCACGTCCCTCGCGCGCACGATCACCGCGGCGGGGCCACTGGTCGTGCGGCGGCGCGCCCGCCGAGACCTGGGGCTGCTCGTGGTCTGGACGGCGCTCGTCGCGTTCTCGCTGCTCCTCGCCGTCGGTGGCCCCAGACTGTTGCTCGGCACGATCGACGCGGGTGCGCGGCAGGCGGTCGCCCGCGCTGGGTCATCGAACGTCGACCTCACCGTTCGTGCCGCTGCGGGCGTGCTCGGCCACGGTTCGACGGTCGCCGTGATCGATCCGACGGACGTTCTGAAACTCGCGGCAGCGCTGCCGCACCGGCTGCCTGCTGGGCTCGCCGCGGTGTACGGCGGCACCACCGTCTCCGTTCTCGGCCCCGAGACCGGCGCGACGCTCGTCGACGGGGCGCCGACAGCCAAAAACATCCGAATCCAGCTCGGGATGCTGACCCCGGCCAACAGCAAAGCCCTCGCGCTCGCGAGCGGCTCGCTTCCGCCCACGGCGACCCACCCGGGCGATATCGACGTCGTGCTGTCGTCGGTCGCGGCGAAGGCCGCGGGACTTCACGTCGGCAGCGTGGTGCGGGTCGGCTCGTTTGACGGTTCGGCCTCGACCGCGGCGGCCCAGACCCTCGACCTGCAGGTCGTCGGAGTCGTAAACCAGGTTCCGACGGCGAGCGGGCCGTCGCCGTGGCGCGATCTGCCGAACATGTGGAAACCCTCATCGACGACGCCATCCGATGTCGTGCCGCCCATCGGCATCACGGTGCTCGCGCAGCCGAACGATGTCACGCGCGCGGCGGGCGTCTACAGCGAGAACTTCGTCGCCAGGATCGGGCTGCACCTCGACCCGGCCAAATTCACGGCGGCTCTCGAATCGCGGGTGGCCACCGAGATCGCGGCCGTCACCGCCAATCCGCAGCTGCTGGAGGGCGGCTCGGGCACCAATCTCAGCGTGCACAGCGACTTCGCAACCGCGCTCGCGGACTTCCCCGCACAGGAGCGGGCCGCGCTCGCCCAGATGTCGGTCATGGTCGCGGGCGTTCTCGGTGTCGCGGCGGCCGTCATCATCCTGCTGTCCCGCCTGCTGGTGCTGCGGCGCAGCGGCGAGGTGGCTCTCGAACGCGCGCGCGGATCGTCGCTGCTCGCCATCGCGGCGAGGGTCTTCCTGGAGTCGCTGATCGCATCCATTGTGGCGGCGGTGATCGGGCTCGGGGTGGCGGCCGTCGTCATCCCCGGCGGGTTTGAGGATGTCGCGGTGCTCGTCGCCGTCGTCCTGGTCGCGCTGTTCGCGGCACCCGTCCAGACCGTGATCATCGCTCGCCTGCTCTGGACCGGCCGACGAGCGCCGGCCAACCGTCAGGATCGCGTCGAACTGGAGAAGCGTGGACGTGCGCGCAGGATCGCGCTGGAGGTCACCGTCGTCGTCCTGGCCGTCGCCGCGCTGTACTCCCTCAGCAACCGCGGACTGCTCGAGACGCGCACCGATGGCATCGACCCGTTCCTGGCCGCGGCGCCTCTCCTGTTTGCGATCGTGGTGACCATCGTCGTCCTGCGGGTCTACCAGTACCCGGTGCGGCTGGCGGCATCCCTCGGTCGGCGCTCTCCCGGCGTTCTCGGCCTCCTCGGCGCGGTGCGCGCGCAGCGAGCGCTCGCGGTGCTCCCCCTGCTCGCTCTGACGCTCGCCGTTGCCCTCGCGGTCGGCGGGGGGCTGCTCATCAGTACCGTCGAGACGGGGCAGGTCACGGCATCCTGGCAGCGGATCGGAGCGGATGTCCGGGTCGAGGCTCCGGTGACGGAGGCCGACGCCGCCCGGGTCGCGACCCAACCCGGGGTGACCGGAGCGAGCGCGTCGCGCGTGAGCTTCGCCGTGCAGATGGCAACGGGAACCTCGACGGCATTCCCCACCATGATTGCCGTCGACCACCGCTTCCCCGACCTCATCGACCGGCTGCCGGCCGGCAGCGAAGACGGGTCCGACACCGCGATCCTGCGCAAGCTCGCCGCCGCGACCTCGTCGACCGAGCCGCTGCCTGCCGTGGTCGACTCCGAACTCGCGAAGCAGCTCGTCACGAAAGACATCGCGATCTACGTCGGCACCAGGCACGTGCTGGTGCACGTGATCGGGGTAACGCACGTTCAACCGACCGGCTATCTGAGCGGACCGTTCTTCTACGTCGATCTTGCGTCCGTGCAGCAGCGGGTCGGTGCGCTCGCGAATGCGCACACCCTGCTGGTCACCGGCCCGGGATCGGCGGCCGCGGTCTCGCAGCTGCATCCGCCCCGCTCTGCCGTGCACAGCCGTGCGTCGTGGCTGGCCGATCGCCGCCACCTCGCGCTGGTCTCCGGCGTGCAGACCACCATGTTGCTTGCAACGGGCACGGTCGCGTTGCTCGCCATGATCGCACTGATCGCGACCGTGCTCGCCGGTGCCCGCGAACGCGGGAGATCCGTCGCGCTCATGCGAACGCTCGGGATGCGCGCGGGGCTCGGCTGGTGGCTCTCGCTCGCCGAGCTCACACCCGTCGTCGTCGCGGCGCTCGCCGGCGGCATCGTCGCCGGGGTCGGGATGGTGGTCTGGCTGGAGCCATCGCTCGGGCTCGACCTCCTCGCGGGCGGCCAGTACATCCCGCCGCCATCGGTCTCGCCCATCCTGATCGTCGGGCTTGCCGCCGCGGCGATCATCCTTCTGGGGATTTCTGTTCTTGCCGAGGTCGCGGCGCATCGCCGCGACAAACTGAGTGAAGTGTTACGAGTAGGGGAGACGGTATGACAACCGCAACGCTGCAGGGCGCGACGTCTGCGACGTCGTCTGCGTCGTCGGCCGAGTACGGCGCCGATGCGCTCATCATGTGCGACAACGTTGTGCGCATCTACCAGGTCGATCGCATCGAGGTTCAGGCGCTGCAGGGTCTCGACCTGCTGGTGCGCGCCGGAGAGATGATCGCGATCATCGGCGCATCCGGCTCGGGAAAATCGACCCTGCTCAACGTGCTCTCGGGGCTTGACGTGCCCACCGCCGGTCGTGCCCGCGTCGGTGGCTGGGACCTGCTCAGGATGTCGGCGAGCGACCGCCTGACCTACCGTCGCAGCGTGGTCGGCTTCATCTGGCAGCAGACCGCGCGCAACCTGCTTCCGTACCTCAGCGCGGCGGAGAACGTCGCGCTGCCGATGGCCTTCGCCGGAGTGCGTCACCGCGACCGCACGCGCAGAACGGCTGAGCTGCTCGACGCGCTCGGGATGGGCGCCAAGGCGGCGCGACGACCGGGCGAACTCTCGGGCGGCGAGCAGCAGCGGGTCGCCATCGCGGTGGCGCTGGCCAACCGTCCGCAGGTGCTGTTTGCCGACGAGCCCACGGGAGAGCTCGACTCGGCCACCGGCGAAGAGGTTTTCGCCGCACTGCGCTCCGCCAACACCGATCTCGGCACGACCGTCGTGATCGTGACGCACGACGCCGAGGTCTCGAACCAGGTGCAGCGAACCGTCGCAATCCGTGACGGGCGCACGTCATCTGAGGTGGTTCGGCGAACCGAGGTGGACGAATACGGGGATGCCGCCGTCATCGCCGAGGAATACGCCGTCCTCGACCGCGCCGGCCGGCTTCAGCTTCCCGCCGACTACCGGAAATCGCTGAACCTCCGCGACCGGGTGCGGCTCGAGCTCGAGACCGATCACCTGGGCGTCTGGCCGGACGGCCCCAAACCGAAGCGCGGGGGCGACAACGGTTCGTCGCACGCGGGCAGGCATGCGGCCCCGCTCGCGGCGGAAGAGGCCGCCGCAGAAGGGCCTGTCGCGGAGCAACCTGCCGCGGAGCAGCCGGAGGCGACCGAATGAGTGAGCCCATTGTCGCCGTCGAGCATGTCTCCCGCAGCTACGCGTCGTCTGCGGGGGAAGTGCACGCGCTTCGCAACGTGAGTTTCGACATCCAGCCGGGGGCTCTCGTGGCGCTGGTGGGGCGTTCTGGCTCCGGCAAGACGACGCTGCTGAACTGTGTCGGCGGGCTGGACCAGCCAACATCCGGTCGCATCATCGTCGCCGGGAGTGAGGTGACCGCCCTCGACGAACGCGCGCGAACGGCCCTGCGGCGGGACGATGTCGCCTTCGTCTTCCAGACCTTCGGCCTCGTGCCGATGCTGTCCGCGGCCGAGAACGTCGGTTTGCCGTTGCGACTGCGCAGCGTGAAACCGGTCGAGCGCGAGGAGCGCGTTGCCCGGCTGCTCGATCTGGTCGGGCTGGCCGATCACGCATCGCAGCGTCCGTCCGAGCTGTCCGGCGGCCAGCAGCAGCGGGTGGCGATCGCCCGTGCGCTCGCGAACTCGCCGCGGGTGCTGATCGCCGACGAGCCGACCGGACAGCTCGACGCCGACACGGGCGCTGCCGTGATGGCTCTGCTGCAGTCGATCGTGCGGTCTGAAGGCATGACGGCCATCATCTCCACCCACGACCCCAGCGTTCAGGCTCTCGCCGACCAGACCCTGCACCTGGCCGACGGCACCCTCACTCCCTAACCCTGTGGGTGGAGAAACCGATCCCTGTGGGCGGAGAAAGTGGGTCACGGGTGGGGGCACGACTCCGCCCGCGGGACAGCTTCTCCGCCCACTAGGAAGAGTCAAGCCCGCGAAGTGGGGAAATCCGGCGTGATAGGCATGGGGGATGCCGAGACTGCGCCGAAGTGACTCCGCCGGCCCCGGCATCCGTCGGGTGCGCGCTGGCCGCGGATTCAGCTACCGGGATGCCGCAGGCAACAGCGTGCACGACGCGAACCTGCTCGCCCGCATCCACTCGCTCGCCATCCCGCCCGCCTGGGACGAGGTATGGATCGCGCCATACCCGAACGGCCACATCCAGGCCACCGGGCTCGACGCCGCAGGCCGTCGGCAATACATCTACCACCCGACCTGGCGCGAACAGAAAGACCGCATCAAGTTCGAACGCGCCCTCGCCCTCGCCGAATCGCTGCCCGCAGCACGCCGCCAGGTCACGATCGATCTGCGTCGCGACGCGCTGCCCCGGGAACGCGTCCTCGCGGCGGGCTTCAGGATGCTCGACACCGGCAGCCTGCGGGTCGGCTCTGAGCGCTACGCCGAAGCCAACGGCAGCATCGGCCTGACCACGCTGCTCTGCGCGCACGCGACCGTCCACGGCGACAGGGTCGAGCTGAAGTTCCCCGCCAAGAGCGGCCACGCCTGGGAGAGCGACATCGTCGACCCCGACCTTGCCGTGGTCGTCACCGCGCTGAAGCGGCGCGGGCCGACCGCCCGACTGCTGAGTTTCCGGGATGACCGGGGCTGGCATCCCGTTTCTGCTTCAGAAATCAATGACTACGTTCGCGAGCGCACCGGGGGCGAGTTCACCGCGAAAGACTTCAGGACCCTGCACGGCACCCTCGCCGCCGCGATCAGCCTCGCGAGGAGCGGCGCTGCAACAAAGACGGCTCGCAGGCGGGCGATCCCGCAGGCGATGCGGGATGCCGCTGCCGTGCTCGGCAACACTCCTGCCATCGCACGGTCGAGCTATGTCGACCCGCGAATCGTCGACCATTTCATGCACGGCCGCACCATCGATCGCGAGCGGCTGGCTTCGGCCGAGAGCGAGCTGCGGGCGCTGCTGTTCGCCTGAGAAGTCTCACACTTTCAGGCCCAGCCTCAGCCGTTCGTGCGAGTATCGGCGCATGAATGCGCTCCCGGTGGTCCTGGTCGTCGAGGACGACCCCGCGATGCGTGAGCTGCTCGAGCGCGGTCTCACCGCCGAAGGCTACGACGTGCGCGCGGTCGACAACGGCGTTGATGCGCTGATCGCGGCGCGCGCCGAGCCGATCGCGGCATCCATTCTCGACGTCATGCTGCCGGGGATGTCTGGTTTCGAGATCTGCCGCCGGCTGCGGGAGTCGGGCGAGAACACGCCCATTCTGCTGCTGACCGCCCGGGATGCCGTTCGCGACCGGGTCTTCGGCCTCGACAGCGGCGCTGACGACTACCTGACAAAACCGTTCGACTTCTCGGAGCTGTCGGCGCGACTGCGGGCGCTGCTGCGCCGCAACACCGGCGGCGATCGACTGCGCGTTGCCGCCGGCGGCCTGGTGCTGGACTCGGAGACGCTCCGGGTGTCGGTCGGCGCCTCCGTCATCCCGGTCAGCCCGAAGGAGTTCGCCCTGCTTCGCCTGCTCGCCCTCGACGCAGGCACCCCGGTCAGTCGCACGCGCATCCTGGAACACGTCTGGGGCTCGCCGGACCACATCGACCCGAACGTCGTCGACCAGTACATCAGCTACCTGCGGCGCAAGCTCGAGCCCATCGACTGCGGCGCCAAAATCGTGACCGTGCGCGGCGCCGGGTACCTGCTGGAGGTCGTCTGAATGCGGTGGCTTCGCGGCCAGACGATTCGTTCACGCATCACGATCTCGAGCGTCGTCTTCGCGATAGTCGTGATTGCGATTGCCGGCTTCGGTTTCCGGGCCGGCGTCGACTCGATCGTTGCCGCATCCACGAAAACGCTGCTCGCGAGCGACGGAGCCTCCTATGAGGCGAGCATTCTCCGGGATGACACCAAGACTCTCCCGCGCCCGGCCGAGGACCAGCTCATCGCCGTCGTCGATCCGACCGGCGCCGTCCGCATCTCGAACCTGCCAGCCAGCCTGGGCGACCGGGTGGCGGAGCTGGCACGGCTCGACCACGGCGTCCACGTCGTCCTGACCAAATCGGCCCTGCAGTACGACGTGCTCAACGAGGTCGTCGAGACGGATGCCGGCGACTGGCACATCATCGAGGCGCGCAACCGGGCGGAGGGCCAGGTCGTCCTGAACGGGCTGGATGCGGCGCTCATCGTCGGCGGAATCGCGCTCGTGATCGCGCTGGGTGTCGTCACCTGGATCGTCACGGGTCTCGCGCTCCGACCGGTGACCCGGCTGCGAAGGCAGGCCAGCCTGCTCGCCCAGGACACCGCATCCGGTGTGCTGGCTGTTGGGTCGGTGCACGACGAGATTTCGGCGCTCGCCATCACGCTCAATGAGTTCATCACCGCCGAACGTGCTTCCGCCGACCGCGAGAGACAGATGGTCGCCGACGCGAGTCACGAACTCCGCACCCCCATCGCCGTGTTGACCACCCAGCTGCAGCTCGCGCACCTTTCGACGGGGGATGCCGCCGCCCTCGAAACCGAGATCGCCGCGGCAGAGCAGACACTCGCTCGTCTCTCCGGCCTCACCACAAACCTGCTGACGCTCTCCCGCATCGAGGCTGCCGACGACATCCCGGAGACGTCGGGCGACCTCCTGCTGGCCGAATTCCTCGCCGCAATGGACCGCGCGATCGTCCTCGGGTCTGCGCACTCCGTCGCGGTCGACTTCCGCACCGAGGGGGTGGATGCCGCTGCCGCCGTCTCGATCGTCCCAGCCGATTTCGCCGGCCTGATCGACAATCTGGTGAGCAACGCCATCGCGGCGTCGCCGCGCGGGGCGAGCGTCGACGTTAGCCTGGCGCGAACCTCCGCCCACCTGATCCTCACGGTGACGGATGAGGGCCACGGCATCACCGACGACTTCCTGCCGGTCGCCTTCGACCGGTTCTCTCGGCCGGCGGCATCCCGCGGGCGCACGATCGGCGGCAACGGACTCGGTCTCGCCATCGTCAAAGCGATCGTCGTGCGAAGCGGCGGAGACGTTCGTCTCGAACAGCGCGCGGAGGGCGGCGTCTGCGCCGTAGTGGTGCTGCCAACCACCGCCTAGCCTGTGAGGAATCTCAGGTGAACGGGGCGGCATCCCGACCCCGGCCACAGGTCGCACGGTGAACCTGAAGTATGACCACAGGCACCCGCATCCGAGTGGATGCGCCGGGCCGCCTTCAGGGGCTGCCCCGTTTCCCCGGGTGGGCGGCGGCACTCACGCTGGGTGGTCTCGGGTTCCTGACCTCGTTCGTCGGGAGCGGCATCCCGTCGCTGTGGGGGGACGAGGCGGCGAGCGTCCTCTCGGCGGAGCGATCGCTGCCGTCGCTGTTTCGGATGCTCGGCCGGGTCGACGCCGTCCACGGGACCTACTACGTCTTTCTGCACTTCTGGATCGGCCTGTTCGGCACCTCGCCGGTCGCGCTGCGGTTCCCGAGTGCGATCGCAGCCGGCCTCATCGTCGCCGGAGTGTTCGTGCTGGCGACGATGCTCGCCGACCGTCGGCTCGGCATCCTCTCCGCGGCGATCTGTGCTGTTCTGCCGCGCACGCTCATCATGGGCGGCGAAGCGCGGTCATACGCGCTGTCGACGGCGCTCGCGGTGTGGCTGACCATCCTGCTTGTGACGCTCGTGAAGCGTCGCGATACACGACGGCTGATCTGGCTCGGCTACGGCCTGGCGCTGGCGATCGGCCTCTACCTGTTCCTGTACCTGGCGCTGTTGATTCCTGCTCACGCGAGCTATGTGCTGTTCCGTTCCCGGCGGCCACTCGCGCGCAGGCGCTGGGTACAGGGCACCCTCTTTGCCGCCATCCTGGCGTCGCCGATCATCTACTTCGGCTACCGGGAGCGCGCGCAGATCGCGTTTCTCACCCACCGCAACTACGCCACCTTCCCGAACATCACGACAGACGAGTGGTTCGGCGGGCCGTCCCCGTGGTTCGCGTTGCTGGCCTGGGCGCTGATCCTGGTCGCCGTCGGCGCGGTCGTCCGAACCGCCTGGCAACACCGCTGGGTCTCCCCGATCGCGCTCCTCTCGCTTACCTGGCTCATCCTGCCGACCGTGCTGCTGCTCGCGATGAACCTGGTGTCGCCGACCTACAACATCCGGTATCTGTCGCAGTCAGACCCGGCCGCCGCGATTGTGATCGGGATGGGCATCCTGGCGCTTCGACGCCGATGGGTCATGATCGCGGCGACCGTCATCACCTTCGTCGTCGCCATCCCGTTCGACATCGGCACGCGGTCGCCCTACGCGTACAACGGCAGCGACTGGGCGCAGGTCTCCAGCTACGTTCACACCATTGCGCGACCGGATGAGGCCGTCGTCTTCGATGACAGCACCCGGCCATCGCTGCGCCCGAGGCTCGCCCTGCGGATGTACCCGGCCGAGTGGAGGGGCATCGCCGACCTCGAACTAACGACCCCGTACAACCGCACCAGCTGGCTCTGGGATCGCACCGCATCGCTCGACGAGGTCGCGCCACGGCTCGACACCGTGACCCGGGTGCTGGCGGTCGAACTCGAGGGCAGCCGCGATCAGACCTCACACACCGACGTCGACACCCTCGAAGACCTCGGATTCACCCTGCGACACACGCGGGTCATCGACAACACGGTCATCTATCAGCTGACGAGAGGCGAGTCATGAACGACGTACTCGTGATCCTGCCCACCTACAACGAGGTCGACAATCTCGGCCCGCTCGTGCAGCGCATCCTCGCCGCCAGCGACCACGCGGACATCCTGGTCGTCGACGACAATTCACCGGACGGAACCGGGCGGCTCGCGACGGCGCTCGCCGGGGCATCCGACCGGATCTTCGTACTGAATCGCGCCGGCAAGTCGGGGCTGGGCGATGCGTACCGGGCCGGCTTCGGCTGGGGCCTCGCCCGCGGCTACGACCTGCTCGTCGAGATGGATGCGGACGGCTCGCACCAGCCCGAGCAGCTGCCCGCCCTGCTGGCTGCGGCGGGCCGAGTGGATGTCGTGCTCGGGTCGCGGTGGATCGCCGGCGGAGGCGCGCCCAACTGGGCCATCCGTCGGGCGCTGCTCTCGCGGGCGGGCAGCTGGTACGCGGGCGTTGCGCTCGGCCTGCCGATCCGGGATGTCACGGGCGGCTATCGGGTCTTCCGCGCCGGGGCGCTCCGCGCGATCGACTACGAGACCGTCGAAGCCCAGGGCTACTGCTTCCAGATCGAGACGGTGTGGCGCGCGATGCGGGCCGGGCTACGCGTTGCCGAGGTTCCCATCGTCTTCGTCGAACGGACATCCGGGGTGTCGAAGATGTCGGGAAACATTGTGACCGAAGCCATCCTGCGGGTGACCAGCTGGGGAATTCTTGGCCTGCCTGACCGCATTCGGCGCGCGATTGCCCGCTCCCGCCGCGAGCGTCCCGGTATCGTTGCACGGGATGAAATCGCTGCCACTCGAACACCGGTACACGGCGGGACTGCTTCTGCTCACAGCCTCAACCGGCGTGATTGACGCCGACAGTTACCTGGCCCTCGACAAGGTTTTCACCGGGAACATGACGGGCAACGTCCTGTTCATCGGGTTCGCGCTCGTTGGCGTCGCCGGCATCCCGTTCTTCAACAACCTGATCGCCCTGCTCGGCTTCGTGACGGGCACGATCATCGGCGGGCGCATCGTCGGGCGCGGTCACACGAAGGGGCTGCCGCGGGTTTCGGCGATCGTACTGATCGCCGGTGGGCTGCTCGGCCTGATCATCGCGACGATCTGGACCGTCGTCGGGCACCTGCCGCAGCCGATCCTGCTCGTGCTGACCTTCCTGCTCGCGAACGTCATGGGGTCGCAGGTTTCTGCCGTGAAACCGATCGGCAACAGCGATGTCACCACGATCGTCGTCACCAACACTCTCGCGAACCTGGCCCGCGATTCCCGCCTCGCTGGCGGAACGAAGGAGCGCTGGATGCCGCGACTCTTCGCGGTTCTCGCGATGGGGATCGGGGCGGCGATCGGCGCCCTCGTCATCCGTCTGACCGGCGGTTCCGTCGCCCTCTACTGCGCCATGGCCTTCTACGCCGCTGGCGTCGTGACCCTCCTGCTAACCGCCCGCCACTCCCATCTACAAGCGCCGGAAGATATGACATGAGAGCCGCCCGCGTGCGCGCGGCTCTCATGTCATATCTTCCGGCGCTTGGGGAGAGGGAGGCGCGACACGCCCGGGTTGCAGCAATGCCGGGGATGTGGCAAACTCGTCTAGTTCAATATTCCGCCGCTATGCGCGTGCGGATCACCGTTTCGGCAGCTGCGATTTTTCGATAAATACAGCTTGCAGGTGCACAGACTTTGATTCTGGGCCGCGAACGGCAGAACACCAAGCTCAACCAAAACTCCCGAGGCTGTCTTCGGACAGTTCGCACGCCTGCGTGCGCGGAGTCTTGGGTGCAACACCAGTAGTACTTGACAGATAAACAGTGGTGCGTCAGTCGCTGCGATAACTCGCGGCGACCTGTGCAGCGTTATTACCAAGACAAGAAAGAGAGTCCGACATGGCGGGACAAAAGATCCGCATTCGACTTAAGTCGTACGACCACGAGGTCATCGACAGCTCGGCGCGCAAGATCGTCGACACCGTGACCCGCGCGGGTGCGACGGTAGTCGGCCCGGTACCGCTGCCAACGGAAAAGAACATCATCGTCGTGATCCGCTCTCCTCACAAGTACAAGGACAGCCGCGAGCACTTCGAGAAGCGCACCCACAAACGTCTGATCGACATCATTGACCCGACACCGAAGGCCGTCGACTCGCTCATGCGTCTTGACCTGCCTGCGGATGTCAACATCGAGATCAAGCTTTAGGACCAGCCATGTCATCCACGAAATCAACCAAGGGGTTGCTGGGCAAGAAGCTCGGCATGACCCAGGTGTGGGACGAGAACAACAAGCTCGTTCCCGTGACTGTTGTCGAGATCACTCCCAACGTTGTCACCCAGCTGCGCACCCCAGAGGTCGACGGCTACACCGCGGTCCAGATCGCGTACGGCCAGATCGACCCTCGTAAGGTCACGAAGCCGCTCACGGGTCACTTCGACAAGGCCGGCGTCACGCCGCGCCGTCACCTGACCGAGCTGCGCACCGACGACACCTCCGAGTACTCGCTC
>FSVT01000216.1_pt1 | contig 14738 bp, 11 predicted proteins | sample 1637741 | NCBI WGS metagenome assembly FSVT01 (sample SAMEA3914814, study PRJEB12502) | metagenome | biome: forest; material: soil | place: USA | collected 2011-09-16 | depth 0.1 m
CATGGTCACCCACTCCGAGCAGTTCGGGATGACGCCGGTCCTGGTCGACTACGGCATGAACGGCAACATCGACGGCACCAGCGTCGACTACACCAACATGCAGAGCTCCAGTTGGCTGACGACCTACTTCCAGGCGCTCAAGGCGGCGGCCCAGGCCGCGCAGACCGCCGCACCGGGCAAGCCGGTCGGCTGGATCATCGAGCCGGACATGCTCGGCTACCTGGAGCAGAACTACGCGGCCCAGTACGACAACGACGCGAACCAGTTCCCCGCCGCCACCAGCGCCGCGTACTCCTCCGGCGTGCTGGTGAGCGGGAGCGACCCGGCCTTCGGCAACACCCTCAAGGGTCTGGTGCAGGCCATCGACTACGCGGTCAAGAAGTACGACCCGACCGCCTTCGTCGGCTGGCAGGTCAACACCTGGGGAGTCCGCGACGCCCTGAAGGACACCGACACCATGGGCTGGACCGCCGGTCAGCAGTCGGTGGCGAACACGGCGACCCAGGTCGCGAGCTTCGTCAAGACCGCCGGGATCGGCTACGACGCCGACTTCGTGGCCGTCGACCAGTGGGGGCAGGACTTCGGCGTCCTGAACGACCCCAACCCGGCCGGTGACATCCGCTACCTGAACGACGCCCACTGGAGCAACTACCTGCTCTACGTGAAGACCATCCGCCAGTCGCTCGGCCTGCCGGCCGTCCTCTGGCAGCTGCCGACCGGGCACCTCGACTCCACCCTCACCGCCAGCCCGACCTACTGGAACGCCTCCGGCAGGTTCCCGGCCCTGGACGACGTCTCGGCCAACCGGGACGAGGACTCGGCCGCCACCTTCTTCTACGGCGACTCGTTCACCAGCAGCGGCAACGACCTCGCCTTCTTCGGCAGCAACCCGGGCGCCGACCCCAAGGTGACCGTCAGCGGAAGCACCGTCAGCTGGGGCTCCCACATCCCGGAGGCGGCGGCGGACGGCGTGGTCGCGATCCTCTTCGGCGCGGGCACCGGTTCCGGAACCTACGGGGTGCCGGAGATGGTGGGCAGCTACCAGAGCGCGCCCAGCGACTACGACTACTGGGTCACCCGCACCCAGTCCTACCTCGCGAACCCGACCCCGCTGCCCTGACCCCTGTTTCCTGCCCTCGGGCTCATGCCGCTCCGCAAGAGGAGAGCATGGGCCCGAGGTCCGTGTTCAGGGGAGTTCTATGGCCACCATGTGCAGGCGTCCAGGAGGGCTCGCACCACCTCGTTCACTCCCTCGATGCCTTCTTCGCGCTGCAACCACCAGGCCGCGGAGGCAATCTGGCGTGCGAGATCGGAGCGGTTGAGGCACTTGTCCCAACTGGTGCAGAGGTCTGCCTGTCGCTGCGGGCTCCTGAAGGCGTGGGCAGCCTCATGTGCTCCGAGTTCTTCGAGGATCGTGCACTGGACGACTGTGCGGGTGGCCGGGCTCGCGGCTCGACCGACCGCCGCGTACAACTGCTCCAACTCGTCCACGCGCAGAAGCGGCAGAAGCTCAGTGAAGTCTCCGTCCAGGCCTGACAAGACGTGCTCGGTGATCACGTCAAGAGCTTCCGTCCGTCGTCCGTCCGTAAGGAACGGAAGCGCCAGGCGTAGGGCGTGCTTCCTCGGGGCTGCGGGGCCCCAGGCGTGGACAGCCTGTCACGCGATCGAGTCCAGCAGGGCATCGCGCTGCTCGGGCACGCATCGGACTGCGAGTGCCGCCAGCGCGAGTGCTTTCTCGGTGTCGTAGTTGTCCTTGGACCGGCCGACCGCCTTGATGGTTCGCCAGGCCCGCTCCGCGCTCAGGCTCGGGGCGACGAGCGTGACAGCGCGGAGCCTGAAATCCTCCCAGGACTCTCTGAGGGCGCTCTGCAGAGCCTCTTCTGCCAAGGAGGGAGGGAGGTCCCGTTCGATCGCCGCCAGGATCTGGTAGAAGGGGGAGTCCTGTGCCTCCGGATTCCGCAGCAGTCTTCGCAGTGCTTGGGTTGTCGGCCCCGTGGCGCCGGGGACGGCGAGCAGTTTGCCCAGAGTCCACGCGTGCCGTTTCAACGTACTGAGGTCGGGTCTCCCATCGAGGTGCAGCCGCTGCAGGACCGTCTGCGTCGCGTGTGGTTGATCGGCCGGTGCGAGGCGCGGGATGAGGAGCGCCGTGATCTCAGGTGCTTCCCTGTCGTCTGCGGCGAGAAGAAGATTCCATCCCTCGCGCGCCTGCGTCTCGGTGAGCACGGAGATCAGCGGTATGAAGCGCTCGGTGCCTCCTGGCGTCCAGCGACTGTTGAGATGCTGGATGAACAGGGTGCCGAGCAGGTCGGCGTGCCCGCTGTCGGCCAGCCGACCCAGGAGCCGGGGTAGGCGGGCCGTTGCCCATTCCGGCATAGCGGAGGCGGATTCGAGCGCGGCAGTGAGCGCATCGGGGAGACGATCAGGGGCGAGCCGGGCGCTCAGGGCCTCGATAGCGGGCACCTGCCATTCCGGGTTGTGCAGCGAACCCAGCATGTCCAAGGCCTCGCCCGCATCCTCAGCGGGCAGCACCGGGGCCAACTCCCGGATACAGCCTGCGATGGAGGCGTGACTGTCCGTGCCTCTGACGAGCTTGAGACCGTTCGCCACCGTGCGCGCCCGTTCTGCGGGAGTCTGTAGCCGCCCCAGAGCAGACACGGCTGAGAAACAGACCGGGTCGAGGCTGTGCGAATCGCCTTGGGACGCGAAGGATCTGAGCCAGTCGTCGGACAAATGGGGGGCCAGGGCCTCGATCACCATGAGTCGGGCATCCGGATTCCAGGCCCACCCCTCACCGGTCGCGTCAAGCACCAGGTCGATCTCGTCCGCGTTCAGGTGCTGGCCGATGCGCGCCAGCGCCCATCGCCAGACATCGCAGTCCGACCATCCGTAGCAGAGGTGCTCGGAGACGTTCTCGAGGAGAGGGCGCCTGGATTCGGGGGAGAGGAACCCCGCGAGCAGGACCAGGGAAGGGTGCGCGTTCGGGTATTCCGTCTCTGCGAGCTCGGCTGCTGCGATGGCCCGGGCTCGGTCGATCGGGAGGAGAGGAAGAACTGCGCAGAGCAGTATGTGTCCGATCGCATACCCCTGCGCGAGGGAGGGGAGGGATTCCGCCACGCGCTCCACTTCGCCCGGGGGTAGGTGCTCGATCAGTAACCGGATCGGGGTGTCGGCCGACTGGGCGTCGAGGAGACAGGCCAGACGGAGGGCCGCCCACAGGTCCTCGCCATCGAGACGCGGCGCGATGGCGCACAACAGTGAGGCCCAGGTATCGCCGTTCGCACGCACTCGCGTTCTCAGGAGAGGCTCGAATGACGCAAGGGAACCCGTGGGGGGCTCGGCAGACGACCATGGATCGGTTGCGAGAGCCGCCCACAGATCGGGGAGGTTCTCCTGGGGAAGGTGCGTGCCCAGTACCGATACCAGCTGTGGGCAGTACCGCAGGTCGAGGTCGCGCAGGTCGGCGACCATCCCGTCGAACGCCGCGGAGGGAAGGTGAGGAACCAATGCGGCCAGCAGTTCATCGCCTCGGTAGGCCGGTGGAAGGTCCCTGACGACGCGGAGCAGAGCAGGAACCTGGGCCGTGCGGTCCGAGGCGACGCGCAGATCCACGACAGCACCCAGCATCTGGCGGTCCACTCTGTCGGCGAGTCGGTGATGCCGGGTCAGGGCATGGGCTTCCTCGATCGGAAGATGCCGGAAGACCACCTCGGCCATCGGGAAGGGCAGCAACTGCTCGTACCCCTGAGGAAGTGACAACTCTGCCACCCTTCTGCGGAGTTCCGCATCCTGCTCAGGACGTCCGGCAATCGCGGTCAGCAGTTCCGACCGTTTGTCGCGGGAGAACTTCGGCACAAGAGCGAGGGCACGGGACAGCAGCTCCTGGGGGAGGCAGTCGACGAGGAGGAGCAGCGCGTGGGCCTGACGCTGGTGGTCCGTCATGCGTTCCACACGCTGGAATGCCTGTTCCGGTGTCCAGACGGCCCTGTTGACCAACTCGCCGATCACTGTCGGGGGCACAGCGGTCACCGCCCGGCCGACGCTCGTTTCGAGCAGTCGGTACCGCAGCTGTTGGGAAAGGCGAGGAGACGCCTTCCTGGCCAGTTCGAGGTCTCGGAGGTAGCCGGTGATGTCGTGCGCATCGCGGTGCATCGAGTACCACAGGTTCTCGTTCCCACGTGACAGGGCAAGGAGGGTGTGCAGGTCAGCAGTCCGTCGGGCTTTAGCCAGATGGAAGACCAGGTGGCGCAGCGGATAGCCGTCCTCGGTGCGGGCCAGCTCCGGCTTCCTCGTCAGTGTGGGGAGCCCGGAAGCTAGTCCGCCCCACATCCCCAGGTACTGATCACAGATTCGGCCGTGTGTCTGGCGGCAGGCTCGGGCGATCCGTTCCCTGAGCAGGGCGTCGGTATCCGGGGCCGGCTCGGGCGAGGAGCCGGACAGGTACTCGCGCAGGCTTGCGTGCCCCAGGGCGTACCGAGGCGGGTCGGTCGGAGTGTCTCCCGACAGGCTGATGTCGCAGAACGGTCGGAGGCCTTCCTGGATGACCGTGCCGACGAGTGACGGCTTGATTCCTCCGGCGAGTGAGCAGAGCGCGTCGGCGTCCAGAGGCTCGTTGGCGGTCCCCAGCGCTGCGAGCAGAGCGATGCGCTCGGACTGGGTCGGGGAGTCACGGCACAGGGCGAGGATTTCCCTGTCGTAGAAGGCATCCAGCCCGCTGGGCAGGTCGGGGACGGATCGTACGGTTGCCGGGGCGCGAGCGATGGTTTCCAGCACGAGGTGGGCATAGACCCAGGAACCTTCGCTGCGTTGCAGCAACTGGTCCACGAACGATTCATCGGCGATGCCGTGGTCCGCGAGGGTGCGGCCGATCAGGGTTTCGGCGCGTGCTTGTTCCTGGAGGAATCCTCGCAAGGAGTCCCGGTTGACCGCGGAATCCGGCCGCAGCCGCAGGAGTTGTGATTGCCCGGGGGCAAAATTGACCAGAGTCCCGTTGCGGGCAGTGAGAACGACGTAGACGTCTCGGGGCAGTTGATCGGGCAGCCCGAAAGGGAGCCCCCGCCGCACATGTCCGTCCGCAGCGTCGAGACCGTCCAGCACGATGACGAGGCGGCCATCGCATTGGGCTGCCGCCTCGTCGATCACTCGGGCCAGCCAAGCGGGGTGCACCTGGCCATGAGAAAGGGCCTCTCTGAGGTCCGGATCGCGGATTCCGCAGCTTTGAACCAGCTGGGAGCACAGATGGCTGATTACGTCGGTCGTCGTGTTGGAGCCGTATCGGACGAAGTGAGCGGCTTTGGTTTCCGGCAGGGAGGCCGCCCAGATCGCAAAAGCCGTTTTCCCCATTCCGGGCTCGGCTTCCACGGTGAAGTAGCCGCGGTCGCGCTCTCGCATGAATCGGCGGAACCCCGACACCAGAGGGTTCTTCTCGTAGTACGGCTCCCTGAAGGGAACAGTGGGCAGGCCGGGAGGCGCGGCCATCGGATCATGGCGACCGGCTCCTACAGCGACGGTGATCGTGTTGTGCTCGCCGACCACGACAATGTTGGGTGAGGAGTCGCCCTGGGTGCGTTGACGGATCCGGCCCAGGCGAAACCGCCTCACGACCGTGCCGAGCCGGCTCCCGGGGCCTCACGTGCATCGGCCTCGGGGGCGACGGGCATACCGGTCGTGACGGTGTTGCGGTGTCCGTGGATCTGGATGATCGGACTGTTCCGCCCCCGCGTCGACGCGGGGGCGGATGTGTGATCCGGGGAGACCGGGGGATCGCGGTTCAAGGCGAAGGCGAGCAGAGCGAGGAGCAGGACCGTTACCGCGAGACTGCACGCTACCGGGAGGGCGGCTCCGGAGGTCACCAGGTTCGTCAGATAGGTCACGACAGCCCCCAGTACCACGGACGCAGCTGCCCCCCACGCCTTACCCATGCGCGCTCCCGCTCGTCGGATCCAGCCTGTAGCTCTTGGCCAGGCTAGCCCTGCGGACAGTCAGGGACTCTGGAAATCATCGATCCCCCGGTACCCCTGGCTCTGTCGGCCCCCCGCAGCCCCGCCCATCTTCGTTCCACCTAGTGAACGCAAAGGTCAGAAGTGTCGGATCCGCGTGCGGGGAAGTCATCGCCATCATTATTAGGAAACTTTCCTGACGATAACCTTGACGGGATGTCATGGCCGCTAGTTAACTCTGGCGCGACAGGCTGAACTGCCCGTCACAGCAGTACTGGTTCCGGGAATTGGTCCAGACCTTGACCCGGCTCCAGACTGCGAGTTCAATCCGACATGAGACCTGAGACCCCTCCATCCGTTCAACTCCTGAACGGATGGAGGGGTCGTCGGACTCGGATCGCCTGCCTGGCTCGACCCCCACTTCGACGCGCTGCCGTCCCGCCGCGCGGCGGGCCCCCACGCCCTCCGGACCCCGTGGCGCCGACGGAACGTCGATCACCCCGGAAGCTCCCCCACTTCCGCTCCCTCAGGAGGAATCCTGTGACATGGTCACGTCGAAAGAGAATGCTCACTGCTGCCACCCTGCCGGTCGCGGCGGTGGCGATGGCGCTCACCGGCACCGCTCAATCCCAGGCGGCCGGCACCTTCCCGGCCCACTACGCCGCCCCGTACCTGCAGCTCTCTGACAGCACCGTGGGCGACATGACGGCCGACATGAACGCCACCGGGCTGAAGTACTACACGCTGGCCTTCCTGATCCCCAAGTCCGGCTGTACGGCGCAGTGGGAGGACGGGGGCTACTCCGTCGGCTCCTTCACCTCGCAGATCAACGCGCTGAAGTCGGCCGGCGGCAACGTCATCATCTCCTCCGGCGGCGCCGAGGGCGGCGAGCTCGCCGAGACCTGCACCTCGGTCACGTCGCTGACCGCCGCGTACGCCAACATCGTCAACACCTACGGCATCACCAAGCTGGACTTCGACATCGAGGGCGGCACCCTCGACGACTCCGCGGCCAACACCCGCCGCAACCAGGCGCTGGCCGCACTCCAGGCGCAGAACCCGTCGGTGCAGGTCGACTACACCCTGGCGGTGGACCCGACCGGTCTGCCGTCCGAGGAGCTCGGCGTCCTGCAGAGCGCCAAGAGCACCGGCGTCAACGTCAGCACGGTCAACGTCATGACCATGGACTTCGGCGACGGCCAGAACGCCTTCAACGACGCCGAGTCCGCGGCCAGGGGCACCGCGGCGCAGCTCGCCAGCCTGTACGGGATCTCCACCTCGGCGGCCTACGGGCGGCTCGGGCTGACCCCGATCGCCGGGCAGAACGACGACAACGAGAACTTCACCCAGTCCAACGCCACCGCGCTGGAGAGCTTCGCCGCCACCAACGGCGTCCAGGAGCTGTCCTTCTGGGAGGTCGACGGCTACGACAAGGGCACCGGGTACGCCTACTCCCGGATCTTCAACGCGATCACCGGCGGCACCACCACCCCGCCCCCGCCGCCCACCGGCGGCGGTCAGATCACCGGCTACGGCGGCAAGTGCGTCGACATCGCGGCCGCCAGCAGCGCGAACGGCACCGCCGTCCAGCTCTACACCTGCAACGGCACCACCGCCCAGCAGTGGACGGTGGCCTCGAACGGGACGCTCCAGGCACTGGGCAAGTGCATGGACGTGACGTCGGCCGGAACGGCGAACGGCACCCAGATCCAGCTGTACGACTGCAACGGGACCGCCGCGCAGGTCTGGCAGCACCAGTCCAACGGCGAGCTGCTGAACCCGGTGTCGGGCAAGTGCCTGGACGCGACCGGCCCGAGCTCCGCGGACGGCACCCGGCTGCAGATCTGGACCTGCGCCGACAGCGCGAACCAGCAGTGGAACCTGCCGAGCTGACCTGGCATCACCACGGAACCACCGGGCCCCCGGGCCGCCCCCACGGGCGGCCCGGGGGCCCATTCGCGTGAATTCGAACGGCGGCCGTGACCGATCCGGCACCGGACTCGTTCACCCCGGGTTGGAACTGCACTTCGAGCACGAGGGGCGAGGTGATCGGGGACGTGCTGGTGGAGAATCTCTCGGCGAATTCGAGGAATCCGGCGGAACGGGAACCGGGACGGGCGCCTGAGCCCGAGCCGGGGCCCGTGCCTGAACCGGAACCGAGGCCCGCGGCCGAGGCCGAGCCGAAGCGGGTCCGCGGCCCGCGGCTGGACCACCGCCAGCGGGTCTTCCTGTGGATCACCTCGGGCGCCGCGCTGCTGGCCGTCGGCGGCCTGGTCGGCTCCACCGAGGTGAAGTCGCCCGCGCAGCTGGCGGCCGCTCAGGGGCCGCCCTCCGCCTCGTTGCTGACCGCCGAGGTGCGGGACCAGGTGCTGGCGCAGCAGGTGGTCACCCGGGGGAGCGTGGTGGCGGACGGCAGCGTCACGGTGGACCCGACCGCCGCGCAGGGGGCGGGCCCGCTGGTGGTCACCCGGACCCCGGTGGCCGTGGGGGCCGCGATCAAGCCGGGACAGGTGATCGTGGAGGTCTCCGGCCGCCCGGTGATCGCCCTGCCCGGCAAGCTGCCGGCCTACCGCGACCTGAAGCCGGGGGAGAGCGGCGCCGACATCACCGAGCTCCAGGCCGCGCTGAAGTCCCTCGGCTACGGCGACGGCGACGACCCGGGCTTCTACGGCACGGAGACCAGGACGGCGGTCGGGGAGCTGTACCAGCGCCTCGGCTACGACCCGGTGACCGCCGGCGGATCCGGGGGCGCGGGGGACCAGGCGCTGCGGGCCGACGCGCAGGCCGTCGCGGCGGCCCGGCAGTCGGTGCTCCAGGCCCAGGCCGCGCTGTTCACCGCCCAGGCCGCCACGCCCTTCGTCCAGCAGACCGTGACGATCGATCAGCAGATCCTCGACTCCGCCCAGGAGGCCCTGGGGACCGCCGAGGACACCCAGCAGCAGGACCTGGCCGACACCGGCGACGAACTGCCGAGGAGCGAGTTCGTGTTCGTCCCGGCGTTCCCGGCGACGCTGGCCTCGCTCAACGGGAAGGTCGGCGCCACGGTCACGTCGCCGCTGGCCACCGTCGCCTCCGGCGGCCTCGTGGTGACCGCGACCCTGGACCGGGCCGACGGGAAGCTGCTGCGCCAGGGCATGAACGCGCAGATCCTCGCCGAGGGCCTCGGCCTCGCCGCCGGAGGCACGTTGACCACGCTCGGCCCGTACTCGGCCGGTTCCTCCCCGGGCGCCGGCGGCGCCGGCGGCCAGCAGCCGGGCTACCCGGTCACGGTCACCCCGTCCGGGCCGCTGACCGGCGCCGCGTGGCTCGGACAGAACGTGCGGCTGACCTTCACCACCGCCCAGAGCACCGGCAAGGTCCTGGCGGTGCCGGTCTCGGCGATCAGCACCGGGGCGGACGGCAGCACCACCGTGACGGTCGTGGACCCCGGGAACGTCCGGCGACAGGTCCCGGTGCAGGTCGGCATGACCGCGAACGGGATGTGCCAGATCACCCCGCGGACCAAGGGAGCGGTCCGGGCCGGACAGAGCGTGGTGACCGGACGGTGAGCCGGACCCCGGCGCCGCCCGTGATCGACCTGCGCGGAGCCGCCCGCAGCCATCCCGGGCCGCCCCCGGTCCAGGCCCTGCGGCCGACCGACCTGACCGTCGGCCGCGGCGAGTACCTGGCGTTGGTCGGGCCGTCCGGCTCCGGCAAGTCCACCCTGTTCAACCTGCTCGGACTGCTCGACCGGCCGAGCGCCGGAGGCTATCTGCTCGACGGGATCTTCACCGGCGCGATGTCGGAGGCGGAGCGCAGCGCGATGCGCGGGCACCGGATCGGCCTGCTGCCCCAGACCATCCACCTGCTGCCGCACCACACCGCGGCGGAGAACGTGGCCCTGGCGCAGGTCTACACCGGGCCGGGCCGCGGCGACCGTCGCGAGGCCGCCCGGCAGGCGCTGCGCGGCGTGGGCCTCGGCCACCGCCTCGACGCGCTGCCGTCCGCCCTGTCCGGCGGGGAGCGCCGGCGGGTCGCGATCGCCCGCGCCCTGGTGAACCGGCCGGGCCTGCTGCTGTGCGACGAGCCGACCGACGACCTGGACGCTGCTGCCTCGGCCCTCGTGCTGGACCTGCTCGACGAGGCGAACGCGACGGGCGCCACCGTCCTGGTGGTCACGCACGACCCGGCGACCGCCGCGCGCGCCCGGCGGACCGTGACCATCCGCGCCGGGACGCTGACCGAGGGGAGGACCGACGATGCCTCAACCGCCGCCTGAGCGCTCCCGGTTGCGTCCGCCCGACCTGGTCGGCGAGGCGCTGGCCGGCATCCTGCGCCGCCCGACGCGCACGGCGCTGACCATGCTCGGCACCGTGCTCGGGGTGGGCGCGTTCACCGCGGTCCTGGGCCTGACCTCCACCGCCTCGGGGCAGGTCGCCGCGGACTTCAGCGTGCTGACGGCGACCCAGGTCACCGTCGACGACGTCGGCGACGCCACGGAGCCGCGGGGCCCGACGCTGAACGACTTCCCCGCCGACGCCGACCAGCGCCTCGACCGGCTCAACGGGGTCGTCGCCGCGGGCACCCACTGGACGGTGTTCGCCGCCGGCCGGGCCACGGTCACCGGCACCGACGACCCGTCGCTCGGGAAGGACGTCCCGACCCCGGTGTTCGCGGCCAGCCCCGGCTACCTCACGGCGATCGAACCGGTCCTGGCGTCAGGATCCCTCTACAACGCCTTCCACGACCAGCGCCGGCTCCGGGTCGCGGTCCTGGGCGCGACGGCCGCCGCCCGGCTCGGCATCACCGATCTGAGCACGCAGCCCGCCGTGTTCGTCCAGGGCGTCGGCTACACGGTGGTCGGCGTCATCGGCGCGGACCGGCGCGCACCGGCGGACCTGCTCGGCGTCTACATCCCGGACCGGACCGCGCTGGCCCAGTACGGTGAGCCGTCGTCCCAGAGCCCGGCCTCCATGCTGGTCGAGACCCGGCTCGGCGCCGCGGAACTGATCGCCTCCCAGGCGCCCCCGGCCCTACGGCCGGACGCTCCGCGGCTGCTCCGGAGCGTGCCGCCGCCGAGCCCGCGCGCGATCAAGAACACCGTGCGGGGCGACCTCCGCAGCCTGCTCCTGCTGCTCGCCGCGCTCACCCTGGCGGTCGGGACGCTCGGGATCGCGAACACGACCCTGGTGGCCGTGCGGGAGCGCACCGAGGAGATCGGCCTACGGCGGGCGCTGGGGGCGAGGCCCCGGCACATCGCGCTCCAGTTCGTCACCGAGACCACCCTGCTGGGCGCGGTCGGCGGACTGATCGGCACGTCGATCGGGATCGCCGTGGTGGTCGTCGTGGCGCTCGCCCACCACTGGACCGCGGTGCTGTCCCCGGCGGCCACCCTGTCGGCTCCGCTGATCGGCGCCCTGACCGGGTTCCTGGCCGGCGCGTACCCGGCCCTGCGCGCCTCCCGCGTCGAACCCGCGGAGTCGCTGCGCGGGCCGTGACGGTCGGTCAGGCCGGCTCGGGGTCCTTCCGGCTGAGGATCCGGCGTGCCTGCCTGAGCAGGATCGGGGACGCGAACCACAGGATCCAGCCGTAGGTCGTGGCGAAGAAGACCGGGATGGACAGCCCGAAGCCGAGGATGACGCCGAGGGAGTGCTGGTCGGTGTCGGTGACCAGGGACGGCGGGGCGTCGGACGTCAGCAGCGACCGCGTCTTCATGCGGTGCACCATGGCCAGCATGGTGACGGCTGCCAGCGTCTGGAGCAGGGAGTAGAACCCGAACGTCAGCGCGTGGACGGTGAGGCTGTCCTGCCCCTCCGTGGTGAGCAGTTTGGTGGCGAAGGGGTTGAGAACGATCATCAGCAGCCACACCAGGTTGAGGTTCCGCAGCCGCGGGTCCACCCGCTCGATGTAGTTGAAGATGCGGTGGTGCTGCTTCCAGGCGGCGGCGATGGCCCCGAAGCTGATCAGGAACGCCAGGTAGTGGCCGTCGTCGGCCCGCACCGAGGACCAGTAGCGGGAGAACGTGTGCCCGCTGGGCACCGGGAGTTCCAGGGCGAGCAGGGTGATGGCGATGGCCACGACGGCGTCGGAGAAGGCGATCAGCCGCTCGGCCGCCCGGGAGTCCCTCGGTCCGTCAGCTGCCGCGGGGGAATCGTCTTCTGATCGGTTCATGTCGGGAAATATAGTCCGTCCCCGGCGGTGCCCTGGCCGTCGTTCCGCCAGGAGTAGCGGGCGGCGAAGTCGAGCAGTTCCTCGGCCCGGCGGGTGGAGAAGAGCGTGCCGAAGCCCTCCGGCGCCCGTTCGGCGGCGAGGGTCGGGTGGTAGCGGCGCAGCAGTTCGCGACTGGGCAGAAGCGAACTCGTGTCGGGAGCGGTGATGTTGACGGTGTGATAGCCCGTCAGGGGACGGTTCAGCGCGGCTTCGACCGCACGGGCGGCGTCCCTGGTGTCCAGCCAGCCCCACAGCTCGCCCCTGCAGAAGCCCCCGGGATCCTGGTGCACCTGGCGCAGGAACCGCGTCAGCCGCTCGCCCGTGCCCAGGAACGGGAAGCGCAGGCTCACCACGGTCGCGTCGTCCCGCCGGGCCACGGTCTGCGCGACCACTTCGCCCAGGTGCTTGGACAGCCCGTACACGTCCTCGCCGACGAACGGGTGCTCCTCGGTGACGGGTATCTCCCGGGGCGGCCGGTACCGCGAGGACCAGGCCAGGCCCAGCGCGGAGAGGCTGGAGACGTACACGATCCGGCGGACGCCCGCGTGTCCCGCGGCGCTCAGCACCCGCTGGGCGACCTCGACGTTGACGGTGAAGACCTCCTGCTCCGTGCCCAGCGCCGGCGAGGGCAGCGCCGCCGCGTGCACGACCGCGTCCATCCCGGCGACGGCCTGGGCCGCCTGCCCGGGGTCGAGCAGGTCGCCGCAGCGGAACTCGTCGGCTCGGTCGGTTCCTCCCGCCCCGGCGTCCTCGGGCGCGAGCGGCTTGCGGTCGTACGCCCGGACCTGCCAGCCGCCCGCCGCCAGCTGAGCGACCACCTCGCGTCCGAGCAGTCCTGCCGCTCCCGTGACCAGAACCCGCATGGTTGCTCCCTCGCTGTCGATGGCGACCCTAGAAGGGCTCGTTTAACATGTCAATCACGCCTCATCGGCTCGATCCGCACGCCATGGCATGTTAAATTCCCGTCATGCCGACGACGGAACCGGGCGGTCGCCGTACGCCCCGTACGCCCCTGTACGAGCAGGTCAAGCGCGAGCTGCTGGCGGCCATCGCCTCCGGCGAGTACTCGCCGGGCGTGCCGTTCGTGACCCAGCGGGAGATCTGCGAGCGGTTCGGGGTCAGCCATGCCACCGCGGTCCGGGCCCTGAACGACCTCGCCGCCGAGGGCCATGTGGTGCGCCGCCGAGGCCAGGGCACCTTCGTCGCCGAGCGCGTCGAGCGCGTCGAGCGCGCCGGGCAGGGCGGGCGGACCGGGCCGGGTCGACGCGACCGGCAGGTCGCCTGCGTGCTACAGACCCCGGGGCCGCATGTCTCCGCCGTGCTGGCCGGGGCCGAGGCCGTCTGCGCCGAGCTTGGCTACCGGCTCTACCTCCGCTACTGCGAGGGCGATCCGCAGCGCGAGGCGGCGGCCCTGCGCGACGCGCTCGACGACGAAGTCGGCGGCATCCTGGTCTACCCGGCCCAGGGCCACGACGACACCGGCGCCTACGCCGACGTCCTGCGCAGCGGCACCCCATTGGTGATGATCGACCGCTACCGACCCGAACTCGCCTGCGACGCCGTGGTCGCGGACAACTTCGCGACCGGCCGCGAGCTCACCGAAGCCCTGATCGGGGCCGGACACACGGTGATGGCCACGCTCTGGGACGAGACCGAGGCCACCAGCGTCCGGGACCGCCTGGCCGGCCATGTGCACGCGCTGCGCGAGCACGGCCTGCCGGTCCGCCCCGACCTGACCGTGCTGCGCCGGTACCGCGACCTGCCCGACGCGCAGCGCCGCGAACGGCTGGCCGAACTGCTCGGCGGCGAGCGGCCGCCCAGCGTGTTGGTCTGCGCCAACGGGTTCACGCTTGCGACGGCGGCCGAGGACCTGCTCGCCCTCGGCCGGGAGGTGCCCGGCGACCTCGACCTGGCCGGGATGGACGACGCCGGACCCTTCGACATCCTGCCGCTGACCGCCGCCTCGGTGGCCCAGCCCTCACGCGAACTGGGCAGCGCCGCCATGCGGTTGCTGCACCGCCGGGTCTCCGCCGCGGAGCCGCGCCCGGAGCCGGAACTGCTGGTGCTGCCGGTCCGGGTGCGGACCCGGCACGCCGCACCCGGGCACCTGCGCCTGGTCGGCACGGCACCGCCCGGGCAGGACCCCGCCGCCACGACGGACCGCCCGCTGCGCGGAGCCGGCTGAGCCCCGTTCCTGCCCCTGCCCCACTTGCCCGCCGACCTCGTGAAAGGGAACGCCATGTCCGCGCCGCACCCCGACCCGCAGGATCCCGACCCGTTGGACCCCGACCGCCTGCTCGGCCCGGACGGCGGGCTGCCCGAGGCGCAGCCGCCGTGGCCTTCGCGCGACCGGCTGCGGGTGACCGCCGTCCGCGCGATCGTGACCGCCCCCGAGGGGCTGCCGCTGGTCGTGGTGCGGGTGGACACCAACGACCCCGGCCTGTACGGGCTGGGCTGCGCCACCTTCACCCAGCGCTACGCGGCCGTCGTCGCCGCCGTGGACGAGCACGTCGGCCCGCTGGTCGTCGGCCGCCACCCGGCCGACATCGAGGACATCACCCGGCTGATCCACTTCTCCTCGTACTGGCGCAACGGGCCGGTGCTGAACAACGC
>FSVT01001089.1_pt1 | contig 14630 bp, 12 predicted proteins | sample 1637741 | NCBI WGS metagenome assembly FSVT01 (sample SAMEA3914814, study PRJEB12502) | metagenome | biome: forest; material: soil | place: USA | collected 2011-09-16 | depth 0.1 m
AGCGATCGGCACCCACCTGGGTCGGCCCGCTCGCTACGAGGCGATTCCGCTCGAGGCCGTCGCCGGTTACGGCGACACCGGCGACATGTTCCGGTGGTTTGCCGAGACACCGGCCTACCAGGCCGACTTCGCGGCCACCAAGGCGCTCGACCCCGACGTGCTCGACTTCGCCGGCTGGCTGAGCTACTCGGGGTTCACGCTTGCCGCGTAGCCAGGGCCTGCTCGAGGTCGGCGATCAGGTCATCCACATGCTCGATGCCGACGGAGAGCCTGAGCAGGTCGGGCGGCACGGGAGACCCGGCGCCCTCGACGCTTGCCCGGTGCTCGATCAGGCTCTCGACGCCGCCGAGGGAAGTGGCGCGCTTCCACAGCTTCGTGGTCGCGGCGACCGCAATGGCGGCCTGCTCGCCGCCGGCGACGCGGATCGACAGCATCCCTCCGAAGCCGCCGTGCATCTGGCGCGCCGCGAGCTGGTGACCCTGGCTCGACGGAAGCCCCGGGTAGAGCACCTCGGTGACGAGCTCATGACCGTGGAAGTGCTCGGCGACCTGCATCGCCGACGCGCTCGCGGTGCGCACGCGCAGGTAGAGCGTGCGCATCCCGCGCAGCAGCAGCCAGGACTCCATCGACCCCAGCGTGCCGCCGAGCTGCGCCCGGACCGACCGCACCCGCTGCCAGTGCTCGTTGTCGGCGCGCGTCGTGAGGGTGCCGGCGGTGAGGTCGGAGTGGCCGTTGAGGTACTTGGTGGCGGAGTGCATCACGAGATCGGCGCCGAGGTCGAGCGGCTGGGACAGCACGGGAGTGGCGGCGGTCGAGTCGACGGCTAGCAGGGCGCCGGCGGCGTGGGCGGCCTCAGCGGTGGCGGCGACGTCGGTGATCGTCCACAGCGGGTTCGCGGGCGTCTCGACCCAGACCAATTTCGTCGCTCCGGGCCTGATGGCGGCCTGAACCGCGGCCGCGTCGCTCATGTCGATCAGCTCGACGTCGAGGCCCCACGAGGTGGCGAAACCCAGCAGCCAGTTGCGCAGGCTCCAGTACATGACCTTCGGCGCGAGCACGTGATCTCCGGGATGCAGCGCCTGGAACACCGCGGTCGCGGCCGCCATCCCGCTGGCGAAGAGCAGGGTCTGGTGACCGTGCTCCAGCTCGGTGATCAGCGCCTCGGCCTGGTCGAACGCGGGGTTCTGGTCGCGCATGTAGACCCGACCGGACCGGTAGCCATTGTCGGCATCCCGCAGATACGTGCTCGACATGTGGATGGGCGGGTTGATGGCGCGCGTGGCCTCGTCGACCCAGCCGAGTCCCTGTGCGGTGAGGCTCTCGGGATGAAGGTCGGCGTCGGTCATATGCCGATGCTAGAACGCCGCCATCCTCAGAACGCCGAGAACCCCGTCAACTCCCGGCCGAGCACCAGCTGGTGGATCTCGTCGGTGCCCTCATAGGTGCGCACCGACTCGAGGTTGGCCAGGTGGCGCATCACGGGGAACGCGCTCGTGATCCCGTCGCCGCCGAGGATCGCGCGCGCGGCCTGGGCGATCCGCAGGGCCTCGCGCACGTTGTTGAGCTTGCCGACGCTGATCTGCGCCGGAGTGAGCGCACCGCGCTCCTTGAGGCGTCCGAGGTGCAGCGCGAGCAGCACGCCTTTCTCGTACTCGACGAACATGTCGGCCAGCTGGGCCTGGATGAGCTGCCGGCTTCCGATCGGATGCCCGAACACCTCGCGGGTCCTGGCGCGTCCCAGCGCCTCTTCGATGCAGCTCCGCGCGGCGCCCATCGCGCCCCAGACGATGCCGAAGCGCGCCTCGTTGAGGCAGGCGAACGGACCCGACAGGCCGCTGGCCGCCGGCAGCATCGCTGACTCCGGAACCCGCACTCCATCCAGCACCACGTCGCACTGGATCGACGCGCGCATCGACAGCTTGCCGTCGATCGGTGTGGCCGCGAAGCCGGGCGTCGAGGTGGGCACCAGGAACCCGCGCACGACGCCGTCCGCGGCATCCTTCGCCCAGATGACCGCGATGTCGGCGATGCTGGCCAGCCCGATCCAGCGCTTGCTGCCGTCGATGACCCAGTCGTCGCCATCGCGTCGCGCAGTAGTCAGCATTGCGCCGGGGTCGCTGCCACCGCTCGGCTCGGTGAGGCCGAAGCATCCGATCGCCTCGCCGCGGGCCATGCGTGGCAGCCATTCGTTCTTCTGCTCCTCCGAGCCATGCACGTGGATGGCCGTCATGGCCAACGAGCCCTGCACCGACACGAAGGTGCGCCAACTGCTGTCGGCCGACTCGAGTTCGAGGCAGACCAGGCCGTAGGCGACCGGGCCGGCTGCCGCGCAGCCATAGCCCGTCAGTTGCATGCCGAGGAACCCGGCGGCCGCGAGTTCGCCGACCAGTTCTCGACGGAAGTGCTTGTTCTCGAAGTCGTCGTCGATCACCCGCAGGATGCGGTCGGTGGCGAAGGCACGGGCCTTCAGCTGCCAGGCGCGCTCGTCATCTGTCAGCAGGTCGTCGAGGTCGAAAACCGTGTCGACAATCAGCGTGGTGCCGGCGTCGTCGTTCGTACTCATGGGGTCCCTTCGCTCGCCTCGGGAAACCTTCTCACAGCGACTGTTTGTTCGGCGTTCGCTTGCGTGATCGCGATCGAAGTGTTCGACTGAAAAAGGAAACCCGAATTCCGCACTGACAATCTGCACGTGAAACGGGGTTCCACCGATGTCCTTTTCCATGATGAGCCGAGTGGCTCTGGGAGGGCTCTCGGCCCTCGCTCTCACCGTTGGCGGGCTCGCCGCTGCGGCGCCCGCGCAGGCGGTGGATGCCGCGTCGAGCGTCGTCATCACCGAGGTCTACGGCGGGGGCGGCAACAGCGGTGCGCCCGTCAACAAGGACTTCATCGAGCTGTTCAACCGCAGCGCGGCGGCCGTCGACCTGTCCACCTGGTCGGTGCAATACGGCTCGGCCGCGGGCACCACCTACCAGCCGACCGCGCTGACCGGATCGATTGCGGCGGGCGGCTTCTACCTGATCGCCGAGTCGGGCGGAGCCACGGGCGCCGACCTTCCGACGCCCGATGCGACCGGCACCCTGGCCCTCTCGGCCGCCAGCGGCAAGGTCGCGCTCGTCGCGGGCAGCGCCACCGCGCTCACCTGCGGAGCCACCTGCTCGAGCGCGGCGGGAGTCGTCGACTTCGTCGGCTACGGCGCTGCCAATGACTCGGCGGGAACCCCGACACCCGGGCTCAGCAACACCACCTCCGCTCAGCGGACGACGAGCCCGCTCACCGACACCGGCAACAACGCGGCGGACTTCGTGATCGCCGCGCCCACGCCGAAGGCGCCGACCGCGGCAGCGTCCGGGGGAACCGACTGCAGCGCGACACCCACGCCGCCGGCCTGCGTCCCCGGCACCACGACGATCCAGGACGTGCAGGGCACCGGCTTTGTCTCGCCGCTCAACGGCCAGACCGTGACGAAGGTCGCAGGAGTGGTGACGGCGGTGCGGGCGAGCGGCAACGGCCGCGGCTTCTGGATGCAGGAGGCGAGCCCGGACGCATCGCGCACCAGCGCGTCATCCGGAATCTTCGTCTTCACCTCGAGCTTCGCGGTCTCTCCGGGAGACGACGTGCTGGTCACCGGCAAGGTGAGCGACTTCTACACCTTGAGCTCGGGCGAGACGCTCGCGAACACCGCGAGCCTGTCGGTGACCGAGATCGACCCGACGCTGGTCACCACGGCGAGCAAGGCCAACACGCTTCCGGCGCCGGTGGTACTCACGCCGACGACCGTGCCCGACCAATACGCGCCGACGGTCGCAGGCGGCAACGTCGAGTCGATCACGACGGTGGACCCCACGAACTCGGCGCTCGAGTTCTGGGAGGCCCACGAGGGCATGCGCGTCGAGGTCGACAACGCTCGCGTGGTCGGCCCCGGCGACACCCAGTTCGGCGAGATCTACCTGACCACCAAGCCGGCCCAGCAGGCCACGCCGCGCGGCGGCACCTACATCGGGGGTTACGACTCGGTGCCGACGGGCCGCGTGCTCGTGGCGCCCGCCAACGGCACGGTGCCCGCGGCGAACGTCGGCGACGTGCTGACCGGCCCGACCGTCGGACCGGTCGACTGGTCGACATTCGGCGGCTACGACATCGTCGCGACGACGGTCGGCGGCTACCAGGACAACGGGCTCACCGCCACCGCCGCGACGGCTCAGACCGCTGGCCAGTTGGCCATCGCGACCTACAATGTCGAGAACCTGGCACCGACGGATCCGGCATCCAAGTACTCGGCCCTGGCGAACGGCGTGGTGCACAACCTGGCGTCGCCCGACATCATCTCGGTCGAAGAGATCCAGGACAACGACGGAGCAACGGATGACGGTGTCGTCGCCGCCGACCAGACGCTGACGAAGTTCACGGCCGCGATCGCGGCGGCAGGCGGCCCCGCGTACCAGTGGAGCGAGATCGACCCGGTCAACGACCACGACGGTGGGCAGCCGGGCGGCAACATCCGCGTCGTCTTCCTGTACAACCCGGAGCGCGTGAGCCTCGATGCGGCGCCGGGCGGCAGCCCCACGACCGCGGTCGGGGTGACGCGAGCCGCCGACGGGACGGCCGACCTGACGCAGTCGCCCGGCCTGGTCGACCCGACCAACACCGCGTGGACCAGCAGCCGCAAGCCGCTAGCCGCCGAGTTCACCTTCCAGGGCAAGAAGGTGATCGTGGTGGGCAACCACTTCGCCTCCAAGCTCGGCGACCAGAACTCTGACGGCCGCTTCCAACCGGCCGCGCGGTCATCGGAGGTGCAGCGCGGTCAGCAGGCGACGGCGCTCAACACCTTCGTGCACGCGGTGCTGGCAGTCGACCCCCGGGCGAATGTGGTGCTCGCCGGCGACTTCAACGACTACCAGTTCTCGCCGTCCGTGCACACGCTGACCGACGACGGGGCGACCCTCGCCGACCTGATCAACACGCTGCCCAAGAACGAGCAGTACACCTACGTGTTCGACGGGATCTCGCAGGTGCTCGACCACATCTTCGTGACCAAGCCGCTGGCCGACGCGACGCCGTCTGCGGTTCAATACCAGGTCATCCACGTCAACTCGGAGTTCGCGGCGCAGGCGTCGGATCACGATCCTCAGGTCGTGCGCATCCAACCGCTCGCGGCCACGCCGATCACGACGGGCAAGATCGATGTGCTGCCGAATCACGTGCTGCGCGGCACCGTCGCGCTGGCGGTCGTGCACGGCTTCGACCCGAAGACACGCTTGGTGATCAAGGTGGATGGCGACCAGGTCGCGACCACCATGACCGACAAGCACGGTGCCGGTCTCGAGCTGGTGCGGTTGCCCTCCCGATTCGGGGTCGGTCAGCACACCATGACGGCGACGACGGCGAGCGGCGCGGTCGCGACGACCACCTTCACGGTGGTGACGCTCGAGGGGCTGCGGGCATTCTGAAGCGATGGGGTCAGCGCGGCTCGAGCGGCGCCGACCCCATCGCCTCGTTGAAGCGCTGAGTGATTCCGAGGTCGTCGACGCGCTGCGCGTCGACCCGTTCTCGTGCGCGCCCGACGTACGCCTCGGGGTGGCCAGACTCGAGGGCGGCCATCGTCTCGGCGATGAACTCCTCGAGGGGCATCGCCCTCGCGTCGAGCAGGTTGACCGGCTGCAGCTCGGTGCGGGTGAAGGGCGGTGCGATCTCGATGACCTCCGGCACCGCGGGCCCGATCCGGTGCCGCAGGGACAGGGTGTACGAATGCATCGCGGCCTTGGTCGCCGAGTACAGCGGCGAGCGGGCGAGCGGCACGTAGCCGAGCACCGAGGTGACGTTGACGATCGCCGAGTCGGGCGTCGCGCGCAGGTGCTCGATGAAGGCCGAGATCACCCGGATCGGGCCGAGCAGGTTCGTCGACACGATCCGCACCAGGGTGTCGTCGTCGATCGGTTCGGCCGGGTCATCGTCGGTCATGATGCCGGCATTGTTGATCACGACATTGAGGCCGGGATGCCGCGCCAGCAGCTCCCGCGCGCCCGACTCGATGCTCACCGCGTCGGCCACGTCGAGGGCCAGCGTCTCGATGCTCGGGTGGGACTCGGCGACCTCCGCCAGCAGTTCCGCGCGCCGTCCGGCGACGATCACCGTGTTGCCGCGGGCCGCGAGCACCTCGGCGAGGGCGCGGCCGATCCCCGAACTGCCGCCGGTGATCAGAACCGTGTTGCCGCTGAGCTTCATCGCGTCGGCTCGGTGGCCTGCGCCTGGTGCGCCGCCCACTCCCGCCGCACGAACTGTTCGAACGAGGTGGGCCGGCGACCGAGCAGCCAGGTCAGCACGTTCGGGTTGCCCAGGAAGTCGTGGGCGCTGTAGCGCGCCGAGATCGAGCGCAGCACGCTCAACTGGTGCGGCGCGTCCGCGGGATCGCGGTCGCCGAGCCAGGCGGTGGCGTAGGTGTCGGCATCGATCTCGCGCAGGTCGATGGGGCGCTCGAGCACGTGGGCGATGACATCCCGCAACTCCGCGGCGGTGAAGCGGCCGGGGGCGACGAGCTCGTAGGTGGCCGATGCGTGACGTGTCGTGTCGCTCAGAACCTGCACGGCGACATCCGTCACGTCATCGAGATCCACCAGCGACTGCCGTCGGTCGAGCGACCAGGAGAGCTCGAAGACGCCGCGCTCGAACGCCGGTCGCAGTTTGAGCGGCAGCATGTAGTTGCTCGGCTGCAGGATCGTGAACTCGAGGTCCGAGGCCAGCAGGTGCTCCTCGACGTCGCGTTTGATCTCGTGCTGCACGAGGTCGGTGACGATCGAGTGCAGCACCGAGCTGAACACGAAGTGTTCAACGCCCTCGGCTCGAGCGGCATCGATCAGGCCGATGCCCATCGCACGCTCGCCCGGGTCGAGCGTGGCGCCGACGTGGTAGACCTTCGAGACTCCGCGCACGGCGGCGCGCTGCACGTCGGGGTCGGCGAGGTCGCCGGCCACGACGTCCGCGACTCCGAGCTTGCGCAGGGCAGCCGCCGACGCCGCGGACCGCACGTTGGCCCGCACCGGCACGCCGCGGGCGATCAGCTTCGGAATCAGCATCCGGCCCTGATTGCCCGCGGCGGCGGTGACGAGAACGGTCATGCTCAGGCGGCTGCCGCCTTGGCGCACGCCTGGGCGAACGCCAGCTGCGAGCCCTGGAACTCGCCGCTGGGCAGGTGGAAGTCGATGCAGTGCCCGCTGCCGAGCTGAAGGGCGGCATCGACGGATGCCGCGGAGGTGAAGCCGGCCCGGTACTGGTCCATCTCGTCCTGGCTCACCACCCACAGGTTGTCGAACTCGCCCGACCGGTGGTGCACCGGGACCGTCACTCGGCCGGTGGTCTCGGCGCGCTTCTCGATCCATCCGCCGGTGATGTCGAGCAGCTCGGCCTTGGGCACCAGGGTGTTGGACGGGTAGCTGGCGGCCGGCATGTCGTCGGAGTACGTGCCGACGGGCCCGAACATGAGTTGGTCTTTGAGAGGCACCGGCAGGTCGATCATCGGGATCGGGGGCAGTTGCGCCCAGGCGCCCGCGGACTCCGCGGGGACGCGCACCAGGCAGCCGGACGTGGCAAGGCCGAGCAGGGGCCAGTTCGGAGCGGACGCCGCGATGATCGTCGCCACCGCGCCACCGATCGAGTGGGCGACGAGTACGACGCCGGCGTGGCCGGGACCGTACTGCGCCCAGATCGAGCCGATCGCGGCGTTCAAGACGTCGGCGTTGTCGAAGATGATCGAGCCGTCGCTCTCGAGCGAGGTCGAGTCACCGTAGTTGGGCCGGTCGAGGGCGATCACCGGCACGCCGGCCGCCGTCCCCCGGTCCAGCAGCGAGTACTCCGGGATGTCGAAGTACTTCGAGGTGTACGTGCCGCCATGCAGGGCGATCACCAGCGGAGCGCCCTGGGCGGCGTCGACGCCGGCTCCGATATTGGTGAGGCCGCTGTAACTCCGGTCGCCGACCGAGTGGGTGAAGGAGGTGGACATCGTCGTCCTTTCGTGGGTGGGGGTGTTATCGGGTGGATGATGCATGCGCGACGGCGTCGCGAACGTGTGCGGCGACCTCGAGGGATGCCCCGGGATCGCGGAACTCGGAGAAGTGCGACACGATGGCCGCCCCGCGCGCCGCGGGCTCGAGATCGAGCGGACGCGCGATGACCAGGTAGTGGAAGTGCGGATGGTTCTCGCCGAAGCTCATGAAGTAGACCTTCTCGACCCCGGTGGCCGCCCGGATCGCGGACTCGAGCCGCTGCGACACCGCGCCGAATCCGGCGGCTTCGTCGGCGGTGAGGCCGGTCCACCCCTCGGCGTGGCGGCGAAGCCGCAGGAAGTACCAGCCCGGCGCCTCCAGGTTGGGAGGGATCTCGCACGACCAGATCTCGTCTCGCAGCACGATCGCCTCGGGGGACGCGTCTTCGAGCGCGCACGGGACGCATCCCTCGACCCCGGTCATGCGGCGACCGGGGCGAGCTGCTCGGCGAGAAACGCCTCGACGGTGCGGGCGGACGAACCGGTGATCTGCTCGACGGTGTGAGTGACGAACTCCGACTCGCCGTCTCGGAAGAGCTGGTACATCTCCTCGAAGTGCTCGGCCTCCCAGTCGGGCATGCCACGAGCGGTGAGCGTGGCACGGACGTCTGCCGGCGTGATCTCGCTCACCGTGATCTCGCTGCCCAGCAACTCGGCCGCGAGTCGGGCGATCTCGGCGTATGTCACCGAGCGCGGGCCGGTGAGTTCCAGGACCGAGGAGTCCCAGTCGTGCGTCAGAAGCACCCGGGCGGCGACCTCGCCGACATCGCGGGCATCGATGAAGCTGATGCCGGATCCCGCGATCGGGTTGGGCACCACGCCGGTCGCCTGCAGCCCAGGAATCAACTGCTTGCCGACCAGAACCTGCATGAACGAATTGGGCCGCAGGATGACGAAGGGCTGACCGCTGTCCTGCAGGACGCGCTCGACCTCCCAGTGCTGACGGCACGCGTGCGGTCCATCCGGTCTGATCGCCGAGCGCGTTCCCGACAGTTTGACGATGCGGGCTCCGCTGCGCCGTGCCTCGCGGATGACGCCCAACTGGAGGTCGGACATCGAGAAGCTGTGCGGCGACACCAGCAGCACCGAGTCGACGCCCTCCATGGCGGAGGACAGCACTCCCGGTTCGCGAAGATCGCCGGACCGGATGTCGACACCCTCGCCCCACAGGTCCCGGGCGCGGGCTCCGTCGCGGACCAGCACCCGCGCGGTCGTCCCGGCGCCGTGAAGGCTGTTCACCACGTGGGGGCCCACGTTGCCGGTCGCACCGAGAACCAGCACGGTCATCCGGACTCCTCTGTGAGCTACTCGCTACGATATATTCTGCATGGTCGCACAGCGGGGCACGCCGCGCAAGCAGCGGTTCTCACCGCTCGGAGCCGCGCTCCTCGAGCTGACCGATGAACTCGCGGATGCGCTCGCGGTTCACCGAGAGGTGCGCATCCAGTGCCGCAGACATGGCGGCTGCATCGCTGCGCAGGGCGGCGTCGTGAAGGATCTTGTGCAGCTCGTAGCGGCGTTCGCGTTCGGCCTCGGTGATCTGCGTCGGATCGAAGACGAGATGCGAATAGCGCTCGGTGGCGATCCACAGGGTCTGAAGCACGCGGTCGTCCCAGGCGTTGGCGGCCGGCTCGACCAGCGCGGCATGGAAGTCGTAGTGCGCCTGCCATGCGCGTTCCGGATCATGATCGCGACTGGCCTCGAGCAACTCACCGAGCCTGCGCACCTGCTCCGGCGAGTGCTGGCCGGCCGACTCCCCCGCCAGGGGCAGCTCGATCACGGTTCGGAGGCGGTAGATCGCCTCCATGTCGGCGGTCGACAGCGGTGCCACCGCCGCGCTGCGCGCCTGTCGCAGCACGATCAGCCCCTGCGACTCGAGTCGACGGAGCGCTTCGCGGATCGGGATGTGGCTCACGCCGAGCTGGCCGGCGAGGTCGCGGATCGAGAACTCCTGCCCGGCCGCGAGGGAGCCGGTGAGCACCGCTCGTCGGATCTCCGCCGTGACCAGGTCGACCGCTGAGTTGTTCTCGCGGACGACCGAACGTACCTGGCCTTCTAACGCCACTCTGCTCCGTCCATCGGTGAGACCATCGTGCCAGTGCCCGCCCGACTCGTTGAGGGTTGGGCGTGACATTGGCTAGGATATAGCGTATATCTCGTGGTGTCGGAAGTTGTCCGCCGAGACGGAGGAGTGCTGCGCATGACCGCCGAGGCTGCAACGCGCTCCGAACTGCGCGAGCAGTTGCGCGCCCTCGCCGACATCGAGCGCAAGGTGCTCTGGCTCTCGACGGCGATCATCGCCGCGGCGAACGCGCCCGACCGCAAGGATCCCGACGGCCTCAAGGTCGGCGGTCACCAGGCCTCGAGCGCCTCGATGGTCACGATCATGACGGCGCTGTGGTTCAGCGAGCTGACCCGCGACGATCGCGTCTCGGTGAAACCGCATGCCTCGCCCGTGCTGCACGCGATCAACTACCTGCTGGGAGAACTCTCGGCGGACCAGCTGGGCACCCTGCGCGCGTTTCACGGGCTGCAGAGCTACCCGAGCCGCTCGAAGGACCCGGACACGGTCGACTACTCGACCGGGTCGGTCGGCATCGGCGCGACCGCTCCGATCTGGGGCGCGATCGCGCGGCGGTACGCCGCCGACACCGCGGGCCACCCGCGGCAGCTTGGCAGGCAGTACAGCCTGGTCGGTGATGCCGAGCTCGACGAGGGCGCCGTCTGGGAGGCGGTGCTCGACCCGAACGTTGTCGAGCTCGGCGAGGTGGTCTGGATCGTCGACTTCAACCGCCAGTCGCTCGACCGGGTCGTTCCCAACATCTCGGCCACCCGGCTGCAGGCGATGTTCGCGGCCGCCGGCTGGCAGGTCATCACCCTCAAGTACGGTCACCTGCTTCAGGAGCTGTTCGGCCGCGACGGCGGTGAGCACCTCAAGACACGGATCGACGGGATGTCGAACCCCGAGTACCAGCGCATGCTCCGGTATCCCCCCGCCGAGCTCCGCGCCCACCTGCCCGGCGACGGTCCCGGGTCGGAGGCGATCCGCGACCTCCTCGCCGAGGTACCCGACGCCGACATGCCCCGGATCATCGCCGGCCTCGGCGGCCACGACCTGGGCCGGCTGATCGATGCGTTCGGCGAGATCGACGAGACCCGGCCGACGGTGATCTTCGCCTACACCGTCAAGGGCAACGGGCTGCCGAGCGCCGGCCACCCGCAGAACCACTCGAACCTGCTGACCCCTGAACAACTGGCCGGCCTCGCCGAGCGCCTCGGCGAGTCGGTCGACGACCCCTGGCGGGTCTTCGAGGCGGGATCGGATGCCGCCCTGCTCTGCGCGCGCGCGGCAGAGCATCTGCAGCGCGATCCGGTCGCGAGCGGTCAGCCTCCCTCGATCCCGCAGGACTTCGGCCGCGACGTCGTCGGTCACAGCTCGACTCAGCAGGCGCTGGGCAGGCTGCTTCTCGACCTCACCCGGGTGGCGCCCGAGGCGTCGCGCAGGGTGGTCACGGTCGCGCCGGATGTGGCATCCAGCACCAATCTCGGTGGCTGGCTGAACAAGGCAGGCGTCTGGTCGTCGGCCGAGAAGCGCGACTGGTTCGCCGACGACGGCGAGACGATCCTGCACTGGGACGAGCGGCCGAGCGGTCAGCACATCGAACTCGGGATCGCCGAGGTCAACCTGGTCTCGCTGCTCGGCGAACTCGGCGCGACCTGGAGCCGATGGGGCGAGCCGCTCCTGCCGATCGGCACGCTCTACGACCCCTTCGTCACGCGGGCCCTCGAGCCCTGGTCGTTCGGTGTCTACGGAGGCGGCCAGTCGATCCTGATCGGAACGCCGTCGGGGGTGACGCTCGCAGCGGAGGGCGGCGCCCACCAGTCGATCATCACGCCGTCGATCGGCATCGAGCAGCCCGGCGTCGTGAGCTTCGAGCCGGCGTTCGTTCAGGATTTCGAGTGGTGCATGCTCGACGCCCTGTCGCGGCTCGGGCGGTCCGACGGCTCGTCGAGCTACCTGCGGCTGTCCTCCCGGATGCTCGACCAGACCATCGCCGCGGTGCCGAGTGATCCCGCCGCACGTGAGCGCCGCCGCCGGCAGGCGGTGTCGGGCGGCTACGAGCTGCAGCGCGTCGAGCGACCGGCCGTCACGCTGGTCGGGATGGGCGCGTTGATGCCCGAGGTGCTCGCGGCCGCGTCTCGACTTGGCGCGTCCGGCGTCGCGTGCGACGTGATCTGCGTCACCAGCGCGGATCGGCTCTACCGCTCGACACGTGCCAGGCAGGGCCGCGGTGACGGCGATGCCGCAGTGGTCGGTCAGCTGCTCCCCGCCGACCGCGCGAGGCCGATGGTCACGGTGCTCGACGGCCACCCGCACGCGCTCGCGTTCCTGGCGACGGTCAACGGGGTTCGCAGCGTGAACCTCGGCGTCACCGAGTTCGGGCAGACCGGAACCCTGCAGGAGTTGTACCGTGCAAACGGGATCGGACCCGACGCGATCGTCGAAGCGGCACTCGATCTGGCCGGCACGACATGACGAGCATCACCCCACCACCCAACACGATCTCGAAGGAGAGACATGTCTGACAACCTGGCCAAGGACCGGCCCGCCAACCCCCCGAAGCTCCACCACACCACATTCACGACCCTGCGCATGGAGCAGATGGTCGCCTGGTATGGACTGGTCTGCGGGCTCCGTCCGGTCTTCCAGAGCGCCGAGGCGTCGTGGTTGACGAATGACGAGGCCAACCACCGCATCGCGTTCCTGTCGCCTCCCGGGCTCAAGCATCCGACCGACAAGGGCCATGAGACCGGCATCCACCACACGGCCTTCGAGTTCCACACCTTCGACATGTGGATGAACAACTACATCCGGTTGCGCGACCACGGCATCCTGCCGTTCCTGCAGCTCGACCACGGCATCACGATGTCGGTGTACTACCAGGACCCGGACGGCAACGGCGTCGAGATCCAGGTCGACGGCTTCGGTGACTGGGCGGACTCGAGCGAATGGATCGCCAACGCCAAGGAGTTCGCCGAGAATCCGATCGGTACCTGGTTCGACGCCGAGAAGCTGGTTGCGGCGCGCGACTCGGGGCTGAGCTTCAAGGAGATTCACGAGCGCACGCGGGCCGGCGAGTATCTGCCCGCCGTGATCCCGGACGACATCTTCCTGCCAGAGGTGTGGTGAGCATGGCGTCGTTCTCGATCGAGAACGCCCGGGTCTTCGACGGCGAGCGGCTCAGCGCTCCACGCACTGTCTTCGTGGTCGACGGCCTGATCTCGGACGCCGCGGGTGCGGATTCCACGATCGTGGATGCCGCCGGGGCAGCCCTGCTTCCCGGGCTCATCGACGGCCATGTGCACGTCGACGACCCCGCCCAGGCGGTGACGCTCGCGCACTGGGGTGTCACGACCGCGCTGGACATGGGCGCAAAAGATCCGTCGGTGATCGAGGGCCTGCGCGGAGCGGCCGGCGTCGCGGATGTGCGCTCGGCGGGATTCCCGGCCGGGCCGTCCACCGGCACCCACATCGCACGGCTCGGCTACCCGGCGTCGTCCGCCATCTCGACCGCGGACGAGGCGGACGCGTGGGTGGCGGCGCGCGTCGCCGCCGGCTCGGACTACATCAAGATCCTGCTCGAGGTTGCCATGCCCGGCCAACCCGAGCCATTGACGGCCGAGACCGCGTCGGCCATCGTGAGCGCGGCCCACGCTGCGGGCAAGAAGGTCATCGCCCACACCACCACCGCGGCGACCGCCGGCATCGCCGTGAAAGCCGGCGTCGACGCCATCACTCACACGCCGCTGGGCGAGGTGCTGAGTGAGGAGTTCGCCCACGAACTCGCTGCGCGCGGCGTCGTGGCGATCCCGACCCTGTCACTGATGAGCGCGATGGCGAGCAACTGGCCATTCCCGGTTCGTCCGCCGACGATCGACTTCGACAACGCGCTCGCCACGATCGGCCGCCTCGACGGCGCCGGCGTGACGCTCGTCGCCGGCACCGATTCCAATGCGCACCCGGCAACGCCGGCTCAACCTCCGCACGGAGAAGCCCTGCACGGCGAGCTGGAGCTCATGGTGGCGGCAGGGGTCGCACCGGCCGACGCGATCCGCGCCGCGACCTCGAATGCCGCCGAGTTCTTCGGCCTTGCCGACCGAGGGCGGATCGCGCCGGGCCTGCGAGCCGATCTTCTCCTCGTCGATGGCGACCCGACCGCCGATATCACGGCGACCCGTGCCATTCGCGGTGTCTGGATCGCGGGGGAGCGCGTGCGCTCGGCATGACCGTGATCCGTACCCCCGTGCTCGTGGTCGGCGGTGGCCCGGTCGGGCTGACGACGGCGCTCGAGCTCTCGCACCACGGCATCCCGAGCGTCGTGGTCGAACCCCGGATCGTCGTCGAGCATGGCCGACCGCGCGCGAAGACCACAACCGCCCGGTCGATGGAGCTGTTCCGGCGCCTGGGTGTCGCCGACGAGATCCGCGAGCGGGCCGGGATTCCGCTCGGCTGGTCGGACGAGATCCGGTTCTGCACCACGGCAACCGGCGTCGAGATCACCAGGATCGAGGGCACGCTCGGGCTGGACCTCGA
>FSVT01000357.1_pt1 | contig 14370 bp, 11 predicted proteins | sample 1637741 | NCBI WGS metagenome assembly FSVT01 (sample SAMEA3914814, study PRJEB12502) | metagenome | biome: forest; material: soil | place: USA | collected 2011-09-16 | depth 0.1 m
AACCGAAGCCGAGTTCCTGGCCGCCGTAGCGGCCCATCGCCACGATCGCGAACTCCATCCCGTCGGGCTCGAGCCGGGCGAGCTCGAGGATGCCCGTGAGCATCGCCGTCGTAATGTCGGTCAGGGCGAGGCCGATCCGTGAGATGGACGCCATCCCGAGGATGCCGGCAATCGCGACGCGAAGAACCTCACGTCGGCGTGCTGTGCGAAGTGCGAGTGCCGCCGCCTCGATGTCGTCGTCGTGTCGAGCGATCGTTGCGTGGGTCTCATCAAGCAGCACGGCGAGGCTGCGCGGCTGGAGTTCATCCTCGTTTTCGAGCCAGGCCGCCCCCTCCGGAATCCGCTCGAACAGGTTGCTGACGAAGCGCGATCCGGAGAGCACATTGGTGAGCCTCTGGGCAGCGCCGGACGAGTCGCGCAGCATCCGCAGGAACCAGTACGCCTCGCCGAGGTCGTCGCTCAGGCGACGGAATGCCAGCAGGCCGTGATCCGGATCCGCGCCCTCTGCGAACCAGCCGAGCATGACGGGAAGCAGAGTGCGCTGGATGGTCGCACGCCTCGAAACTCCGCCGGTCAGCGCCGCGATGTGGTGCAGGGCGCCGGCCGGATCGCGGAAACCGATGGCCGCCAGTCGCGCCTCCGCCTGCTCACTCGACAGGGTCAGCTCATCATTCGGAAGCGCTGCAACCGCTGTGAGCAGCGGCCGATAGAACAGCCTCTCGTGCAGGCTCCGCACCTCGTGCTTGGTGCGCTGCCACGCATCCGTCAGTTCATCCGCGTTCGCGTACAGCCCCGTCGCCCGAGCCAGGATGCGCACGGCCTCCGGCTCACGCGGCATGAGGTGGGTACGCGAGAGCCTGGAAAGCTGCAGGCGGTGTTCGAGTAGGCGAAGAAATCGGTAGTCCCGCGAGAACTCGGACGCCTCAACCCGTCCGATGTAGCCCTGCGCGGCGAGTGCGACCAGAGCCGGCAGCGTGGCCTGCTGCCGCACCTCGGGGTCGTGCTGGCCGTGGACGAGCTGGAGCAACTGGATCGTGAACTCGACGTCACGGAGGCCACCCGGCCCAAGCTTGAGCTGGATGTCGCGCTCATCCGGCGGGATGTTCTCGGTGACGCGCTCACGCATCCGCTGCACCGACTCGACGAAGTTCTCGCGCGACGCGCTTGACCAAACGAGCGGGGCGATCGCCGCCACGTACCGGTCCCCGAGTTCGAGGTCGCCGGCGAGCGGGCGCGCCTTCAGCAGCGCCTGGAACTCCCAGCTCTTCGCCCAGCGGTCGTAGTACGCGAGGTGGGATTCGAGAGTGCGTACGAGGGCGCCGTCCTTGCCCTCTGGGCGAAGGTTGGCGTCCACCTCCCAGAGCATGGGCTCCGAGGCGAGTTCCTGGATGCCGCGGGCCGTCTGCATCGCGAGCCGTGTCCCGATCTCCACGGCCCTGTCCGAGCCGAGATCGCCCACGGCCTCCACTACAAAGATGACGTCGACGTCGCTCACGTAGTTGAGTTCGCGAGCACCCGCCTTGCCCATGCCGATGATCGCGAGGCGGGTGTTCGCGACATCCGCATCGGCGAATCGCGTGGATCGCCGTGCCACATCGAGCGAGGCATCCAGCGCGGCCCCGGCTAGGTCGGCGAGCATTCCCGTAACCTGAGAGACGGCCGCGAGCGGGTCGGGGTTCGAAAGATCCCACGCGGCAAGCGCTGCGAGATGACGCCGATAGCGGACTCGGAGCGCCGTGAACGCGGCATCGTCCGCAAGCCCGTTGACCGTCGCGACCAGGTCAGCGTGCAGGGTGTCTGCGTCTGGCAGGGCGTCGAGCGGGCTCAGCAGGACGTCGAGTTGATCGGGATGCCGAAGAAAGAACTCGGCGATGCCTCGGGACGCCCCGAGGATTCGGATGAGTCGATCTGCCGAGTCCGGCTTGGCGAGCACGGCATCCAGCTGCGAGGAGGCGCGTTCGCGCAACTCCCCCAGGAGCCGAAGGGCCTGGTCGGCATCCGCGGCGTGCGCGAAATGCGGAATAAGCCCGTCCGGCAGCCCGTCGACGATTGCCCCGGCCTCGCCCAGCTCGGTGAAGCCGAGTTTTGCGAGCTCAGTCAGCGTTGTCTGATTCGTGGGACGCGTGGACACGTTTTTCCTGGTGCTCAGTATTCCTGGGTGCTCAGTATGCCTGGGTGCTTAGTGTTCCTGGATGCTCTCGGTCACAGGATTTCCAGGTTGCTCTCCAGCTCGAATGGCGTGACCTGGGCGCGGTACTCGTTCCACTCGCGGCGCTTGTTGAGCAGCACGTAGTTGAAGACCTGCTCCCCCAGGGTTTCGGCGACCAGCTCCGAGTCCTCCATGAGGGATACGGCGTGATCGAGGCTGGCCGGAAGCTGGTCGTAGCCGAGAGCCTTTCGCTCGCCATCCGACAGCTCCCACACGTTGTCTTCTGCCTCTGCGGGGAGCTCGTAGCTCTCCTCGATGCCTTTGAGGCCCGCTGCGAGCAGCAGCGAGTATGCGAGGTAGGGGTTCGCGGCCGAATCGATGGCCCGGTACTCCACTCGCGCGCTCTGGCCCTTGCCGGGCTTGTAAAGAGGAACCCGCACGAGGGCCGAGCGATTGTTGTGACCCCAGGTCACGAAGCTTGGTGCCTCGCCGAGCTTGCTCTCCGCCGACCCACCCCACAGGCGCTTGTACGAGTTGACGAACTGGTTTGTCACCGCAGTGATCTCGGGTGCGTGACGCAGCAGGCCGGCGATGAACTGGCGGCCGATCTTCGACAGTTGATACTGACCGGCGACGTCGAAGAACGCGTTCGTGTCGCCCTCGAAGAGTGACATGTGGGTGTGCATCCCCGAACCCGGCTCACCCGAGAGCGGTTTCGGCATGAAGGTCGCGTACACGCCCTGCTCGATCGCGACCTCCTTGACGACCGTCCTGAAGGTCATGATGTTGTCGGCCGTGGTCAGGGCGTCCGCGTAGCGCAGATCGATCTCGTTCTGGCCGGGACCGGCCTCGTGGTGGCTGAACTCCACGGAGATTCCGAGGTCTTCCAGCATCCGCACGGAGCGTCGACGGAAATCGTGCGCGGTGCCGCCGGGCACGTTGTCGAAGTAACCGGCCGAATCGACCGGAACCGGTCCCCCGTTCTTGTATTTGCTCGACTTCAGCAGATAGAACTCGATCTCGGGATGCGTGTAGAAGGTGAATCCACGTTCTCCCGCCTTCGCGAGCGTGCGCTTCAGAACGTTGCGCGGGTCGGCGACCGCCGGCTGTCCATCGGGTGTCGTGATGTCGCAGAACATGCGTGCGGTCGGGTCGACTTCGCCCCGCCACGGAAGGATCTGGAAGGTAGTCGGGTCCGGGTGTGCGAGCACGTCGGCCTCGTACGAGCGGGTGAGTCCCTCGATTGCGGATCCGTCGAATCCGAGGCCCTCCGCGAACGCGCCCTCCACCTCGGCGGGCGCGATTGCGACCGACTTGAGAGTGCCGACGACATCCGTAAACCAGAGTCGGATGAATTTGACGCCGCGCTCTTCAATTGTTCGAAGAACGAAGTCGCGCTGCTTGTCCACTTCGGCTCCTCTAGGTGCTGCTTTCTTAGCCATTTCTCCCGCGCTATTAGGCTAGTGGCTATGCCTCAACTTCGCTTGGCACTCGCCCAGACGAACCCGATTCTCGGCGACCTCAGGGGCAATTCGGCTCAGATCGTGGATGCCGCGAAGCGGGCGGCGGCGCAGGGCGCCGACATCCTCGCCGTCGGTGAGATGGCGCTCAGCGGGTATCCGATCGAGGACCTGGCCGCGCGTCCCAGTTTCCTGCGCGAGGCGCACGCCGCCGTGACCACTCTCGCGAAAAGGCTGCTCGACGAGGGGCTCGGCGACCTCGTCGTCGTGGTCGGTCATCCGGACGGCCCCTTCGAGCCACGCCTGATCGGCACCAGTAACGCGCCGACCGCGATTGCGAAGAACCGCGCGAGCGTCTTGCAACACGGGCATATCCGTGCCGGGTACTCGAAACACCATCTGCCGAACTACTCCGTCTTCGACGAGTACCGCATTTTCATCCCGGGCGATGAGCTGCTGGTGCTCAGGATCAAGGGCGCGGATGTCGCCCTCATCATCTGCGAGGACCTGTGGCGAGACGGCGGTCCGGTCGCTCGCGTCCTCGAGGCCGACGCGGGCCTCCTGCTGGTGATCAATGCGTCCCCGTTCGAGCGGGACAAGGACGAGGTGCGCCTGCCGCTCGTGACGCGGCGAGCCACCGAGACGGACACCATCGTCGCCTACGTCAACATCGTCGGTGGCCAGGATGACCTTGTGTTCGACGGCGACACGGTCGTCGTCGACGGCGCTGGCGCCATCCTCGCTCGGGCTCCGCAGTGGGTTCCGCACCTGCTCGTTGTCGATCTGGATGTCGCGGCCGCGTCGGACAAACCACTGCCCGAGCATGTGGCGCGAGTGCAACTCGCCGATGCCGCGCCCGAACAGAAGCCGCTGGATCCCGATATCGCGATACCGGCGGACGATCACGAGCAGCTCTGGAACGCCCTCGTGCTCGGCCTGCGCGACTACGTCGAGAAAAATGCGTTCCCCTCGGTGGTGCTTGGTGTGTCCGGTGGCATCGACTCCGCGGTGTGTGCGGCGCTGGCGGCCGACGCGATCGGCGCGGATCGCGTCTACGGCGTGAGCATGCCGAGCCGATACAGCTCGGAAGGGTCAGTGTCCGACGCCGACGTGCTCGCGAGCAACATTGGCTTTCACTTCTCGACCGAGGCGATCGCGGACCTCGTGCAGCCGTTCGAGGATCAGCTGCAGCTGACGGGAACCGCGGCCGAGAACGTTCAGGCGCGTGCCCGCGGGGTCATCCTGATGGCCCTCTCCAACATGCACGGCCATCTCGTGCTCACGACCGGCAACAAGACGGAACTTTCGGTCGGCTACTCGACGATCTACGGCGACTCTGCTGGTGGGTTCGCCCCGATCAAGGATGTCCCGAAGATGCTGGTCTGGGAGCTCGCCCGCTGGCGCAACCAGATCGCGACGACCCGCGGCGAGACTCCCCCGATCCCGGTCAACTCGATCGAGAAGCCGCCGAGCGCGGAGCTGCGGCCGGGCCAGGTCGACCAGGACACGCTGCCGCCGTACGACATCCTCGATGCGATCCTTGATGCTTACGTGACGCGAAATCTCGGCAGAGAGGATGTCATCGCCCTCGGCTTCGACACGGAGACCGTCGACTTCGTGACCCGTCTCGTCGACCGCGCCGAGTGGAAGCGTCGCCAGGGCGCCATCGGCCCCAAGATCAGCGGCATGGCTTTCGGTCGCGACCGGCGCCTGCCAATCACCTATCGGCCCAACCTCTAGCTAGCGGCGAGTTGCCCGAAATCGACCTACGACCCACCGTGTGAGTCGATTCAGGGAAACTCGCCACCCGGTACTCCCACTTGACCTCTCGACGCGCATCGGAAGTTGCCGCGGGTGGATCGGTAGACTTTGAGGCATGGCAGAGCAGTCAGGTTCGGCGCCCAAGAAAGTTCGCACCCGTCACTTCCAGAACGCGAAGGAAAACGGGATCAAGATCACCGGCCTCACCAGCTACGACATGCTGACGGCGGGAATCTTCGACGAGGCAGGCATCGATTTCCTGCTGGTGGGCGACTCCGCAGCCAACAATGTCCTCGGGTATGACACGACCCTCCCCGTCACAATCGACGAGCTGATTCCGCTCACCCGTGCGGTCGCCGGGGCGGTAAAGCGCGCGTTCGTCGTAGCCGACATGCCCTTCGGCTCCTACGAGACGGGCCCGGATGAGGCGCTGCACACCGCATTCCGGTTCATGAAGGAGACCGGCGCCCACGCCGTGAAGCTCGAGGGTGGCGTGCGCTCGGCCGAGCAGATCCGTCGAATCGTCTCTGCGGGCATCCCGGTCATGGCGCACATCGGATTCACGCCGCAGAGCGAGCACGGCCTCGGTGGCCATGTCATCCAGGGCCGGGGCGACCAGGTCGCGACGCTCCTGGCGGATGCTCACGCTGTCGAGGATGCCGGCGCTTTCGCGGTCGTGCTTGAGATGGTCCCGGCGGAGGCAGCAAAGCAGGTCACCACGGAGCTCCGCATCCCGACCATCAGTGTCGGCGCTGGCCCGCACACCGACGGCCAACTGCTGGTCTGGACAGACTGGGCGGGCTTCACCAAGGGCCGAATTCCGTCATTCGTCAAGCAGTACGCCAACCTCCGTCAGACGCTCGCGGATGCCGTGATCGCCTACCGGGCGGACGTCGACTCCGGCGCGTACCCGGGCGAGAAGTACTCCTTCCACGACTAGTCGCGGATCCAGACCAACAGGTCGCCATCCTCCTCATTCGACGAGGTGCCGGTCTGGCGGAACCCGTTCTTCTGCAGCACTCGCTGGCTCGCTACGTTTCCCACCGCGGTGCTGGCCGTGATCGCGACGATCGGTGCGGACGTCAGCAGGTGCGCAACCAGGGCCTCGACGCCTTCGGTCGCAAAGCCGCGCCCAGCTACGCCGAATCCGTAGCCGATCTCGATCGCCCCGTTCTCGTCTACCTCACTCGTCGCACCAAGAAGCCCGACCGCGGACAATCCGGCGCGTTCGATTGCCACGAAGGAGTACGGCACCGGATCCGTGGCTGTCGCGACGAGCGACGGGAACATGCCAAAGGCATCCCCCGGCCAGCTCGACGGGAATGAAATGTTCCCAACCTCCGGTACTTCGAAGCGAAAGTGCTCACCCTCAAGGCGTTTTCGCACCAGGGCATGGGACAGCGGCGCCAGAATCAGCCGCGTGGTCGTCAGAACAGTCACCGGGCCATCGTTTCACGGCAGACTGGAGCGATGGAACTGATACAGGTTGCCCAGCACGTCGATGACCTCGATCGCGCGATCGCGTTCTATGAAGACCTGCTCGGCCAGAAGGTGGCCGCGCGGTTTGACCCTCCGGGAATTGCGTTCTTCATGCTCGACGGAACCCGGCTCCTGCTCGACCCGACTGCGCCGTCCGGACTTCTGTACCTCGCGGTCGACGACGTCGAATACAGCGTCGATCAACTCAGCAAGCGCGGAGTCGCCATCGATAGCGACGCGCACGTCATCTTCCAGCACAAGGACGATACGCTCGGCCCGGCCGGTCGAGACGAGTGGATGGCGTTCATCACGGACTCGGAGGGCAACACGGTTGGCCTGGTCAGCTACTCCGACTCCGATCCGAACGATTAGTCGCCTTTCGCGTCCTCTGCTGCCCACTTTCGAGCGCGCTCAGCAATGATGGCGGGTGCGTTCGCCGCGTCTTCCCGGGTCGCGAACGGTCCGTCGAGATCGCTGGCAAGTGACTGCCGACCCTCTTCGACCTCACCGGTCTTGATGTTGTAAAACCATTCGGTCAACGTTCGCTCCTAAAGGGAAAGGTAAAATCGATACTATGCCTCGGGATTCCAGCGGACACCTGCGCGCGGGGCGAATTTCGTCGGCGCGCGCGGTTCCGGCGGGGATCCCTCGCCCCGAATACGTCGGCCGGACAGGACCCCGCGAATACCGGGGGAGCGACGTCTACGACGCGGCCGAAGTGGAGCTCATCCGCGAGTCCGGACGGATCGCGGCCCGCGCCGTCGAGGCGGTCGGCCTCGCGGTCCGGCCCGGCGTGACAACCGACCAGCTGGACGCCATTGGGCACTCCTACCTGATCGAACACGGGGCGTACCCATCCACTCTTGGCTACCGCGGCTATCCGAAGTCGGTGTGCACCTCGATCAACGAGGTCATCTGCCACGGCATCCCGGACGACACCGTCCTCGAGGACGGCGACATCATCAATATCGACATCACTGCGTTCAAAAACGGCGTGCATGGCGACCTCAGCAAGACCTTCATCGTCGGGACCGCCGGCCAGGATGCTACCGACCTCGTTGAGCGCACTCGCGAGGCTCTGGGCCGCGGAATCAAGGCCGTCGCGCCGGGCCGCGAGATCAACGTGATCGGCCGGGCGATCGCGTCGTACGCGAAGCGGTTCGGCTACGGCGTCGTCCGTGACTTCACCGGCCACGGCGTCGGCGAGGCGTTCCACTCCGGCCTGATCATCCCCCACTACGACGCTGCGCCGGATTATGCGCAGCCGATGCAGGTGGGGATGGTCTTCACAATCGAGCCGATGCTGACGCTCGGAAGCTACGAGTGGGACATGTGGTCGGACGGCTGGACGGTCACGACCCGTGACAAGAGCCTCACTGCCCAGTTCGAGCACACCCTTGTTGTCACCGAGCGCGGCGCCGACATCCTGACCCTTCCCTAGCGCACGGCGACCAAAGGAATCCACATGGCTCACGCAGTTGGCATCGACATCGGCGGCACCGGAATCAAGGGCGCCCTTGTGGACACCGACAAGGGCGTGCTGCTCAGCGACCGAATCAAGATGGATACTCCGAAGGGTGGCGAGCCCGACGCGATCGTCAAGGTCGTGGTGGCAATCGTGGAGCGGCTGAGGGTCGACAAGACCGTCCCGGTCGGTGTCTGCTTTCCCGCAATCGTCATCGACGGGAAGACCATGTCCGCGGCCAACGTCTCGCACCAGTGGATCAACTTCGAGGCCGAGAAATTCTTCGAGAAGGCGCTCGGGCGTGACATTCGCTTTGTGAACGACGCCGATGCCGCGGGTGTCGGTGAGGTTCGCTACGGCGCGGCGAAGGATGTGGCGGGGCTCGTGATCATGACGACGCTCGGCACGGGCATCGGAAGCGCCCTCATCTACAACGGCACACTCGTGCCTAACGCCGAACTCGGGCACATCGAGGTCGACGGCCGGGATGCCGAGAAACGTGCCTCATACGCCGCCAAGGAGCGCAGTCGCCTCAGCTTCAGGAGCTGGGCACACCGCCTGCAGCGCTACTACGAAACTCTCGAGTTTCTGTTGTCTCCCGATCTCTTTGTCGTCGGCGGCGGCGTATCGAAGAGCTATCAGGAGTTCCTTCCCCTGCTCAAGCTCCACACCAAGATCGTTCCGGCCACGCTGCGCAACAACGCGGGCATCCTTGGTGCAGCCGCACTCGCCGTCGATCGGATCGCCGCCGATCATGCGAGTAACTAGTTCGGTTTAGGGAGACCAGATGGCACGGGGACGGCTGCGAGTCATGCTCGGCGCCGCGCCCGGAGTGGGCAAGACCTTCGCCATGCTCGAGGAGGCGAGGCGTCTCCGCGAATCGGGCAGGGACGTGGTCGTCGGCGTCATTGAAACTCACGGCAGAGCCGCAATTTCGTCACTCCTGGACGGGTTCGAGGTGCTTCCCCGACGTTCCGTCAGCCACCGCGGGATTGCACTTGACGAGTTGGATCTCACGGCGCTCCTTGCCCGAAGGCCCGCCGTGGCGCTCGTCGACGAACTCGCCCACACCAATGCCCCTGGGTCGACCAACGAGAAGCGGTGGCAGGATGTCGATGCGCTGCTCGACGCCGGCATCAACGTCCTGTCGACCGTCAACGTCCAGCACATCGAATCGCTCAATGACGTCGTCCGGCAGATAACGGGTGTGCCGCAGCGTGAAACCATCCCGGACGATGTGCTTCGCCGAGCCGACCAGGTCGAGCTCATTGACCTGGCGCCCGCGGCTCTTCGTGACCGCCTTGCCGACGGACTCGTCTATCCCGCCGCCCGGGTGGACGCGGCACTCAGTAACTACTTTCGTCTCGGCAACCTGACGGCCCTCCGTGAGCTGGCCCTGCTTTGGCTCGCCGACGAGGTGGATGTCGCGCTGCAGGCCTATCGCATCGAAAAGGGCATCGCCGAGTCGTGGGAGGCCCGCGAACGCATTGTGGTCGCCCTGACGGGCGGCGCAGAGGGCGAGACGCTTCTGCGCCGGGGGGCTCGCATCGCGGCTCGGTCGGGTGGCGGCCAGCTCTTCGCCGTGCATGTCACGAGTGCAGACGGGCTCGCGGAGGGCGATCCAGCAGTGCTCGACTCGCAGCGCGCGCTAATCGAGACACTGGGCGGAAGCTACCACCACGTCGTTGCGGACCAGATTCCGGTTGCCCTCGTCGAGTTCGCGCGCAGCGTCAACGCGACTCAGCTGGTCATCGGTGTCAGCAGACGGAGTCGGCTCGAGGCGATCCTGGGCGGAGCGGGGATCGGCGCAAGCGTCATCCGCCTCGCGGGAGACATCGATGTGCACATCGTCTCGCACGCCCAGGCCGGGAAACGACGACTTCCGGCCGTCGGGGGTGCGCTGTCACTTCGTCGACGAATCACGGGCGTCATCGTGGCCGTCGTTGGACTGCCGCTTTTGACCTGGCCGCTGACCCTCGGTCGAAGCCCAGACGCATTGACGAACGAGGTGCTCACCTTCCAGCTGTTCGTCGTGGTCGTCGCGGTCGTCGGCGGTATCTGGCCCGCACTCCTGGCGGCCGTCGGCGCTGGCTTACTTCTCGACTTCTTTTTCGTTCCTCCGCTATACGTCATTCGAATCGCGGAACCCTCGCACCTCGTAACCCTCATCATCTTCCTGATCGTGGCTGCCATCGTGAGCATCGTCGTCGACCAGGCGGCTCGACGGGCACGCGCGGCGAACCGCTCTGCGGCGGAATCAGAGGTACTCGTGTCGGTGGCGAGCGGCGTTATCAGCGGCACCGACGCCATCGAGGCACTGGTGGGACGACTGCGAGAGGCATTCGGGATGACCAGCGTCGCTCTTCTCGAAGACGGCGAGCCGGTGTACGTGGCATCCGACGAGTCGGCCGCCTCCCCCGATGATGAGGAGACGACCCTTCCGTTGGGTACGACCGCGAAGATCGCGCTGCGCGGCAAAGCGCTGGCCGCATCCGACCGGAAAATTCTGGGCGCGTTCATTTCACAGCTGGAGTCCGCTCTCGAGCGCAGACGCCTCGCCGCGGAAGCCGAGGGGATGCGACCGCTGGCGGCCGCGGATCGCATGCGAAGCGCTCTGCTCGCCTCGGTCGGCCACGATCTTCGCCGGCCGCTCGCGGCCGCGACCGCCGCGGTCACCGCTCTGCGCTCGAGTGAAGTCACGCTGGGCGAATCCGATCGGGCGGAACTCCTGGAGACCGCCGATGAGAGTCTCGAGGATCTTGCGGCCCTCGTCACCGACCTCCTTGATGTCAGCCGCCTGCAGGCCGGGGTTCTCGGCGTATCCCTCGAGCCCGTCTCGATCGAGGAGATCATCGGCGACGTTCTCGAGGAACTGCACCTCGCTCCGGACGCCATCCGCTTCGAGTTCGGCACGAAGCGGCCCGTGATCGCGGATCCGGCACTGCTCCAGCGGGTCCTGGTGAACCTGCTCACGAATGCCCTGCGGTTCGCACCCGCGGATACAGCGCCCGTCGTCGCGACGAGCGAATTGGGGACCCGCGTGCAACTGCGGGTGATCGACGCCGGGCCCGGTGTCCCCGAGGATCGCCGCGAGGAGATGTTCGTGCCGTTCCAGCGACTGGGCGACACGGACAACAACGCGGGCATCGGACTCGGGCTCGCCCTGGCGAAGGGCTTTGTCGAGGGCATGGGCGGCACTCTCGAGGCCGAGGACACGCCGGGCGGTGGGCTCACCATGGTCGTCGAGTTGGAGGCGGCAAAGTGAGGTTGGCACCATGAAGATCCTGATCGTGGACGACGACCCGCAGATCCTCCGCGCGCTGCGAATCACGCTGACCGCGCGGGGCTACGACGTCGTCACTGCGTCGGACGGTCGCACAGCGGTCAACTCCGCGATCGAGAACCACCCCGACCTGGTCGTACTCGACCTGGGGATGCCCGGACTGACAGGAATTGAAGTCATTGAGGCACTCCGAGGATGGTCCCAGATCCCAATTCTCGTTGTCTCCGGTCGCCACGAATCGTTCGACAAGGTCGATGCGCTCGACGCCGGCGCCGACGACTATGTGACCAAGCCGTTCGCCGCCGATGAGCTGCTGGCGCGCATCCGGGCACTATCTCGGCGAACGCCGAGTGCGACCGACGAGCCCTCCATCTCCTTCGGGGATGTGACGGTGGACCTCGCGGCGCACGTTGTTACTCGCGCCGGCTCGCCCGTTCGACTCACTCCCACCGAATGGCACCTGCTCGAAGTGCTTCTGCACAATCGCGACCGGCTGGTGACGCGCGAGACACTGCTGCGCGAGGTGTGGGGGCCGCAGTACACCGCGGACACCGGCTACCTCCGGCTCTATCTCGCGCAGTTGCGAAAGAAGCTCGAGCCTGTGCCGTCCGAGCCGCGCTACTTCATGACCGAGGCTGGGATGGGGTACCGATTCGTCTCCGATCCCGGCGTCTCCGCGACCGATTAGGGTCGCCTATCCTTGCTGGAAAGCTCGGCGCAAGAGTGATTTAGTGGCGATATGACCTCGATCGTCGACCTGATTCCGGGTCTTCGAGCGCGCCGCGAGGAGGGGCTGGCCAGCCGTTTGAACTGGCTGCGCGCCGGGGTTCTGGGCGCAAACGACGGCATTGTCTCGGTCGCCGCGATTGTCGTCGGTGTCGCGGGTGCGACATCCAACAACGCGCCCATCCTGACCGCCGGTCTTGCTGGCCTTGTTGGTGGCGCGATCTCGATGGCGCTCGGCGAGTACGTCTCGGTGAGCAGCCAGCGCGACACCCAGAAGGCGCTGATCGCGAAGGAGCAGGTCGCTCTGCAGGACGCGCCTGAGGCCGAGCTCGCGGAACTCGCAAGGCTGTATCAGGCCAAGGGGTTGACCGCGGAGACGGCCAAGCGGGTCGCGGCCGAGCTTACGGAAAAGGACGCCCTCGGAGCGCACCTCGAGGTCAAGCTGCACATCGACGAGGACGACGTTGCCAGCCCGTGGCACGCCGCCCTCGCTTCCGCGATTTCATTCATCCTTGGCGGAGTTCTCCCGTTGCTCGCGATCCTGCTGATCCAGGCCTCGGTGCGCATCCCCATCACTTTCGCCGCCGTGCTGATCGCGCTCGCGATCACCGGCGCCGTCGGCGCGAAGATCGGCGGTAGCCCGATCATTCGCGCCACGGTGCGAGTCGTGGTCGGCGGCGCGCTCGCGTTGGCCGCGACCTATCTGATCGGCAACCTTCTGGGAGCCAGCGGCATCATCTAGTCGACGCGGCTTGCGGATATGAGTGGATTCCTGTGGATTCTCATAACTTCCACACAAGCTACGTTCGGGCGAGTCATAGGTGGATCACGGATGCTTATCCTGACCGAAACTACGCCGACCGAAAATGCACGGCAGGAGCCACAGCGATCGACACTCCGACTCGACCCAACGCAGCGAGGACCCGTCCAACGGGCTCCTCCAGGGCGCGCAGTCACGAGGTGAAGTTCGCTCGCCGATCGAGACTCGCAGATCTGCTGGTCGCTGCGTGCTGGACGTCCGCGGCAGCAGCCGTCGCGCTGTTCCTTGGATACGGCGGAGCCGACCAGTTCGCCACCCCGGCCCAGGCTGTCACAAGCGTGGGGATCATCGCCGGACTTGTCGGTACGGACCTGATCCTGGTCATGATTGTGCTGGCCGCGCGTTTGCCGCTGATTGATAGAGCTGTCGGCAACGACCGCGCAATGAGCCTCCATCGCTCGCTCGGCAAACCGGTGTTGTACCTAATCCTCGCCCACGTCGTCTTTCTCCTCGTGGGCTACGGAATGACCTCCAACCTCAACCCCATCGCGGAGATCTCACCCATGTGGGCGCTCGGGGATATGCCTCTCGCATTCTTGGGCCTCGGCTTGCTGGTCAGCGTCGTGGTGACATCCGTCGTCGCCGTCCGCCGCCGATTCCGCTACGAGTTCTGGCACCTTATTCACTTGCTGAGCTACATCGCCGTCCTGGTCGCTCTCCCCCACGAGCTCAGCGTCGGCGGGCTGCTCGCCGTCGGCACGTTCCAGCGTGGCTACTGGATCGCGCTCTATCTCGTAGCATTCGGTGCGATTGGCATCTACCGGTTCCTCATTCCGGTTGTGCGCAGCGTGCGCCACGGCCTGCGAATCTCCCGCATCGAACGCGTCTCGAATGACGTGGTTTCGATTTATCTTTCCGGGCGAAACCTGAAGTCCTTGGGCTCTGGCGGCGGTCAGTACTTCGTCTGGCGGTTCTGGTCCGCACGGACGTGGTGGCATTCGCATCCGATTTCGCTGTCTGCCGTACCCACGAGCACTGAGCTGCGTATTACCGTTCGCGAGCTTGGACGTGGGACCTCCCAGATTGCGCGACTGCGTCCCGGTACGCCCGTCTGGCTTGAAGGACCGTACGGCCTATTCACGGACGCGGGCCGCACAGCGCCCAAGCTCGCCGTCGTGGCGGCCGGTATCGGAATCACGCCGATTCGCGCCCTGCTTGAGCACTCACGGCTGGCACCCGGCGAGGCGACGATTCTGCTTCGCGGCAGCAGCGAGTCAGAAACCTACC
>FSVT01001305.1_pt1 | contig 14121 bp, 13 predicted proteins | sample 1637741 | NCBI WGS metagenome assembly FSVT01 (sample SAMEA3914814, study PRJEB12502) | metagenome | biome: forest; material: soil | place: USA | collected 2011-09-16 | depth 0.1 m
CCCGGTCATCCCGGTGATGGTCGCCGTCAGGATCCGGGTGAGGCGGGGTTCGACCTCGACGACGGCGTGGGCGAGCCGGGGGTCGCCGCGGTAGAGGGCGGCGAGGTCAGGACCCGGATTCGCCATCTGCCACAGCGCCCCGGCCAGGGAGACGGCCGTCGCGACCAGGTCGACGACCTCCAGGTCGCCCAGCCCGGGCAGCAGTTCGCGGACGGCGGCGCTGATCGGCACCCGGGCGGCGAGCGTGGCGAGCTTGAAGTCGCGCACCGCGTCGAGCGAGACGTTGCGCTCCAGGTTCAGCGGCGCGTGGGCGAGCAGGTCGCAGAACATCCCGCGGGCCGCGAGGGTGGCGGCGAACGCCTGCGCCACGGCCGCCGGGCCCGGGTCCGTGATCTCCCGCAGCCGTGCGCTCAGCGCGCCCGACCAGTCGTCCCAGCCCTCCGCGGTCAGCCGCAGGAAGATCTCCTCCCGCGTCTCGAAGTACCGCAGCAGCGCCGACTTGTGCATCCCCACCGCGGCGGCGATGTCCGTCAGCGTGACGTTCCTGATGCCGCGCTCCCGGCCGAGCACCCGGGCGGCCTCCAGGATCGCGGCCTCGCGCAGCCGCTTGGCCTGGGGCGATCGAGCGCGCTGAAACTCCGGGGCGGTGGCGTCCATGCCCCGATGATAGTGGAACGCGGTTGCGTTATTACCACAACAGCGTTTTACTAAAGACATGGAACAGAGCGAACAGACCGAACAGCAGCAGACCTGGTTCATCACCGGCTCCTCGCGCGGCTTCGGCCGCACCCTGGTCCGGGCCGCCCTCGAAGCCGGCGACCGGGTCGCCGCGACCGCCCGCCGCCCGGAACAACTGGCCGACCTGGTCGAGCGGTTCGGCGACCGGATCCGTCCGATCGCCCTGGACGTGACCGACCCGGCGGCCGCCCGCGCGGCCCTCGACGAGGCACGGCGGCACTTCGGCCGGATCGACGTCCTGGTCAACAACGCCGGCTACGCCAACGTGTCACCGATCGAGACCACCGAGGACGCCGACTTCCGCGCGCAGTTCGAGACGAACTTCTGGGGCGTGTACAACGTCACGAAGGCCGCGATCCCGCTGCTGCGCGAACAGAAGGGAGGGCTGGTCATGCAGTTCTCCTCGGTGGGCGGGCGGGTCGGCGGCTCCCCGGGCATCGCCTCGTACCAGGCGGCGAAGTTCGCCATCGACGGATTCAGCCGCGTGCTGCGCGCCGAGACCGCCCCGTTCGGCGTGAAGGTGCTGGTGGTCGAGCCCAGCGGGTTCCGCACCGACTGGGCCGGGTCCTCGATGGTCGTCCACGACGTCCCCGCGGCGTACGCCGAGACGGTCGGCGCCGTCAACAGCCGCCTGCGGCAGAGCGGCGAAGGACCCGCCGGCGACCCGGTCCGGGCCGCCGAGATCCTGGTGCGGATGTCCCGGCGGCGCGACGTCCCGGACCACCTCCCGCTCGGCGTCAACGCGGCCGAGTACTCGATCGAGCTGGACCGCGCCCTCCTCGAAGCCGACCTGAAGTGGCGCGACGTCAGCCGCTCCGCCGACTCCGCCGAGCCGTACCCGGCCCCCTTCCCCCCGGACCCGACGCACTGACCCGGCGCGCTGACCCGGCGCCGTACGCGAGAGGACCAGGGACGACGCCTCCCGGCGCCGCACCTGGTCCTCGGGGACCGTCCCGTCTCCGGGCCGGATCGCGTGGCGGCTACTCCACCTTCGACGACGCGGTCTGCGCCTGCGGGTCGACGTCGTCCTCGGCGGACGCCGTGGCCGTCTCCGCCGGGGCGGTGTCCTCGTCCGCGGCCGCGGCCGTGGTCTCCGCCTGGGCACGGGCCTGGTTGCCCGAGACCAGGCGCAGCGGGACCTCCTTGAGGAGGGTGGAGAACACGACCGCCAGCAGCAGCAGCACCGCGACGACCGCGAACACCACGTCACCGGCGTCGGAGAAGCCGACGAAGAACGGGTGGCTGAGCGGCTTGGCCAGCCCGCTCAGGAACGAGGTGTCGTCCAGTCCGCCGCTCAGGTGCTGGTGCAGCGAGGCGAGTTGGTCGGGGTGGGCCTTGGCCGCGGCCAGGAAGGACGGGTCGGTGGCCGCCTTGGCGTACTGGCCGCTGATCTTGGTCCCGGCCAGCGAGAACAGGATGGACAGGAAGATCGCGGTACCGAGGGTGCCACCGACGGAGCGGAAGAACGTCGAGGCGGCGGAGGCGACGCCCATGTCCTGTGCGGGCACCGCGTTCTGCATCGCCAGCACCAGGCTCTGCATGTTCAGGCCGAGCCCGATGCCGAAGACCGCCATGTAGATGTCGGTCTGCCAGAGCGGGGTGTCGGCGCCGATCGTGATCATCACGCCCATGCCGATGACCATGAGGATCGACCCGACCACCGGGAAGATCTTGTAGCGGCCGGTGCGGGCGATCAACTGGCCCGCACCGAGGGAGGCCAGCATCAGCCCGGCGACGAGCGGCAGCAGCAGCAGGCCGGACTTGGTCGGCGAGGCGCCCTTGACGATCTGCAGGTAGAGCGGGATCACCGACATGCCGCCGAACATCGCCATACCGATGATCGTGACCTGGGCCGAGGCGACCGAGAAGGTGCTGTTGCGGAACAGCCGCAGCGGCAGCAGCGCGTCGTCGCCCATCCGGTGCTGGACCAGGACGAACAGGACCAGCCCGGCCGCGCCGATCAGGTAGCAGGCGAAGGAGTCGATCGAGGCCCAGCCCCAGCCCTGCCCCTGCTCGGCCACGACCAGCAGCGGCACCAGGCCGACGGCCAGCAGCGCCGAACCCCACCAGTCGATGCGCCGCTCACGGCGGACGTGGTCGAGGTGGAGCACCTTGGCGATGACGACCAGCGCGAACGCGGCGATGGGGACGTTGATGTAGAAGATCCAGCGCCAGCCGGCCGCGCCCAGGAAGCTGTCGGCGCCGGAGAACAGACCGCCCAGCACCGGGCCGAGGACGGAGGCGCTGGCGAAGACGGCCATCATGTAGCCCTGGTAGCGAGCGCGCTCGCGGGGCGGGATGATGTCGCCGATCACGGCCAGGGCGAGCGGCATGATGCCGCCCGCGCCTATGCCCTGGAACGCGCGGAACACGGCCAGTTCGTACATCGACTGGGCCAGGCCGCACAGTGCCGATCCGACCACGAAGATCACGATCGAGAGCATGAACAGCCGCTTGCGGCCGTAGATGTCCGACAGCTTGCCGAACAGCGGCGCGGCGATCGTCGAGGTGATCAGGAACGCGGTGGTGACCCACGCCTGCGCGGAGAGGTCGTTGAGGTCGTTGCCGATCGTCTTGATCGCGGTGGAGACGATCGTCTGGTCGAGCGCGGCCAGGAACATGCCGAGGACGAGACCGGACAGGATCGTCAGGATCTGACGATGGGACAGCGCGCCGTCCGACGGCGGCCCCGCCGGGCGGGTTGCAGTGGCGCTCATACGGTGGTGCCTTCTTCCGAGTCGTGGGTGCGCGCGGAGTGTCGCGTCGCGTCGGTCATCCATAGGGTGTGGGTCGTGTCGTAGTCCGCGGTGAACTTCCGCAGCAGGCCGGCGAACTGGCCCAGTTCGTCGGGCCTCCAGCCGCTCAGCACCTGCTCGAAGAAGGCGGCCCGGGCGTGCTCGTGTTCGGCGATCACGGCCTGGCCGGCCGCGGTCACCACCAGCAGGCTGGCCCGGCCGTCCACCGGGTCGGCCCGGCGCTCCAGCAGACCGTGCGTCACCAGGGCGGCGACCTGGCGACTGACCGTCGACAGGTCCGAGTGCACGGCGGTGGCGAGCGCGCTGGCCCGCAGCGGACCCTCGGCCGCCACCGTGCGCAGCAGCACCTGGGTCGCCGAGTCGATGTTGTCACCCGCCGCGGCCAGCAGCCGGGCCTTCGACCGCCGCACCGTGCGCAGCAGTCCGGTCACCGCGTCCGCGACCGTGGCCACCCCGACTCCGGCTCCGGGCCCGTGCCCGGGTCCGTCGGTACGGAGAGTCGCCTCGCCCCGCCCCGCAGTTGACGTCGCCTCTGTTCGGCGCACTGTCGCCCACCTCCACTCCTACCTGTACTTGTATAGCACAAGTAGTTGCGGCATACAAGTATCTAGAAGAGCGTCGGCGGCCCCACCGGGACCGGCTCGGGCAGCCGCTCCAGGCCGGGGACGAGGGCCCTGACCCCGTCGTGGAAGCGCCGGGCCAGGGCCAGGGACTCGTCGTTGTCCGGCGTGTGGACGAAGACCGTGGGCGAACGGCCCTCCCGCAGCCAGTCGGCCACCGTGCCGGTCCAGTGCTGCCAGCCCGCCGCCGTCGGCTGCCCGCTGTCCCGGCCGATGTAGCGGACCACCGGATGGGCGGTCAGCGCGCGGGACCTGCGCGGCAGCCGGGGCTTCTTCTCCCACGCCTCCCGCTCCGCCGCACTGGTGGGAGGGGCGGCGAACAGGTCGGTCGTGTCGAAGGAGGTCCACTCGGCGCCGACGTCGTGCAGCACCCGCTCCAGCCGCTGCTCCCAGCGCGGGTCCTCGAAGAACGCGGGGTGGCGGACCTCGACGGTGCAGCGGAGCCCGCGCGGCACCCGGTGCAGGAACGCGGCCAGCGCGCCGAGGTCCGAGGGCCCGAAGGACGCCGGCAGCTGCACCCACAGGGCGTGCACCCGCGGCCCGAGCGGTTCGACCACGTCGAGGAAGGCACGCAGCGGGGCGTCGGCGTCGGCCAGCCGGAGCACGTGGGATATCTGCTTGGGCAGTTTGAGCAGGAACCGGAAGTCCGGCGCCGTCTGCTCGGCCCAGGAGGCGACCGTGGCGGCGGACGGGGTCGCGTAGAAGGTCGTGTTGCCCTCGACCGCGTTGCACCAGCTCGCGTACGCGCGCAACCGCTCCCGCGGCGGGAGCGGATGCGGCAACAGGCGGCCCTGCCAGGCTGTATGTGCCCACATCGCACATCCGACGTGGAGTCTCATGCCCCAGAGCGTAACAACGGCCGGCCCCCGGACCGCAGGCCCGGGGGCTGCCGCTACTGGTGGGGCCGCACCTTGGCGGAGACCCCGTGGCCGATCCGGATGCCGATCTCGACCACGGCCGTCAGGGCCAGCAGCACCACACAGCAGGCCAAGCCGATCAGTCCGGCCACCACCCAGTAGATCGGTTCCCAGTCCATGCAGGCGAGGGCCGACGAGCAGCCGATCTCGTCCGGGTCGGCCGGCGGCCCCTTGGTGAGCGCCCCGACGACGACGCAGAGCACGGAGACGAGGGCGGCGACGGACAGCAGGACCCAGCGGATCCGCCGCGGCCCCCACCACGACAGGATCCAGCCGACGGCGGTCACCGCCGGCAGGATCCACGTGTAGCCGCTGGTCATTCCCAAGCTGAATCGCTCCGCGACATCGAGTCCAGGCCGGTCTGCCGTTGGGTGACGTGGTTCCCCAGGTCGATCAACCCTACCGTGGGGTGCTTGATCGTCGGCAGGTCGCCGGTCGGCTTCCGCGTCGTCACCTCCAGCAGCAGGTCGAGCCGGTCACCGGACTTGAGCTTCACCGCCGTGGTCCAGCGGGTCTCGAACAGCGACGCGGTCCGGGTGTCCGAGAGCTGCCGTACACCCGCGTCGTGCACCTTGTGGTTGAGCCGGGCGCCGGTGACCCTGACGTCGCGGACGACCTGGGGGTCCAGTGCGACGGAGAAGGACGCGGCCGCGGGGACCGTGCCCGGTCCGACACTGTGCAGTGTGATCTGCACCGGGTAGTAGTACCAACGCTTGCCGTCCGCCCACGCGTAGCGGCTCCACACGCCGCTGACCTCAAGGCCCCACGGTGTCGCGACCCCGCCGAACGCGCCGGGCCGACTGGGCTGGAGGCTGCGCCGGCCGCTCGGCTTCACGTTCTTCCGGCCCACGGCTGCGGTCGCGTCGGCAGGCCCGACGACCAGGTCGCGCGGGTAGAGCACGGGGTACGCGGTGCCCACGACGACCACCGGCTCGCTGCCGGCGGCGACCGCTTCGGCCAAGGTGACCGTGCAGGTCGCGAGCGTGGTCTTGGGGTCGGTGGTGATCGTGCTCGTGGTCCGCAGCAGTCGGCCGTCGACGGTGGCCGCCGCGGCGGGCAGCGGGGAGTAGAGCCGGGGATCATAGGTGACGGCCACCTGGGTCCCGGCCGGGAGGTCCGTGCCCGCGTGCTGGACCTGGACAGCCAACTGCCTCGGGAAGGCCGCTGGTTGGACGCCCACGCCGGGGAGGACCACGACCGGGCTCGCGCCGACCGGGACCAGCACCACATCGGCGGCGGCCGGGGAGTCGGCCCATGCCGTGCCGCCCAGACCGGCGACGGTGACGGCACCGACGCCCAGGGTCATGCCTCCGAGGACCAGGACATGACGACGGGTCACCTTCGGGTCGATCATTTCGAATCCTCGATCTCTCATGAGCAGTACTGGATGACGGCGTCCCGGAACGCCGCCGCCACGCCGGCGAGCGCGTCGGTGGACATGAACTCAGGAGAGGGGCAGGTGACCGAGCCGAAGTCCTCGTACCAGAAGGCCGCTCGGATGGCGGCCATCTCGACCGAGCCGCCGGCCAGGGCATTCACGGCGGCGGATCCCAAGGTGTCGGACGAGCCGCCGAAGCGGAGCGCGTAGAAGGACCTGCGCCACGCGGCGGCCGTGGCCGCCGAGGCCAGGTTCGTCTGGAAGCCCGTCGACAGCGGCTGGGTGGAGCCCTGCTGCGCGGGGTTGCCCAGCAGCCAGGCGTCCACGTCGGCGAGGAAGTCGTCGAGCGACAGGAACGTGCCGTCGCCCTTGGCGGCGATCTTGCCCGTGGCGAAGTCGTACGCCTGGTCGTCGGACAGCCCGCTCTGGTGGAACTGCCCCAGCACGCTGACCAGGTCGCCGCCCCAGGTCCCGAAGTCCGCCAGGTTGGCCGAGGTCAGGTCGCCGGGCAGACCGGAGGTGACGACGGCCCCGAAGGACGCGCCGAAGTGGTCGACGTCGACGTCCCACAGCAGGTCGGGGTCGCGGAGCGGGCTCGCGAACGGCTCATCGGCGTAGCCGTTCACGAAGTCGACGAAGTCCTGGTCGAGCGAGCCGAAGACCGTGTCGGAACCCGTGAAGGTGAAGGTCTTGTCGCGGGCCCGGAGGTACTGCGCGACCAGCTCGGTCGCGGAGCGGTCGGTGTGCCCCTGCTCGATCCACTGGCCGGCCCTGGCCTCGATCCAGATCAGGTACGTGTAGAAGCCGTCGTTGGCGTCACGCGGCCGGGTCACGCTGTTGATGCCCAGGTCCTGGCCGGAGGCGATGTCGTTGTCGATCTCCACCGCGCCGCTGGCGCCGGCGGCCAGGGTGAAGTCCTTGATCTGGTCGAAGGCCCAGTTGTCCGGGAGCGGGTATCCGAGGTTGCCGCTGTAGCCGGTCGACATGCCGCTGACGAAGCTCCGGGTGGTGAGGCCTGCGGAGGCGAGGCGGATGCAGGTGTTGCGGCACCCGTACACACCGATCGCGTACTGGCTGCCGAACGCGCCTACCCCGGCCACAACGCCCTGGAAGTGCGGAATGATGGCACTGGTGATGTCGTCGTCGGTCGCGTCGAAGTCGACCGAGAAGTAGATGACCGTGCCGTACGGTATGCCGAAGTTCGTCGCGGCCTGGGCCGCGTCGTTTCCGGCCCCGACGCCCAGTTCGTAGCCGAAGTCACCGATCGCGTTCCCCTCGTCCTGGTAGATCGGGAAGAGGGACATGTCGTTGTCGAAGATGAGCGCGATCTCGGAGTTGGTCAGGACCTTGGTCGTGCCGCCGATGAGGTAGCGGCCGACCGTCGTGTACCCGTTGGCCTTCACCGTCTGGATCGTCGTCGCGTTCAGCGGATACATGCAGTCGAACGCGGTGCCCGGTCGGTCCGGGTCCCCGGTCGACACCAGCAGCGACATCCAGGTCTCGTAGTCGGCGGCACCGGTGGCATCGAGCGAGCAGAACTGCTGGAAGCGCGTCACCGTGAAGGCCAGATCAGAGCTGAACGTCCCGCCGTCGTCCCCCCAGTGGGCGTCGTAGGTGTTGAACGCCACGGCGCACTGGAACAACCGGACCCATCCGGCCGGCCCCGAGTCCTGCGAGCCGCTGGACACGTACGCGGTCGTCCGCAGCGCCCCCTCGGTGGTCGGGCCGAGCGAGCCCGTCACCTGACTGTCCGTCAGTCCCATCTGGTACTGGATGCCCAGGACCAGGGCCTGCTGGACGTTGCGGGAGAAGTGCCCGTCGCACGGCCCGACGAAGAACTGGCCCTTGCCGTAGTACGCGCTGTTCAGCCACCGCTGGCAGGTCTGGATCATGCTGGAGCCGCCGGCCGTGAGCACGTACGCGTCCATGGTCAGCAGCGCTTTGAAGACCTTCGGGTCCACATCGTAGATCTGCAGGTCCGGCTGCTGCGGACCCGGCAGGCCCATGTCCGACACCATCGCCGTCAGGCCGCTGCCGGTGCCCGTGCCGAAGCCGCCGTCGATGTCGCCGCCGCTGTAGCCCTTGCAGTAGAGGGCCGCCTCCGCGATGGTCCGCATGTTCACGTTGGCGGAGTCGCGGCCGACCGGGCCGTACGCGTTCAGATCCGCCCATGTCGTCGGACCGAAGCTGTCGGACAGCGCGGTGATGCCGAGTTCGTGCTGGAGCGCCCGGGTGAGGCAGTAGATCGTCTCCCAGCCGGTCATTCCGTTCTCGGTGCACGGGTTGTACCCGGAGACGCCGGTATATGTCGCATTGACCCATTGCTGGGCCTTGAGAACCATCTGGTCCATAGGGTGGTCTTTCTCGATGCCGATATCCCGATGCGTGCGAACATGACAGGTCGCCCCATCACCGGCCCATCGCGGATCCACCACCGGTCCACTGCCGGTCCACCGCCGGCCCACCACCGGTCCGCGGGGCGGTCGGTACTGTCAGACACCTGTGCGTTCCTTGGCAGCACAGGTGAATCGGGGCGGGGCCGACCTGACCGATCGCCCGACGGCCGATCAACTTCCGGCTGTCGCAAGGCCGTATCGCGACATTCGCCTCGCATGCCAGGTCGTATACTCTCGAACACACGACCTGTGACCTTGTGACCCAGTGATCTTGTGACCCCGTCGGTGCCGTGCGCACCGCCCTGATCCCGCCACCTGCCGAAAGCATGGCCCATGCCCGAATTCGGGATCCTCGGACAGCCGTACGCCGAGCCCCTCCAGGAGAGCATCGGCGTGAATCGCCGACGCGAATGGGTCATTCTCTCCGCCCTGATGACGCGACCGAACGCATTCATTTCCACGAATTCGCTCATCGACGCGGTCTGGGACACCGACCCCCCGCGGACGTCCCGCGAGCAGGTGATGAACTGCCTCGGCTCCATCAAGCGGGCGATCACGGCGTCGGGCGCCGCCGACGTGCGGCTCGACCGGGTCCGGGACGGGCACGTGTTCGGCGTCGACGCCGAACGCGTCGACCACGTCGTGTTCTCCCGGCTCTACGCCGAGGCGGAGTCGGCGAAGGCGCTCGGCCGGGTCCAGTCCAGCCTCGACCGGTACGAGCGCGCGCTCGATCTGTGGCGCGGCAGCGTCTACGACGGGCTCGACATACCCAGCCTCGCCTCGCACGCGGCGGCGCTGAGGGAGCAGCGGGCGAGCGCGGCCGAGGAGTACTTCACCCTGTCCATCGCGACCGGTCGCGGCAGCGCGGTGATCCCGCAACTCCTGCGGCACGTCGGGGAGCACCCGCTCCGCGAACGCGGGGTGGCGCTCCTCATGACGGCGCTGCACCGCAAAGGCCGGACCCATGACGCCCACGCCGCCTACGCACACCTCGCCTATCGGCTGAGGGAGGGCCTCGCGGTGGAACCGGGCCACGAGGTCCGCCGGATCCTGGACACCATCCTCGACGCCACCGCCCCGAGTCGGCAGCAACCGTGACCGGGCCCATGGACGAGGCGTCGCCGCCGCCGTTGCTCATGATCGACGTGGACGGCCCGCTGAACCCGTTCGGGGCGATGCCCGACCATCGGCCCCACGGGTACGAGGAGCACCGGCTGCTGACTCCCGGGTGGGTGGCGGCGCAGGCGGCGTGGAACGCCGGGCGCGGACGTCCCGAGCGTCAGCCGGTCCCGCTGCCGGTGTGGCTCAACCCCGAGCACGGCCCCGCGCTCATGGCGCTGCCCTTCGAGCTGGTCTGGGCGACGACCTGGGAGGACGAGGCCAACACCTACCTGGCGCCGCTGCTGGGTCTCCCCGAACTCCCCTTCGTGGCCTGGCCCTCGCCGAAGCCGATGCCGACGGACGGGGTGTTCTGGAAGACCCCGGAAGTCGTCGCCGCGGCAGGCGGCCGAGCGTTCGCCTGGCTGGACGACGAGATCACCGGAGCGGACCGCGACTGGGTCGCCGCCCACCATCCCGGCCCGTCCCTGCTGCTGCGGATCGACCCGGAAACCGGCCTGCTGCCGGAGGACTTCGCCGCGCTCAGGGAGTGGGCAGCCGGGCTCGACCGCGGGCAGGGCTGATCAGGATGCCGCTCAGTCCCAGGCGTACGGACGTCACGGTGAACCCCGCGTCCGCGAAGGCGTTCGACCAGAAGGGGCTCGGTGCTGTGGCTGCGCTCCGGGGGTCATGCCGACTGCCTCGGCTCGCGGTGGAACGAGGCGGTCGACCAGCGGTATCCGAGGACCGCCAGCGCCAGGCACCAGGCCAGGGCGATCCACCAGTTGTCGCCGATCGCGGTGCCGAGCAGGAGGCCGCGCAGGGTCTCGATGGCCGGGGTGAAGGGCTGGTACTCGGCGATGGGCTGGATCCAGCCCGGCATGGCGTCGATCGGGGTGAAGGCGCTGGAGAGCAGGGGCAGCAGGATCAGCGGCATCGCGGCGTTGCCGGCGGCCTCGGCGTTCGGGCTGGCCATGCCCATACCGACGGCGATCCAGGTCAGCGCCAGCGAGAAGAGCGCCAGCAGTCCGAAGGCCGCGAGCCATTCCAGCGCGGTGGCGTCCGTGGAGCGGAAGCCGATGGCCACGGCCACGGCGCCGACGAGGACCACGCTGGCGACGGATTGCAGCACGCTGCCGATGACGTGCCCGACGAGCACGGACCCGCGGTGGATGGCCATGGTGCGGAAGCGGGCGATGATGCCCTCGGACATGTCCGTGGCGACGGACACCGCGGCCCCGATGACGGTCGAGCCGATGGTCATCAGCAGGATGCCGGGCACGACGTAGGCGATGTAGTGGGAGCGGCCGGCGCCGCCGGCGATGCCCGCGCTCATCGTGTCGCCGAAGATGTAGACGAACAGCAGCAGCAGCATGATCGGGGTGAGCAGCAGGTTCAGCGTCAGCGAGGGGTAGCGGCGGGCGTGCAGGAGGTTGCGGCGCAGCATGGTGGACGAGTCGCGGGCGGCGAGGGACAGGGCGCTCATCGGACGGTCTCCTTGGGCTGGTCGTTCTGGGCGGGCACGGTGGAGCCGGTCAGGGCGAAGAAGACGTCGTCGAGGTCGGGGGTGTGCACGGTCAGCTCGTCCGCTTCGACGCCGGCCGCCTCCAACTGGTCGAGGATGTCCCGCAGTTCGCGTTGGCTGCCGCCGCTGGGGAGTTGGAGCGCCAGGGCCTCGTCGTCCCGTGCCGCCTCGCCCAGGGCGGCGGTGGCGGACTGGTAGGCGGAGGGGTCGGTGAAGCGCAGTCGCACGTGGCCGCCGGGGATCAGCCGCTTCAGCTCGTCGGCGCTTCCCTCGGCGGCGATCCTGCCGTCGTCGAGCACGGCGATGCGGTCGGCGAGCTGGTCGGCCTCCTCCAGGTACTGGGTGGTGAGGAAGACGGTGACGCCGCCGGAGACGAGCTCTCGGATGATCTGCCACATGGTGTGCCGGGAGCGCGGGTCGAGACCGGTGGTCGGCTCGTCCAGGAAGATGACCTCCGGGCTGCCGACCAGCGTCATGGCGATGTCCAGGCGCCGCCTCATGCCCCCCGAGTAGCTGGCGGCGGGCTTCTTCGCCGCCTCCGACAGGTCGAAGCGCCGCAGCAGTTCGGCGGTGACCTGCCGTCCCTCGCGCCTGGACAGGTGGTGCAGGTCCGCCATCAGGAACATGTTCTCCTCGCCGGTGATCAACCCGTCGACGGCGGAGAACTGACCGGTGACGCCGATCGCGGCGCGCACGGCCTGGGGGTCGGTGGCGAGGTCGTGGCCGGCGACGCGCAGGTCGCCGGCGTCGGCGCGGATGAGGGTGGAGAGGATCTTGACGGCGGTGGTCTTGCCGGCGCCGTTCGGTCCGAGCAGCGCGAAGACCGTTCCGGTCGGCACCGTCAGGTCGATGCCGTCGAGCACGGCCTTGTCGCCGTAGGACTTGTGCAGCCCGTGCGCCGTGATGGCCAAGCTGGTCATGAGGGGGTGCTCCTTCGGAGGGATTCGGGTCAGAGGCTGCGGGCGGTGATGTCGCCCTGGGTGGTGGTCGCGCGGATGTCGAGCCCCGCCGTGCCGTCGTTCCTGAGGCCGTTGGCGATGCGGCCGCTGGTGGTGCCGGCGTCCAGGGAGGCCGAGACGCCGGTGGCGGCGCCGACCGAGATGTCGCCGGACCGGGTGCTGAGCACGACCGTGCCGCGCACCGCCTCGGTGATCCGGATGTCCCCCCGCGCGGTGCTGATCTGCGCGGATCCGCCCAGTCGGCCGACCTCGACGTCGCCGTCGACCGCGGTGAGGCGGATGCTCGCGGCTTCGTCGATCTTGATCTGGCGGTACGCGCCGTCGAAGGCGAGGTCGCCGAGGCGGCCGACGGCCCGCAGCTCGGTGCTCGCCGCCCTCGCCTCGACGCTGGAGCCGATGGGCAGTTGGACGGTCACCTCGATGGATCCGCTGGGGCCCAGGTACTGGTTCCTCACCGGGACCTCCACCCGGAGGACGCCGTCGGCGTAGGTGACCGCGGTCTGCTCCGCGGCCTTCACGTCGCGGCTCTTCGAGACGTTCATGGGTCGGACCTCGACGGCGGTGTCGGCGCGGTCGGCGGCGATGATCTGGACGCGTCCTGCCGGGATGTCGAGGACGGCGGCGATCGGGGCGGGGGTGAGGAACTTCTGCATCATGCTCTCCTTGCGGATTTCTGTTTCCGACAACAGAAAAGCTACGTTGCGTTCAGCGAGCGCGCAACGTAGCTTTCGCCGAAAATCCTTATCTGGGCTGGCAGATGACCCCTTTTCGTTGCACTGGTCTTGAATGGAATGCAACTGGGGTCCCCCTGTACGTTGCAATGGAATGAACGTGAACGCTATGCTGGACCTCAGGCCGCACGAACATGGAGGAGGGCGCGATGCCGGGAGGCCGGCTCACTCAGAAGGACCGTCAGCAGATCGGCTCGGGGCTGGCCGACGACCTCTCCTACGCCGAGATCGCCCGACGCCTGGAGCGTCCGACCTCGACGATCACGCGTGAGGTCATGCGCAACGGCGGCCCCACCGGTTACCGCGCGGACCTGGCCCACCGCGCCACCGAACGCCGCACCCACCGGGGCAACCCCGCGTCGTCACGGGCGGCGGATCCGGCCGCCCTGCCGCACGGGCGCGACCCCGCGGCAGTGGCCGAGTACGAAGAGCAGTTCACCGCCGTCATGATGCAGTCGGGCCTGTCCAACAAGATGATGGCGCGGGTCATGGTCTGCCTCCTCACCAGCGACTCCGGCAGCATGACCGCCACCGAACTCGTCCAGCGCCTGCAGGTCAGCCCGGCGTCCATCTCCAAGTCGATCACCTTCCTGGAGAGCCAGGCCCTGGTCGTCCGGGAGCGCGGCGAAGGCCGCCGAGAGCGCTACGTCATCGACGACAGCCTCTGGTACCAGTCGATGGCCACCAGCGTCCGCGCCCTCACCCAGCAGGCCGAGATCTCACGGCAGGGCGTCGGCGTCCTCGGCCCCGGCACTCCGGCTGCCGTCCGCCTGGAGAACGTCGCCCGCTTCCTCGACTTCGTCTCCGAGAGCCTCGCCCGCGCCGCGGAACAGGCCCGCGACATCCTCTTCACGAAGCCCGACAGCGCCCCGGACGGCGCCGCGCCGCCGAGTCCGGACCACGGATAGGCATCCGGCAACGGCCGACCCAAGGACCCGGTGCGCCTCACGGCAGGCCCTCGGGCCTGCCGTGTCATGATCGACGCCATGGAATACCGGCAGGC
>FSVT01000014.1_pt1 | contig 13872 bp, 3 predicted proteins | sample 1637741 | NCBI WGS metagenome assembly FSVT01 (sample SAMEA3914814, study PRJEB12502) | metagenome | biome: forest; material: soil | place: USA | collected 2011-09-16 | depth 0.1 m
GACGACGTCGGAGACGTGCTGATCGACAAGCTGCTTGCCGCCGGGGTGAACGACATCAAGGTGCGTTCGGTCCTGACCTGTGAGTCGGCCGTCGGTGTGTGTGCGGTCTGCTACGGCCGTTCGCTCGCGACGGGCAAGCTCGTCGACATCGGCGAGGCCGTCGGAATCATCGCGGCCCAGTCGATCGGTGAGCCCGGAACCCAGCTGACGATGCGTACCTTCCACACGGGTGGTGTCGCATCCGCCGATGACATCACGCAGGGTCTGCCGCGTGTCACCGAGCTGTTCGAGGCGCGTACCCCGAAGGGTGCATCCCCGATAGCCGAGGCCGCCGGCCGCGTCACGATCGAGGACACCGACCGGAGCCGTCGCATCATCCTGACGCCAGACAATGGCGACGAGCCGCACATCTACCCGGTGCTCAAGCGTGCAACCCTCCTCATCGAGGACGGCCAGCACGTCGAGCTCGGCCAGCAGCTGCACATCGGTAACCTCGACCCGAAGGAAGTTCTTCGCGTCAAGGGTGTCCGTGCCGTCCAGCTTCACCTGGTCGACGGTGTTCAGGGTGTGTACCGCTCACAGGGTGTGCCGATCCACGACAAGCACATCGAGGTCATTGTTCGCCAGATGCTGCGGAAGGTGACCGTCGTCGAGCACGGCGACACCGACCTGCTGCCCGGCGAGCTGGTCGACCGGCTCAAGTACAACGAGCTCAACCGCACTGCTCTCACCGAGGGCAAGCAGACGGCTTCGGCGCGTCAGGAGGTCATGGGTATCACCAAGGCATCCCTCGCGACCGAGTCGTGGCTGTCGGCTGCGTCGTTCCAGGAGACCACGCGTGTTCTCACGCAGGCCGCCATGGAGGGCAAGTCCGACCCGCTGATGGGCCTGAAGGAAAACGTCATCATCGGAAAGCTGATCCCGGCGGGTAATGGTCTTCCCAAGTACCGCGACGTGTCGGTCGAGGCCACCGAGGAGGCGAAGGCAGAGCGCTACCCGAACCGCATCTTCACGGATGAGTCGGTGTTCAACGAGTCTGACCTGAGCTTCGTCGACTTCGACAGCTTCTCGTCTGACGACTACACGCCCGGCACCTACCAGTAGCCACTGAGCTACTAGGCCAAGAGCCGGAAGAAACGACAAGAGAGCCGGGCGTACGCGCCCGGCTCTCTTGTCGTTTCTTCCGGCCCTTCCCGGGCGGGCGGAGTAGTTGGTGTACCGGTAGTTTCTCGATTAGAGTCCTGCCGACGGGTCGTAACCAGCGCTCCCGAGTCTGAGGAGTGGCACGTGAGCACAGTCCGTTTCCGCGGCCGCGCGATTGTCGCGCTCCTGGCCGGGCTCGCGGTCGTGGCATCCCTGGCGAGCGCCGGTCCGGCGGTTGCGGCCGACGGCGATCTGCCCTTTACCTCGACGCCCATCCCGGTCATTTCGGCGCCAACGCCCGTCGTGGTGGGAAGTCTTCTGTCGACCTCCCGCGACGGTTGGGCCCCGCGGCCGGATTCGGTCGACTACCAGTGGCTGGATGACGGAGTTGCGATTCCGGATGCGACCAACTCCTACTATTACCCGACCACCACAGACGTCGGCCACGATGTCTCGGTTCAGCTGACCGCGCACAAGGCCGGCTACCTCGATACGACAGAAACCTCAGCAGTACTTCGTGTCGAAGCCCCCACCGCCATCGCGGGCGGGTTGATCACAGGAACCGTGCGGGTCGGTTACGGCCTGTCGTTCATCAACACCGGCCTCACGCCCTCCGACGCGACCCTCACCTACCGTTGGTCCCGGTACGCGGACCTGACGCGCACGCTCTCGACCCAGTCGACCTACACGCCCGTTGCCCAGGAGGCCGGGGACGTCCTGAAACTGTCGGTGACCGCGACCGCGCCAGGCTATGTGCCCACCACCACGGATTATTCGACCCAGACAGTCCTTCCGGCGACCATGACGGCGTCGGCGTTCGTGACCGCGTATCCCGTCGTCGGCATCCCGGCCGAGGTCGACGACTACTTCTGGAGCCCGTACCCGACCACGAGGACGTACCAGTGGAAGGCGAACAAACACGCCATTCACGGGGCGACATCCAACACCTACACGCCGAAGGCCAGCGATGCAGGCAAATACCTGACCGTCACCGAGACGGGGTCACGTGACGGCTTCGGCACGAAGACGTATACGACGGGCGAGAGCGGGCCGGTGCGAAAGAACTTCAGTCGCATCCCGACGCCCACGATCACCGGCGTCGCCATGGTGGGCAGCGTCCTCACCGCCCACACGACGGCATGGAAACCGGCGGCGAAGAGCTACACGTACACCTGGTACGTCGGCGGTGCCGCCGAAGGGTCCGGCCCGACATTCACGCCGTTCGATAACAGCGATGCCGGCCAGTTGGTGACCGTTGTCGTCAACGCCACCAGCTCGTCGGTCGGCCCGGCTTCGTCGCCGCATTCGCTGCCCACGGCCCCTATCGCTCGAGGGCAGGTCACCGCGGGAACGGTCGGGCTCGCGGCGCCGGTGCTGTCGAACGACTACGTCTGCGCCAGCCTCAAGGGCTGGGCGCAGACCACCTACTGGATGGTCTACAAGTGGTACATCAACGGCATCCTCGTCGACGACGCCTACGACAGTTGTTACCGCCTGCCTGCCGATTCGGTGGGTGAAACGGTGACGCTGACGGCGGGCCAGGACTTCCCGGATTCGCCCGCTGTTCTCGCGACCAGCAAGGGCTACACGATCGGTCGCGGCGAATACGGGCCGTCGACCCTCGGCATCCAGATCGTCGGCGCCGTCAAGGTGGGAAGCACTCTCTCGATCGACGAGTCGTACTGGACGCCCGAGCCGACGCACTTCCTCGTACGTTGGTACAAGGACTCCGTTTCCGGAATACATCGGATCGCGACGGGATCGACCTTCAAGGTCACGTCGAAGTACCAAGGCAAGGAGATCTTCGCAAAGGTGCACGGCAGCGGCCCGCTGCTGAACACCGGGCTCCAGTACACGCAGACCTTCACGGTCGGTCCGCGAAGTGCGCCCGCCCGAGCGCGGTGACGCAGAGCCCGCTGCCGAAAATCCCTCAAATACACCCTCGGATGGGGGCCTTCAGATAGCGCTCACTCAGGTTACGCTCAGCTTGCGCGACTCCGCGCCGCCTGTCGAATCTCCGGAGCTACCATGTCCAAGCGCTCGTCTGTCATTTCGCTCCTCCGACGGTCGGCACTCGCCGGCGCCGCGGTGCTCGCACTCGTCATCGGAACGCTGGGGATCAGCGCCCCGGCATTTGCCACGGGCGACCCCACCATCTCGGGCACGGTTACTGACGTCAACGGCGCAGTCGACGAAGCCCAGGTTTCGGTATACACCGATGGAGAAGGGCTGGTCGACAGCGAGGCATCGGGAGTCGACGGTTTATACACGCTGACGGTACCGTCGGGCGCGAACTACAAGCTGCTGTTTCAGGCCGCCGGACATGACGACACCTGGTACTCCAGCGCGTCAGACTTCGACTCGGCCACCCCTGTGGCGGTGGATGTCGCCGACGTCCCAGACATCGACCAGGAGTTGGCGATCACCCCGACCGGGCCAGACTGCTCGAGCGATGAAAACGCTGGCGTCATTGGCGGCACCGTTCTCAACGGTGCAACCGCTCCCAACACAACCGCGACGATCACCATCCACGATGAGAACCTCGGCACCGACGTAACCGCCGCCCAGGATGGTTCGGGTGTCTTCTCGCAGGACTGCCTCGACATCTATGACGAGTTCGAGGTCACCATCACGGACTCCAACTACGCCACGCAGACCTTCGAGACCGACTTCAGCGAAGACAACACGGTCGATCTCGGCGACATCCACCTCGTTCCCGGGGCGACCATCAGTGGCACGGTGACCAACGCGATCACGAACGCGAAGGTCGAGGACGCTGAAGTCGTCATCCTCAATAGCTCCACCGACAGCCAGATTGCCGACGTCGAGACCGACGTCAACGGCGCTTACTCTGTGCCTCACGTCCCGGATGTGAACATCGTCGTGCACTTCTTCTCGCACGACTCGAACCTCGCGAACCAGTGGTACGACAACGCGTCGACCCGCTCGGCGGCGAAGGTGTTCAAGACCGCGGTCGACAAGACTGTGGATGCCCACCTGGCCAAGGCAGGAACGATCACCGGACACGTCCAGGGCAACACGGGCAGCGGAGTTGTTCCCCAGGAGAACATCGACGTCATCCTCTACACAACGGCTGGCGACGAAGTTGACGCAACCTCGACGGACTCGAGCGGCGAATACGACTTCTCCCGGATTCCGGCTGGCTCGTACAAGATCGAGGCCCAGGACCAATCCGACGCACTGCTCGACCAGTGGTACCTCGCCAAGGGCCGTCTGGGTGCTGCGACGGTTGTCGCGCTGACCACCACGAGCGCCGCGGTTCTGTCGACGATGACGCTGACACCGGCGGCATCCATCTCGGGAACCGTGACAGTTGACGACGATCCGTCGACCGTCTACGTCGAGGTCGAGAACCTCAATGGTGACGAGGTCGCGGAGACCAACGCCCAGTCGGATGGCAGCTACACGATCGGTGGCCTGACCGCCGGTTCCTACCTCGTGCAGTTCGCGTCCAACGACGACGGCTTCGCGTCAAACTATTACCCGAACTCGGTCACCGAGCAGGGGGCGACCGTTGTCACCGTCACCGCCGGCCAGAAGGCCACCGGAAAGGATGCGCACGTCGAACGTGAGGGCAGCATCTCCGGAAGCCTGACGGATGGCACCGACGCGCTCTTCGGCAACGTCGACGTCTACACGACCAATGGCGAGTATGTGACCAGCGGCATTGCCAACAGCTTCAACGACGGCGACTTCACGGTCGATAGCCTCCCGGCCGGCAACTACCTCGTCGACTTCACGGCAGCTGGGTACAAGACCCAGTACTGGAGCAGCAAGTCGACGCTGGCGAGCGCAACGCCGGTCACCGTGACGGCGAACACCGACACCCCGCTGGGTGCGGTCGTACTCACACCGGGTGCCAGTACCGGCGGAACCGCCTCGATCAGCGGGACGGTCAAGGACTCGAAGGGTCACGCGCTCGAGGGCGCCGAGGTCATCGCATTCCTCAAGGGAGTCCAGTACGGCGGCGACGCCGGCGAGACCCAGACGGATGCGCAGGGCAAGTACACGATCGCCGGTCTGTCCGCGGGCAGCTACACCATCCAGTTCTCCGACCAGGGTCCTGCGCCCCACGATTATGTGACGCAGTACTGGAAGAACGTGAAGTCGGACGAGAAGGCAACCTACTTCAAGGTTGCGAAGGGCGCGCACGTCACCGGCAAGAACGCGACCCTCCTGGTCGGCGCGACCATCACCGGCACCATCACCGACCCGAGTAATTCCGGAGACTATTTCGAGATCGACCTCTACACGACCAAGGGCAAGCTGGTGAACGAGGACTACGAGCAGAACTCGTACACGTTCAGCGGTGTGGCTGCGGGCAGCTACAGGATCCGCGTCAATCCGGAGGACGGCGACAACCCGTACGCCCCCACCTGGTACGGCGGCAAGACGACCTTCTCGTCGGCATCCACTGTCACCGTGAAGTCGGGCACCGCAACAACTCGGAACGTGACGCTGGTCACGGCGACCGGAGCGATCTCCGGGGTTGTCACATCCTCCGGCGACAAGCTTCCGATCGACGGCACCAACGTGTTCGTTTTCGAGAAGCTGCCCAACGGAACCTATAGCTACTTCGGATCTGCGAACTCGGATGGGACGGGCGCATACAAGGTCTCGAAGCTACCTGCCGGCTCGTACAAGGTCGAGTACTCCAGCGCGAGCGGGTACTCAACCAAGGACAAGTTCTACTCGAAGGGCACGAGCCTGAAGACGGCGACCGTCGTGAAAGTGAAAGCGGCTGCAACTACCAAGCTGAAGGCCGTCGCACTCACGCCCGCCGGGCTTCTGCAGCTGACCGTTCCGATCATCACCGGTTCGGCGACCGTGGGAAGCCCGCTGGCCGTTTCGAGTCACCTGACCCTGCCGAGCTCCGGGGTCAAGAAGTCCTACGTGTGGTGGCGGGATGACACGGTCATCAAGGGTGCGACGAAGTCCAGCTACAAGGTGACGTCGAAGGATGTCGGCCACACCCTGTGGGTCGAGGTGACGGCATCCGGTACCGGTCTCGCGACCGTGTATCGCCAGTCCGCTCCGGTGCTCGTCAAGTAGTCGGGGCGGGTCGCAATTAGTTGCCCTGAGGCAACGATTTGCCAAAATTTCTCGGTTAGTTGGTAATCCGTCAGCTACTCTGAATTTTTGGGGGTTCGTTCATGCCCTCTGGCGACTTCAGAAGGATTTGCCCGTGACCACCGCTGCCCACCCGCGCCGCCGCCTGTCGACGGCTGTTGCGGCGCTCGCAGCACTGGCCCTGGGCTTCGCCGCGGCGGTAACCGGAATGGTGGCGCCGGCGCAGGCAGACGACCTGGCATTCACCAGCACACCACAGCCGCAGTTCTATTCGCAGCCGTACGTCGGCGCGTACCTCGAGGCCGGTGTCGGCGACTGGGAGCCAACGCCGGAGAGCTACAGCTACCAGTGGCTGGCCGATGGCGTCGCCATCGATGGTGCGACCGGCTCAGAGTATCGACCGGTGGCGGAGGATCGCGACAAGGCGATCACGCTGACCGTGACGGCATCCCGTCTCGGCTACGTCACGACTTCGGAGACCTCGGCACCCAGCGATCCCGTCGGGCCGCCGCAGGTCACGCCCGGCACGCCAACGATCAGCGGAACCCCGGATGTCGGTGAGACGCTGACCGCCGATCCGGATGCGGCTGACTGGGCTCCATCCGGCGTCACGTTCAGCTACCAGTGGTACCGCAACTCCTCCGCCCTGGATGGGCAGACCGCCTCGACCTACACGGTGACCAACCGGGATGTCGGCCAGCAGATCACCGTGGGCGTCACGGGCTCGGCACCCGACTACACAGACTCCTCCGGCTTCCCCGTCGATCCGACCACCATCAACGGCACCGGATACGTGGTCACCGGCACGATCACGGGTCTGCCCTCGACGGGCACAACGCCGGTACCGCTGTCTGGCGTGCTGGTCGAGTTGCATTCGGCGAGCGGCTACCAGACCCTCGCCTACGACTTCACCGAGGAGGACGGCACCTACCGACTCGCCTTCGGGCCAGACACCCCAACCGGCGACTACACCCTCGAATTCAACCGGTCGGCGAGCAGCGGTTCCGTGGGCGCCGACTATGTGAATGTCTGGCTCGGTGGCCAGGTCCAGCAGAATCACGCCACCGATTTCAGCATGTCGCCCGACCAGGCCGCCGTGGTTCAGGATGTCCAGCTCGACCGCGCCGCGACGATCTCGGGCGTGGTCAAAGACGCCAGCGGCAACCCGATCAGCGGCGCCTTCGTGACGGCGGATCCGCCTGGGCAGTCCGGCGGAGCGCAGGCGACGACCGGCGCGGATGGCACCTACACGATGACGGGTGTTGCTTCGGCCGACACGATCGTCAAGGCCAACGGAGACCTGTGGTCAGACTCGGCACCGGACAGCAAGTTCTACAACCTCCAGTACTGGGATCACTCGAGTACCGAGGATGGCGCGACGCCGCTCACCATCACTCCCGGCGGAGCGAACGCCGGGATCGATTTCGCGCTGACCGATGCGCCGACCATCAGTGGCCGCGTTGTCGATGCGGATGGCAACGGTGTCGCATACATGGACCTGGTTCCGTGGCACCGGGATGACGCGACAGGCGAATACGTCTCACCCAATGAGGGCCCGTTCTCGACCGACGCCAACGGCTACTTCCAGTGGGTCGGAACCCCGTGGACGAGTTTCAAACTCGAGTTCGCCGACCATCTCGGCCAGGACGAAGAATCCCCGCAGTCGCGCGACCCCTTCGCGACGACCTGGTATGACAGCAAGTCGTCGTTCGCCGCAGCGACCCCCGTCGACCTGCCGGGCGAGAGCACCAGGGTCGACCTCGGCAACATTGTCGTCACACCCCACACGGGCGGGCTCAGCTTTGCCGGCCCGCCGGCGATCGTGACGAGCGAGCGTGGCGACGGATCCTACGAGGTTGCCGGCGTGGCGCCGAGTCCTGGCCTCGCGACGACGACGGTGCAGTGGTTCCGCGACGGGGTCGCCATCCCGGGGGCGACGAACTACAACTACCTTCCGGTTGGCGACGACCAGGGTCACCAGATCACGGCGACGATCACGGCATCCCTCGACGGCTTCGCGGATGCGACGACCACCACCGATCCGCTCGACCTGCGCAGCCAGTTCGTCGTCGTGACGCCGCCGGCGCTGTCTGGTACCACCACGGTCGGCCAGACGATGTCGGTCTCCGACGGCAGCTACACGCCGACGCCGGACTCGGTCGCGTACCAGTGGTTCCGGCAGACCGACGCAGGTTCTCCCGTCGAGATCCCGGGTGCGACGTCCTCGAGCTACGTTCTGACTCCGGATGACTTCGGCGATAAGGTCAGCGCGCAGGTGACGGCGAGTGCGGCCGGCTATGACGACAGTGTGCTGACGACCGCCCCCGGCGAGGATGTCGCGGCGGGCCCGCTCACGCCCGGCACGCCAAGCATCACGGGAACGCCCGGCGTAGGGCTGCCGCTCACCGCGGTCCCCGGCAGCTGGGGACCGGGCAGCGTGGCCTTCGGCTACCAGTGGATCAGCGGCTCGACCGACATTGTCGGCGCGACCTCGTCGACCTACACCCCGGTGGCGGGGGATGCGGGCGCCCAGCTCTCGGTCCGGGTGACCGGGTCAGAGACCGGTTACGTTTCGACCTCGCAGACGTCGACGCAGACGGCGGCTGTCGCGCCGGGAACGCTGACGACGGTCACGCCGACAATCACGGGAAGCGCGATAGTCGGCTCGACCCTGACCGCCGTGCCGGGAACGTGGGGCCCGGGATCGGTGACCCTCGGCTACCAGTGGATCAGCGGCTCGACCGACATTACCGGGGCGACCGCATCCAGCTACCTTCTCGGGGCCGGGGATCTGGAGTCGAAGATCTCGGTCCGGGTGACCGGCACCGAAAGCGGCTACACGACCGCATCCGCGACCTCGACGCAGACGGACAACGTCGCCTCAGGCACGCTCACGACGACCACCGCGACCATCACAGGCACGCAGACCGTCGGCTCCACCCTGACCGCCAACGCGGCAGCCTGGGGACCCGGTACGGTCGCCCTGACCTACCAGTGGATCAACGGATCGACCGACATTCCGGGCGCGACCACCTCGTCCTACCAGCTCGTCGGCACCGACTTCAGCGACACGATCTCCGTTCGGGTGACGGGCACGGAGGCCGGCTACTCCACCACATCCACGACCTCCGCGGCCACCGGGACGATTGCGGCGGGCACGCTCACGACCGGGACGCCGACGATCGACAACGTGTCACCGTCGGTCGGTTCGACGCTGACCGCGACCCGTGGCAGCGGCTGGGGCCCGCTCCCCGTCACCCCGACGTACCAGTGGATCAGCGGGGGAACCGACATCCCCGGCGCGACGGGAATGACCTACGTCGTGCAGCAGAGCGACTACCTGGCAAAGATCTCGGTGCGGATCAGCGGGACAAAGACCGGGTATCTGACCGCGTCCGTCACCTCGGCGCAGACCGCAGCGGTCGCGCAGGGCACGCTGGCCAAGGGAACTCCGACGATCTCGGGCACTCCCGCCGTTGGCTCGCCGCTGACGGCCGCGGGAGGCACCTGGGGCCCCGGCACAGTCGCCCTGACCTACCAGTGGGTCAGCAGTGTCGGCGGCGACATCAGCGGGGCCACGTCGCCCAGCTACACCCCCGTCGCTGGCGACCTCGGAGCGACAATCTCGGTGCGCGTGACCGGCACGGAGACGGGCTACGCGACGGCGTTCGCGCTGTCGGCTCAGACGGCCGGGGTCGGCAACGGTTCGCTCACAACGGGCACGCCGACCATCACCGGCAGCGCGATCTTCAACTCCACGCTGACCGCCAACCCGGACGCAACCAACTGGGGCCCGGGGACGATCGGCTTCACGTACCAGTGGCGCAACAACGGCACGGTCATCACGGGCGCAACCAACCAGACCTACCTTCCGGGCGTTCAGGATGTCGGAGCTTCCATCACTGTCGATGTCACCGGCACGAAGGCCGGATACACGACCACGACCAAGACGTCGGTCGGTGTGGTCATTGTGCCCGCCACATTCGCGGCGACGGCGACGCCGACGATTAGCGGGCCCACGAGCCTCGAACACAAACTGAACGCTGCGACCGCGGGATGGTCGCCTCAGCCGGACGCCTTCTCGTACGTCTGGTCTCGCGACGGAACCGTGATCTCCGGCGCTCCCGACTCGTCCGCCTACCAACTGGTGCCAAGCGATGTTGGTCACTCGTTCACTGTGCAGGTTTCGGGCCACAAGGGCGGATATTCGACCGTCCAGTCTGCCGTTTCCGCAGCCGTCGCCGTAAACACTCCATTCACCGCGAACTTTGTCAACAACACGCCTCCGAGCATCTCCGGGCAGGAAGTCGTTGGGGCGACGCTGACCGCCGCAGTGGGTTCGTGGACCCCGACACCCACGAGTTATTCCTACGTCTGGGAGCGCGGACTCGGAAACCCCAATTCCACCTCGTCGACCTACACCGCCATCCCCGGAGCGACGTCGAACGCGTATCAACTGACGTCGGCAGACCAGAATTTCTCGATCACCGTTCGCGTGACGCCCGTCAAGGTCGGCTACACAGACAGCGCTACGACCGTCGACGCGACCGACCCCATTGGCGCCGGCGAACTGACCGCACCATCGCCCACCATTTCTGGCTCTGCGAGCGTGGGCTCCGTCCTCACCGCCGCCACATCCGGCTGGGGTCCGGGAACGGTCTCCTTCACGTACGCCTGGTTGTCTGGGGGCACCGACATCCCGGGCGCGACGAACCGCACGTACACGGTTGGTCCCGGCGACCTGGGCTCGCAGCTCTCCGTTCGGGTGATCGGGTCAGAGACCGGCTACAACTCGAGCACGCAGACCTCCGCCTCGACCGCGCAGGTGGTCAAGGGTACGTTCACCCAGTCGAGCGCCCTTCCCACGATCACCGGCACCGTCGCCCCCGGCAACACCCTGACGGCGGTAGACCCGACATGGGTGCCGGCGACCGCATTCAGCTACCAGTGGCGCCAGAACGGCACCGACATCCCGGGAGCGAACGCGAAGACGTATCCCGTGGCCGTCGCCGATGGCGGGCAGGTCCTTTCGGTCAGAGTCACCTCCACACTGGCGCAGTTCATCGAACTCTCCGCGACCAGCGCCAACACGGCAACGGTGCCGGCCGCGGTGTTCACCTCGGTCGCCAAGCCAACGGTCAGCGGTTCCGCGAAGGTGGGCTCGACCCTCACCGCGCACGAGACCGTGTCTGTTCCCTCCGGAACCTTCACCTACCAGTGGCACCGCAGCGGCTCGAGCACTCCGGTCGGTACGGCGGCCGCCACGTACATTCCGAGCTCATCGGATGTCGGCAAGACGATTTCGGTCACCGCGATCGCTCATGCGCCCGGCTACGCCGACAAGTCGTCGGCAGTGTCGTCGTCGACCTCGAAGGTCGTCGTCGGTTCACTCGCAGCCTCGACGCCGACCATCACCGGCACGACCAAGGTCAACAACATCCTGACGGCACATCCGGGCACCTGGACGAGCGGCGCGACCCTCTCGTACAAGTGGTATCGCAGCGGCAAGGCGATCTCGGGCGCGAGCGGCACCTCTCACTCGACGTACACGACCACCGGCTCGGACTATAAGAAGAAGATCACGGTCAAAGTCACCGGTTCTCTCGCCGGCTACACGAGTGCATCCAAGACCAGCAAATCGACGGCGTCGATCGCAGTTGGCACTCTGGCACCGGGTACCCCGACGATCTCGGGCACGCCGACCTACCCCTCGAAACTCACCGCGAACCACGGCACCTGGGGCCCCGGAACGGTGACCTTCAGCTACCAGTGGTATTCGGGCACGAAGAAGATCTCCAAGGCGACGAAGTCGACGTACAGCCCGACCGCGACCTACGCGGGCACCACCATCTCTGTGCACGTCAAAGGCACGAAGACGGGCTACACGTCGCAGACCCTGACCGCGAGCGTCAGCTACGCCAAGGGAGCCTTCCCGGCGGCCGTGCCAACGGTCTCGGGAACGCAGCGGGTCGGATCGACCCTGACCGCATCCAAGGGTGCATGGTCGGCCGTCTCGTCGGCGGCTTTCACCTACCAGTGGTACACGAGCACAGACAGCAGCGGCAGCGACCGCGTCGCTGTGCCCAAAGCCACCAAGTCGACGTTCGTCGTGCCCTCGACGGCGCTGGGCAAGTTCGTGTGGGTGTCGATCAAGGCGAGCCGGTCCGGCTACGCGACTCCGCCGGTCGGATTCAGCGCCGCGGCGACCACTGCAATCGCCGCCAAATCCTAGGCAACGCCGCAGTCCCGGTCGTGCTACCCCCAATCGCGGGTATGGTGCGGTAGCCACGCCGCGGTTACGTTTGCTATCTGGCAATAACTTGTCGTACGCAAACACCATGGGGGGTGAAACAGCGTGGCGTCATTAACAGAAATCCTGATTCTCCGAGGCATTGTTCCGATCGAGAAGCTGGACAGCATTTCAGGGGAACGTGACAAAGACGAGCAGGCGATCCTGCAACTCCTTGATCAGGGAGTGGTCACACAGTCACAGTTGGCATCCGCGCGCGCCGCACAGGCCGGGCTGCCCTTCGTTGAACTACTTGAATACCCGGTAGACCGGGCCGCAGTCGCCCTCGTGCCCGCTGCCATGTGCCGCAGGCACGAGGTGCTTCCCATCGGGATCGCCGGGGACTACCTGATGGTCGCCATGGTCGACCCTGGGGATGTCTTCGCACTCGACGACGTTCGTGCCGCATCCAGGATGCAGGCTCGCGCCGTCGTTGCCGAGCGCAGCGATCTTCGCGCCGCCATCGACCGCTATCACCGCGCAGACAACGAGATCAACTCGCTGACCGTCGCGCTGGAAGAGGAGAGCGGCTCCAAGGAGATCGCCCTCACGGATGCGCAGGAGTCGCACGAGGACGACGCACCGATCGTGCGCTTCGTGAACCTGCTGATCAGCCAGGGCATCCAGGACCACGCCTCTGACATCCACATCGAGCCGACAGAGTACGACCTCCGCGTCCGGTACCGCATCGACGGCGTACTGCACGAGATGCAGCCGGCGCCGAAGGCCATCCAGAACGGTGTCATCTCGCGCCTGAAGATCATGTCGGACATCGACATCGCCGAGCGTCGCAAGCCCCAGGACGGCCGCATGTCGGTCAGTCACGGTGGCCGCAAGATCGACCTCCGTGTCGCGACGCTGCCGACCGTGTTCGGCGAAAAAGTCGTCATGCGTATTCTCGACAACAACGCGTCGAGCATGAGCCTCGACAACCTGAACCTGCTCGAGCACAACTTCGCCGCATACAAGACGGCGTACACGAAGCCGTACGGCATGATCCTGGTGACCGGCCCGACCGGTTCCGGTAAGTCGACGACGCTGTACACGACGCTGCACGCCGTTGCCCGCCCCGAAATCAACGTCATCACCGTTGAAGACCCGGTCGAGTACCGGATGAAGGGCGTCAACCAGGTTCAGGTGAACCCGAAGGCCGGCCTCACGTTTGCGAGCGCGCTGCGCTCCATCCTGCGATCCGACCCGGATGTCGTTCTGCTTGGTGAGATCCGTGACCACGAGACGGCGCAGATCGCCATCGAAGCATCGCTCACCGGCCACCTCGTGCTGTCGACGCTTCACACCAACGACGCCCCGAGCGCAATTACACGTCTGACCGAGATGGACATCGAACC
>FSVT01000755.1_pt1 | contig 13818 bp, 17 predicted proteins | sample 1637741 | NCBI WGS metagenome assembly FSVT01 (sample SAMEA3914814, study PRJEB12502) | metagenome | biome: forest; material: soil | place: USA | collected 2011-09-16 | depth 0.1 m
GCCTCGTCCTGGCCGCGACGAGTGTCGGCCAGGCCATCGCCGGCCCGCTGACCAGCCGCTGGATGGGCCGATGGGGCATGCGACCGGTGCTCATCCTCACCACGCTCGTGTGCGCGACAACCGTTTTCTCGATCGCGTTCATCGGGATGACCCTGCCGCTCTACATGGCCGTCGGTTTTCTCGGCGGACTCAGCACGCCGCCCGTGCAGCCTGCCGTCCGCACGATCTATCCGAAGATGGTCACGTCCGCGCAACTGACGAGACTGTTCGCCCTGGATGCCTCGGCCCAGGAGATCATCTGGATCGCGGGGCCCGTCGTCATCACCTTCGTCTCTATTCAGGTGTCCACAGTGCTCGGGGTCGTCATCCCCGGAGTTCTGCTGCTCGGTGGCGGACTGTGGTTCCTGCTCTCTCCGGAGGTCGGCAAGGTCCGCATTCCGCGCAGCCGGCGGTCGCTCGGCGCTGTGCTGCGCAAGAAGCCGGTCGTGCTGGCGACCCTCGTCGGCATGCTGCTGATCGGCGCATGTGCCGCCACCGAGGCCGACGTGGTGTCGGTGTTCGGACACGGCGGGCCGCAGGCGGGCATCGTTCTCGCGGTGTGGTCGATCGGTTCCCTCATCGGCGGTCTCGCGCTCGGCAGCCAGCAACTCGACCGCTGGGCACTGTCGCGTCGGATGATCGTGATCGCCGTCGGAATCGCGCTGGCGACCGTCGCAGTCGCGCTGCCCTTCGGCGGTACGTTCTGGACCCTCACCGCGGCGCTCCTCGTGGCTGGGCTCGGGATCGCGCCCGCCCTCGGCGTCATGTCCGCGATCGTCGCGTCGAGCGTCCGGTTCAGCGAAACGGCGGAGGCGTACGGCTGGGTCGGCACGGGCCAGCTCATCGGCGCGGCTGCGGGGTCTGCCGTCGCCGGCTTCTTCATCGACAGCCATGGTGCGATCGGCGGATTCATCGTCGCCGCGATCCTCGCGCTGCTCGCGGCGCTGGTCGCCGTCGGGTTCCATGGCTGGCATCCGGACCTGCGAGGGCGCGACTCGAGTCCGATGCCCGACACCGAGCCGGTCGGGGTTCAGCCGACCTAGCGGGTGCCGACTATGCGGTGACGATCTGCGCGCGCAGCGGCTCGAGTCGGATTGCGAGTTCGGCGAGGACGCCCTCCGAGATGCCCGCTTCTCGAAGTGATTCGGTGAGGTGCACGACGGCGGCATCGAAGTGCGTGTTGCCGAGATTGAACCGCTCGTGCACCGAGTGCAGGTCGCGACCGAGGTACAGGTCGGGACCACCCAGCGCCGCAATCACAAATGTCAGCGCGTGCCTTTGCAGACGAGAATGGTCGACGCCCTCGAAGGTCCAGCCAAGCAGCGGGTCGTCGAGCATCCGCTGAAGGAAGAGCGCGACGCCTCGCTCAAGCGATTCGGCGTCGGATGTCACTTCAGTTTCGGACATGGTCAGAGTCCCGGATTTGGTGTGGATCGGTTTGGGTCGTGCACGTCGGCCCGCCTAGGTGCGAAACCGCCCCCTCAGTCTAGTGTCGCGCCACGCCCCCGCCTTGGGGGCGCGAGTGGCGTAATTAACCTATTGCTTAATTAGCCAATTGGTTTATTATGAATTCATGGCAACCGATCAACTCAGCCGGACGTTCTCGGCTCTCGCCGACCCGACCCGGCGCGCAATCCTCGCGATGCTCTCGCGCGGTGAGGCGACAGTGGGCGACATCGCGGCGCCGTTTGAAATGAGCCTGCCCGCCGTCTCGAAGCACCTCCAGGTGCTCGAGAAAGCGGGCCTGATCTCTCGCGGTCGCAACGCACAGTGGCGCCCGGCGAGGCTGAACGCCAGCACGCTGGCTCCTGCCGCCGATTGGATCGACGGCTATCGCCGGTTCTGGGATCACAGCTTCGACGCTCTCGAGCAACACCTCACCCAACAACAGAAAGGCACGACCAATGAATGACGTACCCAACTCCACCATCGTCCGCACGTTCGCCGCGACTCCAGAAGCCGTCTTCGACGCGTGGGTGACCCCCGCATCCTTTGCCGCCTGGTGGGGCGGCAGCGGCGTCGAAGTTCCGCTCGACTCCGTGGCCATGGACGTGCGCAATGACGGCACCTGGAAGGCCACGATGATCATCGGCAACGGTGTGCCGGACATCAACTGGTTCGGCGAGTTCGTCGAGGTCGACCGACCGAACAAGCTAGTGCTGACACTCACCGATCGGCCCGGTGACGCCCGTGCCGACGTGACGGTCACGTTCACGGCGGTCGACGGCGGGACCGAGATGCGGTTCCGTCAGACCGGCGGACCCATGACTCAGGCCGAGTACGACGGCACGACGGCTGGCTGGCAGACGTTCTTCGACGCGATGGACACGCTCCTCGCGGCCTAGCGCCACTGAACGCTTCGCTGAGGTGAGGCACATCGACCTTTATCCCGCGCGGGAAGGTCGATGTGCCTCACCTCGCGGGGTTTTAGGTGAGGGCGGCGCGGGCCGGCGTCAGGAACGCGGAAAGATTGTCCAGCTCCGCGAACTCCTTGGCGAGGATTGCGGTCTCCTTCTCGCCCGGCTGGAAGACACCATCCACCACCTGCCTGCCTCCGAAGTTCAGCTCGACGTTGGCGCCGACCCGAACGAGTCCAAGGGCAGAAGTAACGGTCATGATGTCGGCGACGCCGCGGGTGCCGCCCGAGACTCCGCCATAGCTGACGAAGCCCAGCGGCTTGCGCCACCACTCCTTGTTCAGAAAGTCGAGCGCGTTCTTGAGCGCCGGCGAGAAGCTGTAGTTGTACTCGGGCGTGACGAAGATGAACGCCTCGGCCGCATCCACCCGCGCGCTCCACTCGAGAGTGTGCTGCTTGGTGTACTTGCGGAGGCTCGGATGATTCGGCTCATCCATGAAGGGGAGCGCGAGCTCGGCGAGATCCACGAAATCGATCTCGAACCTGCCGGTCTTCTCGGCCTCTGCCCTCACCCACTCGGCGATGGGCAGGCCAACTCGGCCCGGACGAACACTACCGACGACGATCATTAGCTTGGTCACTGTGCGTTCAACAACCTGCGCCCCGCGGAATTCCCTTCGGGGCCGCTAGTCCTCGATGGGAAGCCCGGTGGGTCCCACCTCGGTCACCGGCCGGTCGCCGTTGTCCACGTCCTCGGCATTCGGCAGGCTGCGCAGGAATCGGAAGAAAATGAGGGCGGCGAGCACGCCCGCGCCGCCAGCGAGCTCGAATGGCAGCGCAAGGTTGATCCGAGCGAGCAGTCCCCCGATGACCGACCCGAGCGGCATCGTGCCCCACAGCAGAGTTCGCCACGTGCCGTGTACCCGCCCGAGCAGCGCGCCGGGAACGATGCTCTGGCGCAGCGTCATGATGAGCACGTTCCAGATGAGCACGGCAAACGACGAGAGGAAGAAGCCGACCGCCGCCGCCCAGATCACGGGCACTAGCCCGACGAACAGGAGAGACGCGCACGCGATGAGGTTCGCGAATGCCATCGCGGTTCCCGCCCCAAGCCACGTCTTGAAGCGGGCAGCGAACAGACTGCCGAGAATGCCGCCGGCGGCGCCCGTGAGGAGAAACGTTCCGTAGAGCGATGGCGGCAGACCGGTCTGCTTGACCAGGAACAGGACGAAGCTCGCGGTCGCGGCAGAGAAGCACAGGCCCGTGAACGTCGTGAAGAACCAGAGCGTCCGAAACATCCGGTTAGCCATGATGAAGTGGTAGCCATCGACGAACTGCAGGTACCACTTCGGGCGCTCGCCGGCGCCGACGCTGGTGAACTGATGGCCAGACGCCTGCTTCGGCAGGAGGAGCGCAAGGATGACCGCGAGAGCGTAAAACCCGATGTTTGCGCCGAGCGGAATCAGCACGGCCACGCCAAACAGGAGCGAGGTGATCGGGGCGGCGAGGAATTGCTGCAGGACGAGTTCGCCCGCCTCGATCCTGGAGTTCGCCGTCGGAAGCAGCTGCTTCGTGACGATGCTCGGCATCATCGCGCGAATCGCACCGTCGTAGATGGTCTCGCAGGCGCCATCCACGAACGCAACCAGGAACAGCGACCAGATCGTGAGCGAGTTGGTCGCGAACAGGACGACAAGGAACACCGCGAGCAACACGCGCACGCCGTTTGCGATCCGAAGGGCGACGCGGCGATCGATCCGGTCTATGAGGATGCCGGACGGTATCGCGAAGAAGAGCCATGGCAGCAGGGTGAGCGCCGGCAGCAACGAGATGAGCAGCGGGTCGTTGGTGAGGCGAATCGCCAGGAGTGGCGCGGCGGTTCGGATGACCCCGTCGCCCAGGTTGGTGGCGAGGTTGGAAACGAACAGGTTTTGGAACGCGCGGGGCAGCCGCTCCTTCGGCGCGGTCACGGCTCCCGCGTCTACCACTTGTCGGCCAGTGCGGCTCGGAAGTATTCGTCGTAGATCGCCGTGATGCCGTGAGTGAGGCTCGTGGGCAACGCTGCGACCGATCCCGCGGCGGCATTCGCGACGGCTTGCTGCGCATTGCGCGCCCCCGGGATGACCGTACTGACGCCGGGGAGCTGAGCCAGCCAGGCCAGGGCAGCAGCCGCCGGTTCGAGGCCCGCGTCCCGTGCGAGCGTCGCGAAGGCGTGTGCCGCGTCGACTCCGCGCTCGAAGTCGACGCCGGAGAAGGTCTCACCGACATCGAAGGATTCGCCGTGCCGGTTGTAGTTGCGATGGTCGTCGGCGGGGAACGTCGTCTTCGCCGTGTACTTACCGCTGAGCAGCCCGCTCGCGAGCGGGACGCGCGCGATGACTCCGACGCCGGCGTCGATCGCAGCCGGGAGAACCGCGTCAAGCGGCTTCAGCCGGAAGGCGTTGAGGATGATCTGAACGGTTGCGACGCCCGGTCGCGCTATCGCGATCAGCGCCTGGTCGCTCGTCTCGACGCTCACTCCGTAGTTCGCGATTGCCCCCTCGGCGACGAGGGTGTCGAGTCCGTCGAAGACCTCGTCGCTCTCGAACACGGCGGTCGGCGGGCAGTGCAGCTGTACGAGGTCGAGCCTGTCCGTTCGGAGGTTCACCCGTGAGCGGTCGATCCACTCCCGAAAGTTCGCGAGGGTGTAGTTCGCCGTTACCTGCTCCGCGCGTCGGCCGATCTTGGTCGCTACAAGGATGTCCAGCGACGGGTTGTCCGCGAGATATCCACCAATGAGCTGCTCGCTCCTTCCGTCGCCGTAGACGTCGGCCGTATCGAACATGGTGACGCCGGACGAGACCGAAGCATCGAGAACGGCTCGGGCGTCCGCTTCGGTCACCGAGCCCCAGTCCCCGCCCAGTTGCCAGGTGCCGAGGGAGATCACCGAGACGGAGCGGCCGGTTCGACCGAGCGTGCGAGAGTCCATGATTTCGACACTACTCGACGACGAAATGACGCCCGAATCGTAATTCGCGTTGCGCCAATCTCTGGCAATGTTGGGACATGTTCACTTCCCGGCGCCTGGCCATTCCGACCCTCGTCCTCGTGCTCGGCCTCTCGCTCACGGGGTGCTCGGCGTCGAACCTGCTGGGCGGGAGCCACAGCGGGTCGACCGGGAGCGAGGCAGTCAATCCCGGAACCGCGCCGGACACCAAGACCTCGGACGGCTCCGCCACGACCTCGAGCGACATCATCAAGCGCCAGGTCGTGACGACGGGAACGGTCGTGATCAAAACCGCCAACCCGATCGCCGCGGCGGATAAGGCCGCCTCGATCGCCGGTGGCGCCGGTGGCCGAGTGGATGACCGCAACCAGACCGCGGCGACCACGAGCGATCCCGCCGAGGCGACACTCACTCTGCGCATCCCCTCGTCCCGGCTCACGCCCGCTCTCGCGGCGCTGAAGAAGTTGGGAACCGTCGAGTCGGTCGCCATCTCGACCGACGACGTTACGACGAAGAGCGAGGACCTCGGCGCCCGGATCACCGCACTGCGGACCTCGATCACGCGGCTCCTCGCCCTCGAGGCAAAGGCCACGACGACCGCCGACCTGATCACTCTCGAGGGAGACATCGCGTCGCGTCAGGGCGACCTGGAGAGCCTCACGGCACAGCAGCGCTACCTGAACGACCAGGTGTCGATGTCGACCATCAAGCTTCAGCTCCTCGCGCCGTCGGTCGCGATCGTGAAGCCCGGCCCGCCATCGCCCGGCAGCGCGTTCACCGCCGGGCTGTCCGGGTTCGGCGTCTTCTTCAACTGGGTCTTCCTCGTGGTCGTCTACCTGCTCCCGTGGCTGGTACTCGGCGGCGTCATCTGGGTTGGCATCGTGTACCTGCTGCGCTGGCGGCGTGGACGGCGCGCGGCTGCGCCTGCGGAGACTGCGCCGCCAGTGGAATAAGTCCCGCGCAGCCGGTTAGATGAGCACGTGCTAATCGTCGTCGTCCTCGCCCTGGGCGCGGCGGCGGTGTATGGCGCGTCCGACTTCTTTGGCGCGTTCGCCGCGCGACGCATCCACCTGGTCACCGCGACGTTGTTCAATTACGCGGTCGCAACCGTCGTCATCCTGCCCGCGATCCTTGTCGTCGGCGGAGTGTGGTCGTCCGGCGCGGCGTGGAGCGGTGTCGTCTGCGGGGCGCTCGCTGTCTTCGGACTGCTTGCGTTCTACGGCGTTCTTGCGATCGGGCCGATGAGCCTGCTGTCGCCGCTGATCGCGCTCATCCAATCGGTGGTCCCGGTGGCGATCGCTGCAGTCACCGGACAGGGGCTGAGCCCGATCGGCTGGATCGCGATCGGGGTCGGACTGGTCGCCCTGCTGCTGCTCGCCCCAGCACCCAAACGCCGCCAAACGCACATTTCGCTGCGCGGCGGACTCCTCGCGGTGGCATCGGGCCTGCTGCTCGGAGCCTCCCTGATCGTCCTCGACTTTGCCCCCAAGAACTCCGGCGTGATCCCGGCGGTGTGGGAGATCGTCACCGGCACGGTCATTCTGGCGATCGTGTGGCTCGTGCTGCGCGTACTCGGGACGCGGGCGAGCGCACTGTCATTCCTGCAGCCAGGACCGGATGCCATCCGTACGCTCTCGAGCGGGAGGGCGTGGCTCGCCGCCGCATTCTCGGGCGTGCTCGTCGCCGTCGCGGACACCTTCATCGTGCTGGCCCTGCACCTCGGAAACCTGGCGGTCGTCGCGGTGCTGACGTCGCTCTACCCGGTCGTCACGGTCATCCTCGCCGCCACGATCCTGAAGGAGCGGATGACCAGACTGCAGTTCGTCGCGGTCGCGCTGGTCATCGCGGCCTCCCTCCTGTTCAGCGCGGGCTGACAGCGCCGGCGGCTCGCGCCGCGGCGCTCCGTATGAACTCGATCAGCCCGGGTTCGCCCTCCAACTCGTAGCTCACGCCGGCGGGAATCCAGGCGAGTGCGCCGAATAAGTGCTCGACCGATTCGCCCTCGACGGACCACCGTGTGGTCGTCGCATCCACCGCCGCGGTCTGGGACCCCCACGGCCCGAATGCCGCGCGCGCGTCGTCCAGCGGCATCCTCAGCAGCACCGTCATGCTCACCCGATGTTGCAGGGATGCGATCGACGTCGCCACGTACGCGGCCGCATCTCCGCCGGGCACGACCCTGGGCTCGAATCGCACGCGCGCGCCAAACAACCGGGACATCCGATCGAGCCTGAAGGTGCGCCAGTCGCCGCGATGCACATCCCAGCAGACCAGGAACCAGTTGCGTCGAGCGACGACGAGGGCGTGCGGTTCGGCGACGCGCTCGGTCATCTCGCCGCGCCCGTCCTCATAGGAAAACCGGATGCGTTCCGAATCCCGGCAGGCGAGAGCCAGAGTTCCGAGCAGCTCCTGCGACACCGTCGGAGCGCGAGGGGTGTCGGCCTGCAGGTGCGTCGCGAGGGCGTTCACGCGACGCCGAAGGGCGCTCGGCAGCACCTGCTCGAACTTGGCCAGGGCACTCTGCGTCGTGAGCTCGCCGTCGACCAGGCCCTGCTGTGCGGCGACGCGCAGCCCGATCGCCATTGTGACGGCCTCGTTCTCGGTCAGCAGGAGCGGCGGAAGCGCTCCGCCGGCTTCGAGCCGATAGCCGCCGAGCGGACCCCGCACGGCGTCGACTCGATAGCCAAGCTCGCGCACTCGGTCGACGTCGCGCCTGAGGGTTCGCTCGGTGACGCCGAGTCGCTCGGCGAGCTCCGGGCCGGACCACTGCCGGTGCGTCTGAAGGAGCCCGAGCAACGAGAGGATTCGTGTCGTCGTTTCCGCCATTTGTCCATTCTCTCGATATTCAGGACAGAAAGTGACCTATATAAGCGAGAGCCTTGAGAAGTAAGCAATCGACCGAAAGGAACTCCCATGGACTGGAAGATCGAACTCGTTGCCATTCCCGTCAGCGATGTTGACCGAGCGATCGCGTTCTACCGCGACCAGGTCGGATTCACGCTCGATCACGACCACAGGGTCGACGGCGGCATCCGTTTCGTTCAGCTGACCCCGCCCGGATCCGCGTGCTCCATCGTGCTCGGAACGGGCATCACCGAGATGCTTCCCGGATCGCAGAAGGGCGTGCAGATTGTCATCGCCGATGCGGACGCGGCGCACGCCCAGCTGAGCGCCGCCGGAGTTCCGGCGAGCGACGTCACGGAGATGCCGTGGGGCCGGTTTGTGTTCTTCCCTGACCCCGACGGCAACACCTGGTCGCTCCAGGAGCTACCCGCGCGCGGGTAGCGGCGCGAGCGTGACGCGGCGGCGACCCGCGAAGTCGACCGCCGCGAGCACGATCGCGGCGACACACAGCAGCCCGACAACGGGCGCGACGATGCCGATCGCCGGCCCGAGCCCGATCGCGGTCGCCAGCGCGCCGGCACCGATCGCCGTCGCGGCCTGGAGCAGATAGGAGAACAGGTAGAGCAGCGAGAGAGTCGCTCCGCGGTGTTCGTTGGGGGTAGTTCGCGCGAGCAGGGACAGCCCACCCGTGAACGCGAGCGAGTAGCCGACGCCGCCCACTGCCGCCCACACGAGCAGCAGTGCCAGCGAGCCGGACGAGGCCGTTGCGGCCATGACCGCGAGTCCCGCGATCGAGACGAGGCCGCCGATGACGATCGCAAGGTGCGCGTGCATTCGCTGGATCAGGATCGCCGTCACGCCGATGATGAACGACGACAGCGCGAGCGTCGCACCGATCGCAACGAGATTCGAGGTGTGCGTGAGTTGTCGTGCCATGGATGACCCAAGCGAGAGGAACAGCGCACCGATCGAATACGCGACCGAGACCGAGAGGGTCGCGAGAACGAACGCTCGCACAGTTCCCGGCGCGAGGTGGAGCGTCTGCGGCCGCCAGCGGTCCCCGGTCGCGACCGGACGGTCATCCGGGGTCAGCGCAACGAAAACGAACGAGCCGACCGCGAGGACAAACAGAAGCACGAAGCTCAGTACGAGTGGTAGCGGTGCAAGTTGAGCCAGAGTGCCGGACAACAGCAGCGCCAGGGTCAGCCCGGCGGCTGTCGATGCGGTGGTCATTGAACTGGCGAACCGGGGGTTGGCCGAGATGTTGTTTTCGACCAGGCGCGCGCTCGCGGCACCGATGGCGAAGCCGGTGCCGAATCCCTGGAGCGCCCTCGCGACAAACAGCCAGCCCACGCTCGGTGCGAGAGCGAACACCACGGCAGACGCCGCGATCAGCGCGATCCCGAAGAGCATCGTGCGCCGACGGCCGACGAAGCCGGACACTCCCCCGAAGAACAGGAGTACGAGGAGCAGGGCGACGGGGTAGGTACCGAAGACCGACGTCACGACGACGGAGGTCAGGTGCCAGTCCGCTTCGTAGCTGGGGTAGAGCACACTTGCGGCGGCGCTCGCCCAGAGGCAGAGCGCGAGAACGGATGAGGCCGACCAGAAGGTGGCGCGGCGAGACAGTGGTGTCCGGGACTGTGCTATCCGAGAACGAGGCATTGCGCCACCGTAACAGGTCTGAGTTGGTTTTTCCAACTTACATGGCTAGAATCACTGTATGCCGTTCAAATCACTGGTCGAAGAACCGCGATGCCAGGTCGTGCGCACGCTGGATGTCGTCGGCGAAAAGTGGTCGCTGCTGATCATTCGCAACGCGCTTCGCGGCCAGACCAGGTTCTCGCAGTTCCGCGACCAGCTCGGCATTCCGAGCGATATCCTCACCGCGCGACTGGCGACTCTCGTCTCGGGCGGCATCCTCGAGAAGCGTGCCTACCGCGAAACGGGTTCGCGCGAGCGCTTCAGCTACCACCTGACCGAGGCGGGTCACGCCCTCAACGTCGTGATCGCGGCGCTGATCCAGTGGGGGGACGAATACAACCCGAGCCCGTATGGACAGGCGTCGCTGGTCACTGACGGCGAGAACAGCGAGCCGCTCCAGTTGGAATTCGTCGGTGCAACGCGTGGCGCGGTCCCAACCGACGAGGTCAGGTTCCTGCCCGGCCCAGCATCCGTCGTGTCCTGGTAGCGAGCGCTTTACCTAACCCGAACAATCGGCTGATGACCGCCAAACCTGCGGGCGCCAGAGTGAGCGAAGTCGGACCATCGTCCGAGCCACACCGACCACCTCGGGAGCACTCATGAACCGCATTGTTAGCACCACCCTGATCGGGACGGCCGCGGTCGTCGCGCTCGTCGCCGGTACCTGCGCGCCAGCGTTCGCAGATGGAACCTCGACCCCGGCACCATCGGCCGGCAAGTCGCTGAGTGCCATCCAGGCCGAAGCGAAGATCAAGACCACGGCACGCATCGGCGCGCTGAACACCGCGATCGCGAAGGTGACCGCTGCGCAGGACATCTCCTCGTCGGACCGCGCCACTATTCTCGGGACGCTGAACGGCGACCTCGCCGGCATGAACACGGTCGAAGCGAAGATCGCGGCCGACTCCACGGTCGCTACGGCCGCCGCCGACTACAAGACCATCTTCACGACCTATCGGGTGTACGCCGTGGCCATCCCCCAGTCGCGCCTTGCCGCGGCGGCGGACCGGATGACGTCCACCTCGATTCCGAAGCTGACCGAAGCCCAGTCAAAGCTTGCGGCGGCGCTGGCCGGCCCGGACGCATCCAAGTCGACCCCCGAGCTTCAGGCGGACCTGACCGACATGTCGGCCCAGATCGCGGCGGCGACCTCCGCGCTGAATGGCGTCGCGGCGCAGTCGCTGGCCGTGACCCCGTCCGCGTTCAACTCCAACCACGCTGTGCTGCAGCCGGTTCGCTCCGCGGTCAAGGCGGCAATCGCGGATCTGAAGAAGGCGGCCACGGACGGGAAGACGATTCTGGCGGCGATCAAGTGATCGCCCGGCGGGAGGTGCGGATGGCGGTCGTCCTGGCAGCGCTAGTGGTCGTCGGCGGATCCCTGACCGGATGCGCGCGCGGGGATCTCGCCGACCGGCAGGCACCGGCTGCGGGAGTGACCGCCAGCAGCAGCGCACCTGTGCCGATCAACGGCGACGACGGATCGTTGCAGAGCATCCAGGAGGACCTAAATTCCGCCGACTCGGCGACGAACAACGCGGGCGGGGATGTCGCCGACGCCGACAGCGCCGCCGCCACGAGCGACTCGCCCTAGTCCGTCTTCGCGGTCGGCGGCAGCGAAGAATAGGCTTGCCGCTATCGCCGACCGAGGAGACGACCTTCGTGACAGACAAGACCCCCGCAGGTTCCGCGGCCCCCAAGCGCACGCCAGCGGCAAAGACCACTTCGGCGGCGAAAGCGCCAGCAGCCAAAGCGCCAGTCGCGAGGAAGACTCCGGCGACGAAGGCAACGGCCGCGGACCCCGCGGTCGAGCCGACTCCGTCCACCACCGCGCCCGCGGCTGCCGCGATGGCGCCAGCCGGCTGGTACCCGGTCGCCGCGGGTTCTGCGCAGCAGCGCTGGTGGGATGGCGCGCGCTGGACCGAGCACGTCTACGGTCCAACGGCTGCGGTCGCTGCACCGGTCGCGACGCCCGCCGTCGTGCTCCGCGCGCCCGAGGGCGTCAAGCCGGGAACCGTGTGGTTCTGGTTGCTCGCCGTCGGTGCGCCAGTGCTGACGCTGCTCGACCTCATCCCGACCTCCATCTACCTCAGCCAGGTCATCCAGGGCGACACGAGCGATCCGACGTCGATCGCCGCGTCCACGTTCAGTCCGGCGTACCTCCTGGTGTTCCTGTCGGGCTGGTTCATTTACGCCGTGTGCATCGTCTTAGCGCTGCTCGACTGGCGGGAACTCAAGGCTCACGGAGTGCCGAAGCCGTTCCACTGGGCGTGGTCGTTCTTCGTCCTCATCGTGGGCTGGCCCGCCGTCTACGTGATCGGCCGTACCGTGGTCGCCAAGCGGCGCACGGGAGCCGGCATGGCTCCGCTGTGGGTCTTCATCGGCCTCGAGGTCGTCACCTTCATCGTCAGCCTCGTCGTGGTGCTGACCGCGATCATCGAACTCATCAGCGTCTTCAGCGACGCCCTGTCCGTCGCCGGGAACGTCCTCTAGCCGGCCGGACGCGCGCCTGCCGCCATCGCGGTCGGGAGGTTCAGGATGTTCCCGACCTCGGCGTCGGCGGCTCGGCCCCCGAAACGGGTGGATGCGAACCGCCAGAGGAGAGGTTTCACATCGACCGTGTACGTCACGCGGGTCGAGTCGGGAGACAGCGACTTCAGCGTGAACTGCGTCGTGGGTCGACTCGGTCCGTTAACCACGGTTAGTTCCAATCGGCCGGGGCGGTCGTACCAGGTCACTCGATAGTCCGCCTTCGCCAGCCGCCCGTTCTCCGTACGAATCGACTGCGCCCAGACGGCACGCTCGACGGGACCGGAAGCAAAGATCACGCTGACGACGGCTGGACGCCACAGGTGGTTGCGCGACCCATCGACGAGAAAGTCGAAGATCTCGCTGATCGGATGCTCCACCGTTACCGTTTCGGACGCGACTGCCACGTGACTATCATCGCTGGCAGGGCCGTAACGGGCACCATTTTGAGGGAGCACCAATTGTCGCAGTCGTCGTGGAGCGCGTCCGAGCTGGAAGGCGTTGCCGACGCCGAGGAACTCGTCCTGGTCATCTCCCGCGCCGGGCGCGCAGCGCTTCGATTTCCGGTCTGGCCCGTCGTCGTCGACGGCGGTCTCTACGTACGCTCCTACCTCGGCGTTACAACCGGTTGGTACCGCGGTGTGGTCGCCAACCCGCACCAGGCGATCGTCCTCGACGATCGGGACGTGGATGTGCTCTTCGAATTCGTAGCGCGAACGGATGCGGTCAACAAGACCATCGACCTGGCGTTTCTCAGCAAGTACTCGAGCTTCGACTACCGCGACGCGATGGTCGAACCGGCCGCGGTCGACGCCACTCTGCGCATCCTGCCGGGCTAGGCGTTGTCCTTGCGGAACGTTCGCGTCCCGTAGAAGATCCCCAGCGCGAACAGCAGGAGCACCCAGAGCGCGCCCCACATCGTCGTGATGTTGAAGACGTGCCCCACGAAGAGCTCGCGCAGTGCGTTGACCAGGTACTTGATCGGCATGAAGTCGCTCACCGTGACGAGCCACTGCGGAGCACCGGTCGCGATGCTGATCGGGAGCAGGATGCCCGCGAGCAGCAGCACGGGCAGCGCGATGCTGTTCAGGATCGGCGCGAGGGCATCCTCACTCTTGAGCGTTAGCGCGAGCGCATAGGACGCGGCAGAGCACGCTCCGCCGAGCAGCAGGATGAGCACCAGCCCGAGGATCATGCCGAGCAACGACCCGCGCATTCCGAACGCGAACCCGAGGGCGATGAGAACGATCCCCTGCACCAGCAGGAGGGAAAGGTCACGAAGTACCCGACCGAACAGCAGCGCGGCGCGGTTGGCCGGAGTGACCCGCTCGGCCTCGATGACGCCCTCGCGCCACTCGGAGAC
>FSVT01000853.1_pt1 | contig 13601 bp, 12 predicted proteins | sample 1637741 | NCBI WGS metagenome assembly FSVT01 (sample SAMEA3914814, study PRJEB12502) | metagenome | biome: forest; material: soil | place: USA | collected 2011-09-16 | depth 0.1 m
ACCTCGTCGACGAGCGCTGCCGGGATCACAAGCACCCCGTCGCCGTCGCCGACCATCAAGTCGCCTGGCACTACTGCCGCTCCGCCGCAGGTGATCACGAGGTCGGTGTCCCAGGCGACGTGGCGACGGCCGAGGACGGATGGATGTGGCCCCTGCGCGAAGACCGGCAGGCCGATCCCGGCGACCGTCTCGGCATCCCGCACTCCGCCATCCGTCACGATGCCAGCAGCGCCTCGGGCGTGTGCCCGAAGCGCGAGAATGTCGCCAAAGGTCGCGGCGTCCGCGCGTCCGCGTGCCTCGATGACGAGAACCTCACCCGCGCCGATGCCGTCGAACAGTTGCTTCTGCGGGTTGAACCCGCCGCCGCGCTCGGCGAACAGATCGGGACGGAACGGCACCAGTCGCAGCGTGCGAGCGGGGCCGGCGAAGCGCATCCCGACGCCCAGCGGACCGACACCGTCGACGAAGACCTCGTGGTAACCGCGCTTGCGCAGCGCGCCGGAGAGCCCGGGGGTCCCCACGGCGAGCAGTCGCTCGGCGATCGAGTCATTCGTCATCGAATGTTGTCCTTCCTAGTAGCTCTGGCGAGCCGACCCGACGGTTCCGTCGATGAATCGATCCGCCAGCGCCTCCGAACCACGGGCGAGCAGCGAAACATCCGCGCCGACCAGAACAAAGGTGACTCCGGCACCAAGGTAGCGCTCCGCGGTGACGGGCGTGAAGGCATTCACTCCGACCGGCACACCGAGCGCGACGCCGACGGCGATGCAGCGCTCGACGGCCGCAACCACGTCTGGGTGCTCCTGCTGACCGAGAAAACCCATGGATGCCGCGAGATCGCTCGGTCCGACGAAGATCGCGTCCACGCCGCTTCCCGCGATCTCCTCGACCCGTTCGACAGCTTCCGCCGACTCGATCTGGACGGTGACCGAAACACTCGAATTCGTGAGGTACCCCTCGACTCGATTCCATCGGGCCGCGCGACCAAGCGCGCTACCCACTCCGCGGATACCCTCTGGCGGGTAACGCACGGCCTGGACAGCGGCGATCGCTTCCTCGCCCGAGCTCACCATCGGGACGAGGATGTTCTGTGCCCCGAGATCGAGGACCTGCTTGATGATCACCGGGTCGTTGTCCGGCACCCGCACGAGCGGCGTGATCGGGTAGGCCGCGATCGCCTGCAGCTGTGCCGTGACGGACTCGAGTCCGTTCGGCGCATGCTCCATGTCGATCAGCAGCCAGTCGAGGCCGCTGCCCGCGCAGATCTCGGCGACCTGCGCGCTGCCGGTGCACACCCACATCCCGATCTGCGGACGTCCGGCTTCGGCTATGACCGTGGCGAACGTGGGCGGAAGCGTCAAACGAACCGGCATGACACGTCTCCAAACTCGTTGTAGTCCCCGCGGATCAGGTCGCCGCGCTCGACCCACATGGGCCGGGTGAAACTTCCCGCGAGCACGAGCTCACCGGCGTGCAGTGAGTCGCCATGCTGGGCGAGCTTGCCCGCGAGCCAGGCGATCCCCATCGCGGGATGTCCGAGGACGGCCGCGGCAACGCCCGACTCCTCGATGCTCTCGTTCCGGTACAGGACCGCACCAACCCAGCGCAGGTCGAGGTCTCCCGGAGCCACCCGCTTGTCCCCGACTACGACCGCACCGAGGGCGGCGTTGTCGCTGATGGTGTCGACGATCGTCCGCCCCGCGAGCTCGACGCGCGAAGAGAGGATCTCGAGGGCCGGCACGACGTAGTCGGTCGCCGAGAGGACATCCTCGAGCGAGACATCCGGTCCGGCCAGATCACTCTTCAGGACGAACGCGAGCTCGACCTCGACCCGCACGTTGGAGAACTGGTTGAACTCGATCTCCGACCCGGATTCGTAGACCTGGTCGGCAAAGATCGCGCCGTAGTCGGGTTCCGTGATTCCGGTCGCGACCTGCATGACCTTGGAGGTCAGCCCGATCTTCCGACCGGCGTGACTGCGCCCGGCATCGAGCCCGCGCTGGTGCCAGATCCGCTGTACCGCGTACGAATCGTCGACGGTCATGCCCGCGTAGCGCGCCGTCAGCAGTGGCAGCACGCTGCGCTCCTGCTCGGCGTGCAACAGCTCGTCCGCGATCAGCCGGTGGGTGGCGTCATTCAGCCCCGCACCGGCCCGCGCATCTGAGGCGGCCATCAGGCGTCCCGGATCAACAGTGATTGCATGAGGATCGAAAAATCAGATCGGGAGGTTGAACATGCGCTTCGCGTTGCCTGCGAGGATCGCCTCGCGGTCGGCATCGCTCAGCTCGAGTTCGTCCTTGACGAACTTCACGCCATCGCCCATCCAGCTGTAGAAGACGGGGAAGGATGTCCCGAACATGAAGTGGTCCGCGCCACCGATCTTGATGGCGGCCTCGACCTGGTCCTTGCCCCAGGAGTGCGGGTGGGTCATGTCGTAGAAGATGTTGTTCTCGAGGTACGTCGCGATCGAGTCGTTGGCGGTCGAGTCGAAACGGACGATCGCCTCCTTCTTGGCCGAAACGTGCGGGGTGAGCAGAGCCTGGTTCGCGAACCAGTTGCCGCCGAACATGGTGTGGATGAACTTCAGGTCCGGGAACTTCGTGAACATCCCGCTGAACAGTTCGCGGCCGACCGCTGTGGCCTGGTCCTGAATTCGGCCGAACTCGCGGCGCAGAACCGGGTAGTCGATGACCTGGCGCCACTCGACCGGCAGCGGCGTGTGGTGGATGATGACCGGCAGGTTCTTCTCGTTGAGAACCTTCAGGAAGGGCTCGAAGATCGGGTCGTCGAGGTACATCTGGCCGTAGTGGCAGGCGAGCTGGACGCCCACCACGCCGAGCTCGTCGATGCAGCGCTCGAGCTCGTAGATGTTCTCCTTGCCACCCCACGGCGGTACGGCGGCGGTCGCGAAGAGCCGGCCGTTCGAGTTCTTGACGATCTCCGCCGCGTTGTCATTGATCTCGCGGCAGGCCTCAAGCGGCAGCCACTCCTGCCACACCGGGACGCGCATGATTCCGTAGTCGACCCCGGCCTCGTCCATGGCCTTGAGCTTGGCCGCGGCCGAGTAGTCGCCCTCGACGTAGTCGAGGATCGGGTAGCCCTTCGGCTTCGACAGGGTCAGCTTCCTGCGGCCGTCCTCAAGCTCGGTGACGGTCACGTCCTCTCCGTACCCGCGCGGTACAGAGTTCAGGAAGGCGTTGAGCATCTTCTCGTTGGAGAACAGATCCTCGGGGAGGTGATGGATGTTGATGTCGACGACGGTCACGTGGCGGTACTCCTTGATAGCTATTTCTTCGATGTGGTGGTCTTGGGCCGGGGTGCGCGCAGCGCGCGACGCTCACTCCCGGCAAAAATCGCTTCGACGATGTCGTCGGGCGCGCTCGGCCCCGTCAGCTCCTGCCGAATTCGGCCGTCCTCGAAAATGAGGATGCGATCGCACAGCATCGAGAGCTCGTTCTCGTCGCCGCTCGCCACGAGCACGGCGCAACCGGCGGCAGCGGCATCCTTCACTGCGGTCACGATGATCTCGCGTGCGCCGACATCCACGGCCTGGGTCGGCTCGTGCAGGACGAGAAGTTTGGGTCCCCTGGAGAGCCACTTGGCCAGCACGACCTTCTGCTGGTTTCCGCCCGAGAGCTTGCCGACGATGGTGCCCGGATCCCGCGGACGAAGTTCGAGACGGTCGAGCCACGGGGTCAGCTCGGCGAGCTCCACGCCGCGACGGATCGGCATGACACGCCGGCCCTCGATACTGGTGCCGGGAACGGCTGCGTTTTCGACGACCGAGAGGTCCATCGCGAGCCCGGCGTGCTCACGGTTGCCGGGGACCAGCGCGATCCCCGCTGCCATGGCCTTCGCCGGATCGAGGCGATGAAGGTCCACCTCGTTGCCAGCGACGACCAGGCGACCGGCTTTCGCTGGCGCTGCACCGCCGAGGAGGTAGGGCACCTCGTGGTAGCCAGAGTCCGCGAGGCCCGTGACACCGACGATCTCGCCCGGCGCGATCGTGATGCTCACGCCGTCCAAGCGCGCGCTCAGCGCATCGCTCAGCTCGACCATCGGCTGAGCCTTGGTGTCAACGTGTCCGCCGCCCGAACTGATCTGGCCCAGCACGCGGCCGAGCATCCTGCCCGCCAGGTCGGACTCGGTAAGGCCGGAAACCGTGAGTCCGGACTCGACGAGTTCACCATCGCGAAGGATGCTGACGCTGTCTGCCGCGTCGATGACCTCCTCGAGGCGGTGGGTGATGAGGAGCGCGGAGGTGCCCTCGTGGACGACACCATCGAGCATCTCGTAGAAGTGCTCGAGCGAGCGACGGGACAGGGCCCTGGTCGACTCGTCAAAGATAATGAGTCCGCCACCGGCGGGAGCATCCTGAAGCGCGCGAGCGATCGCGACCGTCGCGCGATCCTCCTCGCTCAGAGAATCGATGCGCGCGTCCATGGACACGCTGCGTCCGAGCCGATCGAAGACCTGGAGCGCCTCGAGGCGTTCGAAGCCCCAGTTGATACGACGCGAGAACCGACCGGCGCGAAGGCGTCCGACGCGCATGTTCTCGAGAACGGTCATCTCGCCGATGAGCCCGAGGGACTGGTGCACGACCGCGACGCCCCTGCTCCGAGCCTCCATCGGACGGACCGGGAGGCGAAGCGGGATGCCGTCGACCTCGACCTCGGCTCCGGCATCCGGCACGTAGAGTCCGGTGAGTACTTTCGCGAGGGTCGATTTGCCCGAACCGTTTTGTCCGATCAGGGCATGGATCTCGCCTGGCGCAACATCGAGCGTGACATCACGCAGGACGCGGTTACGGCCAAAGGTGACCGACGCGCCGGCCACGTGGAGCCGCGCCGGCCGGGGCGCGGGCTGGTTAGCCCGCACCCCGGTCGTTGTGGGATTGGTCAATTCACTCCCCAGAGCTTCAGGAACTCGGTCGTGTAGCTCGGGTCACCGAACCACTCGCCGGACGCCTGAGCCGCTGCGGTCAGCTTGATGTCGCCGACGTTGTCGCGGGTGATCAGGCGAATCGGGAGAGTGTAGGTCGGCAGCTTGTCGCCGGTGGTCCCGGTGATCATGCGCAGAGCGGCGTCGGCGTCAGCCCAACCCTGGTAGGCGGCCGGCTCACCGACCGACGCGTACAGGAAGTTCTTGCTCGCGAGCATCTGCAGTCCGGACAGCTGTCCGGCACCCGAGACACCCTTGACGGCGGTGATCTTGCCCGCCTGCTGAACTCCTCCGAGGATCGGCTGCAGGTACTGGTCGAACTCCGACACGACATAGCCGACGTTGGGGGTCTTCAGCAGTGCCGAGCTGGTCGAGGATGCGATCAGCGGGAAGTTGGCCGACGAGACCTTGTTGATGGCGACGGTGCAGTCTGGGCAGTAGGTCTTGAATTCCTTCTGCGCGTCGGTGACGAACTGGATGGTCGAAGGGCCGTCGGTGCTCTCGTCGATGACGACGGTCGCCTTACCCTTGGAGTCGCTGATGATCCAGTCGGTTGCCGCAACCATCTGCGCGGAGCCTGCCGTGTAGATGAAGCCGAGCTTGCCGCCGGCCGGGTGCTGCGGGTCAGCGATCTGGTCTGTGTTGATGACCGGGATTCCTGCCGCCGTTGCCGCCGAGAACGCGTTCGCTGCCTCGTCGTAAGGTATGGCATCGGTGATGATCGCCGCAGCCTGAGCCTTGGTGGCCTGGGACATGCAGGCGCCGATACCCGTCGGGGTGGCGTTTCCGTTGCAGACCTGGAGCTTCACGCCGAGCGGCTTGAATGCTGCAATGAGTGCGGCCTGGGTCACCGCGAACTGCGGCGACTGCTGCGTGATCGGGATGTAGTAGACGGTCTTGCCCGAGACGGAGGCCGCGTTGGCGACGGCGTCGGTGGGCACGGAGTAGGAGCTGACCTTTTCGAGGGCGGCGACCTTGGCATTGACCTTGGCAAGGTCGGCGGCGCTGGTCGAACCCGTGGACGACTTGGTCGTCGGGGTGCTGCCCGTTGAGCACGCGGTGAGCGCGATCGCGAGGACTGCGGTCATTCCGACTACGCCGACGCGAACCGCTGTGGATTTCGTGAACATTGTTACCTTTCTTTCTTCGTTGAGAGAGGGGTTGTGCTGGTGGTGCTGTGTTGTGCCTGTGGTGCTGTGGAGGTGTCCTAAACCCTGCGGTGCAGGACGGTTGAGATGGTGACGGCGACGACGAGGACGCCACCGTAGAAGACATCCGAAATCCATTCGGCTGCCCCGAGAAGTTCGAGGCCGAGGATCCCGGTCTCAAGGAAGAAGACCGCGAGGAGCGTCCCGAGGGGGTTAAATTTGCCCGGCTCCAGGATGGCCGTGCCGAGGAAGGTCGCGGCGAAGATCGGGAGCAGTTCCTGTTGCGAGGATGCCGCATCGAAGCCGCCGGTCGCGGCCGCGGAGATGACTCCGCCGAGCCCCGCAATCAGACCGGCAGCAACAAAGGACCCCATCCGGATGCCGTTGACCCGGATGCCCGCCAATCGAGATACCTCGCGGTTGGCCCCGACGAAACGCATGTTGCGACCGAGCGGTGTGAACCACATGACGTAGGCGAAAACCAGCATCAGGACCAGGCCCTCATAGAACCCGATCGGCAGACCGAGGAAGGGGAGCAGCGCAATCTGCGAGAAGTCGGCCGGCAGTCCGCTGATCGGCTGGAGGTTCTCCTGCAGAAGGCTGATGCCGAGAATGAGCGTTCCCATGCCCAGGGTGACGACGATGGTGTTGACCCCGACCCGCACGACCAGCCAACCGTTGATGACTCCGATGACTCCGGAACACAGGACGGCGGCGATCGCCGAGATCCAGATATTCCAATGCAGGTCGACGTTGAGGGCGGCGACCATCACGGCCGCGAAGCCGTAGTTGGAGGCGACGGACATGTCGACGAACTCGCCGACGATGATCGTGCAGAGCAGCGCCGCGGTCAGGAAGATCAAGGCCTGCTGCGATCCGAAAATGGTCTGGAAGGTGCCCGCGGTCAGGAAAGTCGACGGAATAAGGATCGCGTAGAGCAACCCAAGGAGCAACCAGACGCCAATGACGGCGAAGCGTGAGCCGAAGCGAGCGACCCCGAATGAGCGCTTGGGGGCGTCACTCGTGCTGAGCGCAATCCGAACGGTGTCGGTTGGCTTGGCTTGGCGATTGGTGCGACTCGTCATTTCGTCCTTGAAAGTTGACTTCGGAGGACGTGTCGACGTCGACCGGTTTCGATTCCGTCCGACTGCGTTGGACGCGGCCCTGGGGGATCAATTCACGAAAGCGTATATTGCCCCGAATCCGAATTGCAACGGATTTAGAATGTTTTCGTATACGAAATAGCTATGACTTCTAGACTCATCGTGTTGGCCCCCACGGGAAACCTCGAAATGGCCGCCTGCGCGGTGTTGGATGGAAAACCTGCACGAATTCACTTGACGAGTCCGGTTGCAACTGGGCACCCGCCCACCCAACTACTAAGGAGCATCGATGCTCGACATCGCCATCATCGGGGCTGGCCCCGGTGGCCTCATCACGGCACTCCGCCTTCACCAGCAGGGCTTCAGTCCGACCATCTACGAATCGGTCCAGGAGCTCCAGCCCCTCGGTGTCGGTGTCGACATCAAGGTCTACGGCACCAAGGAGCTCGAGGACCTCGGCCTGCTCGAGGAGTTCCGCGCGATGTCAGTTGACGCCGATGACTCGATCTTCTACAACCACTTCGGTCAGGAGATCTACGCGGAGAAGTGCGGTGTCCACATGGGATACCTGCACGAACAGCGATTCGTACACCGCGGCTACCTGCAGATGATGTTCTACGACAAGGTGCTCGAGCGCCTCGGCAAGGACTCGGTCGTTCTGGGTGTGCGCGTGACCGGCTACAGCCAGGATGCGGATGGCGTGACTCTCGATCTCGAACACCGCGACGGTCGCAAGGAGCAGGTGCGCCACGACGCGGTCATCGCGGCAGACGGCATCAAGTCCGCGGTGCGCAAGCAGATGCATCCGACGCTCTCCGAGCCCGAGTACTCCGGAATCACGATGTACCGCGGCACCACGCTGCGCGAGGCTTACCGCGGTGGTCACACCATCCTGCACATCGGCGATCCGCGCATCTCGACCATGATCATCTACCCGATCGCGGAGAACTTCGAAGGCTCGGGCAAGGACCTCATCAACTGGGTCGTCGAGTACGAGCGCGAGGAAACGGTCGAGGACTGGAACCAGACCGGATCGGTCGACGAGATCATTCCCCTCTATGACACCGTCACGCTTCCGTTCCTCGATGTCCAGCAGCTCATGCGGGACGCCCGCGAGGTACTCCTCTTCCCGCTCATCCGGCACCAGCCGCTCGACAACTGGGTCGACGGTCGTGTCGTCCTTCTCGGGGATGCGGCGCACGCCATGTATCCGCGCGGCGGCAACGGGGTCTGCCAGGCCTTCCTCGATGCTCGCGTCGTTGCCGAGAAACTCGCCGAGATCACGGACCCGCACGAGGCGTTCGTCGCGTACGACGCGGCGCGGCGCCCCCCGGTCAACGGCATCCTGATGTCGATGCGCGGCGAGGGCTACGAGGTTATCCGTCGCATGGTCGCCGAGCGCACCGATGGCAAGCCGTTCGACGAGATCGAAGAAGTGCTGCCGCTGGCCGAGGCCGACGAGATCTTCAGCAACTATCACAAGCTCGTCGGGCAGCCGTTGCGCGCCGGCGAAGACCGCTACTCGAGCGGGTTCCGCACCGAAGCCACATCGAACGTCTGAGTTTTCGATGACTGACAACTCCGTAACGGCCGAGATTCTGGCCGTCGAAAAGCGGCGCCAGCAGGCGCTCGTGGATGTTGACGTGCCGGCTCTCGAGGATCTGTTCGACGACTCGCTCGTACACATCCACGCTCCGGGCCTTACACACACCAAGGCGCAGCTGATCGAGCACACGACCACGCGGCGAGCGTACCTCGAGATCACCCGTGGCGACCTCAACATCCGCGTCTTCGGAGACACGGCCGTCATTACGGGCGCGATCTCCAACCGGATGCGCGCGGCCGCGGGCGGCGAGCGAACGCTTAGCGGCGAGGCGACGCAGGTGCTGCACCGCGGCGCCGACGGCTTCTGGCGTTTCGTGAGTTTCCAGATGACGCCGTACACCGAACAGGAATGGGGCGCGCTGCCCTCAGAACAACAGGAGACGAAGTAGTGAAGCTCGCACGATTTCACGTCGAGGGAGGCCCAACCCTGCTCGGACGCGTCGATGACGACGAGATCGTCGAAATCGGAAGCGTCGCCGGCGACTCGCTGCGCGCCATCCTGCCCCGCCTCGCCGAGCTCCGCGCGTCCCTCGAGACCGCACACGATGCGCACCACAAGCTGTCCGAGGTCACGCTTGAAGCGCCCATCGATGACCCGCAGAAGTACCTCGCGATCGGGATGAACTACAAGGCGCACGCCGAGGAGGCTCGGGCCGCCGGCATCCCCACTCCGACCAATCAGCTCTGGTTCAACAAGCAGGTATCAAGCATCTCCGGGCCGTACGACGACATCGTGCTACCGGCCGTCTCTGAGCAGCTCGACTACGAAATCGAACTCGGGGTTGTCATCGGTCAGCGCTGCAGACACGTCTCGGTCGAGGATGCCCGCTCGGTCGTCGCCGGCTACCTGGTCGCCAACGACGTCTCGGTGCGCGACTGGCTGATGCAGCGTTCGCCCACGTTCACGCTCGGAAAGTCCTTCGACACGCACGGCCCGATCGGCCCGTGGCTCACGACCGACGACGCGATCGTCGACCCGCTCGACCTGCGGATGCGGCTGACCGTCAACGGTGAGGAGCGCCAGAGCTGGTCGACCAACGACATGATCTACAACATCTGGGAGCAGATCGCCGAGCTCACGACCGTCATGACCCTGATGCCCGGCGACATCATCGCGACCGGGACACCGGCCGGGATCGGGGCACCGACGAAGAACTGGCTGAAGCCGGGCGATGTCGTCCACGCCGAGATCCAGGGCCTCGGGGCGATCAGGAACACGGTCGTCGCGGCCTAGGCTCGGGATGCAGTGAGGGAGTTCAGGATGAGCGAGCAGAAGCCCCAGCGTCGGCAGAGCATCTATGTCGGCGGCTTCGGTCACGCCAATCCGGTTCCCGCCGCTGCGCGCATCGGCCAGTTCGTCCTGTCCGGCGCGATCACCGGGCGTGACGGCGCCACGGGAGCGATGCCGGTCGACCTCGACAGCCAGGTCGTGAACATGTTCGGCCACGTGCGGGAAATCGTCGAAGCCGCGGGCGGCAGCACGGACGACATCATCAAGATGACAATCTTCCTGCGCGAATTCCGTGATCGCATCGCGGTCAACCGTGAGTGGGAAACCATGTTCCCCGACCCGCAGAATCGACCGGCGCGTCACGCGATCGCGGCCGAACTCGACGGAGACATGCGGGTGCAGTGCGACTTCACCGCGATCCTCGAGTGATCACCCCCGATCGGCCGCAGCGACACGGAGCACTCATCGTCGTCCTGGCGATGCTCACGGCACTCGCGCCGTTCTCGATGGACATCTACACGCCGTCACTGCCGCGGATCGAGGCCGACCTCGGCGGCCCCGACTGGGCGGTGCAGGCCAGCATCACGGCCTGTCTCCTCGGCATCGGGATCGGCCAGCTGTTCTTCGGCCCGCTCAGCGACCGCTTCGGGCGGCGGCGGGTCATCCTCGTCGGCGTTGCGGGATGGACCCTCCTCTCGATCGCGAGCGCACTCGTTCCGTCGGTGTTGCTGCTCGTCGTTGCCCGCGGATTCGCCGGACTCCTCGGCTCGGCCGGAATAGTGGTCGCGAGGAGTGTCGTCCGTGACATCTCCGACACCCCTCGGCTGGTGGGTGGACGCATCGCGCTCCTGTCCACCGTGAGCGGTGTCGCGCCGATCCTCGCGCCGACGGTTGGCGCAGCGGTCGCCGGGGCGTGGGGATGGCGCGCCGACTTCGTCACGCTCGCCGCGCTGGGAATCCTGGTCATGATCGGGGTCGTGGCGTTCGTTCCCGAGACGCTCACACGCGAATCGCGGCATGCGAGCGTTCCGGTGCTTCGATCGCTCGGCGTCGCGCTGAACGATGCCGAACTGCGCAACGTCGCGCTCTCGCTCGGTCTGCAGGCCTTTGGCTTCTACGCCTACATCGCCACATCATCCTTTGTCGTCGAGCGAGAGTTCGGCTACAGCCCGGCGGCCTTCGCGCTGGTGTTCGGCACCAACGCTGCAGCCATCGTCAGCATGAACATCCTGTTCCGCCGGCTGGTGCGGACGCGGCATCCGAGGGCCCTCCTCCGGATCGGATACCTCGCGACGCTGGTCGGCGGATTTGGGCTCGCGAGCGGTGCCGCGCTCCACGCTCCGGTCGGAGTGCTGTGGGGCGCGACGATCCTGTTCACGGCCGGCATCGGATTCGTACTCCCGGGCGCCCACAGCTGGGGTCAGCTGACGAGGCCCGCAAGCGGAGCATCGTCCGCCCTCACCGGTGCCGCCCAGTTCCTCGGCGGCGTGCTCGGCTCCCCGGTGACGGGCCTCATCGGCCCGACCGCCCTCTCCCTCGGCATCATCATCGCTCTCGCGTCGGCGCTCGCACTGCTGGCCTGGGGCTTTGCGGCTCGGGCCCGCATCAGACCCGCGACAGGCACGAGCGAATAGCGTCGGCAAGCGCATCCCGCGGATCGGTGGGCAGCACGATCTGTCGCCACGCCACGAACTGGTCTGGGCGAACCAGCAGGCATCCGGTTTCACCGATCTCCGAGACTCGGCCGAACTCGCCGTAGAGATCCTCGACGTCCGCCCCGACGCCGATCCGGAAGGCCTGGATGGGCAGGCTGAGTTCTTCAGCAACGAGCTCGGCGACGCGAGCCCATTCGCTCCCTCTGGCTCGCGTGAGCAGGGTGAACTGCTCCGGGTGGCAGAGATCGAGAGTCGAAATCGTCTCGCCGTGCCGGCGCACCCACGCGTGCGGAACGCGCGAGCCCGGGTTACTCGACGGCTGAAAGTAGAGTTCCGGGTCTCTCAGGTGATCGACCTGCGGCGAGCCGTCGTCGATCACCGCGGTTGACTCGTAGTGCTGGTTCATCTCGGTTCCGTGCGCGTGGTACGACATCACCTTGGACTGCTTCGCCGCCTCAAACGCCGCGCGGCGCTGCTCGCCCTCCTCCGTCTCCTCGAACAGGACCGCGAACTGCCTCTCGCGTTCGGCCGGCGTCGCGTTCGGGTCGATTCCGAGCGAGCGGATGACGTCGGGGTTCTGGTGCCACCCGGCCAGTGCGCGATCGACGACGTGCTTGCCCACCGGCCGACGCTCGGCGTCGAAGGTCGACAGGAGATCCCTACCGGCATCCCAGCGCAACACTGCCGCGAGCTTCCACGCGAGGTTGAAGGCATCCTGGATGCAGGTATTACCGCCCAGGCCGTTCATCGGGGGATGCCGGTGAACCGCGTCGCCTGCACAGAAGACTCGCCCCGACGAATACGTATCGGCGATGACGTGGTTGATCCGCCACGAGTAGACGCCGGTAACCTCGATCTCGATCTCGTCGTCCTGGATGATGTTTCGCACTTCCTGCACGATTTCTTCACGGCTCAACTCCGCGACCGCCTCACCCAGATGCACGAAGCCGATGACCCACTCGTTCCACGGCCGCACCATGCGCAGCATCGCGTTCCCGATTCTGCCCTCGCGGCCGGGTTGAAGAATCCAGAAGATCGAACCGGGCCGATCGACGAAGTACTTCGAGAGGTCGGCCCGGAATCGGACGTTCAGCGCCGGAGCGATACCCGACTCGCCGGTCATCGGCAGGCCGATCGCCTCAGCCACCGGGCTCTGGCCACCATCGGCGCCGATCACAAAGCGCGAGCGCACCGTGAACCGAGCGCCGGTGACGCGATCCTCGAGCGTCGTCGTGACACCATCCTCGTCCTGCACGAGGCCGACGAACATCGTGCCGAAGCGGGTGACGACCCCGCGCGACATTGCCTCGTCAATGAGGATGGGCTCGAATCGGTCCTGCGGGAGATCGCACCCCTTCCCCGGGCTGAACGCGTATTCGCCCGCGCGCGTCGGATCATTTCCCCAGGTCCAGAGGCGTCCAAATTCCACGCCGTTGACCGCGGTCATCATGACGTGGTTCGCCATTAGCTCACCCGGTGTCGCCGCAGCGTAACAGCGATCCTCGAGCCCGATCGAGCGCATCACCTCCATCGTGCGCTGGTTGATGATGTGGGCTCTCGGCGAGTCGGCGACCCAGCGGGAACGGCTGACCATCATCGTCTGAATCCCGTGGCGGGCGAGCATCACTGCCGCCGACGCGCCTGTGAGACCCGAACCAACGATGAGTACCTCGGTGTCAATTTGCTCCATTGCACTTTCCTTTTGCTCGATTGACGGTCATTATGTGTGGATAACTATCTCGATGCAAGCGAAAGCAAGAAATGACTATCCCGGACTTCGAGCCGCTGGCTGATCTGCTCGTCGACATCGCCCGAGAGTTGCGGATGCGCGGAACCGACGCGGCACGCGGGGTCCCCCTGAACCAGACGCAGAGCCAGGTCATGCGCTACGTGCACAACAATCCCGGATGCTCGCCAT
>FSVT01000659.1_pt1 | contig 13571 bp, 11 predicted proteins | sample 1637741 | NCBI WGS metagenome assembly FSVT01 (sample SAMEA3914814, study PRJEB12502) | metagenome | biome: forest; material: soil | place: USA | collected 2011-09-16 | depth 0.1 m
CTCGTCCTGGTCGGCGGGCGGGTCGGGGTCGGGCAGGTGGTCCCGCAGCCACGTCCGGAATTCGCGGCGCAGCTCCTCGCTCTGCTCGTCCAGCCGTACGGTGAGGTCACGCATGGGGCCGGCCTCTCCGGTCCGCTGCGGCGGTCGCGGTCATCAGGCCGTCGCCTCCTCGGCCGCCGACGGCGCCGTGAACAGTGCGCCCGAGGCGGCGTAGCGGTCGATCTCCTCCTCGGTCAGTCCGCCGAGGCCGGCGAACACCTCGTGGTTGTGCTCGCCGATCCCGGGAGCCCGGCCGAGCGGGACCCGCTCGCTGCGGCTGAGCCGGAACGGCGGCCCGGGGACCGCGAACTCGCCGAGCACGTCGTCGTGGATCATCTCCACGGTGCCCCTGCTGCGCAGGTGCGGATTGTCGATGACCTCGCCGATGTCCAGCACCGGTGCGGCGACCACACCGGCCCGGCGCAGCATCTCCACCGCGTCGTCCCGGGTCGGGAAGCCGGTGAGCCAGGCGTTGAGCAGGTCGAGCACCTCCTGGCGGTGGGCGAGGCGGTGTTCGGTGGTGTCGTAGCGCGGGTCGGCCCCCAGTTCGGGGCGGCCGATGCAGTCGGCGAGCCGGACCCACTCGTGGTTGCTCATCGCCACGATGTACAGCTCGCGCTCGTCCGGGGTCCGGAACACCCCGGCCGGGCAGATGTAGGCGTTCTGGCCGTTGACCGGCCGGGCGGTGATCTGTCCGCCGCTGATGCTGTAGGCCTCCAGGTTGCTGGAGTGCGACTGGATGTAGGCGTCCACCAGTGAGACGTCGACCAGTTGGCCGCGGCCCGTGTCGCGGACCGCGTAGAGCGCGGAGAGGATCCCGGCGTACGCGCACAGCCCCATCGCGGAGTCGCCCAGCGCCACCGAGGGCATGATGGAGGGTCCGGTGCCGTCCGACGAGGTGTACGCCACCCCGGAGTAGCAGGCCCCGACCTGGTCGTAGCCGCGGACGGAGCCGAGTTCGCCGGAGCGGCCGAGGGCGGACAGCTCGCAGACGACGATGCGTTCGTTGCGCGCCGACATGGTGTCGTAGCTGAATCCGTACTTGGCCAGCACACCGGGGGCGAACCCGTCGAGCAGGACGTCGGCCCGTTCGACCAGCCGCCACAGCAGTTCCACGCCCTCCGGGGTGCGCAGGTCGATGCTGACCCCCTGCTTGCCGCGGTTCTGCTGCACGAAGTAGCCGCTGCGCCCGTTGGTGCGCCACAGCTGCTGGCGGGAGACGTCGCCGCTGGGCCGCTCCACCTTGATGACGGTGGCGCCCATCTCGGCCAGCAGCCGGGCGGCCAGCGGTCCGGCGAAGACCTGGGACAGTTCGAGGACGACAATGCCTTCAAGCACGGTGACGCTCCTGTCTGGCACCGAGGGCGCCGGCGGGGTCGGATGGGGCTCGGGTCCAGGAGTCGGCGCTCTGGCGCACCCCCGTCGCGTCGGCCCGCTCCACGGCGTCGAGTTGACGGTGCAGCGCCACGGCCGAGGCGAAGTCCGGCTCGAAGGCGGCGCCGCCGTCGATCGCGACCGCGAGGCGGCGCAGCGCCTGCGCGACGTTGAGGACCGGCTGCGCGCGCAGCGGCTCCGGTACCAGGTAGTGGGCCGGGTCGGCCTCGACCGCCCGCCACCGCGTCGAGCCGACCGGGCAGAACCGCGCGGACAACTGCTCGATCTGCAGGCCGCGGGTACCGGCCGAGCGCACGACGAGGTCGCCGCGGGTGCCGAGGAACCGTGCCACGAAGTGCGTGCCGTTCGGCCTCGCGCCGCTGTGGGCGTGGAGGTTCAGCACGCACCCGTCCCGGGTCGTGCCGACCACGACGACCTGGTCCGGCGCGGTGACGACCAGTCTCTCGCCGGTCTCCGGGACGGTCGCGGCCGGTTGGCGCACCGCGATCCGCGCGTCGAGGAGGTCCAGCGGGCCGAGCAGCCGGCTGATCGTGTCGAGGGTGTGGCCGGTGTTGACGGTGAGGGTGTGCGCGGCGTTGGCCCGGTCGGCGGTGTAGCGCCGGGCCGGGTCGCGGGTCGGGCCGCCGGAGCCGGTGGGGGAGTAGACGTCGCAGCTGAGGACGGTGCCGAGCAGGCCGTCGGCGATGGCCGCGCGCAGTGTGGCCAGCAGCGGTGAACTGCGTGCCTGCAGGCCGACCGCGTGCTGGACGCCGCGCTCGTCGGCGAGCCGGGCCAGCCGGTCCGCCTCGGCCGTGGTCAGGCCGAGCGGCCACTCGCAGTAGACGTGCTTGCCCGCGCGCAGCGCCGCCTCGACCACCTCCGCGTGGGCGGGCACCCGCACGCACACGATCACCAGGTCGACCGCCGGGTCCTCGGCCAGGGCCGCCGCGTCGGTGTACGCGGCGGCGGCCGAGTACACCTCGGCGGCGCGCCGCGCGGACTCGGGGCGGGTGGTCGCGACCGCCGCCAGTCGGTACTCGTCCAGGCCGGCCAGTGCCGGGAGGTGGGCGTCCAGCGCCCACCCCCGGTCGGGGCCGGCGCCGACGACGCCGACCCCCAACGGCTTCGTCCGGGCCCGCCCCGGGCCGGGCGGCCGTCCGGCGGCGCCGACCGTCACGGCCAGTCCTTGATGGTGGCGGTGCTGACGGACAGCAGGTCGCCGCTGATGGAGGCCACCGCGCTGCGCAGGGTCAGCCCCGCGTCGCCGACCGACTCGACCACCGTGGCGGCGCGCACCTCGATGCCGACCGGGATCGTGGCGATGAAGGAGGAGCGCATCGACCCCTTGCTGTAGAAGTCGATCCCGAACAGGTCGCGGTACAGCTCGCTCTCCAGCTCGGTGAGCATCAGGGCCTGTCCGACGGTGCCCCGGAGACCGCCCTGACGGGCCAGCAGGTTGTCGGTGTGCGCGCCGGAGCCGGGGCCGGAGTAGAGGTTGAGCCGGGCCTGGTCGAGCAGCCGGGTGCGTCCCTCCACGACCGCCCCCACGTGGGGGAATGACTCGCGGGCCCGGCCGCCGGCCGCCTGGAGCCAGTCGCTCAGCCGGGCGCGGCGCTCCTCGCGGTTCTGCGGGTACTGGTTCTGCGGGAACTTGTAGGCGCGGGTGTAGCGCGAGTCCAGCAGGACGGTGTCCGGGTCGTCGATCGGGTGGCAGTAGCAGCGGGTGGTGAAGTACTCGATGCCGCGCTTCTCGAAGACGTCGACGACCTCGCCGGCCAGCCGGTACTCACTGCCGGGGGTGATCGGCCCGTTGAAGGTGAACTCCTGCTTGGCGTGCAGGCCGAAGCGCGCGCTGATGCCGACCAGCCGCGCGCCGATGTCCCGGTCGAACATGGTCAGCGGTGAGACGTCGACGCCGTGCTTCGCCCGCACGCTGGCGCGGAACGCCCAGAAGGTCTCGTCGCCGGTCGCGTTGACGTAGTCGCGGACGAACTCCTCGTCCGCGACGATGTCCACCGGCTTCAGCCGGTCGCCGATCTTCGGGTTGTTCTGCACGCCGGTGTACACGACGCCTTCGTCGTTGCCTGGTACCTGACTGAGGGTCATCGAGCTTCGTCCGTTCTGGTGCCGTCGGGTGTCGGGGTTGGATCCTGGGGGTTCGGGTGGGCCGGCCGGGCGGCGAGGACGTCGACGATCCGGGCGCAGTTCGCGACGACCTGCTCGCGGGTCAGCGTCTCGCCGACGGTCTGGAACACCAGCTCGTCGGCGCCGGCCTCGGCGAATCGCCGCTCGTAGCCGCCGATGCGCCCGCGTACGTCCTCGGGCGTGCCGGCGAGGGCGAAGGCGTCCACCATCTCGTCGGGGACCAGCCGTGACAGCGACTCCCACTGCGCGCCCTCGTCGAGGAAGCCGGCCCGGATCGCCTCGCCGGCCCGCTGCCAGGGGGTCCCCTCGGTGATGGTGCGGTAGCTGGGGGTGGAGAAGTAGAACGCCAGGCTGATCCTCGCGCGCCGCCGGGCGACCTCGGCGTCGTCGTCGATCGAGGTGATCAGCCAGACGGCCAGCGACCCGTCCGGGCGTTCGCCCTGCTGCCGTCCGAGCCGGATCGCGGGAGCGGCCACCTCGTTGAGGTAGTGCTCGGACGCGGCCAGCGGGTGCAGTGCCACGCCGTCGCAGCTGCCCGCGGCGTGCCGCAGCATGATCCGGTTCAGCCCGGCCCCGTAGACCGGCAGGCCGGTCAGCTCCTGTGCCGGGTGGCCCGGCCGGAACGCGGGGATGCGCAGCGTGTAGAAGTCCCCGGTGTAGTCCAGGCCGTCGGCGCCGGCCGCCCAGGTGGCGCGCATCAGCCGGACGTAGTCGGCGAGCCGGGGGGCCGGGTGGTCGAACTCGGCGGCGTACCACCGGGTCCGCATGCCCCGGGTGCCGGCGCCGAGGCCCAGGGTGAAGCGCCCGCCGCTGGCCGCGAAGGCGTCGGCGGCGGTGGCCGCCATGGCCAGCGGCGCACGGGAGAAGGCGTAGGCGATGCCGGTGCCGACACCGATGGTCCGGGTGGCGCCGGCCAGCATCAGCGCGCGCAGGACGGCGTCCCGGCCGGTGTACTCGGTGGTCCACAGCCGGTGGAAGCCGGCCCGTTCCGCCGCCTGGGCCACCGGGATCAGCTCGGTGAAGGCGTCGGTGCCGAAGACGATGGATCTACGCACGGCGCCCGCTCCGCTCCGTCGCCGGGCCGCCGCGGTCGTCAGCCACGGTCGGGGTCCCAGTCGCCGGCGCTGTACTTGGCGATGGCGCCCTTGAGCCCGTGCTCGGTGATCAGCGCGTTGAGCGCCTGCACCGGCCGGGAGGCGTGCAGCAGCGCGTCGGACTCGGCGCCCATCAGCACGGTGTTGCGGAAGCCCATGACGTCCCAGACCCGGTTGATCGCCATCTTCTTCACCCGCAGGATGGGCGAGGGGATGGTCGCGATCCTCGCCGCGAGTTCGCGGACGTTGTCCATCAACTCGTCGGCCGGGACGGCGTAGTTGGCCCAGCCCCACAGCTCCGCGGTCTTGCCGTCGATCTGGCTGGACGGGACGAACGACATCTGCTTGGCCCGCTTGGGTCCGACGAACGGCGTCCACAGCGGGGTGATGTAGCCGCCGCCCATGGGCAGCGAGGGCAGGCCGATCCGGGAGTCCTCGGCGACCACGGTGATGTCGGTGAACATGCACAGCTGGGTCGCGCCGGCCAGGCAGTAGCCGTGCACGGCGGCGATCACCGGCTTGGGGTGGTCCCAGATCTCCAGGAACCGCTTGAGGTTGCCCTCCAGCCGGTTGTGGTCCTCGGTGATGTCGCGCTCGGCCGAGCCGGTCATCTCCTCGGAGTCGTTCTCGATGTCGTAGCCGCTGGAGAAGGCCCGGCCGGCTCCGCGGATGCCCAGCACCGGGCCCCCGCTGGTGCGCAACTCGGCCAGGGCGGTGCCGAGTTCGGCCATCAGTCGGTCGTTCATCGCGTTCAGCCGGTGCGGACGGTTCAGCGTGATCCAGGAGATGGGTCCCTCGTGCTCGACCAGCAGGGTCTCGTAGGTCATGTCATCCCTTCGACGGGGTCGGGGTGCGCGGCAGTCGGGCGATCCGCTCGCCGACGACGGTGCGCTGGATCTCCGAGGTGCCGGAGAAGATCGAGGTGGCGCGGGCGTCCAGGTAGCGGCGGCTCCAGTCGTCGTCGGCCAGCAGGCCCGCCCCGAGGGCGTCCTCGACGACGGCCGCCAGCTGCTGGTACGCCCGCGTCCAGTGCAGCTTGATCAGCGACCCCTCGGTGCCGACCGGCTCGCCGCGCTGGAGCCGGCGGGCGGTCCGCAGGTTGACGGCGCGGAACAGCTGGCACTGGGTCCAGACCGCCACGGCGCCCCGGCGCAGGCGGTCCAGCGCCGCGTCGTCGAGGCCGCCGTCGCGGCGGCGGGCCTCCGCGGCGGCCAGGGCGGCCCGCAGCAGCTCCAGTAGTTCGGTGTGGTCGGCGAAGCTCTGGTCGGCGCGTTCGAGCTCCATGAGCCCCATCGCGACGGCCCATCCGCCGCCCCGTTCGCCGACGACCGCGTCGGCGGGTACCCGCACCCGGTCGAACTCCACGGTGTCGAAGGTGTGCCGACCGTCGATCGAGCGCAGCGGGCGGACGCTGACCCCCGGGTCGTCCAGGGCCACGACGAGGAAGGACAGGCCCCGGTGACGGGGTGTCGGCTCGGTGCGGACCAGCACGGCGCAGTGGGTCGAACGGGCGCCCCAGCGGACCCAGGTCTTCCGGCCGTCCAGCACCCACGTCCCATCTTCCAGCCGGGCCTCAGCGCGCAGCCCGGCCAGGTCCGAGCCGGCCTCGGGCTCGCTGAGCCCGAGGCACCAGACGTCCTCGCCGGACAGGATCCGCGGCAGGTGGCGGGCCTGCTGCGCCGGTGTGCCGTGACGCATCAGGACCGGGCCCACCAGGGCGATGCCGGGTGCGCTCAGCAGCCGCGGCACACCGGCGCGCGACAGTTCCTCGTGGTAGACGTAGGAGTCGAGCGCCGTTGCCGCCCGCCCGCCGAACTCCACCGGCCAGCCGATGGCCGACCAGCCCGCGGCGGACAGGCGCGCGTGCCAGTCCCGCTGGTGGGCGAGGGCGGCCTGCTCGTCGTCGGCTGGCGGACGCGGGGGAGCGTTGCGGGCGAGCCAGGAGCGCAGTTCGGCGCGCAGCCGCTCCTGCCGCGGTTCCAGTTCGACTTCCAGGTCGTGCACGGGGTTCGGCCTCCCGGGTCAGCGCACGGCGATCGCGTTGGCCGGTGAGCCGATCGCGCCGCGCACGTGCAGGGGTACGGAGACGAAGAGGAAGTCCCACCGCCCTTCGGCGGCACAGGCCTCGGCGAGCTGCTCGAAGCGGAAGAACTCGCCGATGGCCATGCCCAGCGACGGGATCAGCCGCCGGTGCAGGTAGCCGATCCCCGGATCGCCCGGCGAGACCTCGAACGAGGGGTTGTCGCAGGTGACCGCGGCGACCTGGTGGTCCCACAGGAACCTGGCCATGGACTCCCGCGCGGACAGCCCGGGGAAGGCCATGGTCCGGTTCACCTCGGCCCGCTCGTCCTGGGTGAGCGGCTCGTAGTACGCGGGCCAGCCGAGCCGTACGCACAGCACGTCCCCCGGGCGCAGCTCCACCCCCTGGGCGGCCGCCGCGGCGGCGATCTCCTCGGCCTCGATCGGACGGCCCTCGGTCTGCACCAGCGGGGTGCCCAGCTCCGCCTGGTGGCGGGCGACGTCCACGAGCACGCCGCGGCCCACGATGCCGTGCTGCACCCAGTGCTCGATGCCGAGCCGCCCCGGGCCGGGCGTCATCTCGTCGGTGACGCCGGTGTAGAAGCCGAACTCGCGGGCCCGGACGTGGCGCAGCCCGTCCCACTGGGTGGAGCCCTGCGGGTAGAAGCCGTCCAGGTAGTCGTCCAGCTCGTTGCGGGCCGGTGCGTAGACGGTGTGGGTGTACGGGCGGCGCCCGTACATCGGCGGGTTCGGTTCGTCGGCCGGCCAGGTCAGGTCGAGCACCTGGCCGGTGCGGACCAGCGAGGCGGCCTGGACCACCCGCTCGGGGGTGAGGTGGTTGATCGTCCCGACGTTGTCGTCGCGGCCGAAGACGTCCCACGAGTGACGCAGACCGAGCTTCTCGATCCGGGGCAGCTCGTCGAATCGCGGTATGCGGGGATTCATCGACCCTCCTGGACGTTCTGCGCGCGGTTCCGGCGGACCCGGGCGCGTCTGGGTTGGCCGGCCGCTGCCTGCAACCGGCGGGTGAGCAGCATGACGAGGGTGACGACCACGCCCGACGCGACCGCGATGATCGAGCCGAGGGCGGCGAGCTGCGAGTAGGTGCCGTTGTCGAAGATGCTCAGGATCACCGAGCCGACGACCGGGGTGTCGGGGCTGGCGAGGATCGACGAGGCGTTGAGGTCGCCGACGATGACCACGAAGAGCATCGCCCAGGCGGCAGCGAGGCCGCCTGCCATCAGCGGCAGGTGGATCCGCACCATGGTCCGCAGACTGGACGCCCCCGAGATCGAGGACGCCTCCGTCAGCGGCTGGCCGATCTGGTCGACGGACGTGCTGGCGGCGACCCACGCCTGCGGCAGGTTCATCACGACGTAGACGAGGATGAGGATCCTCAGCGTGTTCGCCAGGTAGAACGGCGCGCCGCCGAGGGCGATCAGGAAGGCGACCGCGAGCACGATGTGCGAGATCGCGCCGGGTGCGCGGGCGACCATGTCGATGCCGCGCACCATCCGCCCGCCGCGCAGCCGCGCGAACGAGACCAGTACGCCGGCGATGAGCACCCCGACGGTGGCGCCGATGGCGCCCAGCGCGGCACTGTCGGTCAGTGCCTTGCGGAAGCCGTCGTCGGAGAAGTAGGTCTGGAAGTTCGCCAGGGTCATCGCCGAGAAGTCCGGGTGGGACGTCCAGTACGGCAGGAAGGCCACGATCAGCAGCGCGATCAGCGGCAGCAGCGACGCGAGGGCCAGGTAGCACAGCATGATCGCGCGTACCACCCAGCGCAGCGGGCCGAGCCGGACGAGCGAGGGCGCCTGGCTGCGCCCGCCGATGGTGCTGTGGCTCTGACGGCTGGTCAGCCGCCGTTCCAGCAGCCACGCCGCGGCCATGACCACCAGCACCAGCACGCCGACGAAGACGGCCGATCCGGTCTTGGGCGGGAAGCCCTGGAACAGCCGGACCAGGTAGGTGGACAGGACGTCGATACGGGCGGAGACGCCGATCGTCCGCGGGACGGAGTACTGCGCCACCCCCATGAGCAGGACCAGGAAGCAGGAGGCGCCGATCGCCGGGCGGATCGCCGGCAGGGAGACGGTGCGCAGCGTCCGCCAGACCGGGGCGCCGCTGACGCGGGCGGCCTCTTCCAGGGCGGGGTCGAGGTTGCGCAGCGCCGCCGAGATCATGATGTGCACCAGCGGCACCAGCACGATCGTGTACAGGAAGATCATCCCGTACCAGGAGTCGATGTCGAAGGGGCCGCTCTGCAGGTGGACGCCGACGTGGCCGAGCAGGCCGCGCAGGAAGACGTTGAGCACACCGGAGTTGGCGTCCGCGAGGAAGATCCAGCCGACGCTCAGCGCGATCTGCGGCAGGACCAGCGGGGCCAGCGGCAGCATGGTGGAGACCGCCCCCATCTTCGCGTCGGTGCGCTCGTTGACCCAGGCGAAGAAGGAGCCGATGGCCACGGAGAGCACACCGGGCACCGCCACCAGGATCGCGGTGTTGCGCGCGGCCAGGTAGAAGGCGTCGTCGCCGAGCACGTACCGGATCGAGGAGAGGTCGAGCTCCCGGACGATCATGGAGCCGAGCGGGAAGACGAGCAGCGCGAGCAGCAGCACCGTCAGCACCAGGCAGCACAGGGCGAGGATCCGCCCGCTCCAGGTGGCACGGGCCGGCGCGGTGCGGGTGCGCCGGGTGTTCGGCCGCTCCTGGTCCGCGTCGGCTCTCGGGGGTGTCGCGGTCGCCGTCACTGCGCCGGCCTGACCATGACGTGTTCGGGTGCGACGGTGACGACGACCTGGGTTCCGGGCTCCAGCGAGTGGTCGGCGCTGAGCACCGACAGTTCGACGTCGCCGACCTTGACCAGGTACTGCATCCACGAGCCGCGGAAGAGGCTGAAGGAGACGGTGCCGGACCAGCTGTTCGTCGCACCGTCCGGTGGCGCCCCGCCCGCCGCCACCCTGACGTGTTCCGGCCGGATCAGCGCGATCATCGCGCCCGTCGTCTCGGTGGCGGTGTGCTCCGACGCGACGAGTGCGCCGAGGTCGCTGTCCAGCAGCACGGACGAGCCCTCGTGGGCCGCCCGGCTCACGCCGACGCGGTTGACCATGCCGACGAACTCGGCCACGTACGTGGTGCGGGGAGCCCGGTACACCTCGGCCGGTGTGCCCATCTGCTCGATGCGTCCGGAGCGCAGCACCACGAGCCGGTCGCAGACCTCCATCGCGTCCTCCTGGTCGTGGGTGACGTAGAGGCCGGAGAAGCCGAGGGTCTTGTGGATCTGCACGAGTTCCAGGCGCAGTTCCTCCCGTACCCGGGCGTCCACGTTGGACAGCGGCTCGTCGAAGAGGACGACGTCGGGCTGGGCGACGAGGCTGCGGGCCAGGGCGACGCGCTGCTGCTGTCCGCCGCTGAGCCGGTTGGGCGGCTCGTCCTCCAGCCCCGCCAGGCCCACGGTGTCGAGGATCGCGCTGACCCGGGGGGCGATCTGCTTCCCGGAGACGCCGCGGCAGCGCAGGGGGTAGGCCACGTTCTGGGCCACCGTCATGTGCGGCCACAGCGCGTAGGACTGGAACATCATCCCGATCTCGCGGCGCTCGGGCGGGGTGAACCGTCGCTTGGCGGACTCGAAGACGACTCTGCCGTCGATGTGGATCTCGCCCTCGTCGGGCCGTTCCAGCCCGGCGATGCAGCGCAGCAGCGTGGTCTTGCCGCAGCCGCTGGGTCCGACGACGGCCACCAGCTCGCCCGGGGCCACCGACAGGGAGATCCCGTCGATCGCCAACGTGGTGGAGCCGGAGACACGCTGGAAGTGTTTGCTGATGTCGCGCACTTCGATCGCGGGGCGGGTGGCCGGGCTCCGCGGGTGGTCCGCGGAGCCGGTGCCATCGTCCGGCGGCGGATTGTTCGCCTGGGTCTTCGGTCCGCCAAGGCTCATTGCCCGCCCCTTCTCGTGAGAGGTCACAGTCTGTGGGGGATTACTTCTGACCGACGGCTGCGAGCAGGGCGTCCTGCTCGGTCTTGTCGGTGACGCTGAAGGGGTTGAGCTGCCAGCCCTGCTCGGGCGGCAGGCATCCGGGGATCTGCTGGTCGGGCGACTTGCCGTCGATGTTGTAGAAGCTCAGCGTGCCCTCGACCTTGGAGCACATGTCCTTCTGGCCCTCGACCGACATCAGGTACTGCACGAACAGCAGTGACGCGTACGGGTGCGGGGCCTTGGCGAAGACCGCGGCGAAGATCGGCACGCCGCTGCCGGGCATGATCTGGTAGGCGATCGGCGCCTTCTGCTGACGGAGCGTCACCGAGTGCACGATCCGGCCGGGGAAGTCGGCGTAGGCGCTGCCGGCGGCGATGTCCTGGGCGGCCGCGGTCCCGCTTGCGGCGATCTTGAGGTTCTGGCCCTTGAGCTGCTGCAGGAAGGAGATGCCGTACTGCTGCTTCATGATCTCGGCCCACTGCATGTAGGAGCCGGACGAGGTCAGGTCGGTGAGCTCCAGGTGGCCCTTCCAGAAGGGGTCGAGCATGTCCTGCCAGGTGGTCGGCACCTCGTTCTTGGGCACCAGCTTGGTGTTGTACTGGATGACCGTCGGGTTCTCCCGCAGGTACACGTAGGTGTCCTGCTGGCGGGCCACCTGCGGGTAGTCGTTCCAGCCCGGCAGGTCCGAGGCCGACAGCGGCAGGAAGTAGCTCTTGTTCTGGGCGAGGAACGGTTCGGTCGAACCGGCCTGGTAGACGTCGGCGTTGTACACGCCCGACTGGTACTCGGTGGTGATGCGGGCGTCGAGCGGGTCGGTCAGGGCTCGGACGATCTTGACGGTGATGCCGTACTTCTGCTTGAACTCGGCCGCCTCGATGTCCAGCGTGTCCTGCGCGTCACCGGAGTAGATGGTGAGCGTGCCCTCCTTCTTGGCGGCGGCGACCAGGGAGTCGAGGTTCCCGTTGACCGCGCTCGCGACATCCGTCGGCTTGCTTCCCGCGGACTTCGGGGGGGAACCGCAGGCCGCGACACCGGTCACGGCGACCGCACAGAGCACGGCCAGGGCCGCGCGGGTGAGGTTGTTCCTTCTGCGGTGCCTTGGTGCCATCGCGAACCTCCAACGGATAGATGGATACCGGTCGGCGTTCCTGGTGCGGCGAGAGGGTCTCTGAGAGGAATCCGGGAGAGCGGATATGAGACACGGTGTCGATCGGAAGCTTCCGAATGTCATTCGGTATCCTCGAATGCACGTCATGTAACTCGCGCGAAACCTGGTTTGTCAACCCCTTGCACACGTCCCGGGCTCCGCGGTCCCGCCTGGCGCGGCCGGCTCCACCACCGGGGCTCGCCAGGGCGGATCGCCGCTATTGTGGGGGGCCACTCAGGTGCAAGGGTTCTCCGTGGTCGGGTGTCCGCGCACTGGATCCCCGGTCCGACCACCACCGCACGACCGGCGAGACGATTTCCAGCAGGGCACAGCGGACGGAGGGTCAGGACCGATGGCCGATCATCGGCTCGATGCGCGATTCGTCATGAGATGGATCGATATTCTGGACTGGTTGGTGGTCGAGGCGGAGCCTCAGCTGACCGAGTTCGACGCCGCGATCGGCGACGCCGACCACGGTGCGAACATGACCCGTGCGACCTGCGCCTGCAAGGCCGTGCTCGGCGACGTGCCGCCGCAGACCACCGCGGCCGCGCTCAGTGAGGTGGGCCAGGCGCTGGCCCAGTACATCGGCGGGGCGAGCGGTCCGCTCTACGGCGCGATCTTCCTCGCCCTCGGCAAGTCGGTCCCGGCCACCGCCGACATCGGTGCCGCCGACTTCGTCGCCGGGATGCGCGAGGCGCTGATCAGCCTGCACGAACTGGGTGCGGCCGTGGTCGGGGACAAGACGATGGTCGACGCGATAGCCCCCGCGGTGGCCGAGCTGGAGCAGATGGTCTCGGTCGGCGTGCCGTTCCCCGAGGCAGCGGCGGCGGCCGCGCAGGCCGCCGCGCGGGGAGCGCGGTCGACGATTCCGCTGCGGGCGCGCAAGGGTCGTGCCGCCTACCTCGGACCGCGCAGCGAGGGGCACCAGGACCCCGGTGCCACCTCCTCGGCGTTGCTGTTCGAGGCGCTCCGACTCGCAGTGGGCCAATGAGCGTCGAGAAACAGTTCGCTAGGGAAGGTCAACGATGATCCAGTCGGTCAGCCGCGCGGTGCGGATCCTCTTCGAGCTCCAGGGGGCCCGCCGGTTGCCCCTGTCCGAGCTCGCGCACCGGGTCATGCTGCCCAACTCGACCGTGCACGGGCTGGTCCGCACCCTGGCCCTGGACGGCATGATCGAGCAGGACTCGTCCGGGCAGTACATGCTCGGACCCCGGGTCCTGGGGCTGGGCAACGCCTTCCTGGACAGCAACGAGTTCCGCCTGCGCAGCCTCAGCGCGGCCGAGGCCCTGTCCGAGCGGACCGGGCACGCGGTGCGCGTCGGTGTCCTGCTCGGCCCCGACGTGGTCGTCGTGCACCACGTCCTGCGCCCTGACGGCAGCAGGCAGATGCGCGAGCTGGGCATCGCGATCCCGGCCCACGCGACCGCGTTGGGCAAGGTGCTGCTCGCCTTCCAGCCGAGCGTGGACGCGGTGCTGCCGGAGGACGTCCCGCTGCGCCGGCTGACCGGCCGGACCGTGGCCGACCGCGAGGTGCTGAAGGCCGCGCTGGAGCAGGTGCGCCACGACGGCACCGCCTACGAGATCGACGAGGTGGTGCTCGGGGAGTCCGAGGTGGCCGGCGCGATCTTCGACGCGCGGGGCACCGCGGTCGGGGCGGTCAGCGTCGTCCTGCCGACGCCGGAGGACACCCGTGCCGACACCGATCCGGGCGCGTCGACCTTCGGTGTCACCGTGGTCAGCGCGGTGCGCGAGGCGGCGATCGGGATCTCCCGCAG
>FSVT01000862.1_pt1 | contig 13406 bp, 10 predicted proteins | sample 1637741 | NCBI WGS metagenome assembly FSVT01 (sample SAMEA3914814, study PRJEB12502) | metagenome | biome: forest; material: soil | place: USA | collected 2011-09-16 | depth 0.1 m
AGATTCGACCGTCTTCGGGAACGAAGACTCCGCCTGGACGAGTGATTCGAAGCCGATGTCCTCCCAAACCTTTTGTTCGACAGGAACCGAATGTCAAAATGACCGATTTCGTCCTGTTGAACGTCCCAGTCGCCGAATTCTTCCTGTTGAACGCCGACGAGCGCATGGATGGTCAAAAAGTAGGCTTACCCCATGACCAGCGCGCTTCTGACCGACCGCTACGAGCTGACCATGATCGACGCCGCGATCGGCAGCGGGCAGGCGGAGCGCGAGTGCGTGTTCGAGGTGTTCGCGCGCAGCCTCCCAGCCGGGCGCCGCTACGGGATCGTCGCCGGAACGGGAAGGCTCCTCGAACTCCTCCGCGATTTCCGCTTCGGGGATGCCGAGCTTGCCTGGCTGCGCGAGAACCACATAGTCGGCGCGGTCGCCCTCGACTGGCTGGCCGACTATCGCTTTCGCGGCAGCATCTCGGGGTACCGCGAGGGCGAGGTCTACTTCCCGGGCTCGCCCATGCTCGTCATCCAGGGCGGGTTCGCCGAGACGGTCGTGCTGGAAACGCTGGTGCTGAGCGTGCTCAACTACGACAGCGCGGTAGCGAGCGCCGCCAGCCGCATGGTCACCGCTGCGCAGGGTCGCCCGCTGGCAGAGATGGGATCGCGCCGGGCAAGCGAGCGCGCGGCGGTGGCTGCGGCCCGCGCCGCGTTCATTGCCGGTTTCGGAGCGACCAGTAACCTCGAGGCCGGCCGAACCTGGGGCATCCCCACCATGGGCACCGCCGCCCACGCCTTCACCCTGCTACACGACAGCGAGGAGGCGGCGTTCACCGCGCAGGTCGCAGCGCTCGGGGCCGGAACAACTCTGTTGGTTGATACGTATGACGTCCCGACCGCGGTCGAACTCGCGGTCAAGGTCGCAGGCACCGGACTCGGAGCCATCCGCATCGACAGCGGGGATCTGCCGTCCCAGGTCGCCGCGGTTCGAGCGCAACTGGATGCCCTCGGCGCGAAGGCCACGAAGATCACGGTGACCAACGACCTCGACGAGTACGCGATCGCCGGACTCATCGCATCGCCGGTCGACTCCTTCGGTGTGGGAACGTCCGTCGTGACCGGTTCCGGTCATCCTGCTGCCGGACTCATCTACAAGCTGGTCGCCAAGCGTGACGACTCTGGCGGATGGACGTCCGTCGCCAAGAAGTCGGTCGCCAAGGCGACTATCGGCGGACGAAAGACTCCCGTCCGCACCCTCGTCGACGGTGTCGCAACTGCGGAGACGATCTACATCGGCTCGACTCCCGAGTCGCCGAGCGACGCCCGCCCGCTGCTCGTTCCGCTCGTCGCCAAGGGCGAGATCGACGAGAGCCACGTCGGGTCGGCGGGCACGCAGCGTGCGCGCGCACATCGCGCGGACGCGGTTGCGGAGCTACCCGAGGATGCCCTTCGGCTCAGCAGGGGCGAGCCGGCAATCCCCACCAACTACGTAACCCTCTAGCGTCGACTCCGGCCGCGAGTCGGCACCTGGCGTTTCTCATTTAGACTTGGCGCATTAAGGAGACAGCGAGTGACCACTCCCCCTGGCAGTAATCTCCGCACCGTCGCCGTCGTCCTCGCGGGCGGTGTCGGAGCACGAATCGGCTTCAACCTGCCGAAGCAGCTCATCAAGATCGCGGGCAAATCCGTGGTCGAGCACACCATTGAGGCACTCAACGACTCACCGGACGTCGACGAGATTCTCGTCATGATGACGCCCGGCCATCTCGACCCGATTCTCACCATTCGCAGCGGCGGCAAGTATCCAAAACTCACCCGAATTCTCGAGGGTGGGGCCGACCGCAACCAGACCACGCAGCTCGCGATCGAGGCGCTCGGCGACGAAGAGGTCAAGGTGCTCTTCCATGACGCCGTCCGTCCGTTCGTCGACAACCGCATCATCCACGACTGTGTTGTGGCCCTCGACCAACACAGCGCCGTCGACACGGCCATTCCGTCGGCCGACACGATCATCGAGGTGTCTGACGACGGATTCCTGGTCGACGTGCCCCCGCGCTCCAAGCTCCGTCGCGGCCAGACTCCCCAGGGCTTTCGGCTGTCGGCCATCCGCACCGCATACGACAAGGCCCGGCTCGATCCCAACTTCACCGCGACCGACGACTGCACGGTCGTTCTGCGGTACACGCCGGACGTGCGGATCGCCGTCGTTGCCGGCTCGGACGAGAACATGAAGGTCACCGAGCCGATCGACATCGCGATGGCGGACCGACTGTTCCAGCTGCGGTCATCCACTGCCAAGGAACTGGCTGCAGAGACCCGCACCGAGGGACTGTCCGGCAAGACCATCGTCGTGTTCGGCGGCGGGTACGGAATTGGGGCGGAGGTGTGCGCGGTGGCGAAGGACTTCGGCGCCAACGTCTTCTCGTACAGCCGCTCTGAGACGAAGACCCACGTGCAGAACCGCCAGGAGGTGCGGGATGCGCTGAAGTCGGCCGCCGAGGAGACGGGTCGGATCGACTACGTCGTCAACTCGACCGGCCTGCTGGCCGTGTCCCGGCTCGAGGACGCCTCGGACGATGTCGTCTACGAGACCATCGACGTCAACCTCGTCGGATCCATCCTTGTGGCCCAGGAGTCGCTCCCCTACCTGCGCGAGACCGCCGGCCAGCTGCTCAACTTCACCTCGAGTTCGTATACGCGCGGACGGGGCGGATACAGCCTGTACTCGGCGACGAAGGCGGCCCTCGTGAACTTTACGCAGGCACTGGCCGACGAGTGGGTCGTGGATGGCGTACGCGTCAACGTAATCAACCCCGACCGCACGCGCACTCCGCTGCGCACAAAGGCATTCGGGAACGAACCCGCCGACACCCTCCTCAGCGCGCGCGCCGTCGCGCTGGCCTCGATCGATACCCTCATCTCGACCGCCACCGGTCACGTCATCGACGTCCGGCGTGACGGCAGCCCGGTCGACAGTCTCGCTGCGGCCGCCGAGGACGACGACTGACCTCCATGGCAGCGCGACGGGCGAACCGGAATGCCGCCGCACCGAGATCGCGTCGCGGGAGCGTTCGCAGCTCGGTCACCCGCATCTCGGTCGTCGACCTCTCGCTGCTGGCCGCCCAGGTCATCGGTCTCGGCATCGCCGCCGCGGGCGCGCTCGGGACGCACCCCTGGCTGACCCTGGTCGGAAGCGTGCTGAGCATCGGTTCGCAGGTCGCGATCACCGTGCTGCGCTCCCCCATCAACCGCGCCCTGAGCTACATCGGAATCTCGCGTGCCATCCGGATCCTGCTCCTGATCCTGCTCAGCGTTTTCCTCGAACTCGCGCTCGCATCCGCTTCGGCCGCCGACAACCTCCGTCACGGCGCAACCGTATGGGTCCTCCCGCTCGCGGCCGTCCTGTGCTTCCTCGCCACCTTCGCCGACCAGTGGCGCGCGCAGGGGTACAGCGGAGCTGGTCTGGCCTGGCGCGGACTCGAACCGTGGGGCCTGTCCGACTCGACACCCGCCCCGGCGGGCAGGGTGTCCGCCATCGTCGCGCTGGTCTCCACCCTCGTCCTCACCGTCGGCGTGCCGCTGGTGCTCGCCGTCAACGGTGCACGCGTCGACCTCGTCGTCGTTGGTGCGGCCGCGGCGATTCTCGGATTTGCCTCCTGCGTTGCCAGCATCGTGCTTCGGGCGCAACTGCGCTCGCAGGGCACTCGCGCCGACCGGGTGGTGCGGCTACGCGCTGCACTTGACGCCTACGCCCCGGAGGTCGTGATCTACGTCAGCGCGCCGGCAAGCGGCACGTATGCGCTCAACGTGTGGATCCAGACCGCGAATGCCTTCGACTCGCGCACCCTCATCATGGTCAAGGAGGCGGCGCACTTCGCCAACCTGGAGCCGACGGACATCCCGGTGCTGTTCGCCGGTCGCGCACGTGACGTTGAGTTTCTGACGGTGCCCTCGGTCAAGGTCGTGCTGCATCCGACCACCGCCAACAAAGTGTTCGAGATCATGCGTCTGCGGGGCCTGCTGCAGGTATTCATCGGACACGGCGACAGCGACAAGGTCTCCAGCTACAACCCGTATAGCAAGGTGTTTGACGAGATCTGGGTGTCCGGCCCCGCCGGAATCGATCGCTACACGGCGCTCGGCGAAGGCTTCAGGACCGAACAGTTCGTGACCGTAGGGCGTCCGCAGCTCGCCGAGATCGCCACCGTGACCGCGGACGGGTCGACGGATGTCACGCTGCCGCGCCCGACCGTGCTCTACGCACCGACGTGGGAGGGATTTCTCGAGCAGTCCAACTATTCGTCGCTCGCGAGCATGGGGGTCGCGATGGTGAGCGCGATGCTCGCGATGCCGAACCCTCCGCGCATCCTGTTCAAGCCGCATCCCTCGTCCGGCCACCGCAGGCCGGACATGCGCGAGGCGCAGGAGGAGATCGCGCGGCTTCTCGGCGAGGCGGGCAGCGATCATCAGGTCTACGCGGCCGGAACGGTCTCGCTCTACGCGGCCTTCAACGGCGCCGACGTCATGATCACCGACATTTCGAGCGTCCTGACCGACTTCCTGGCATCCCACAAGCCGTACATCGTGACCAATCCGCGAAACGAGCCACTAGCCGACTTTCTCGTCGCGTTCCCGTCGAGCGACGCGGGCAGCATCATCGATACCGATCTGACCAGTCAGCAGGGCACGGGATTCGTGGACGCGGTCACCCATGCGCTGGTGGGCGATTCGGATGGCCGACCCGCGCGGATCGCGCTCGCCGACTACCTCCTCGGTCCGATCTCCGCCGACCCCGTGCAGGCGTTCGTCGACGAGGTGAGCTCCGCGATCGGGCGTGCGAAGGTTCGCTACCCTGAGCCGAGAATCGTACCGGCGCCGCCCGTCACCGAGACCAAGTCCATCCCGAGCGCGTCCACGACGGCTGAGGGACCCGAGGGTGCGGAAAGTGCGGAGGGTGCAGCCGGATGATCCGCCGAATCCTGCTCATCGCCGCCGCACTCGCGGCGGCCATCGCCACCGTCACGCACTGGTCGGTGCTGATGATTGCCGTCGTTCTCTACGCGACGACGGTAATCCTGTCCATGGTCACAAAGGCGGCGCCGCGGGCCGGCGGCGACGCCGACCAGACCGGTGCCGCCATCGTCATCAGCGTCGCTACCGGAATCGTGGTCCTGCACGCCGACGCCGACGCGGTGTCCCTGTGGGAGGTGGCGACGGTTCTCGCGCTGCTGCACGGGCTCCACCTCCTGCGGCACGTGCTCCGCGTACTCGTCTACCGCCGCTGGCGGAGCGCGGCCGACTGGCGGGGCATCACCGTCGCCGCACCGGTGCCGAAGCGGGTGGATCCGGTTGCCGGCCCGACGCTCGTCGCGATCCCGGTGTGGGTCGTCGCGCCGATTCTCGCGATCTACGATGCCGATCCGATCGTGTACCTGCTCCTGGGGGTTGTCTGCATCGGACTCGTGATCGGCACCCTCGTCCCGATCTCCCGGGCGCTCCTGCATAACCTTCGGATGCCGTCGGAGCGGGCACGACTCGCGGCGCTGACGACCGCTTTGCGAGCGCAGGCACCCGAGATACTCGTGCACTTCAATGCGCGTGCCAGAAGTTCGTACGCGATCACCGACTGGATGAGCGTGCTCGAGCGCCTGGCGGAGAAGCACCGGGTGGTCATCGTCACCGTCGACCGGCTGCCCTGGCACTTCGAGACGATTCCCCCGTCCTCCATCCCGCTCGTCCACCTCGTCGGCGCCGAGGCGATCGAGTACTTCGTCGAGCAGGTGCCGAGCCTGGTCGTGGCCCTATACCCGAGAAACACGTCGCCGAACAAGAACCTGTTGCGCGTTCCCGGCCTGTACGACGTGTACATCGGGCATGGCGAGAGCGATAAGGCGGAACCGGTCAACCCGGCAACGCGTGCCTTCGATGAGATCTGGATCGCGGGCGAAGCAGCACGGGCGCGTTTCCTTGATGCCAATATCGGCCTCCACGAGGACCAACTCAGAATCACGGGCCGACCTCAGGTGGGAGAGTTGCTCGAGCTCGCCGCAACGACGCCACTCGGTGCAAAGAGGTCTGTGGTGTACGCCCCGACCTGGGAGGGCTACTACGCGGACGACGGGTACAGCTCGATCGTGACCCACGGTGGAGAGGTGGTCGCAGCACTGCTTGCGATGGAGGATGTGACGGTGACGTATCTGCCTCATCCCGCGCTGGGCACCCTCAACCGGCGATTCGCTGACGCGAGTGCTTCCGTGGTCTCGCGTCTGCGGCACGCGGGCGGGCGGTCCGTCATTGGCGGCTCCCTGTCGGAGCGCTACGCAGTACTGGCCGCGGCAGACGTACTCGTCACTGATGTGGGAAACGATCTCGTCGACTTTCTCGCTCTCGACCGACCGTACTTCGTGGTCAATCAGAGTTCGATCGCGACGCTGGGCGACGACATCGGGCGCGCGCTCGCCGGGCAGCGCGCGGACCCCGCCCGCCGGGAACTCGCCCTCCGGTACCTCGGCGACCTGTCAACTCCTCCGATCGATCGTTTTCTCTCGGCGGTGGATGACACGCTCACGCTCGTGCGGAAGTCCCGGCCGCAGCGCACCCGACCAGTCCAGGAGGGGGTCGCCAAGTGAGCGCTCTGGGCTCGTCGCTCGCGATCGTTCTCGCCAAGGTGCGGGGCCGTCGCCTGGCGCGTGCCATTGCTGCGGAACAGCCGACCGTCACTACTGTCGCGGTCTATTTCGCGGATGCTCCACAAACCCTCTACCAACTCAGGCGGTGGTATCGGGTCCTCGAGGCGCTGAACTCCACGTATCCGACCACGATCATCACGTCGGATCCGTCCACCTATGCCGTCGTTCGGCGGGAGACGACGGTCGCCGTCACGTTCGCGACCGGGGCGCCCGAGCTCGCGCGAGCTCTCGACCGACTGCAGCCCAGGGTCATCCTCTACCCCAACCACAACGCGCTCAACTTTCGCGTGCTCCGTTTTGCTGCGCCCGTTCACGTCTTCATTGGGCACGGCGAGAGCGCCAAGGAGTCATCCGTGTCTCGGCAGCTCAAGGCCTACGACCTCGACTTCGTTGCAGACCGCTCGTCGATCGACCAGGTGCGCGGCATACGCGGCTACGACGCCGACGCGAGCGCGGTCGTTATCGGGAGCCCGTGGCTCGGATTCCTGGGTTCGCCGCCCGCATCCTGGCGGCCGGATGACCGCAAGGTCGTGCTCTACGCGCCCACCTGGGAGGGCGACCGGCCGAGCATGGACTACAGCTCGGTGGAGTCACTCGGCGAGAGCATTGTGAGTGCCGTGCTCGCAGCACCGGGTCTCCGACTGATCTATCGCCCGCATCCGTGGCTCGGCCGCGTCCGATCTGCAACTGCTGCAGTGGATGCCAGAATCCGGCGCGACATCATGACGGCGAATCGGGGCGACGTGATCGACACGGGCGAGTACGGCTGGGCGCTCAACGCCGCCGATATCTGCGTTGCCGATATTTCGTCGGTTGAGCACGACATCCGTGCTCTGGGAAAGCCGCTTCTCCTGACTGGCGAGGTGGAGAACAAAGACCCTTCGGGCATCCGCGAGGCAATTGAGCGGGCACTCGCGGCGGGAGCTTCTTCCCCAGCAGCCCCGAGCACTTCGATGGCCGGACTTCTCGCGGGAATCGCCTCCGCACTTCGCCTTGGGGCCGAACCCACCTTGTAGATCTCTCAGCATTAGCGGCCTCCCGGCACAGAGCGCGCGCAGGACCGTCGCGAAGTGTTGATGGTGTGATCGATACGGGTGTACAGCAACTCGTCCGGCGCCCTAAAGGACCTCGCCCTCGCACGCACGTCGTGAGCGAGCGGGCACCGGAGCCGGGGCGGCGTCTTCGTCGCCCCGGCTGGCTGGATCCGCTCTGGCTCGGCGTCCTCGCCGCGGCGGTCTCAGCCATCGGCTCCTGGATCCCCTCGAAATGGAACGACGAGGCCGCGACCCAGACCGCGGCGACGCGCACCCTGCCGGAGCTCTGGCAGATGATGCAGCACATCGATGCCGTCCACGGGACGTACTACTTCCTCATGCACTTCTGGATCGGCGCGTTCGGCACCTCGAACTTCGCCCTCCGCGCCCCGTCGATGATCGCGGTCGGGATCGCGTGCGCCGGCGTCGCGGTGCTGGGCCACCGGCTCGGCGGTCGCCGGCTGGCGGTCGCCGGCGGTCTCGTCTTCCTTCTTCTCCCTCGCGTTACCTGGATGGGCATCGAGGCGCGCTCGCTCGCAATGACCGCGGCAGTCGCGGTGTGGCTGACCATCATCCTGTTGCGCGCCGTCGACCGACGCACCACGGGATGGTGGACGATCTATGCGGGCGTCGCAACCGTTGGTGTGCTGCTCAACATCTACCTGGCCCTGTTGGTTCTCGCCCATGGCGTCACCCTGTTGCTCGCGCGCAAGAGGCTGCAGCGTCCGCGACCACTCCTCGTCGGCTGGGGCGTGAGTGCGGTGGCCGCCGCACTCCTGTCGTTCCCGGTCGATCGGCTGTCGCTCGGCCAGACGGGCCAGCTGCCATTCGGTCGCCTCACCCTGACCGGCACACTCAACACGCTGCTGTTCGAGCAGTACTTTTCCGGCGCGACCCCGACCATCGGTCGCGGCGTGCCGATTCCGCCGACGAGCGTGTGGGCAGCAGCGGTCGTCGCCGTAGCGGTGGTGGGTTGGCTGTTGTTCGCGGCTCCTCTGATCTGGCGACGGTTCCGTCCCCTTCCGCCGCGAAAGCTGTCGCTCGGACCGCTCGGGATCCTCGTGCCGTGGGTGGTGCTCCCAACGGCCCTCGTGATCCTGTGTTCGGTGGTTGCGCACCCGATGTACAGCGGACGATACTTCGCATTCACGACGCCGGCGATGGCGCTCATCGTGGCCGCCCCGATCGCGCGGTTGCGGGTTCCATGGATGCGGGTCGCATTGATCGCGATTGTGGCGATTCTGGTGCTGCCTATCTACATCTCACAGCGCGGCCCGACCGCAAAGAACGGGACCGACTGGCAGGAGGCCGCCGCAATCCTCCAGGCGCATGCCAAACCCGGACAAGACATCTACTACAGCCCTGCGCGGCCAGGAGTAAAGGTGTCGATTCACAAGGTGGCGCAGGCGTATCCGGCAGTATTGTCGAGCCTGCATGACATCTCGCTCAGGCAGACGGCGGTGCAGAAGGCAGAAATCTGGGGCACCACCTGGCCCCTGACACACGCCAAATCGGAACTGCAGCGAACACCCGTGCTCTGGGCGCTGATCGAACACCCCGGATTCGCCTCACCGGTCTCGACAAAACAGGAACGCTACATCGAAAGCCAGGGGCTGCACCTCACGCGGATCTGGCGCGGAAGCGAAACCGACGTGCTGGAATTCCAGCGCTAGGGCTTCATCTTTTCGTAGACCTCTTTGCACGTCGGGCAGACCGGAAACTTCTCCGGGTCTCGCCCTGGGGTCCACAGCTTGCCGCACAGCGCTCGAACCGGTTTTCCGGTGAGCGCCGACTCCAGGATCTTGTTCTTCGGAACGTAGTGAGAGAAGCGTTCGTGATCGCCCTCTTCGAGCTGCTCATTCTCTAGAAGCTCTTCGAGTTCACGATCGAGAGTGTCGGTGCCCGCACCGCCGCCACCGACGCCAGGACCGGTCTGCTCCGTTTCGCTCATTTCCCTAGTTTCGCATGCTTGCGCCCAAAATCTCAGGGGAACGTCGGTCAAAAATGCGCCCTCCCCAGAGGATTCCGAGCCACAGGAAGAGCGCCCCAAGCACCAGGCCGGAGGCCAGGGACGCCCAGGCCCAGTAGCTGGGAATGAGCAGCGCCAGCGCGGCAAAGATGAATGCCGGCGCCGCGAGAACGATGGTGACGAAGAACGACAGCGACTGGATCAGCGCGGATGCGGTACCAACGGCCTGCGGCGCCGCGAAGGGGCTGTCGCCCGGCCGCACCGCCGGGTACGGGAACTGCGCCGAGCCCACACTGGATAGTCCCAACCCCGTGAACAGCACCCCAAGACCGACTCCGAGCAGGGCGGGAAGCATGCCCTCGTCGCCATACAGCGGCGCGCAGATGATCGAGGCGATCACGAGGAGCGGTACGCCAACGACCAGCGGAGGCACCACGCGACCGATGCGATCCGCCAGCCCGGTGGTGCCCGACGCAACATGCAACCAGATCGCGGTGTTGTCGTACGCGGTGTCGTTGTGCACGGACCAGCCGAGGAACAGCGCCATGATCGGCACCGGCATGAGCGCGAGGATGTTGGTCGGCACGCCGATAATCAGCAACGGAACCATCAGCAGGAACGGGATGACCGGAATCACGAGAAGGGACGCGTGGTAGCGGGCATCCCGGATCCAGTAGGTGAAACTGCGCTCCGCGACGACCGCTGCGGGCGAAACCGGCAATACCCTAAAGAGTCCAAGCCCGTGATAGCTCCGGGCTTCGGCCGATCCCTGCGGGGTGACCAGCATGTATTTGACCAGCGTGCGCCAGGCGAACCAGAGCAGCGCAAGAAACACGAGCGCGATCAGTTCCTGCAGGAGCGCGGGCCCAACGTTGCCCGCCGCGGCGGCAGCGGGAGCCGCCCAGACCGCTCCAAATGGCGTCCAGCTCGCCACCACGGCGACCTGATGCAGGATCGACAGCGCATGGGCCTGCCAATCCGTTTTCAGGAAGAAAGCGAACCCGAGGGCCAGTACCGCGAGCAGCACAAATCCGATCAGGCCGGCGGAGTCGCGGGAACGGCGCGACGAGAGGATGAACGCGGCGACCGCCGTCGACACCCGGGAGCAGAGCAGGCAGGTCGCCACGATGATGGGGACCCCGATGATGCTCAGAATCACGGCGAGCGGGCTCCTCGACCAGGTGACCACCTGCGCGATTGCGATCAGAGACATCGCAATCGCGGGAATTCCTACCAACGCGCTGATGGCGAGTGAGGTCGCGAGCCTGCTGGTGGGAATGCCGTAGAGCGAGAAATTTCGCGGATCGAGCACGTCGTCCACGCCGAACACGAGCGGGACCACGACGAAACCCAGGATCAGCAGCGCGCCGAAGACCTCGACCGGTGCGGCCGCGACTCCTATCGGCAGGAGACGAGCCGCGATCAGCAGCGTCATGATGAAGATCGCGGCACCAAGGCCGGATGCAAGCCCGAGCACCAGCCCGACGATTCGCCAGGGGCTGCGTCGGAACGCGTTGCCGAGAAGTCGCAGCTTCAGTCGGAGAAGCTGTTCAACCACGCCATGCCCTCCACGCTCGTGCGTCCGCCGGCGAGCTCGACGAATCGCTCCTCAAGGGTCTTGTCGCCGCGCACCGACGCCATCGTGCCCGAGTCCAGAATGGCGCCGTTGACGACGACGGCAACGTGGTCGCAGATGCGCTGGATCAGGTCCATGCTGTGGCTGGACACGACGACCGTTCCGCCGGCATCCACGTAGCTGCGGAGGATCTGGGTCACATTGGCGGCGGAAACGGGATCCACGGATTCGAACGGCTCGTCGAGGATCAGGAGGCGAGGCGAATGGATCATCGCGGCGGCGAGCGCAATCTTCTTGCTCATTCCGGCCGAGTAATCCGTCACGAGGCGATTGAGCGCGTCCTCGAATCCGAACGCGCTGGCGAGATCGGCTGTGCGTGCACGCACCGTCTCGTCGCTCAGGCCGCGAAGGGTGCCCGAGTAGAACAGCAGCTGTGCACCGGTCAGCCGGTCGAAAAGCCTGAGACGGTCGGGGAGGACGCCCATGTTGCGCTTCGCGGCGACCGGGTCGCTCCAGACGTTCACGCCGTGCACGATGACGCGCCCCGCATCCGGGCGCAGCAATCCGGTGACCATGGACAGGGTCGTGGTTTTTCCGGCACCGTTCGGCCCGACGATTCCGTAGAACGAACCCGTCTCGACCGAAAGGTCGATTCCGGCGACGGCGATGGTGTCACCGAACCGTTTTACCAGCCCCTCGGTGGAGAGAACGGTCTCGGCCGGCTTCGGCTTCGGGGCACGCGGCGTGGTGGCGCGAGCAGGAGCTTTGCGCGCCGGGGTCTTCGTCGCCGGGGTCGGCCGCGACGCGGTCGATTTGGATGCCGCCTGCCGCTTCACCGGTTGCTTCGGAATTGAGGCTGAGTCAGGTGCTGAATCCACAGGTCAACCGTACCAAGGCCTTCTCCGTTCACTTTGCTAAGTATCACGAAACGACAACAACACCCTCTGGATCGTGTGTTCTCTCAGGTCGGCCCGATACGCTTTAGTGAACAAGCACAACGGTGTGTCTAGACGTAATCCCTTGGGTAAACAGTCAGCAAACTCTTAGCAACTCGCGATTGAGTGGGAAGGTTCCCAACAATCGCCAGATAGAGGCGACGACCAAGGCGAACACACAGGAGACGAATCGTGAGCACTGCGCTGTGAATAACACACAGGTCGTAATACTCGCTGCCGGGATGGGCAGCCGACTCGGTCGATCGCTCCCGAAACCGCTGACGCAGTTGAGCGATGGCCGCAGCATCATGCAGCAGCAATTCGACAACATCCATCAGGCGTTCGGCGCAAAAGCGCCCGTAACTCTCGTGGTCGGATACAAGCTCGAGCACATCATCGACGCCTTCCCCGATGCGTCATTCGTCTACAACGAGCAGTACGACCAGACCAACACCTCGAAGAGCCTCCTGCGTGCACTGCAGGCGTCGAACGCCGGTGGCGTGCTCTGGATGAACGGAGACGTCGTCTTCGATCCCGAGGCGCTCCAGCGCGCGGCCGAGTACATCGAGCGCGACCAGTCATTCGTCTGCGTGAATACGGCCAAAGTATCCGACGAGGAAGTCAAGTTCACCGTCGACGCCGAAGGCTTCATCAAGGACCTGTCGAAGACCGTAGTCGGCGGACTCGGCGAGGCGATCGGCATCAACTACATCTCGAGCGAGCACAAGGCGATCCTGGTGCACCACCTCAAGCGTGTTGCAGACCAGGACTACTTCGAGCGCGGCCTCGAGCTCGCGATCGAACAGGATGGCGTCCGCATCGAGCCCATTGACATCTCCGACCTGTACGCCGTCGAGATTGACTTCGCCGAAGATCTGGAACGCGCCAACCTCTTCGTATAGGGATTCACTTCAGGTATCCGCGCTAAAGTCGAGCGTTAGTTTGACTTCAGTGAGGGACCTTTGACAGCCGTTGTCGCACCGCGCCGCGAGCGCTCCGCTCCGCAACGCTATCGGCACTCGCTCTGGCTGCTCACCAAGCGCGATCTCCAGGTGCGGTACACCACCTCAGCGCTCGGCTACGTGTGGTCGATCCTCGATCCGCTGCTCATGTCGGCGATCTACTACTTCGTCTTCGTTATCGTGTTCAACCGCGGCAGCGCGACCGAGGACCCGTACATCGTCTTCCTGATGACGGCTCTGCTGCCGTGGAC
>FSVT01000699.1_pt1 | contig 12867 bp, 11 predicted proteins | sample 1637741 | NCBI WGS metagenome assembly FSVT01 (sample SAMEA3914814, study PRJEB12502) | metagenome | biome: forest; material: soil | place: USA | collected 2011-09-16 | depth 0.1 m
GAACACCCTGTTCGCGGAGATGGGCTTCTCGATCAGCTTCGGCATCGTGATCGCGGCCTTCGTCATGGCGATGTTCTTCACCCCGTCGCTGACCGCGCTCATCGGGCACGCCGCCTGGTGGCCCGGCCGCGCCGACCGCGCTGTCGACGGGCACGGCGAGAGCAAGATCGTCGCCGGCCACCTCCCGCAGGCCGAGCCCCTTCCCGACGACGTGGACTCCTCCTCGCGCCGGTAGCCGCACCAGCTCAGAAGGCCGGGACCGGACACGCCTGACGGTGTGTCCGGTCCCGGCCTTCTCGGTGCGGCCTAGCGTGCCGACGACTGCCGCTCCACGGCCGTCAGCGCCTCCGAGAGGGTTTCCAGGGCGGAGACCGCGGCGGCGAAGCCGGCCGGGCCCAGCTCGGCGAGCAGGCGGGCGGCGAGGGCGGCGTGGCCGGGGCGGATCTCGCGGACGGCGGCGTAGCCCCGTTCGGTCGGACGGAGCAGCTTGGCGGTGCGGTGCGCCGGGTTGGGCCGGTACTCGGCCAGTCCCCTGCCGACCAGCAGGTCGGCGATGCGTTGCACGCTCTGCCGGGTGATGCCCATGGCGCGGGCGATGCCGGAGACCGGGAGCGGCTGCTCCAGGACCGCGCCGAGCACCTGCCACCAGGCGGCGGTGAGCCCGGCCGGGCGGGCCAACTCCTCGGCGACGTCCAGGAACTGACCGTTGAGGCGGAAGCTGGTCAGCGCGGCGGCGGACAGCAGCGCGCCCGGCGCGGGCGGGACGGCGGCCGACGTGGCCGGGTCGGCCGGGGCGGCCGAGGGCGCGGGGGGTGCCGGGGGGTGACGGTCGGTCATGCGGCGGCGCCGGTCAGCCGGATGAGCTCGCCGTAGGCGCCCGGGTCGGAGCGGGCGAAGAGGCGGAACCAGGCGGCCAGCACCTCCGGGCCCATCAGGCCCAGTTCGGCGAGGATCTCGCGGGCGAAGGCGACCGAGTGGGTCGGGCCCGCGGTGATCAGGCCGCGGTCGCGGACGGCGTCGGCGTCCCGGTAGCGGTCGGTGCCGCGGTAGCCGCCGGCGGCGAGGTAGCCGGGGTCGGCGCCGGTGTGGTCGCGGTCGTCGAGCAGGCCCTCGCGGGCCAGGCCGAAGACCGCCCCGCAGATCGCCGCGACCGGGACGCCCGCGTCCAGGAAGGCGCGGGCCTTGCGGGGAAAGGCGGCGTTGCCGCCCGGGGTCTCCCAGCCACCGCCGCCGGGGATGACCAGCAGTGCGCTGTCGCCGGGCGCGAGCTGGTCCAGGGCCAGGTCGGGGGTGATCAGCACCCCGCCCATGCTCCGCACCGGCTCCCGGCTCTCGCCGACGGTGCGGACGTCGTGACGAGCCGGGCCGGGCTGGAAGGACCCGCTGCGGATCTGCGCGACCGCGAGCCCCGCCTCCCAGTCGGCGAGCCCGTCGTACACGGCCAGATGCACGTTCTTCGTCGTCATCATGACAGCATTCTGTCACTTTGACAGTCTGCTGTCGAGCTCGCCTTGACACCCCTGGTGGGTCGGCGTACCACGAAGAGATGCGCCAGGGCGTGCCGGCGGACCCGCGAGGGACGCAAGCGACCGGTGAGACCACGGCGACGCGCACCGGGACGAGCCCCGATGGTGTCCGCCGTTCTCGGCGCGGTCCCGATCCTCCGCGGGACCCGGCGGACCGTGCCGCCCGCGAGCGCGACGACCTGCTCGCCGCCGCCGTGCGCAAGGTGCTGAAGGACACCGACGCCTACAGCGGCATGGTGTACCTGCGCTCCCGCGACCGGAGCTCGCTGGTGCTCAGCACCGTGGCCGGCATCCCGGTGTCGGTGCTCGGCCCGTTCCGCCGCATCGCCGTGCACAGCCCGATGCCCGCCCCGCTGGCCTACCGCACCGGGCGCAGCGTCTGCCTCTCCGGGGCGGAGGAGACCATGCGCCGCTTCCCGCAGCTGCTGGTCGGCCTGCCGTACTCGTTCGCCTCCGCCTACGCGCCGATCGTGGCGGGGCCGGAGACCTTCGGCGTCCTGTGCGCGCTGTGGACGCCCTCCTCGGTCGGGGTGCCGTCGGGGGCCCGACGGCACCTGCGGGCCGCGGCCAACCGGCTCGGGGGCCTGCTGGCCGAGCTGGCCGCCGGGGGAGGGCGGGTGGAGAGCGGCAGCGGCGACGCGGCGGTGATCGAGCTGCCCACCGCGCCGGGGTCGGCCGTCCGAGTGGGCCTGTTCGACTGGAACCTCGCCACCGGCGCCGTCTCGGCCGACGACGAACTGTGCGCGATCCTCGGCCTGGACCCCGGGCGGTTCGACGGCCGGGCCGAGACCCTGGCCGCCCGGCTGCACCCGGGTGACCTGCTGGAACTTCGCGCCGCCGCCCGGCGGGCGCTGCTGGACGACCAGGCCTTCGCCACGCGGCTGCGGGTGACCGGCGGTGCGGACCGGTGGCGATCCGTCGAGCTGCGCGGGCGGGTCCCCGAGCCGCCGCCCGGGCAGGCGCGCTGCCACCTGGTCGGGGCGGTCCTCGACTCCGGGACCGGCGCGGCCGCCGCCGAGGCGGTCGAGCGGCTGCGGCAGGGGGTGTTCTCGCTCGACCCGGACGGCCGGGTCGACTACGTCAACCTCGCCGCCGAACTGCTGCTGGGGTCCCATCGCGAGGAGACCCTCGGACGACGGCTGTGGGACTCCTTCAGCTGGCTCGCCGACCCCGTGTTCGAGGACCGGCACCGAGCGGTGATGATCTCCCGGCAGCCCACCGCGTTCCTCGCCTGCCGGCCGCCCGACCGCTGGCTGGCCTTCACCTTGTACCCCGACGCGCACGGGGTGACCGGCACGGTGGTGCCGGCCACCGGGCCCCCCGCCCGGGACGGACGGCCGCCGCCGACCGATGCCGCCGCGACGACGCCGGGTGACGCCTTCGGCTCGGCCCCCGCGCGGCCGGCCGGCGTCGGATCCATCTACCGCCTGCTGCAACTGGCCAGCGCGCTGACCCAGGCGGTGACGGTCCACGAGGTGTGCACGGCCGTGGCGGAACAGATCCTGCCGGCCTTCGGCGGACAGGAGCTGGCGATCTACGTGATGGCCGAGAACCGGCTGAACCTCGCCCACCAGGTGGGCTACCCCGAGGCCTTCCTGGACCGCTTCGAGGGCTCCCCGATGCGGGCCCGGCTGCCCGGGGCGGAGACACTGAGCACCGGTACGCCGATCTTCTTCGCGTCCGTCGACGAACTGTCGGCCGCCTATCCCGGCATACCGCTGGACGAGATGTGCGCCTGGGCCTTCCTGCCGCTGATCGCCTCCGGGCGCCCCGTCGGCAGTTGCATCCTGGGCTTCGACGAGCCCCACCCGTTCACCTCCGAGGAGCGCGGCGTGCTGACCGCCCTGGGCGGCCTGATCGCCCAGGCGCTGGAGCGGGCCCGGCTGTACGACACCGAGTTCGCCCTCGCCCGCGGCCTCCAGCAGGCGCTGCTGCCGCACCGGCTGCCCGAGGTGCCCGGTGTGTCCATCGCGGCCCGCTACCTGCCGGGGACGCAGGGGATGGAGATCGGCGGCGACTGGTACGACGCGGTGGTCACCCCGCAGGGGCTCTGCCTGGTCATCGGCGACGTCGAGGGCCACAGCGTGGCCGCCGCCGCCACCATGGGCCAACTCCGGAGCGCGGTACGGGCGTTCGCCACCAGCGGCGGCGGTCCCGACGAAGTGCTGGCGCGCACCAACCGGCTGCTGGCCGATCTCGACCCGGACCTGCTCGCCAGCTGCTGCCTGATCCAGCTCGACCGCACCGCCGGCCGGGCCCGCATCGCCCGCGCCGGACACCTCCCGCCGCTGCTGCGGCACGCCGACGGCCGGACGGACGTGCTGGAGGTGCCGGGGGGCACCCTGCTCGGCGTCGATCCGCGCGCCGAGTACCCGGTCGGTGAACTGCGGCCGCCGCCGGGGTCGGTGCTCGCCCTGTACACGGACGGCCTGGTCGAGGAGTCGGGGACGCCGATCGACGAGGGCATCGACCGGCTGCGGGTCTCCCTCGCCCACGCCGACGTGAGTTCGCTGGAGCAGCTCGCCGACCGGCTGCTGCGCGACGCCCGGGGCTCGACGCACCGCGCGGACGACGTGGCCCTCCTGCTCACCGCGTTCACGGCCGAACCGTGACGGCGGTCGACCGCTTCGTCCCCCGCTGAGGGCCCGAGGCTCCGTCAGACCGCCGAGCGCGGTCCCATGTCGCGCAGGTTGCCCGCGGCGAGGTCGCGGAGCTTGTCGGGGTTGGCGATGTTGTGGACGGTGCGGATCCGGCCGTCGGCGTCGAGGTCCACGGTGAGCACCCCGAGGATCCGGCCCGCGCCGCTGAAGGTGATCCCGGGACCGCCGTTGACCTGCACGAAGTCCACGGTCATGGCGTCCTGTTCGACGCCCTCGTACGGTCGGCGCTGCGCCAGCAGGGCCATGAACGCGGCCACCTTGGATGCGCCCTCGATCGGCCGCAGCGCCTGGCGGACCTTGCCGCCGCCGTCGGTCCACAGGGTGACCTCGGGCGCGAGCAGTTCCATCAACGCGTTGATGTCGCCCCCGGTGGCGGCGGCCAGGAACCGCTGGGTGGCCTCCTGCGTGGCGGCCGGGTCGCCCGCGAACCGCGGCCGCCGCGCCTGGACGTGCTCGCGCGCACGGTGCGCGGCCTGCCGCACGGCCGGCTCGGAGCGTTCCACCGCGACCGCGATCTCGGCGTGGCTGAAGGCGAAGACCTCCTTCAGCACGAACACCGCGCGCTCCAACGGGCTCAGCGTCTCCAGCACGACGAGCATCGCCATCGACACCGAGTCCGCGTGCTCCACCGCGTCGGCGGCCCCGCCGGTGGTCAGGATCGGCTCCGGGAGCCACGGGCCGACGTAGGCCTCCCGCTTGTGCCGGGTGGACCGGAGCCGGTCCATCGCCAGGTTGGCGGCGATCCTGGCCAGATAGGCCTTGGGGTCGGCGACTCGGGAGCGGTCCGCCGCCGACCACTTGAACCACGCGTCCTGGACCACGTCCTCGGCGTCCACGGCGGTGCCCAGGATCCGGTAGGCGACCGAGAACAGCAGGTTCCGGTGGTCGGTGAAGGTCTGCTGATCATCCGTCATCATGCTTCGGTGACCTTAGTGCTGCGACCACCCTTGCGCCATATCGCCGCCGCTCCCGCGCCGTACCTGCCGATCCGCCCGTAGACCTCCCAGGGAGCCCTGGTCACCGACTCCTTGACGCCCACCGCGCGCCTGCCGGTGAGCGCGAACCGGCCGGGAGCGCCGTCGGGGCGGGTGAACTGGACCACCGCGTCCCGGCGTCCGAGGCTGACGCACTGGTAGAGGAAGCCGAACCGGAACGGTTCGACCCTCCTGCCCTGCCTGCCCCGCCCGCCCTTCAGCGCGCGGGCGACGGCCCTGGCCACATAGGCGGCCATCGGCATCCCGCTCTGGCAGGTCCCGTGGACGACACCGTAGTTCTGCCGCACCGCGGCCGCGTCGCCGACCGCGTACACATCCGGGTGCGAGACCGACCGCAGCGTCGGGTCGGTGACGATCCGTCCGCGTTCGTCGACCGTCAGCCCGGCCGCGGCCGCCAGCGGGGAGACCCGGACCCCACCGGTCCACAGCACCAGGTCGGCGGCGACGTGCTCGCCGTCGACCAGTTCGACGCCGCCGGGCAGCACCTTTGCGACCTCGACGCCCGCCCGCACCCGCACACCGAGCCGTCGCAGACCGGCCCCCAGGTGCGCCTGCGCCTTCGCGCCCAGCAGCGACCCCGGTTCCGTCCGTCCCAGCAGCAGGACCCGGAGCGCCGGATGCCGCTCGGCGATCTCGGCGGCGGCCTCGACGCCGGTCAGCCCGCCGCCGACGACGACCACGGTCGCACCGGCCGCCAGCCGCTCCAGGCCGGCGGCCAGCAGCCCGGCCCCGGCGGCGCTGTCCAGCGTGTGCGCGTGGACGTCGGCGCCGGGCACGGACTCCGTGTCCGCGACGCTGCCCAGCGCGTACACCAGGGTGTCGTAGCGCAGGGTCCGCTCGTCGTCGACCCGCACGGTCCGCGCCGCCGCGTCGACCGCCGTCACCCAGCCCTCGGTGAAGACGATGCCGGTGCCCGCCACCAGCTCCGGGATCCGCAGGTCGGCCACCTCCTGGCCGGACGCGGTCAGGTGCAGCCGCATCCGCTCGGTGAACCGCGGCTGCGGGTTGACCAGCGTGATCCGCACGTCCCCGCGCCCGCGGGTACGTGCGGCCAGGCTCATCGCCGCCGTCATGCCCGCGTACCCGGCACCGATGACCACTGTCTCGTTCATCGTCGTCTCTTCCCTGTCGACGCCTCATTGACAGGCCCAAGACGTATCCGTCCTCCGTCCCTGTGACATCGGCCGATGGTGATCCAGGTCATAATCTGAGGGTGCGGGTCGGGCGGACGGACCAGATGCGGCCGAGCATCCTGGAGTAGCTGGCGTCCCCCGTGATCACCACATCGGGGTCCGGGTCCTCGATGTCCTCGAAGCCTGGCAGCGCGCCGGGTTCGGTGTCGGTGATCGTCTCGGCTGTCTTGGACTCACCCATGGCGCTGCCTCCGTGTCTCGGGAAGAGCTTGTTCGGATGAGTCTCTTCACCCGCCGTCAAAGGCGGATGGTGGGTGACTGGAGCGGGTGCCCGGACGGCCTGGGATCCACGTCACGCGACGGGCATCCGGGTGGCCCGCGTGCGGGAATCCGTGAGTCCTGCGGCGATCGGCCGACGGATCTGGGAGGCTGCCCGCACAGCGGCCGGGGTGTCGGCGGCCGCAGCGACCCGAGGAGAGAGCATGGCCGGTCAGTTCGAGGGAAGCGCCGAGATCGACCGCCCGGTCGAGGAGGTCTTCGCCTTCCTCGCCAACGGGGAGAACGACCCCGAGTTCAGCCCCCGGGTCCAGAAGATGGAGCAGACCACGGACGGTCCGACCGCCGTCGGCACCGTCTTCGCCAGTACCGTCAAGGACGCGGGCATGACGACCAAGCGGGAGTTCCGGATCAGCGTATTCGAACCGCCCACGAGGATCCGCTGGACCGAACTCTCCAAGAACCTGGTGACCGCCGTGGACGGCGGTTACGACCTTGAGGCCACCCCCGTGGGCACGACCCGGCTCAGGGTCTTCAACGTCCTTGAGGGCCACGGCCTCGGCAAGCTCCTGGTGGGCTTCGCCCTCAGCGCCGCGCGCAAGGACGCCGACGCGTTCGCCCAGCGGATCAAGGCCGCGGTCGAAGCGTCCTGACCGCGGACCGTCTCCGCGGACCGGTGCGGCGGAACAGCGCGGTCAGAGCCGCTCGCCGGCCCGGACCGGGACGCCGGGGACGGTGTTGTCCTGCGGTGCCAACGGGCACTGCCAGCGTGGGTTGTAGCGGCAGGAGGGGTGGTACAGGAAGTTGAGGTCCAGGACCAGCGTCGCCCCCTCGCCGCCGAGATCGGCGCCCTTCGCCGTGTCCAGCGCGTACCGCCCGCCGCCGTAGGTCTCGGAGCCCGCGGTGCCGTCGCGCAGCGGCACGAACAGCCCGCCGGCGTACTGGAGCAGCGACCAGACCGCGAGGCTCGCCTGCAACGGCGCGGGTAGTTCGACCCGGCCGATGGGCCGCATCCGCGTCGTGCCGTCACCGTCGGTCGGCACCGCGATCCCTGTTGCCCCGTCGACCGGCGGCATCGGCAGCACCGGTAGCTCGAAGCGCAGGTCCGGGTCGTACGGCCAGTAGGGCAGCCCGGTGCGGCGCAGCGGATCGTCGGCGGTGAGCGGGGACTGCGGGTGCGTCCGGAACAGCCGGTCGCGGCCGGCCCGCCACAGCGCGTGGCCCTGCTCGGGGTTGGGCTCGGCCCTGACGGCCGCGTACAGCTGGGCCACCTGTCGGCGCCAGTCGCTGATCTGAAGCTCGGTGGTGCTCATCTCGGTCTCCGCTGCGTCGATGCCAGGGCCCCTTCGAGGAGAGCCTCCCTCAATCGGCCCTCCGGGTCGAGGGCGCGCTCTGTGACAGTTCGGGTAGTGACGGTTCTCCCGGGAGCGGTTCCGGAACCTTGTGGTTTTGGGACGAATTCCGAGTGGTTGCCACCCTCGCCGCATTTCGTCAGCAGGTTGACGCCTTGACAGTGGGGCGGCGTGGGGACGACGCTCGACCCAGCGAGGGAGAGCGCTCTCTCATTGGCTTGGCACGCGGCCGACGATGGTGCGGATCTCCGACGTCTGAGGGCTGGGGGCCATGGTGTTCGGTCTGGTGTGGGACCAGTTGCGTTTCCGGCGGGGGCGGCTGGTGGCCACACTCTTGGCGGTGTCGATCTCGGTGGCGAGTTTCTCGCTGCTGACCTCGGCGGCGCGGGGGGCCCAGTTGCAGTCGGTGGGGACGGTCCGGGCCAACTTCCGCCCCGTGTACGACCTGTTGGTGCGTCCGGCCGGCTCGGCCTCGAAGATCGAGCGCTCCGACGGACTGGTGCAGTCGGGACAGGCGGCGTCGATGAACGGTGGGATCAGTACGGCTCAGTGGCAGAGCATCCTGAAACTGCCCGGAGTGTCGGTGGCGGCGCCGGTGGCGGTGGGCGGGTATGTGATGCAGACGGCCGTGCTCTCGGTGGATCTGAGCAGGTACCTGGAGCCGGGCGTGGAGCAGCAGGTGCTGCGGGTGCTGCCGACCTGGACGTCCGATCGCGGACTGACCCGGGTCACCGACGGCTCCCACTACCTCTACGCCACCAGTGACGCGCTGCTGACGGACCCCGGGAACAGGCTCGACCTGCTTCAGCAGCGCCCCGGTGGCTCGACGGATCCGGTCTGCGAGTCGAACTCCCAGACCGAGGGTGTCGACCCGCTGGAGCCGGCCGACCGGCGGGACGTGTCCTGCTGGTCGAGCAACTCCGCGTCGGCGTCCGGTATGCCCGCCGCCCCTCGGGTGCGGGTGCTGTACGCGGTCCCGATGCTGCTGGCCGCGATCGATCCGGTGCAGGAGGCGAAACTCGACGGGCTGGACTCCGCGCTGGTCTCCGGCCGTTATCTCGACGCCGGTGACGGCGTGGCGAAGAAGGGGCGCGTTCCGGTGCTGGCCGCCTCGGGTTCGGATCTGGACGAGCAACTCCAGCTCCAGGTCCAACGGCTCGGTGGACCGGTCGCGGACGAGGTGGCCTCCGGTGCCACGCTGAACAACGCCCTGGCGGACTTCGACGCACAGCCGGGGACTCCGCTCGGTCGGCTGACGGTCACTCCGCAGCAGGAGTACCCCCGACTCCTGGCGGATCTGGGCCCCGACGCACCGCAGAGCGATCCCTACCTCTGGGCCGGCCCCCCGCAGGTGCAGAGCTACTGGACGGTGGGTGCGCCGACGCTGACCGGCGACCCCGGCGGCGGGCTGACGGAAGCGGCGCAACCGTCCGGGACCACCGACTGGGGACCGTCCGCGCGGGACGACCAGGACCTCAACCCCCTTCCGCTGGAGCTGGGTGACACCGGGGTGAGCCCGGTCGCGATGCACGGTGATGAGAGCACCCAGCAGCCGCAGCCGTATGCGGCGTTGTCGGGGGTGGGGGTCTTCGATCCGTCGAAGGTGGATCTGGGGCCGGCCTTGGCGAGTGTGCCGATGGACCTGTTCTCGCAGCCTGGCGCGCAGGGAGCGGATGCGGCCTCGCAGAAGGCTTTGGGCGGGCGGGAGTTGCTGCCGAGTGCGAACATCGCCGGACCGATCGCGCAGCGTCCGCAACTCCTCACCACGCTGTCCGGCCTGGCGCAGCTGCGCCGTGCCCCCTACACGAGTCTGAGCAAGGAGTTCGGCGTGGACACGGCCGCGCCGATCAGCACGGTCCGGGTGCGGGTGGCCGGTGCGGTGGGGATGGACGCGTTGTCACGCCGACGGGTGCAGGCCGTGGCCGACGAGATCCACCAGGCCACCGGCCTGCAGGTGGACTTCATGGAGGGCTCCTCGCCCACGTCGGTGGCCGTCGCCGTGCCGGCGGGGCGGTTCGGGCGGCCGGGGCTGACGCTGTCGGAGTCGTGGGTGAAGAAGGGAGTCGCGGCGGTGATCGTCTCCGCCGTCGACCGCAAGACCCTGCTGCTGGCCGGGCTGGTGCTGGTGGCCTGTGTGCTGGCGGTGGGCAACGCGACCAGCGCGGAGGTACGGACGCGGGGCACGGAACTGGGGGTGCTGGCCTGCCTGGGCTGGTCGCGATGGCGGCTGTTTGAACTGGTGTTCGCCGAGTCCGCGGGAATGGGCCTGGCGGCGGGGGTGCTCGGTTCGGTGCTGGCGTGGGGGTGCGCGCCGCTGCTGGGCATCCATCTGCGGCTCGGCTATGCGCTGGAGGCGCTTCCGGCAGCCCTGGTCCTGACACTGCTGGCGGCGTCGGTGCCGGCCTGGCGGGCGACGCGGGCGGACCCGGGGGCCGCCGTGCGTCCTTCGGTGAACTCGGTGCGGCGGGGCCGGGTTCCGCGTCGCGTCAGCGGGTTGGCAGTCGGGAACCTGCTCCGGTCACCGGGCCGTACGGCACTGGGCGCGCTGAGCCTCGCGGTGGGGGTGGGCGCGCTGACGCTGCTGGTGGTCATCTCGTCGGCGTTCCGCGGCACCGTCACCGGGACGGTGCTGGGCGACGCCGTCACGGTGCAGGTACGGGGCACTGACTACGTCGCGGCGGTGATCACCGTACTGCTCGGCGCGGTCTCGGTCGCGGACGTGCTGTACGTCGACATCCGTGAGCGCGCGGGCGAGTTCGCGCTGCTGGGCGCGACCGGATGGGCCGACGGGCCGCTGTCCCGGCTGGCCGGGTACGAGGCGCTGGCGATGGGGCTCCTGGGGTCGCTGCTGGGCGTGGCGTCCGCGATCGGCCTGACCCTGTGGCTGCGGGTCGCGCTGCCGCCGCTGGTCTACCCGGCGGCGGCTGCCGCGGTCCTGGCCGGCGCGGTGGTCGCGGTGGTCGCCGCGATCATCCCGGTGCGTTCGCTGCGCCGACTTCCGATGGCCCGGCTCCTCGCCGAGGAGTAGACACCACACCGACCCGAGAGACCGACCAGAGACACCGACCAGAGACAGGAAACGACACAGCATGTCCCCACGCATCACCTCGTCGGCGTCGGCATCTGCTCCGGCCCCGGCCCCGGCAGCAACCGACGACAAGGCCACCATCGGGGCGCGGATCTCGCTGACCGAGGTGACGAAGACCTTCCCGCTCGGGGACGGTGAGCACCTCACCGCTGTCGACCGGGTCAGCCTCGAACTGGCCCCGGGCAGTCTGACCGCGCTCACCGGCCCCAGCGGCTCCGGGAAGTCCACCCTGCTGCATGTGATCGGCGCCATCGAGCGCGCCGACTCCGGCACGGTCAGGATCGACGACCAGGAGCTGACCACGGCCGGCCGACGGCAGCTCGCGGTCTACCGACGCGGCGTCGGCTTCGTCTTCCAGCGCTTCCATCTGCTCCCCGCGCTGACCGCACTCGACAACGTGCTGGCCCCGGTGCTGCCCTACCGCCGACTCGGGTTCGACAAGACCGAGCGGGCCAGGGAACTCCTCGAGGCCGTCGGCCTGGCCGGTCGCGAGACCGCCCTGCCGTCCAGGCTCTCCGGCGGCCAGCAGCAGCGGGTCGCCATCGCCCGCGCCCTGATCAACCGCCCCCGGCTGCTGCTCGCGGACGAGCCCACCGGCAACCTCGACTCCCGCACCGGCCGGTCCATCCTGGACCTGCTCCTGGACCTGCGCGGCCGCTACGCGATGACCGTGGTGCTCAGCACCCACGACCGCGGCGTCGCCGGGGAGTGCGAGCAGGTCGTCGCCCTGCTCGACGGGCGCCTCGGGGAGACAGAGGGCTGACCCGGCCTGCCACACCGGGGGTTCAGGCATGCGCGCCACGGTCCCGACCCGCAGGGCCGGCCGCGGCACCGGCACGCCTGAACGTCCTTGTGACCGTGCGACCTGGTGTCGGCCGGCAGAACGGCTCGGAGGCAACCCGAACTGCAACCTCTGATGGTCAGCCGGTAACTGTCCATCGCTTGATCACGGTGGGAGCGCTGTAGGGCGCAGGCCAGACCCGAAGGCGCACCTGTTCCATGGCCTCGGGAGCGTCCTGCCCCTCCTCGCCTGGCCGGCGGACGTTGGCCAGGTTCGCCCGTGATGCGCGGACACGCACGAAGCCCTTGGGGACCTCGAAGCGCGCTGCGTCCGGTAGGTAGTCGGTGCAGCCCAGAACCGCAATGCGCCCGGTTGGTACCTCGATGCTCGCTTCCACCACGTGGTCGAAGGCGTCGCTGCCGCCCTCCGGCGGGTGGTCGAACTGCTCAACCGTCACCGCGACATACATGTTGACCTCGGTGCCGATGCCCAGTGTCTGCTCCGATGCGGCGAGGGCGTCCGTCACCGCCTCCTGCGTCCATGCATCGCCCAGGTCGTCTTCCGCCTCCTCGTCCATCACGTGCAGCTGGAAGTAGTCTGCGAAGAGCCGCAGTTGTGTGGATGCCACCGGCCTGGTCCTGTCCCGATCTGTTTGCTGGCCAACGACTCATGTGGTTTCTCGGACGCTTGCTGCGAGGCGGCTTGCGGCGTTCAGCCAGGGCGTGGGTTGTGGCCCGTCCTCGGCCGTCATGCCCTCCTCCTCCCACCAGCCGGTCCCGTCCAACCAGGAGGCCGGCCATTGGGCGATGGACGGCGAGTCCAGGAACCACGCGTCAGCCCAGTCGTCGGGGCCGGCGTTCGGCTCGAAGACGAGAACGGGGGAGTCGGGGGTCAGGCAGTCGACGGCGGCGTACATGCCGCATCCCCAGTCCAGGATCGGCAGCACGTCGCGCGGCCAGCACTCCGAGCGGGTGTCCCTGAGCAGCCCGTACTCGGACACGGCGGATCGCCCGTCGCCGACGAGCGGCAGAAGGGTGTACTCGGGGCCGAAGCCGC
>FSVT01001252.1_pt1 | contig 12340 bp, 11 predicted proteins | sample 1637741 | NCBI WGS metagenome assembly FSVT01 (sample SAMEA3914814, study PRJEB12502) | metagenome | biome: forest; material: soil | place: USA | collected 2011-09-16 | depth 0.1 m
CCGCCCGCCTTGGCTGGGAGAAGTCCCGCCTGTCGCACCAGGTGACGAGGATGGTCTCGCGAGGGCTGGTCGAGCGAAGCGAATGCGACACCGACGCCCGCGGAACCTGGATCGGTCTCACCACGAAGGGAAGGCTGGCCACCCTCGGCGCCGTGCGATCCCACGCCCTCACAATTCGCCGGCTGTTCTTCGACGTGCTCAGCGAGTCCGAGCTCGACGTGCTCGGTGCGTTGTCCGGACGCGTCCTCGACGCCATTGACCCGCCCGATTGCATCGAACTCGACGACGAGAACTCCGAGAGCGGCGCGGCGTGACCGCGGCGTACGACGTGGTCATCGTCGGCGCTGGCCACAACGGGTTGACCGCTGCCGCGTATCTCGGACGTGCGGGCAAGCGGGTGCTGCTGCTCGAGAAGCTCGGCCACGTCGGCGGGGCAGCGGTATCTGCGCAGTCGTTCGAGGGAATCGATGCGCAACTGTCCCGGTACTCGTACCTCGTCTCGCTGCTCCCCGCACGAATCATCCGCGACCTCGGGTTGAAGATCGACCTCAAGCGCCGTCGGTACTCGTCGTACACGCCGCGCCCGGGGACCGATGAGGGCCTCCTGATCGATGCGGGCGATCCGGCGGCGACGACCGCGGCGCTCGGGTCGGACGCGTCCGCATGGACCTCGTTCTATGACGGCACGGCGCAGCTCGCCCGAGCCCTCTTTCCCACTGTCACGGAGCCGCTGCCGACTCGGTCTGAGGCGCGGAGGGCTCTCGGCGATGACGCGCTGTGGGACTCGCTGATCGAGAATCCAATCGGATCGACCATCGCATCGACCTTCGGTGACGACCTCGTGCGAGGCGTTGTGCTGACGGATGCGCTCATCGGCACGTTCGCCCCGAACGTCGACCCGACGCTCGCCGGCAACCGCTGCTTCCTCTACCACGTCATCGGAAACGAGACGGGGAACTGGGATGTCCCGGTCGGTGGCATGGGCGCGGTCTCGGCCGAACTCCTGGATGCCGCCCGCCGAGCGGGCGCCGAGATCGTGACCGGCGCCGAGGTCATGGCCATCGACCCGGATGGCTCAGTCACCTATCGCAGAGGCGACGCGGAGACGCGGGTCGCAGGCGAGTTCGTTCTCGCGAACGTTGCGCCGTATGTGCTGGGGCGGCTCGTGGGCCCTTCGACAAGCTCAGGGACCGGTACCGACTCAGGGAGCCGAACCGGCTCGGGGACCGGTACCGGCTCAGGGAGCCGTACAAGCTCAGGGACCGGTACTGGCTCGGGGACCGAGGCGAGCCTGGGGGCGGAGAGACCCGAGGGCGCCCAGGTCAAGGTCAACCTGCTGTTGAAGCGCCTCCCGAAGCTGCTTGACGCATCCGTCGACCCGGCCGCCGCATTCGGCGGAACCTTCCACATCAACGAGCTGTGGTCCCAGCTGGATTCCGCGTACCAAACCGCCGCCGGTGGCGGAATCGCAGACCCGCTGCCGTGCGAGATCTACTGTCACTCGCTCACCGATCCGAGCATCCTCTCGCCGGAGCTGCGCGAGAGCGGAACGCAGACCCTCACCGTCTTCGGACTTCACGCTCCCGACCGCCTCGTCACGGAGGCGACCAACGACACCCGGCGGGACGAGCTGCAGACGGCAGTCGTCGCATCGCTGAACTCGGTGCTTGCCGAACCCATCGAGGACCTCCTGCTCGTCGACGGCGCCGGCCGTCCCACAATCGAGACCAAGACCACCCTCGACATCGAACACGCTCTCGGGATGCCGGGCGGCAACATCTTCCACGGTCCTCTCAGCTGGCCCTTCCTCGAGGACGACGCGCCCCAGTCGACGGCCGCCGAGCGCTGGGGTGTCGCCACACCGCATCCGCGCATCCTGATCTGTGGGTCGGGTGCTCAGCGGGGCGGCGCGGTCAGCGGAATCGGTGGCCACAATGCCGCAATGGCGGTGCTCGAACAGTCCGTGTGACGTCGGTGGCGACGAATAGGTTGGACCCCATGGCTGATGTTTCAACTCTTCGTTCTCGTGTGTCCGGTCCCGTTCTCGTCGGAGGCGACGACGGCTATGCCGAGGAGTCCCTTGCGTGGGTCCGTAATTTCACGCACACTCCGGATGTCGTCGTCGGAGCCGCAAGCGCCTCCGACGTGATCGAGGCGGTCAAGTTCGCCGGCGCAAACAACCTCCCCGTACGGGTGCAGGGCTCGGGGCACGGATCGCACGCGGCGATCACCGACGGCGTACTCATCACAACAAATCGGCTCGACTCGGTGGAGATCGACCCGGCGACCCGCATCGCCACCATCGGCGCCGGCGTGGCCTGGGACGCGGTCGTCTCCGCAGCCGGCGAGCACGGGCTCGCGCCAATCACAGGGTCCTCCGGAACGGTCGGGGCGATCGGCTTTCTGCTCGGCGGGGGCATGGGGCCGCTCGTCAACAGCTACGGGTTCGGCAGCGACTGGGTGCGGGAGTTCGACGTCGTTCTCGCCGACGGTGACCTGGTCACGGCCAGCGCCCACGAGCATCCCGACCTGTTCTGGGCGTTGCGCGGCGGCAAGGGCGGACTCGGCGTTGTCACCTCGGCGAAGGTCGAACTGGTCGATCTCGCCACGCTTTACGGCGGATCACTGACGTACGACGCCGAGAACATCGACACCGCGCTGCGCGCGTGGGCCGGCTACCTCGAGTCGGCGGATCCGCGGGTGACAACCAGCGCGGTAATCCTGCGGATGCCGGATCTGCCGTTCATCCCCGAACCGGTGCGGGGCCGAACGCTGCTCACGCTTCGTTTCGCCTTCACGGGCGACGCGGCCACCGGCGAGAAGCTTGTGGCTCCCCTCAGGGCCACCGCGCCTGTCTATCTCGACCAGCTCGGCGAGATCCCGGCGACCGCGATCGGGACGATCCACAACGACCCGCCGAATCCGACGGTCGGCTGGACCACGGGTCGCATGCTGAACAGTGTCGACGAGGCATTCGTCACTGAGCTGCTCGGCCTGGCCGGTGCGGACAAGCAGGTTCCGTTTGTGGCGATCGAGATCCGCGCATTCGGCGAAGCGCAGGCAACGGATGTCGCCGGCGGTTCGGCCGTTGGCGGGCGGGGGGCGAAGGGCTCGATCAACATCGTTGGTGTGCCGAACCCGGAGCTGTTCGCTACGGTCATCCCCGGCGCCGCTCGCTCGCTGCTCGGCGCGCTTGGGATCTGGATCGCGCCGGAGAACAACATCAACTTCGCAAGCGGTTTCGACGGTCCGGAGAACTATCGCCTCTCCTGGTCGCCGGAGGTGTTCGACCGCCTCGCGGAGGTGCGGAAGAAGTACGACCCGAAGGGGCTCTTCGCGTACGGGGTGCACCAGGTCGCGAGCTAGCTCCAGTCGCTGGCGTAACTCGCTTTCGCGGGCGGCAGGGCCGCATCCTTGGCCCAGGTCGCTACCCACTCGGGGATCGGCATCGTCGCGGGGTCGAGGCCCGCGAGTGCGCCCATCTCGGCGACCGTGACTGTGCCACCCGACTTCTTCAGGAATCGCGCCCGCATGATCGCGGCGACATAGACCTCGTTGTTTCGTACGAATCGCTGCTCGACGTACATCGCCTTGTCGTCGAATCCGATGACCTTGGTCTCGAGAACGTACTTTTCCCAGAGCCGCAGCGAGCGCCGATAGGTGATGCTCACGCTCGCCGCCACCGGATACCAGCCGAGCCTGCCGAGCTGCTGCCACTTGCCGCTCCGGATCATCATGTCCATGCGGCCGAGATCCATCAGCGACAGGTAGATGCCGTTGTTGACGTGTCGAAGCAGATCGAGATCGTTCGGCATCACGCGCATCGTGACGCGACCGACCTCGCGGAAATCCTTCATCGGCTTCCACCTGCTCGTGATCATCATCAGGAGGGTGCGCAGCAGCATGTTCACCCGGCCGATGCTACTGCGAGCGGTGCGCGGGGATCGTCATCCGCGGTCCACGGCGTGGAGCCCGGACCCCGCTCGCCTCGATCAGGCGCATGACTCGCTGGCGGTGACCGGCGTACGGCTCGAGCAACTCGAGCATGCCGTCGTCGTCGACGGGCGTTCCGATGAGCGCGAGGCCGACTACCGATGGGAGGTGGTAGTCGCCGACGCTGGGTGAGTCCGGATCGCCGTGAGAACGCTGGGTGGTCTCGGCCGCCGTCCAGACGCCGATGCCGAGAACGGTGCGAAGCTTGCGTGCGACTTCGGCGCCGCCCCGACCCAAGGCGAGTGTTCGCTCGAGCGAGTCGGCGACCGCGGACGCGCGCATCGCCGTATCCGACCGCTGCGGGGTGACGCCGGCTCGGTGCCAATCCCAGGACGGGACTCGACGCCAGACCTGCGCGCTCGGGAAGACCCGCATGCCCTGCGGAGCGGGACCGGGTGCTTCAGTGCCGAACTTGGTCAGCAGGGAGCGCCACGAGTGCCGTGCCTCGATGCTGGTCACCTTCTGTTCGATGATCGCGGCCAGGAGCGCCTCGAAGACGGCGTTGGTTCGCGTCAGCCGCAGGCCGGGCATCCCACGCCAGATCTCGCGGAGGAACGGGTGCGGACTCAGGTCGAGTTCGGTCCAGTCATCCCCGTGTCCGCACAGCTCGGGAACGCCGGCTATCGCGATTTCGGCACCCGGTCCCCACGCCCCGGCGTGGATCTCATCGCCGCGCTGTTCGAGGTGCAGCGTCGCCGGACCGGCCGCCGTATTTGTCGTGCGCCAGAGCGCCGCCCCGACCCAGCGATGCGTCGGGTCCATCGCGCCGCGCAGGAGCGGCGCCAGCGTCTGCCTCAGGTTGAGCGGATGCCCCGGCCGATACACGGTCGCGAGCATCTCCATGCACGAACCCTAACCCCGCCAAGTGCCGCAGTACGTAGGGTTGGGGGGTGAGTATTCACAAGATCCTGCTGTTCTATGTCTTCACGCCGCTGGCGGACCCGGACGCCATCCGGCTGTGGCAACGCGACCTGTGCGAATCGCTCGGGCTGAAGGGTCGCATCCTTGTCTCAGCAGACGGGATCAACGGCACCGTCGGCGGCGAACTCAAGGATGTCAAGAAGTACGTTCGCAAGACCCGCCAGTACGCGGCGTTCAAATCCATCGACTTCAAATGGGGCGAGGGACGCGGCGACGACTTCCCGCGGCTGAGCGTCAAGGTACGCGATGAGCTGGTGAGCTTCGGCGCCCCCGGCGAGTTGAAGGTCGACCGCGGCGGCGTGACTGGCGGTGGTGCCCGACTCAGCCCCGAGCAACTGCACGAGCTCGTCGCCGAGAAGAACGTCACCTTTTTCGATGGCCGCAACTCCTTCGAGGCCGAAATCGGACGGTTTCGGGATGCCGTCGTCCCCGACGTCGACAACACGCGCGATTTCGTCGCCGAGCTCGACCGCGGGGCATACGACCACCTGAAGAATGAGCCGGTAGTCACCTACTGCACGGGCGGAATCCGCTGCGAGGTGCTGTCGAGCCTCATGATCAATCGCGGATTCCGCGAGGTCTACCAGCTCGACGGCGGAATAGTGAACTATGGCGAAACCTTCGCCGATGCCGGCCTGTGGGAGGGCTCGCTCTACGTGTTCGACGACCGAAAGTCGATCGAGTTCAGCGACCACGCCCAGGTGATCGGCCGTTGCTACGTCTGCAGCGAACCGACGTCACGAATGGAGAACTGCGGCGATCTCGCCTGTCGGGTCCAACTAGTGGTCTGCGACGAGCACGCGTCCCAGACCGCCTGCTCCGAGCATCCGGCGAACTCGGGCAAGATAAACGTATGAGAATCGGAATCCTCACGAGCGGCGGCGACGCACCCGGCCTGAACGCGGTCATCCGCGGGGCGGTTCTCACCGGCATGAAAGTCCACGAGCTCGAGTTCGCCGGCTTCCGCAACGGATGGCGCGGAGTCGTCGAGAACGACGTCATCCCGCTCGGCCGCGAAGAGGTCAAGGGCATCAGCAAGCAGGGCGGCACGATTCTCGGCACCTCCCGCACTAACCCGTTCGAGGGCGACGGGGGTGTCGACCGGGTCAACCAGGTGATGGCCGAAAACGGCATCGACGCCATCATTGCGATCGGCGGCGAGGGAACGCTCGCCGCCGCAAAGAGGCTCACCGACGAGGGCGTCAAGATCGTCGGAGTGCCGAAGACCGTCGACAACGACCTGGATGCGACCGACTACTCGTTCGGCTTCGATACCGCCGTGCAGATCGCCACCGAGGCGATGGATCGTCTTCGCACCACCGGTGACGCGCACGATCGCTGCATGGTGGCCGAGGTTATGGGCCGGCACGTCGGCTGGATCGCGCTGCACTCGGGTATGGCCGCCGGGGCGCACGTCATCCTGATTCCTGAGCGCAAGACCTCCGTCGAACAAATCTGCAAGTGGGTGACCGAAGCCCACGACCGCGGGCGTGCCCCGCTCGTGGTCGTCGCCGAAGGCTTCGCGCTCGACACCATGGACGACGCCCACTCCGAGCGCGGCCTCGACGCATTCGGTCGTCCGCGTCTCGGTGGCATCGGAGAACTGCTCGCCCCGATCATCGAACAGCAGACCGGAATCGAGACGCGAGCAACGACGCTCGGCCACATCCAGCGCGGTGGCACTCCGTCCGCCTTCGACCGCGTGCTCGCGACGCGGCTCGGGATGGCCGCGATGCGGTCCGTCGTCGAGGGTCACTGGGGTCGCATGGTTGCTCTCCGCGGCACCGAGATCGTGCACGTTCCCTTTGCCGACGCACTCGGCAAGCTGAAGACGGTGCCGGATGACCGCTACGAAGAGGCCCGCGTACTCTTCGGCTAGTTCGTCCCGCACGGAGAGGGTGGATATGGCACGGGCACTCCAGGTCACGAAAACCGACGACGGGACGGCCGCCGTCGCCCTGCGTGACGACCTGACCGATGCCGAGCTCGGCGACGGTGATGTCACCGTCGATGTCGAGTGGTCGGGCATCAACTACAAGGACGGCCTTGCCCTCGCCGGAAGCCCCGGCGTCATGCGCACCAGTCCGCTGATTCCCGGCATCGATCTGGTCGGCACGGTGGCGACGTCCGATTCTCCGCGCTGGACAAAGGGCGACGCGGTAATTCTCAATGGATGGGGAATAGGCGAGATCCGCAATGGCGGCCTGGCCGACCGCGCCATCGTCGACGGGGAGTGGCTCGTCGCTCTGCCCGCCCGCATCTCGGCTCAGCGCGCGGCGGCGATCGGCACCGCTGGCTTCACCGCAGCGCTTTCTGTGCTGGCTCTCGGGAACACGGATGGCGAGATCCTCGTCACTGGTGCATCCGGCGGGGTTGGTTCGATCGCGATCGCGCTGCTCGCGGCACTCGGTCGCACGGTTGTCGCATCCACCGGCAGCCCGAAGCACCGTGACTACCTACTCGGCCTGGGCGCCAGCGACACGATCGACAGGGCGGAGCTCGAGGCCCCAGGACGCCCGCTGCAGAAGCAGCGCTGGAACGGCGTCGTCGATTCCGTTGGCGGAGTGACGCTCGCCAACGCGATCGCCCAGACCAACTACGGCGGAGTAGTGACGGCGTGCGGACTCGTTGGAGGCAGCGACCTTCCGACGACGGTCATGCCCTTCATCCTGCGCGGCATCACGCTCGCGGGGATCAACTCTGTCGAGTGTCCGCGGTCGCGGCGCGAGGCGGCCTGGGAGCTGCTCGCCCGCGACCTGGATCTCGACCTGCTCGACTCGCTGACCACATCCATCCCACTCGTGGGTGCGATCGACGCCGGCGCCGCGATCCTGCGCGGCGAGTTGCGCGGGCGCACAGTCGTGAACGTTCGACTCTAGGTTCCCGTTTGACTTAGAGCGCGCTCGAAGTTCTAGGGTCGAATCATGACGAAGAACTGGTTCATCACAGGCACCTCCCGTGGCTTCGGACGAGAGTGGGCGATCGCCGCACTCGAGCGCGGGGACCGCGTCGCGGCGACCGCGCGCAACCTCGACTCGCTTTCGGATCTGGCCGACAAGTACGGCGACCGATTGCTTCCACTCGAGTTGGATGTGACCGATCGCGAAGCCGATTTCGCTGCGGTCGCTCGGGCCCACGACGTGTTCGGAAGCCTCGACGTGATCGTCAACAATGCCGGCTACGGACAGTTCGGACTGGCCGAGGAGCTCAGCGAGAAGGAGTTGCGCGACCAGCTGGAGACCAACGTCTTCGGTGCAATCTGGATCACGCAGGCGGCTTTGCCTTTCCTGCGAGCGCAGGGCAGCGGGCACATTCTCCAGGTCACGTCGATCGGCGGAATCTCTGCCTTTCCCGGACTCAGCGCGTATCACGCGTCAAAGTGGGCGCTTGAGGGATTCAGCCAGGCCCTCGCCGGCGAGGTAAAGCCTTTCGGTATCAACGTCACTCTCGTCGAGCCCGGTGGCTTCAGCACCGACTGGGCCGGAGACTCGGCCAAGCATTCGCAGCCAATCGCCGCGTATGACGAGGTCCGCGAAAGCATCGCGGAATGGCGCGCCAAGGCGGCCACGGTTCGAGGCAACCCTGCGGCCACCGGTGTCGCGATTCTCACCGTCGTGGACGCCGCGGAGCCGCCGCTGCGAATCTTCCTCGGCAGGTCTCCGCTCGGCACCGCGAAGGCCGACTACGCGAGCCGAATCGAGACGTGGGAGAAGTGGAATGACGTCTCGGTCGCTGCCCAGGGCGACTAGTCGCCGAGGACCGCTCGGCTGATTCGCTCCGGGCGAAACCCGCGTCCGAGAAGGTGAGCGGTCACGAGCCGGAGGGGCGGGATAGCGACCCTCAGCAACGCTCGAAGCGGCCACGGCAGGGGAGACGGCAGGATTGCGCCGCCACCCGGCCTGCCGATTGCGTTGTGGAGGGCGAGCTGGAGTGACTGCATCCGGGCGACCGGTCGAGCCCGCCGTTTCTGCACCCGCGCAAGGTCTGCTTCGGCGAGCGTGCCGGCACGCAGTGGTCCGACCAGAAGGTTGGCGCTCGCGACTGCATCCTGAATCGCGTAGTTGATGCCGACACCAAATGCGGGCGACATGGCATGGGCGGCATCCCCGATGCAGAGGAACCCGGGGAGGTACCACCGCGCCAGCCGGTTGATCTGCACCGACAGGAGCTTGACGTCGTCCCAGGACTTCACAGCCGGGGTCACCGGCGCAAGAAACGGCACCCAGTGGGCCAGCTTCTCGCGGAACTCGGGCAGGCCCGCCCTCTTAACCGCGTCAAACCCATTCTTCGGGATGATCATGGCCGTCTGGTAATACCCGGTACGCGGAATCGTGATGAACAGCGTCTCGGGCGTTATATACCCAAGAGTGTCCGGCGGGTTCACCCGCGGGCGGGGCAGCCGAAACCAGAGCACGTCGAGCGGAACGCCGAACTCGGTAATCGAAAGCCCGGATGCGGCGCGCAGGGTCCCGTCACGTCCGTCGGCCGCCACAGTGAGCGCCGCGGAAATGCGGAGATTGACGCCGGGAGTCGTCGCGGTCATCCCCGTCACTGCGTCGCCGTCGCGAAGGATGCCCGTGGCATCCGCGTCCATGATCAGCCGGAAGTTCGGGAGCTCCACCGCCGCCTCGCTCAGCATTGTCAGGAAATCCCACTGCGGCATGAACGCAAGCCGGTTGTTCCCACGGCGGAGCAGATCGAAGTTCACGGGAGTCACCCTCGTTCCGTTCAGTACCATGTCGAGTCGTGCGAGTTCGTTGTGGGGGATGGCGTCGAACCGCTCGCGCAGACCGAGTTGGTCGATCAGGTCGAGCGTGGACGGATGGATGGTGTCCCCGCGAAAATCACGGAAGAAGTCCGTGTGCTTTTCGAGCACCACCACGTCGATGCCGGCGCGAGCGAGAAGCAGGCCGAGCATCATCCCGGCCGGACCGCCGCCCGCGATGCAGCACTGTGTCGAGAGGGTTTCGTCGCCCATCCGTGCCACACTAACGCTCATGAGTCTCGTCCTCCTGGTTATCGCGATCATCTTTGCTGCCCTCGCCGCGCTCCTGCACGTCTTCATCTTCCTGATGGAGAGCGTGCTCTGGATGCGGCCCTCAACCTGGAAACGCTTCGGCCTCAAATCGCAGGATGATGCGGCAACGATCCGACCGATGGCGCTCAACCAGGGCTTCTACAACCTCTTTCTCGCCGTCGGCATCTTCGTCGCGTTCTTCCTGCTGCCGCATCCCGGACTGCACACGGCCGGCGTGATGCTTCTCCTGTTCTGCTGCGCGAGCATGCTGGCGGCGGCCCTCGTGCTGCTGATCTCCAACCCGAAGATGGCGCGTGCGGCGCTCACCCAGGGCATATTCCCTCTGGTCGCCGTGATCTCGCTGGCCATTTTGGGAGTGACGATTGTGGGCAAGCTGGCGTAAAGTCAGCCTCGTCGTTTCGAGGGGGTTCGGATGCGAGCACGTGCGGTGGTGCTCGTCCTCGCGCTGGTCGCCGCGCTGGTCGGGTTTGGCCAGCCAGCGTTTGCGACGCCTTCGCCCGTCGCACCGACGCCGGTCGTGAGCGGCAACAAGCTGATCGACGCAAGGACCGGCGCGACGTTCATCCCGCACGGGGCCAACTGGCCGAGCTTCGAGTACGCGTGCAGCCAGGGTTGGGCGTACTCGCAGGACGATGACACCAACGCGGCCGCCGCGGCAATGGTTTCGTGGGGCATCAATACGGTTCGGGTTCCTCTCAACCAGAACTGCTGGCTGGGTGCCGACCCCTCCGACTACATGCACGATGTTGGGTACCGCGCCGCCGTCGCCGCCTGGGTGAACATCCTGAATGCACACGGGATCGTCGTGATTCTCGACCTGCACTGGAGCGCCCCAACCGGGCAGCATGCCCTCGGCCAGTGGCCGATGGCCGACTCGAACTCGACCACGTTCTGGACCAGCGTTGCGACAGCCTATGCGGGCGATCCCTCGATCATCTTCGACGCGTTCAACGAGCCGTACTCGATCTGGAACAGCGCGACGAACTCCTACTCGTTCCAGCTCAGCTGGAGCTGCTGGGAGAACGGCGGCTGCCAGGCTCCGCTCGTAACGACAAACCAGGTGCCGATCACTGGGGCGGGCGCCGGCACCTACCCGGTTGCCGGCATGTCGCAACTGGTCGCCGCCATCCGGTCAGGGGGCGCCGCCCAACCGATCATGCTCGGTGGACTGAACTACAGCAACGACCTCTCCGGCTGGCTTGCCCACAAACCGGCGGACTCCCAACTCGTCGCGTCATGGCACAACTATCCCGGGCAGGACTCGTGCGGCTACACCGTGGCCTGCTGGAATGCCGCCACCTCCGCGGTCGCCGCATCCGTTCCGATCATCACGGGCGAATTCGGCGAGACCGATGGCAAAAGCACCTCCATGACGGCATACATGAACTGGGCGGATTCGAAGGGCATCGGATACCTGCCGTGGGCCTGGTGGAACGCCGACGATGTTTCGGGCGATGCCGCGTTGTACGCGCTCTTCGAGGGGTCGAGTTTCGCGCCACACGCGCCGACCGGCACCAACTACAAGGCGCATCTTGCAACTCTCGCGGCGCCAGCGACGCCCATCTATCACACGCTCCCCGCGCCCCTGACCATTGCGCAGTTCGGGACGAGCGGTGCACCCGCCACGGCCGGAGGGTCGCCCACCCCGATTGGCGGCATCACCGCTCCCCAGCTCGATCAACTCGCGCTGTTCAGCCAGCGCAACCTTCGGGTCTCGTCGCGTTAGGGATTGGCGGCGGCCGCCGCCTTGGCTGCGCCAGGCAGCGCGCTCAGGATGCGGTCGATCGCCGCGGAGTCGTGCGCGGCCGAGACGAACCATGCCTCGAATACGGATGGCGGCAGCGAGACACCCGCGTCCAGCATGGCGTGGAAGAACGGTGGGTAGCGGAACACCTGTTGTGCCTTCACCTCGGCGTAATTTCTTGGGCCTGTTGCCGAGAACGCGAAGGAGAAGAGGTTGCCTGCGCGCTGAACGACGTGCTCGAGGCCCTCGGCGGCGAGCGCCGCGGACACCGCACCGGAGATGGTGTCCGCCGCCCGGTCGAGGCGTTCGTAGACGCTCGCGTCGGCCAGCCGCAGCGTCGCGATCCCGGCGGCGACAGCAACCGGGTTGCCGCTGAGTGTTCCCGCCTGGTAGACGGGGCCGAGGGGAGCGAGATAGTCCATCACGTCGGCGCGACCACCGAGCGCGGCGAGCGGCATCCCGCCCCCGACGACCTTGCCGAACGTCACCAGGTCGGGCTGCCAGCCCGCGCCATCCGGCACTACTCGTGACGCCTCGAGTCCCCACCAGCCGGCGGGGCCAACGCGGAATCCGGTGAGCACCTCATCCAGGATCAGCAGCGCACCGTTTCGACGCGCGATCGCGGCGACCTCGCGGTTAAAGCC